>Ga0111538_10008000_pt1 | contig 14202 bp, 8 predicted proteins | sample SoiMethybrSBSTD1_FD_79669 | JGI IMG/M metagenome (GOLD analysis project Ga0111538, IMG submission 79669) | Bulk soil microbial communities from a Populus tree surrounding site in Tennessee, USA - Soil MetaG P. TD hybrid SBSTD1 (version 2)... | ecosystem: Environmental > Terrestrial > Soil > Tree... | reverse complement strand
TACCGCGAGATCGAGCGGCGCGCGAGCGAGCAGCGGATGCGCTGCCACCCCGCGGCGTCGGGCGTCGGCCACGAGCTCATGCTCGAGAACCTCCACGTCCTTCCCGGCGCGCTCGCGGTCGCCGCCGACTCGCACGCGAACACCTACGGGGCGCTCGGTGCGCTCGGCACGCCGATCGCGCGGTCGGACGCCGCGGGGGTCTGGGCGACCGGCGAGTTCTGGTGGGAGATGCCCGAGGTCGTGCGGGTCGTGCTCGAGGGAGAGCTCGCGCCGGCCGTCACCGGGAAGGACGTCATCCTCGCGCTGTGCGCGCTCCACCCCGACGACGTCTTCCAGAGGGCCGTCGAGTTCGACGGGCCTGGGGTGCGCACGCTTCCCATGGACGACCGGATCACGATCGCGAACATGACGACCGAGTGGGGCGCCGTCGCCGGGATCTTCCCCGTGGACGAGGTCACGCTCGCGTGGATCGCAGGGAAAACGAAAAAGGGACTATCCCCTTTTCCCGATGAAGATGAAAAGGGGACAGTCCCTTTTTCCGCGACGATCAGGCTCGACCTCGGCGCGGTGGAGCCGACGGTGTCGGGGCCCGACACGCTCTCGCGGACGACGCCGCTCCCGGCGCTTGCGCGCGAGAGGGTCGCGATCGACAAGGCGTACCTCGTCTCGTGCGCCAACGGCCGGCTCTCCGACCTCGAGGCCGCGGCCGCCGTCCTGCGCGGCCGCCGCGTCGCCCCAGGCGTCGAGCTGTACGTCGCCGCCGCCTCCGCCGCCGTGCAGCGCGACGCGGAGCGCTCGGGCGCATGGCAGGCGCTCCTCGACGCCGGCGCGCTCCCGCTCCCCTCGGGGTGCGGGCCGTGCATCGGCCTGGGGGCCGGGCTGCTGCAGCCGGGAGAGACGGGGATCTCGGCGTCGAACCGGAACTTCAAGGGTCGGATGGGATCGAAGGAGGCGCGATGCTTCCTGGCGAGCCCCGCGGTCGTCGCGGCGTCGGCCGCCTCCGGCTTCGTCGACGGACCGAGGGGAGAGTCCCCTCGTTCCCTGGCGCCCCGCATCGAGCAGCACGCGCCGCCCGCGCCGGCCGATGCGACGGACGAGGGACCCCGGGTGGAGCTCGGGGCGAGGACGGGACGTCTCGTCCTGGTTCTCGTGGATGCGATCGATACCGACGCGCTGTGCCCCAAGGAGCTCGTCTACCGCGATCGCGCGTCGCGCGAGGATCTCGCCGCGGGTGTTCTCGCGACGATCGCGCCGGGGCTCGCGGCAGAGCTCCGTCCCGGCGACGTGCTCGTGGCGGGCGCGAGGTTCGGCGTCGGCTCCAGCCGCGAGCAGGCCGCCGGCGCGCTCCTCGCGGTGGGCATCGCGGCGATCGTCGCCGCGAGCGTGTCGCCGGTCTTCCGGCGCAACGCCCTCAACAACGGCCTCCCCGTCGTCGAGTCGCCGGAGCTCGTCGCGATGCTCCGCGGCGAAGCGAAGGGCCCGATCGCGGTCACGGAGGAGAGGATCACGGTCGATCTCGACGCGGCGACGGTGACCCTGCGGGGCCGCTCGCACGCGGCGACACCCCTCCCCGCGGTCGCCCGTGCCTTGCTCGCCGCCGGCGGGCTCGACGGCTATCTGCGGGATCTCATTCCATGAGCCGCACCGTGGTCGTCCTCCCCGGCGACGGGATCGGGCGCGTCGTGATCCCCGAGGCGCTCCGCGTCCTGACCGCGGCCGGGTTCGAAGCGAACCTCGTCGAGGCCGAGATCGGATGGGCATGCTGGCGGAGCACCGGCGATCCGCTCCCCGGCCGGACGATCGCGCTGCTCGAGCAGCATCGATGGGCGCTCCTCGGCGCGATCACCTCGAAGAGCCGCGCCGAGGCGGAGGCGGACCTCCCCGAGGGCCTGCGCGGCACCGGACATCCTTATCGCAGCCCGATCCTCGCGCTGCGCCAGCGCTTCGGCCTCGACATCTGCATACGCCCCTGCGCGAGCTTTCCCGGAAACCCGGTGAACTACGTGCGGCGCCACGCCTCGGGGCGCGTCGAGGAACCCGCGCTCGACCTCACCGTGTTCCGGCAGAACACGGAGGACGTGTACGCGGGCGTCGAGTGGGTCGACCCGCCCCCCGCCGTCCGCGCGGCGCTCGCCTCGCACCCGCGCTTCGCGCCCTTCCTCGGCACCGCGGGCAGCGATCTCGCGGTCGCGGCGAGGATCGTCACGCGCGACGCCTCCCGCCGGATCGTCGAGGCGGCGTTCCGCCACGCGGCGGCGCACGGGAAGGAAACGGTCGTCCTCGCCGAGAAGCCGAACGTGCTCCGCGAGACGTCGGGGCTCGTCGAGGAGGCCGCGCGGGAGGTGGCGGCGCGGTACCCGGGCATCGCGCTGCGCTCCATGAACATCGACGCGGTCGTCCTCGAGCTCGTGCGGCGACCGGAGAGCCTCGGCGTCATCGTCGCGACGAACCTCTTCGGGGACATCCTCTCGGACGCCGTCGCCGGGCTGACCGGCGGGCTCGGCTTCGCCCCGTCGGCGAACCTGGGACCCTCGGTCGCGATCTTCGAGCCGACGCACGGGTCGGTCCCCGGGCACGAGGGGATCGATCCGCCGATCGCGAACCCGATCGCCGCGATCCTCGCGGGGGCGCTCCTCGCCGAGCACGCGGGGGACGGCGGTGTCTCCGCTCGCATCCGCGCCGCGGTCGCGGCCGTCTGCGCGGAGGGACGGGTGAGGACGTACGACATGCTCCGCCTGCACGCGGGACGAGACGTCCTCGCGAAAGGCGCGGCCTCGACGCGCGACATGGCCGACGCGATCCTCGCGCGCCTGTGAGCGCGCCTCCCCTCCCGATCGATCCCGAGCTGTCCCGGATCCGGGCGCTCGTGAGGGAGCACCGGGCGGCGATCGTGATCGCTCCGCCGGGCGCGGGGAAGACCACGCGCGTGCCGCCGCTCCTCGCGGAGGACGGTCCCGTCGTCGTCCTCCAGCCGCGCCGCATCGCCGCACGCACGCTCGCCGCGCGCATCGGCTTCGAGCGCGGGTGGACGGTCGGTGAGGAGGTCGGGTGGCACGTCCGCTTCGACCGGGTCGCCTCGCCGCGCACCCGCGTGCTCGTCGCGACCGAAGGGATCCTCACGGCCTACCTCCAGAGCGACCCGAGACTGTCCGGCTTCGCCACCGTCGTTCTCGACGAGTTCCACGAGCGCTCGATCCACGCGGACTTGGCGCTCGCGCTGGCGCGCCGGGCGTGGCGCACGCGCGACGACCTCCGGCTCGTCGTCATGTCGGCGACGCTCGACGCGGAGCCGGTGGCGGCGTTCCTCGACGGGGCCCCCGTCGTCCGCGTCGAGGGTCGCCCGCACCCGGTCGCGATCGAGCACGCGCCGCACGTCTCGATCCAGGCGGCGGTGGAGCGCGCGTGGCGGGAGGGGGACGGGCACGTGCTCGTCTTCCTGCCGGGGGCCCCCGAGATCCGGTCGCTCGCCGCGGACCTCGCGCGGCAACCCGCGCTTTCGGGAGCGTCGATCCTCCCGCTCCACGGAACGCTCACGGCCGAAGAGCAGGACACCGCCCTGGCGCCGGCCGCCGGACGGAAGATCGTCCTCGCCACGAACATCGCGGAGACGTCGCTCACCATCGAGGGCGTCACCGCCGTCGTGGACACCGGCCTCCACCGCGTCGTGCGCTTCGACCCGGCGGTCGGTCTCGATCGGCTGGAGACCGAGCGCGTGTCGCGCGACGCCGCCGACCAGCGCGCGGGCCGCGCGGGACGGACCGCGCCCGGGCGCGCGCTCAGGCTGTGGGACGCGCGCGATCACCTCCGCGCGCACCGCGAGCCCGAGATCGCGCGCGTGGACCTCGCCGCACCGGTCCTCGAGGTGCTCGCCTCGGGGAGCTCGCCCCGGAGCTTCGCATGGTTCGAGGCTCCGCCGCCCGAGCGCCTCGAGGCGGCGGAGACCCTCCTCGCGGCGCTGGGCGCGCTGAAGGACGGCCGCATCACGGCACTCGGCGACCGCCTGCGACGCCTCCCCGTGCCGCCGCGTCTCGCGCGCGTGCTGGTCGACACCGGGGGCTCGTCGATCGCCGCGGCGTGCTGCGCGGTCCTCCTCGAGCGGTTCGCACCACGCGGGCCGCTCCCGGGGGGGCCCTCCGACCTCCTCGCGCGCGCCGACCGCTTGCGCGACGCCCCCGCCCGCGTCCGGGCCGCCGCCGCCGAGATCGAGCGCGCCGCGAAGCGCGTCCTCGAGACGCAGGATCCGGACGACGACGAGCGCGTGCTCCGCGCGCTCCTGGCGGGCTTCCCCGATCGTGTCGCGCGGAGGCGCTCGCCCGGCTCGCCGCGCCTCGTGCTCGCCGGGGGCGGAGGTGCCGTGCTCGATCGGGAGAGCGTCGTCCACGACGGCGAGATGCTCCTCGCCCTGGACGTCGAGGCGGGCGCGCGCGGTCCCGCCTCCGAGGCGCGCGTGCGCCTGGCCAGCCGCGTGGAGCGCGCGTGGCTCCCCGAGCCCGACCGCCGCGTCGAGCATCGGTTCGACGCGAAGACGAAGTCGGTGCGCGCCGTCGAGATCTCGTCGCTCGGCGGGATCGTGCTCGACGAGCAGCCGGTCCCGGCCGATCCGAAGGTCGCGGCCCCGCTCCTCGTCGAGGAGCTGCTCTCCAAGGGCTTCGGCACACAGGGCGCCGCTCTGCGCGCGCGGGCGCGATTCGCGGGCCTCATGCTCGACGAGCGCGATATCGCGCGGCGGGCGTGCGCCGGGCGCACGAGCCTCCCGGAGACCGGCTTGCTCGGCCTCCTCTCCGGCGACATGCGGCACACGCTCGAGCGCGAAGCGCCGCTCGACCTGGCGCTACCGAGCGGACGGCGTGCGCGTCTCGAGTACCGCGACGGCGGCAATACGGCCGTCGCATCGGTGAAGCTCCAGGACGTCTTCGGCCTCGCCGACTCGCCTCGCCTCGCGCGCGGGACGCGCCCCGTGGTCTTCGAGCTGTTGGCGCCGAACGGGCGCCCGGTCCAGACCACGAGCGACCTGCGGAGCTTCTGGGAGAGGACGTACCCCGAGGTCAGGCGGCAGCTCCGGGCGCGCTACCCGAAGCACGCCTGGCCCGAGGATCCCTGGAAGGCGCGGCCGCGCTAGCGCTTCGGTTTCGCGAAGACGAGCACGTACTGGTACGGGAGCAGCTCCTCGTCGCGGCGGACGAGGGACCACCCGGCACGCTCGAACTCCCCCACGATCTGCTCCGGGGCGAGCTTGTGCTCGTCGGGCGGGCCGACGGGGAGCGATCCCTTCTTGAAGTCCACGACCGCGACGCGCCCGTCCGCCTTCAGGCCGCGCGCGACCTTCGCGAGGTAGCGGACGCGCTCGTCGATGTGGTGCCAGGTGTCCACGACGATCACGAGGTCCACGCCGCCCTCGGGGAGGCCGGGGTCGTCGGGCTTGATCAGCGCCGCGTGCATCTGCGGGAGCTTCTCGCGCACGGCGCGCTCCTTCATGTAACCGACCAGCTTCGGCTCGACGTCGATCGCGAGGACCTTCCCCGTCTCGCCGACCGCGCGCGCGATCCGGACCGAGAGGTACCCCGTGCCGGCCCCGAGATCCGCGACCGTCTGCCCGGCTTCGACGCCGAGCGACCGCAAGAGCTCCTCCGGCTTCTGCCACGCGTCGCGCGCGGGGTCGTCGAACACCGCGACCCAGTGCGGGACGTCGTCGAAGGCGTGATGGACGGTCGCGTGGTCGTCGTGCGTTACGGCGGCGGCGAGGAGGATCGCGAGGACCATGTCGTGCTCCGAGAAGGACTTATCCTACCTGCTAGACTCCTCCGTCGGCCGGAGGGTGATCGGTGATTGGCCTCAGACGCGAGACGAAGAACCGGTGGGAGCGGCGCGTGCCGCTGGCCCCCGATCACGTGGCGGAGCTCGTCCGCCACGGGCTCGACGTCCTCGTGCAGCCCTCGGAGATCCGTGCGTTCCCCGACGAGGCGTACCGCCGCGTGGGGGCGCGGATGTCCTCCTCGCTCTCGGAGTGCCGCCTCGTCGTCGGCGTGAAGGAGATCCCGGAGGCGGAGCTCGTCCCCGGGGCCGCGCACCTGTTCTTCGCGCACGTCATCAAGGGGCAGCCCGCGAACATGCCGATGCTCCGGCGCCTGATGGACCTGGGTGCAACGCTCGTGGACTACGAGAAGATCGTGGACGATCGCGGCCGGCGCCTCGTCTTCTTCGGACGGTTCGCGGGATACGCCGGGATGCTGGACACGCTCTGGGCGCTCGGACGGCGCCTCGAAGCGGATGGGATCGCGTCGCCATTCTCGGCGCTCAAGCTCGCGCACGAGTACCTCGACCTCGAGGACGCCCACGTGGCGCTCGCGCGCGTCGCCGAGGAGATCCGTCGCGAGGGGGTGCCGGCCGAGCTTCATCCCCTGGTCGTCGGCTTCACCGGATCCGGGAACGCCTCGAAGGGCGCGCAGGAGATCTTCGACCACTTGCCGTACGAGGACGTGCTCCCCGAGGACTTGGCCGAGCTTTGCGGGGATCCCGACCTGCCGAGGAACCTCCTCTACAAGACGGTCTTCGCTCGCACGGACCGGATCGCGCGTCGCGGCGGCGGTGCGGTGGACGCTGCCGAGTCGGAGGCGCATCCCGAGCGCTACGCGAGCGCGATGGGCCGCTACCTCGACCACATTGGCGTGCTCGTCAACGGCGTGTACTGGGAGCCGGGGCATCCGCGCGTCGTCGACCTCGACGATCTCGGGCGGCTGTGGGGTGAGGGCGCCACGCCGCGCCTGCGCGTCATCGGCGACGTCTCCTGCGACCTGAACGGGTCGATCGAGGCGACGGTCAAGGTCACGACCCCGGGAGATCCGGTGTACGTCTACGACGTCGAGAGCCGGCGCCCGGTGCCGGGGGTGGACGGACGCGGCCCCGTGATCCTCGCGGTGGACAACCTCCCCTGCGAGCTTCCCGTGGACGCATCGCAGCACTTCGGCGACGCGCTGCTGCGCTTCCTCCCGCCGCTCGCGCGGTGCGACTGGTCCGCCCCGTACGAGGCGCTCCCGCTTCCGGAGGAGCTGCGCCGCGCGGTCGTCGTCCACCGCGGCGCGCTCACGCCGCCCTTCGCCCATCTCGAGCGGCACCTGCCCGTCCGGAGCCGCACCGCGTGAAGCGCGTGCTCGTCCTCGGGGCGGGCCTGGTCAGCCGTCCCCTCGTTCGCGACCTCGCGAAGCGGGGCGAGATCGAGGTGACCGTCGCGGATAGGGAAAAAGCGAAGGCCGAGGACGCGCTCGCGGGCGATCCGGGGAGGGCGGTCGCGCTCGACGTCGCGAATGCACAAGCGGTCGCGGCACTCGTGCGGGAGGCCGACCTCGTCGTCAGCCTGCTCCCGTTCACGCTGCACGTCGGGGTCGCCCAGGTCGCGATCGACGCCAAGCGCCCGATGGTGACGACCTCGTACGTCTCTCCGGAGATGCGCGCGCTCGACGTCCGCGCACGGGACGCCGGCGTGCTCGTGCTGAACGAGATCGGCCTCGATCCCGGACTCGACCACATGTCGGCGATGCGCGTGATCGACGGCGTGAGGCGGGACGGCGGGCGCCTGACCTCCTTTCGAAGCTGCTGCGGAGGCATCCCCGCCCCCGACGCGGACACGAACCCCTGGCATTACAAGTTCTCGTGGAGCCCGCGCGGCGTGCTCCTCGCGGGGCGCTTGGGGGCGAGGTGGCTCGACGACGGCCGCATCGTCGAGGTGGACGCGGCGCACCTGTACGCGCAAGCGGCGCCGTACACGGCACCGGGCCTGCCGCCGCTCGAGGTGATCCCGAACCGCGACTCCCTCGCCTACGTGCCGACGTACGGGATCGAGGGCGTCCAGACGATGTTCCGGGGGACGCTGCGCTGGCCCGGATGGGCGGAGACACTCGAGGCGGTGGGCCGCTTGGGCCTGCTCGATGCGACGCCGCGGCCTTGGCGCGCCGGGACGACGCTGACGCAGCTCGCCGAAGCGCTCGCGGCCCCGGGCACGGGACCGTTACGCGCGCGCCTCGCCGCCCGCGCGGGTATCGCCGCGGACGGTACGGTGATGGACCGTTTGGTCTGGGCCGGGCTCCTGTCCGATCGCCCGATCGGCAAGACGGAAGCGTCTCCGCTCGACATCCTCGAGGAGATGCTCGCGTCGAGGATGGGATACGGGCCGCGCGAGCGCGATCTCGTCGTCCTGCGTCACGAGTTCGGCTTCGTCGATCGGCACGGGCGCCCGCGACGCGAAGAGTCCACGCTCGTCGCGTACGGCGAGCCGGGTGGCGACTCCGCGATGGCGCGGACCGTCTCGCTTCCGGCCGCGGCCGCCGTCCGGCTCATCCTCGACGGAACGATCAACGCGACGGGCGTCCGCATCCCCGTGGACGCCGCGATCTACGATCCCGTGCTCGACGCCTTGAAGCCTCTGGGGATCGCCTTCGCTTAGGCCTGGCGCATCCAGCGGAAGATCTCGGGGATCGACGGGCGCTTCCCGTACATGAGCAGTGCTGTGCGGAACAGGCGCGCGGCGAAGCGCAGCGTGACGACGACGGTGAGGGCGAGAATCACGAGCGTGAGCGCGATCTCCCACGCCGGCGCTTCTCCGGTGCCGATGCGCATCATCATCACGACCGGCGAGGTGAGCGGAATGTAGGAAAGCACGCGCGCCGCGGTGCCGTTCGGCTCCGACAGGATCACCTCGATGAAGATCATGGGGAGCGCGCATGCGATCGCCCAGAACATCCCGTACTGCTGCATGTCCTTCGCGTTCGTGCCGATCGACCCGGTCGCGGTGATGAGCGTCCCGTAGAGGAGGAACGCCAGCAGGAAGTAGGCGAGGCAGAGGATCACGATCAAGGGCGACAGCGCGAGACCCGCGGCGAGCAGCACCACCGGCACGAGCGCCATCGACAGCCAGATCGCGAGCTGGAGCAGTCCGGCGGCACCCAGCCCGAGGAGCTTACCCAGCAGGAGCGACCGCGCGTCCACGGAGGACAGGATCACCTCGATGACCCGGTTCTCCTTCTCCTCGCTCACCCCCTGGATCATCGTCCCCGCGGCCGTGAGGATCGAGATCATGAGGAGCACGGTGAACCCCATCGGGACCCCGAGGCGGCGCACGATGTCGATGATGTCGCGCTTGACCCACTTGCCGTCTTTGTCCTTCGAGAGCGCGTCGACGTCCGCCGGCTCCAGGATGCGATCGACGAACTGCGGCTCGACGCGGCCGTGCGCGAGGCTCATCACGAGGAGGCGGCGCAGGGGTGCCCGCGACTGTTTCCCCTCCGAGAACAACGACGTGCTCGCGTCGTAGGAGATGACCTTCCCGGTCGCGACGTAGTCCTCCGGGATGACGAAGACGGCGCCGACCTCCTTGCGCGACAGCGCCGCGAGAGCTTTCTCCTCGTCCTCGAATCGCACGAACTCTGTCCCCTCGAGCAGCCCCTTGACCATCCGGCCCGCGGGCCCCGCGCCTTCGGCCATGCGCACCGCGGCGTCGACCGTGCCCTTCGCCCTCTCGGGGACCTTGCCGACTGCGATCTTCTCGCCGGGCGAGATGTGGACGATGCCCGCGTGGTCCACGACGCCGGCCTTCCCCGTGGGCTTGTCGTGCTTCACCGCCGAGCTGGTGACGAACATGATCACGCCGGCGTAGAGGCCGACGAAAACGGGCATGCCGAAGGTCCCGATGAGCCACCCCAGCCGCATCACGGTCGAAGTGAACTCCCTCCGCGCGACGATGAGCGTCTTCCCCTTCAAGACGCAGCCCCCGCCGGAGACATCGCCACGTGCACGAAGATCTCCTCGAGGGGCGTCGGCGACGCCTCGAAGTGCGAGATCGAGATCCCCGCCGCGATCGCGCGCGAGAGAAACGCTTCGGGCGTGAGCTCCGGCGCCAGCGTCAGCGCGGTCGCGGGGCCGGAGGGCCGCGCGTCGAGCACCCCCTCGACCTTCGTGAAGTCGCCTTCGCCGTCCACGACGACGACGTTGCCGCGCCCGGACGCCTTGCGCAGCTCCGGCGCGTACCTCCTCTTGATCTCGCGCACGGTCCCGTAGAGCACGCGCTTGCCCCGGTCGATCATGACGATGCGGTCGCAGAGCTCCTCGACCTGGTCCATCTGGTGCGTCGAGAGCACGACGAGCTTCCCCTGCCGCTTGAGGCGCGCCATCAGCTCCTTGACCATGCGCGTGTTGATCGGGTCGAGGCCGGAGAAGGGCTCGTCGAGGATGACGAAGTCGGGGTCGTGAAGGAGCGTCCCCACGATCTGCACCTTCTGCTGCATCCCCTTCGACAGCGCGTCCACGCGCTTCTTCGCCCACTCGCCGAGGCCCACCTCGTCGAGCGCCGCCTGGGCCTTCTTCTTCACGTCGGGCCCCTTCATCCCCTTCAGGCGCCCGAAGTAGTCGAGGACGTCGAGGACCTTGTACTTGCGGTAGAGGCCGCGCTCCTCCGGGAGGTAGCCGATGCGGTCGTGGTTGGCGTTCGTCGAAGGGAGCCCGTCGAGGACGATGCGTCCGGAGTCGGGACGCAGGATGTCCATCGTCATGCGGATGAGCGTGGACTTCCCGGCGCCGTTCGGGCCGAGGAGGCCGAACACCTCGCCGCCTTGCACCTCGAAGGAGACGTGATCGACGGCGACCTTGCCGTCGTACGCCTTGACCGCGTCCTCGACCGAAAGCGTAGGCATGGGCGCGCGATCATACCCCTCTCACCGCCGCATCAAGAGGAGGCCCGCGAGCGCCAGTCCGATCCCCAGAAGACGCGAAGGCGTCGCGGGCTCGCGAAAGACCAGGATCCCGGAGAACGCCATGATCGCCGCGCCGCCGGCCAGGATGGCGGGCACCGCCGACAGCGGTCCGCCTCTCTGGAAGAGGAGGAAGAAGGCGATTGTCCCCAAGCCGACACAAACCCCCGTGAGAGTGGCGTACAGGATTCCCCTCGGCGTCACCGGCTGCTGCCAACGCCCCTCCACGCGAAGCACGACCAGGTAGAGGAGGATGGTGACGGCGGCCGTGGACTCGACGACGAGACTTCCGATGCCGTCACCGATTCGGTTCGCCGCCAACTTCGTGAAGATCTGGTGGAGGCCGTAGAGAATCGACGCGCCCACCGCGAAGCCGAGCCACGATGTCATGAGCGCCTCCCTGCTAGCATCGAGCGCGATGCTAGCGCGATGCGCTCTCCTTCTTTCCGTGATCCTCGCCCCCGCGGTGATTCCCGCCGCGGATCCCGCCCCTCTCCACCACGCGATCCGCGTCACGCTCGACCCGCCCGCGCACCGCCTCGCGGTCGAGGACACGCTCACCTGGAAGGAAGGCGGAGAGCCGTCGCTGGCCGAGCTCAAGAAGCTCTTCCCCGGCGCTTCGATCGAGAAGAAAGACCGCCGCACGATCGTCGCGCGCTACTTCGGCAAGATCCGCGACCGGCTCGAGCAACCCGACGAGGAGTACGCGCGCGGCTTCGCGACGACGACCGGAACGATCGAGCCGGAGGGCGTGTACCTCGGGCAAGACGCCGGGTGGTATCCCGCGGCCGGAGACGACCGGCTCCTCACGTTCACGCTGGAGGTGACGGTCCCCGCCGGCTGGGACGCGATGAGCCAGGGCCGCCGCACGCTCCACGAGCGCACCGAGAGCCAGACGCGCGTCCGCTTCGAGGTCGACGACCCGCAGGAGGAGATCTGGCTCGTCGCGGGTCCATGGACCGAGACACGCCGCGCGACGGCGAACGTCGAGGCGATCGCGATGCTGCGCGCGCCGGACGACGCGCTCGCGGCGAAGTATCTCGACGCGACAGCACCCAACGTCGCGATGTACACGGAGCTCCTCGGCCCGCATGCCTACGGCAAGTTCGCGATCGTCGAGAACTTCTGGGACACGGGTTACGGGATGCCGTCGTTCACCCTCCTGGGGCCGCAGGTGATCCGGCTGCCGTTCATCCCGACGACGTCGTACCCGCACGAGATCCTCCACGACTGGTGGGGGAACGGCGTCTACGTCGATCGCTCGAAGGGGAACTGGTGCGAGGGGCTGACCGCGTACCTCGCCGACCACATGGTGGCCGAGCAGCGCGGCACCGGTGCTTCGTACCGGCAGGAGGCGCTCCAGAAGTACGTCGACTACGTCGCGCGCTCGAAGGACTTCGCGCTGGCGAGCTTCCACGAGCGCCACTCGGCCGCGACGGAGGCGGTCGGCTACGGCAAGACGCTGATGATCTTCCACATGATCCGCCGCGACATCGGCGACGACGCGTTCACGAAGGCGCTGCGCGCGTTCTACGCCGAGTGGAAGTTCCGTCGCGCGAGCTGGGCCGACCTGCGCCGCGCGTTCGAGAAGGCGTCGGGAAAGAACCTGGAGACGTGGCTCGACGCATGGGTGCAGCGCGTCGGCGCTCCGACGCTCAAGCTCGGCGACGTGAAGGCGGACAAGACGGGCGATGCCTGGCGCGTGACGGGAACGCTGCGCCAGACGCAGGCGCCCGAGCCGTTTCCGCTCTCGATCCCCGTGGCCATCACGATGGAGGGCCGGCAAGACGCCCGGCAGGAAACCGTCCGATGTGCGGCGAAGTCATGCCCGTTCTCGTTCGACCTTCCGGCCCCACCCCTCCGCGTCGACGTCGATCCGGAGTTCGATGTGTTCCGGACCCTCGACCTCCAGGAAACCCCGCCCGCGCTCTCGACCGCCTTCGGCGCCGACGGCGGCGTGGTCGTCCTTCCTTCGAGCGCGCCCGCCGATCTTCTCGAAGCCTACAAGGCGATGATCGCGAGCTGGAGCAAGGAGGACACGAAGCCGTTCCGCGTCGTCACCGACGAGGAGACGACCGCGCTTCCCGCGGACGCCCCCGTCTGGATCCTCGGCTGGGAGAACCGCCTCGCGCCGGAGGTGCGCAAGCGCGTCGACCCGTACGGTGCTTCGCTCGAAGCCGCCGAAGCGGCCCTGATGAACGATCGCATCGCGCGCGCCGGGCATGCCGTCGCCCTCGTCGTGCGCCGGGCCGACAACCCGAGCCTTCCGCTCGCCTTCGTCGCCGCCGACACAGCCGCGCAAGTCCCGGGACTCGCGCGCAAGCTCCCGCACTACGGCAAGTACTCCTACCTCGCCTTCGAGGGCGACGAGCCGACGAACACGACGAAAGGACGTTGGCCGATCGTCGGATCGCCGCTTTCGGCGAATCTCGACCCGGCAAGCGACGTCGCCGCGGCGACTCTTGCGCTCCGCCAACCGCTCGCCCAGCTCGCGCCGTCGTTCTCCGAGGAGCGGATGATGGCGATGGTCCGCGCGCTCGCGGCACCGGCGGCGAAGGGGCGCGGCCTCGGCACGCCCGAGCTCGACACCGCGGCCGACACGATCGCCTCGGTGATGAAGGGCGTCGGTCTCGAGCCCGCGGGGGACGCGCACTCGTTCTTCCAGCGCTGGGACGAGAACGGGACACAACTCAGGAACGTCGTCGGCATGCTCCGCGGCACGAAGAAGGAATGGGAGAACGAGGCGACCGTCGTGTCGGCCCACTACGACCACCTCGGCGAAGGTCATCCGGGCGCCGACGACAACGCCAGCGGTGTCGCCGTGCTGCTCGACCTCGCGCGCGCGATGACGGCTTCCGGGCAACCCCAGCGAACCGTGATCTTCGCGGCCTTCACCGGAGAGGAGGCCGGCCTTCTCGGCTCGAAGCGCTTCCTCGCGACGTGGCCGAAGGACAAGACGATCACGTCGAACGTCAACCTCGACACGGTCGGGCGCATGGGGACGGGCGGCCTCGCCGTGCTGGGCACGGGCTCCGCCGACGAGTGGGTCCACATCGCCAACGGCGCCGGCTACGTGACGGGCATCGCGGTGAAGGCGGTGCCGAGCGACCCCGGCGGCAGCGATCAGAAGAGCTTCCTCGAGGCCGGCATCCCGGCGGTGCAGCTCTTCACCGGCGCGCACGCCGACTATCACGCGGCGACCGACACCGCGGAGAAGGTCGACGGCCCCGGCCTCGTGAAGGTCGCCTCGGTCGCGAAGGAGTTCGTCGCCTATCTCGCGGAGCGCGACAAGCCGCTCACGGCTCGAATCGGTTCGACGGTGCAGGTCGCGCCGGCTCCGGCGACCGGCCGCCGCGCTTCCCTCGGCGCGATCCCCGACTACGCCTTCGCCGGCCCCGGCGTCCGGATCACGGGCGCCATGCCGGGCTCACCCGCCGAAGCCGCAGGACTGAAGGAAGGGGACGTC
>Ga0111538_10007999_pt1 | contig 14204 bp, 8 predicted proteins | sample SoiMethybrSBSTD1_FD_79669 | JGI IMG/M metagenome (GOLD analysis project Ga0111538, IMG submission 79669) | Bulk soil microbial communities from a Populus tree surrounding site in Tennessee, USA - Soil MetaG P. TD hybrid SBSTD1 (version 2)... | ecosystem: Environmental > Terrestrial > Soil > Tree... | reverse complement strand
TCCGTCGGCGCCAGCGATCCGATCGAGCCGTCCGACGTGAAGCAGCCGTTGAGCGATGGCCTGCCGAACACGCTCGAGGAGTGGATCAGGCGGGATGGACTGATTCGCTTCAAGATCAAGTTGAACGGCGGCAACCTGGCCGCTGACTACGATCGCGTCATCCGCATCGATCGGGTCGTCTCGCGCGTCCTGCCGTCACGTGGCGTGAAGGACTGGAAGTATCTGCTCGACTTCAACGAGGGGTGTCCGAACGTCGGGTATCTCCTCGAGTTCATGCGCAAGGTCCGCGAGGCAACCCCGACCGGATTCAGCCGCATTCTCTACATCGAGCAGCCCACGGCACGGGATCTCGAAAAGGATCGCGCCAATGTGATGCACGAGGCCGCGAAGCTCTGTCCGATCGTCGCCGACGAAGCGCTGACCGATCTCGAGTCACTGCTGCTCGCGCGCAAGATGGGCTACACCGGGGTCGCGCTGAAAGCGTGCAAGGGTCAGACCCACGCGATGCTGCTCGCGGCGGCGGCGCAGAAGTTCGGGATGTTCCTGTGCGTGCAGGATCTGACCTGCCCGGGCGCATCCTTGATCCACTCCGCCGGCATCGCGGCGCGCGTCCCGGGCAACGCCGGGATCGAGGCCAACGCGCGGCAGTTCGTGCCGGCGGCCAACGCTGCGTGGGAGGCGAAGTTCCCGGGCCTGTTCACCATCCACGACGGGCTGATGAAGACGGGTCAGCTCACCGGGCCGGGGCTCGGGGCGGTTCCCTCTCAAAAGGATCTCTAAACAGGAGCGCCGGAGGTCAGGAGGACAAACGTTCTTGGTATGCATCCCTCCTTCACGACCAAAACCCTCTGTTTTCTTCGATCGCTGAAGCGCAACAACAATCGCGAGTGGTTTCGCGCGCGCAAGGACGAATACGAGCTCCACGTTCGGGCGCCGATGGTCGCCGTGATCGAGCGGCTGGCCGTCGATTTCGGCCGCTTCGCTCCGGAGCTGGACGCGTCGCCGAATCGGTGCATCTACCGCATCTACCGGGATACGCGATTCAGCGAAGACAAAACCCCGCTGAAGACCCACATCGCGGCGTCGTTCCGGTGGCGCGGGCTCCCGAAACACCGCGGCGCCGGCCTGTATTTCGAAGTCACGCCGGGATGGGTGTGGATGGGCGGCGGCTTTTATGCGCCGGAGACTGCGGACCTCGCTCGCATCCGGCAGCACATCTCGGATACGCATCCCGAGCTCGATCGGCTGACCCGCGCGCCGGCCTTTCGTCGCACCTTCCAGGCGCTGGAAGGCGAGCAGCTGACGAGGATACCGCGCGGCTTCGCGAAAGACGATCCGGCCGGCGTCTACCTGAAATACCGAAATTTTCTGGCGGGTCGCGAGTTTCCACCGACCCTCGCCACGAGCGCGGCCTTCTATCCCACGTTGCTCGGCACGTTCCGGGCGGTCATGCCGATCGTTCGATTCCTCAACGAGCCGCTCGTGGGAGATTGAATTTGGAGAAGATTGGGGTCTCGAGGAATTAGAGGCAACGGATCTCAAAACGGAGCAACGGAGCCAACGGAGTAAACGGAGGACAACCGTTGTTCGCACGATTCTCCGGTCTGCCAGTGGGCGCGCGCTTCGCGCGCGCGAGGGTGGGAGTGGGATCCCGGCAACACACAAGCGGATGTGTGCGGTGCCGCTTGCGTGTTGCCGGGATCCCACTCCCACCCTCCGCCGGGCCTGCGGCCCGGCGCCAGGGCAGACCATGAGCGTTTCAAACGTGGTTAGCTCCGTGTTACTCCGTGAGCTCCGTTGCTCCGTTTGAAATCCGTGACCTCGATAGCCTCCTGTGCCCTCGATAGCCTCCTGACCGGCAACTTCTATCTCTCAGCCGGCAATTCGATTTGATAAATGTTTTCAGCAGCCAGGTTATGCAGGCGCGCGGTCATCGCTCGCGTCCGTGCATCGATCTTCAGCGTGCCGAAGAACTGGTAGCCCTCGGTCGGCGGACGATTCGGCTTCATCCCCTTCGGCACGCCGTTGAACTTCGCCTCCGGTCCGAATGTGGAATCGAGCGTGCCCGGGCCGAAGGTCCCGGCGTGCAGCGGGCCGGCCACGAATTCCCAGAACGGATGAAACTCGGTGAACTTCGCCCGCGTGGGGTGATAGTGGTGCGCGGCGCAGTAGTGGACGTCGCCGGTGATCCAGACGACATTGCGGATGCGACGGTCGCGGATGAAGCGCAGCAGCTCCGCGATCTCGAGTTCGCGACCGAGCGGCGGGCCCGCGTCTCCGTTGGCGAACGCCTCGAATCGACCCGGACCGTCGCCGACGACGAGCGCCAGCGGCAGGTCGGTCGCGATCACTTTCCACACCGCGCGGCTGCTTGCCAGCCGGGCCTTCAGAGCGGCGAGCTGGGTGCTGCCGAACTGCGATGACTCCGGCGTCAGCGTCGCCTGACGGTTGTCGCTGTTGCCGCCCCGATAGCTGCGCAGGTCCAGCGCGAAGATGTCGAGCAGCGGTCCGTAGGAGACGGTCCGGTAGATTCGCTGCGCGTCGTCGGCGTTCGGCGCGATCGGATTGAACTCGAGGAACGCCTGCCGCGCCCGAGCTGACAGGAGCGCCATGCTCTTGACCTGGTACCGCTCGTCGGCCGTGAGGTCGCGCGTCTCGTACCAGTTGTCACGCACCTCGTGATCGTCCCAGATGACGACCTGCGGCACCTCCGCGTTGAACCTGCGCATGTGGTCGTCCAGCAGGTTGTATTTGTAATTGCCGCGATAGTCGTCCGCGGTCTGCGCGACTCTCGACTTCGCCTCGGTGACGATGTTGGTCCAGGTCGAGCCGTCGTCCAGCTTGACCTGCTCCTGCAGGACGCCGTCCGCGTAAATCGTGTCGCCGCAGTGGACGAAGATGTCCGGCTGCACGCGTCGCATCGTGTCGTAGAGCCGTAGCCCGCCCCACGAAGGATTGATCCCCCATCCCTGGCCGACCGTGTCCGCGGACCACGCCAGCGTCACGTCGCGACGCGCGGATGCCGACGGAGCGGTCTGGAAACTGCCGCCGATCGGCACGCTCATCGACCGCGGGTCGGCGAGGTCCTGGAACGTGACGCGGTAGAAGATGCGCTGATTGGCCGGCAGATCGGTCAGAACGATCCGCGCAGTGAAGTCGGTGGACTCGAGGGCGGCCGGCCCGGTTCGGCGCCAGGCATTCTCGAACTTCTCGGTCGTCGAATATTCGACGAGCATCCGTGCCGGGCGATCGCTCCGGCTCCAGACGACCGCGCGCCCCTCGGTGACGTCGCCCGACGCGACCCCCTGCGGCATCGCCGGCCGATTCGCGTCCGACTGGATGATCGCCGGAAAGAACGGCGCTGCGGCGTAACTCGTGAGACTGCGGCTGACGAACGTCCGCCGTGAGATGCGTGTCGGACGCGCGCTCATCTCAAACGCGCCGGCACGGTGCCCAGCTCTTTCGCCGAGGGGATGCCCGGAATCGAATCTGCCTTCGACGCCGCACGCACGACGGCTTCCGCCAGCGCCTCCGCCGCCAGCGCGCCGACGACGGTGACGTTGGCCTGTCCTTCCCAGCGACCCGTCGCCAGCGCGAACACCGTGTCGCCATCTCCAGTCGTATGCGACGGGTTGATCGCCCGCGCGAACCCGTCGTCTGCCATCAGCGCCACGCGATTGATCTCGGCCTTCGTCATCCTGGCGTTCGTCGCGACCAGCCCGATGGTCGTGTTCTCACCGGCCCTGGGCTGCGCGGCCTTGACGAGCTCGCCCGAGAGCAGCAGTCTTCGAACGTCGGCGAGCCCCTTGCCGTCGGCCGTCCGCACGCCGGCGACGACGGCGCCCGTTTTCGGATCGATCACGTCACCCGCGCCATTGGTCGCGACGATCGCGGCCACGACCAGGCCATTGGGCAGCGCGAGGGCGGCCGAGCCCAGTCCGCCTTTCATCATCAGCCGCCCGCCGCCCATCTTGCCCACAGTGCCGCCCGCGCCCGCGCCGACGTTCCCTTCGGCAACCGCCGCCGTGCTCGCGGCTTCAGCGGCCTTGTAACCGCATTCCGCGTTCGGCCGCACGTCGGGTCGATTGCCAACCGACAGATCGAACAGCGACGCCTGCGGAACGATCGGCACCACGCCGGTCGAGACCTTCCATCCGATCTTGCGTTCTTCGAGATAGCGGATGACGCCGTTTCGCGTTTCGAGGCCGAAGGCGCTTCCGCCGGACAACACGACCGCGTTTACCTTGTCCACCATGTTGAGCGGGTGAAGCAGATCGGTTTCCGCCGTCGCAGGCGCCGCACCGCGCTGAGACACGCCGCCAGCCGCGCCCTCGCCGTCGACGAGGATCACCGTGCAGCCGGTCGGCCGCTCCGACAAGGTGAACGAACCGACCTTGATGCCCTGGACTTCGGTCAGCCCACGGCCGCCGGTGGGTTTCGGATCGACTGATGACTGCGCGGCGATGGCCGCGCCGAGCGCCAGGATGCCAGGAATGATGACGAAAAGTGGCCGGCGCAATGTGATCTCCTGCACAAACCTTCGGGCAAGCCCATCCCTTCGGGATCGGGACAAGAGCCTGCCTCGCCGAAGCGCGAAGCGCGAAGGCGGGCGAACCCGCGACCTAGAAACTGTATTTCACCGCCAACTGGATTATCCGTCCATCGTCCGCGCTGGTAATACGTCCGAAATTGGCCGTGCCAATCTGATTCCCGGGCTGAGCGAAGCGTGTCTGGTTGAACAGGTTGAAGGCTTCGGCCCTGAACTGCAGCCGGTGGGTGCCGGTCACGGTGATGTTCTTGAACAGCGACAGGTCGGTGCGCGCGAAGCCCGGGCCGCGGACGTTGTTGCGCGGGGTCGACCCGGGCTCGGCGGTGTTGGCGAGCGCGCGCCGGACGAAGCAGTTGGTGGTGAACCATTGGTCAATCGTGTGAGCCGCACCGTCGTTCGGATCGCAGACCTGGTCCGGCCGGTTCGTCAGATAGCGAATGCTGAGCGACGGATCGAAGACGGTGGTCGGGAACCCGGTCTGCTTCTGAACGATCCCGTTCAACTGCCAGCCGCCCGCGAGATGCTCGACGAACGCGCCCAGGCTCTTTGGCGTCGGCAGCTCGGCGCTGAAGCTGACCACGAAGCGGTGACGGGCATCGAACAGGGCGTCTCCCTCTTCGAACGACAGGGCGCGTTCGATCGAAGCGTCGTCGCCGATCGTCACCGGCAGGACCGGGCGCTGCTCGCCGCCGATGTTCAACCCGGAAACATGATCCCGCGCGTGCCCCAGCGTGTAGGACGCCAGCAGCGTGATGCCGCGTGTCTGCTGCATCCGCAGGCTTGCCTGGAGCGAGTCGTACCACGATTTCGCGACGGAGAATGTCGGGCGGACGAGTGCGAAGGCGGGGAACAGCCGTGCACCGGCGCTCGTCTGGCCGGATGTGTAAACGCCGGGATTGACCTCGATGAAGATGGGAAGGTGGAACCCTCGGGAGCCGACGTAACCGATCTCGCCGGCGAGTCGCCCGCCAAGCTGCTGCTGCCAGGTGACGTTGAAGTGATGCGCGTAGGGCGTCGTGAAATCGGTGCCCCAGCCGATGAACGTCAAACCGGGAGGAAAACCCGCGGCGCCGCCGCTGACGACGCTGAGCGGATCCCGGAGCGTCAACGCGGCTGGGGGCGCGTTCACCTCCAGCAGCGGTGTGAACGGTGGTGCGAGCACGCCGTTCTGGAAAAAATCACCCTGGCCGGCGAGTGCGTCGTAGAAGATGCCCCACGCGCTGCGCAGGCTCGAGCGGCCGGTGCCCGTGGGATCCCACGCGATGCCGGCCCGCGGCGAAAAATTGTTCGTGTCGGTGTCGTACGTGCCGCGCGGAACGCCGGCATCACCCGGATACACGAGCCCGGCCGGCGCTTGCGGAAAGCGTGTCGACTGCTGCCCCGGCCTGAACGAATTCAGCGCGTCGTTCTTGTCCACGAAGGGGAGCGGCAGCTCGTAGCGCAGGCCCGCGTTCACCGTCAGGCGTGGCCAGGGCCGGAAGTCGTCCTGCACGTAGCCCGCGTAGAGCCAGCCCGTGCCGTCCTGGATGGTGTTCGCGGTCGTCCGGCGGAACTGTGCCGGCAATCCAAGCAGGAAGTCCGCCGCGGCGTTGCCCGTGCGCCCGCTGGGTGAGCCCGTGAAGGTGTAGTCGCCGTTCGGACGGTTCACGAACGCGATCACCATGTGCTCTTTGCGCAAGTCGAAGCCCATCTTCAGCGCGTGAGTCCCTTTCAACCACGTGACGTCGTCAGTGAACTGAAACACCTGGTTGACGCGATCGACGAATGGTTGCTGCGCGTCTCCCAGGTTGAAGAAGCCGGTGACCATGATGTTGGCGAGACCCTGGGCTGCCGCGAGGTTGTGCGGCACGTTGATCAGGTAGTCGCTATTCTGGAGCCCGCTCGTGACCGCCGGGTTCGCCCCGATCTTGTTGTAGGAGAACCGCGCGACGTTGATGGCGCGCTGACTGATGATGAAAGTGTCGGAGAACATCCAGTCCTGCAGCGTTGCGAGGGCGACGCCGCCGATTGGCCGGGTCGTGGCCGGCGTCCGGATGTCGGTCGTGGTGCGGAGATAACGACCGAGCACCGAATGTCGCCCGGTGATCTGGTAGTCGACGCGCGTGCCGAACTGATCCCGGTCGTCGCGAGAATCCGGTGACTCGATGAAGCGATTGCCGGCACTGTTGGCGCGCGGCAGGAAGTCGTCGATCAATCGCTGTGCAGCGGGATCGAGCCGTTGCGGGGGAATGACGTTGCCGGGGAAAGGCTCTCCCGTGAGTGGATCGCGGATGACGGCGCCTCCAGAGAAATCGCCGCCGCGCTGAGCGTCGGACAGCACCACGATGTTGGTCGTCGTGCCGCTGGTATTGCGGTAGCCCTCGTAATAACCGAACCCGAACAACCGATCCCGCACCAAGGGTCCGCCGAGGCTTCCTCCGAACTGATTCTGCTGGAGCTTCGGCTTCGGCTGGTCGGCGGGTGCAAAGAAGTTACGCGCCTGCAGCGCGTCGTCCCGGTTGAACTCCCAGGCTGCACCACGCAGCAGATTGCTGCCCGCCCGCGTCACGACGTTGACGACGGACCCTGCGTTGCGGCCGTACTCGGCGCTGTAGGAGTGCGTCAGGATCTTGAATTCCTGGATCGCGTCGGGCGGTGGCCGCGTCACGAACCCGGTGTTGAACGTGTCGTTGTTGCTGGCGCCGTCGAGCAGGAAGTTGTTCGACTGGTTGCGCATGCCGTTGACGCTGAAGCCGGACGTCGTGGCACCGAACCCGCCGGGCGTCGCATCGCCCGCCGCCCCGCCGAGCGCTCCCGGAGGAGCGATCACGCCAGGCAACAACGTTCCGAGCTGGGTGAAGTTCCGCCCGTTCAACGGCAGCTCGACGATCTTCTTCTCGTCGACGACGATGCCGAGCTGGGAGCTGGACGTCTCGACGAGCGGCGGTTCGGCAACGATGACGAGCGTCTCGGCGACGCCCGCGAGCGCAAGCTTGAAGTCCACGCGAGTGGCGCTTTCGACGGTCACCCGGATCCCGTCTCGTTGTGTCGTCCGGAAGCCCGAGAGCGAGGCTTTTACGAGATAGGAGCCGGGCTGGAGAAGAGGAACCGTGTAATAGCCGTCCGCGCCGGTGACGGTGCTCCGCGACTGGTTCGTGTCCGTGTTGGTCACGTCAATCGTGACGCCGGGAACCGGTGCGTCGGCGGGGTCGCTGGCCACACCGGTAATCGTTCCCGTCGCCTGTGCCGCGGCGGGTCGGGGCGCCGACACAGGGAGCACAAGCATCAGAAGCGCGACGAGTACCTTCCGCATCGCTCGTATTCCTCCGGGGTGGGGCCCCTGCCGCCGATGTTACACGTGAGTCATGCAGGCCGAGTAGTCAGATCGAGGACCGCCATCGCGAGGACTTTCGTCGCGTTGATCAAATCGTCGATGCCACACCACTCATCCGGTTGATGCGCGAGATCGAGGATGCCAGGGCCATAGGCGACGCAGTGGGGGATGCCGGCGATCCGATCGACGTGCTTGTGGTCGTAGGTGCCCGGGCTGGCGATGTGTTCGGCCGGCCGGCCCAGCACCTGCTGAATCGCCCGCTCGAGGGCTCCAATCACCGGAGACGAGGCGGGTGTGCGCACGGGATGCACCACCATCAGGTCGCGCAGTTCATAGATCAGGTCGGGCGTATGGACAGCTTCGCGTTCGAGGAGCGCTTCGATCTCGGCCTTGGTGCCATCGAAGCCCTCCTCGAGCAGGAACCGGCGATCGAAGATCGCCGTACACGAGTCGGCGACGCAAGGCGTCTGGATCCCGTCGACCGGCTGTCCGCCTGCGATGCCGTTGATGTTGAGGGTGGCGTGGCGCGCGAGCGGAGGCACGACTGGAACATCGGTTTCACGCACTGCGAGCGTCGGGATCAGCTCGCGCCTCATTCGCTCGAGGATGAGTCCCATGTGATCGATCGCGCTCACGCCCAGGAACGGCATGCTGCCGTGGCCGATCCGGCCTCGCGTCGTCACCTCGAACCAATAGACGCCGCGATGACCGATGCAGATCCGATCGACGTTCAGGGGCTCGGGAATGATGACCGCATCGGTTCGGTCCGTGGAGATCCAGCCGTGCCGGGTCAGGTAGGCCACGCCGGCGAACCCGCCGCTCTCTTCGTCGACGGTGGCACTGATGTCCACCGATCCGTCGAGCGCGATGCCGGCGCGGCGGATCGCCTCCACGGCATAGACAGCGGCGGCAATCCCCGCTTTCATGTCGCATGCACCGCGCCCGTAGATGCGGCCGTCGCGTACGACGCCGCCGAACGGATCCACCGTCCATCCATGGCCGGCAGGGACGACGTCGAAGTGGCCGTTGAGGTGAAGGTTGGGCCGCGCCGCGCGTCCGCGGCGGGAGCCGACGACATTGACGCGTGGATGGCGGGGCGTGTGCTCGGGAAGGCCGTCGGCGGCCACGTAGCTGACGTGGAACTCGAACTGTTCGAGCCGTCCCCCGATCAGCCGCGCGCAGTCCTCGTAAGCCTCGCCGGGCGGGTTGACCGTGGGGATGCGGATCAGATCGCGCGTGAACTCGACGATCTCCGCGGCGGCAGCGTCAATGGCCCCGAACACGCGGTCCATGGCCGCCAGAGACGACATCGTGTCGTAACATAGCACGCGCCACCCGAACGCGGACTCGGGGTCAGATCTTGTATTTCAACATCGTTTTTTCGGACCGCGGACGGCGGACCGCGGATAAATGAATGTTCTGTTGAAATACAAGATCTGACCCCCGTGAGTCTCCACCTCATATTGCTCATCGTCTATTCGGTCGGCGTCGTCGCGCTCGGCGTCTGGGCCTCGCGGTTCGTGAGGGGCAGCAGTGACTTCTTCGTCGGCGGTCGCTCGCTGGGCCCGGCGCTGCTGATGTCGTCCATGCTCGCCGCGAACATCGGTGCGGCGTCGACGGTCGGTGTCGCTGGAAAGGCGTATCAGGAAGGCATCAGCGCCTGGTGGTGGGTCGGTTCGGCAGGCATCGGCTCACTGCTGTTCGCGCTGACCGTGGCGCCGGCGTTGTGGCGGCTCGCGAAGGCTCACCAGTTCTACACGACCGGCGACTACCTGGAATTCCGCTACGGCGCAGGCATTCGGACCGCGCTCTCCATCGTCATCTGTCTCGCCGCGCTGTTGCTGCTCGCGGGCCAGCTGCTCGCGGGCGCGACGATTCTCAAGCTCGTGATCGGCATTCCGCTCTGGAGCGGCGCACTCATCGGCGCGGCGATCATGACCATCTACTTCGTAGCGGGAGGGCTGCTCGGGTCGGCGTGGGTCAACAGCCTGCAGCTGATCGTCATGCTCGGCGGGTTCCTTTTCGCGTTGCCGGTCGTCCTCGGCAATGCAGGAGGATTCGCGGGTGTCAGCGATCCCCCTGGCGCGCCCCCCTTCTTCGCCAATTTCCTGCATTCCTCAGGCCCCGGGTCCGGCTGGATGTTCGTAGTTCTCACGGCACCATCTTTTCTGATTTCTCCCGGCCTGATCCAGAAGGCATACTCCGCCCGGTCGGAGTCGGCGCTGAAAATCGGCATCGGCCTCAACGCTCTCGTCCTGATGTCGTTCGCCTTCGTGCCGGTGATCTTTGGCATGGCTGCACGCTCGGCGGTGCCTGGAATCGTGAATCCCAACGACGTGTTGCCCGCGTTCCTGATGACGGCGCTGCCGCCGTGGCTGGGAGCGCTCGCGCTGTCGGCGGTGTTCTCGACCGAGGTCGACACCTGCGACACCATCCTGTTCATGCTGTCGACGGCGATTTCGAAGGACGTCTACAAGCGCCACATCAATCCCGCCGCGAGCGACGCGCAGCTGCTGCGTGTGGCCCGTTTTTCGGCGGCCGCGGGAGGCGCGGCGGGCGTTGTCCTGTCGCTCGTCGTCGGAACCGTGCTCGGGGCAGTCCAGGTCTTTTATCAGGTGATGGTCGTGACGTTCTTCGTGCCGATCGTCGGCGGCCTCTACGTGCGCGGCATGGATACGCGCGCAGCCGCAGCATCGATCGTGGCGGGACTGATCGGCCTGTTTGCCGCGTGGACCTTCATTACCCCCCAGTTCCGGTGGGCGGATCCGGTCCTGGCCGGTGTGTTCGCCGCTGTCGCCGCGGCTGTCGTCGTCGTGTTCGCCCGGAGGACTCACTGACCGACCCCAGGAGACCTGATGCCAGTGCACAACATCTTCGATCTGTCAGGACGGGTCACCGCGGTAGTTGGCGGCGGCTCCGGCATCGGCGAGGCGGTTGCGCTCGGCGCCGCGCGCGCTGGAGCGCGCGTCACCTGCCTGGACGTCAAGCCAGACGCCGCCGAGCGGGTCGCAGCGGCCGCACGGTCGGAAGGATTCGACTGCGACGCAGCAGTGCTCGACATCCGCGATGCCGCCTCGGTCGATGGGACGTTCACGCGAATCCGCGAAGGACACGGCAGCCTCGACGTCGTGATGTGCACGCCCGGCATCAACTTCCGCAAGAAGATCCTCGACTACCAGGATGACGAGCTCGATCGCGTCCTCGATCTGAACCTGAAGGGAACCTTCTACGTGCTTCGCGCAGCCGGCCGCATCATGACCGCGCAGCGGCGGGGCAGCATCGTGCTGTTCTCGTCGATCCGGTCCCAGGTGGTCGAGCCGGGCCAGTCGGTCTACGCGGCGACCAAGGCCGGCATCGTCCAGATGGTCCGCGGCGCCGCATCCGAGTTCGGCCCGTTCGGCGTGCGGGTCAATGCGATCGGACCCGGCGTGATCGAAACGCCGCTGACGGCGCCCATCAGGAACGATCCGAGCTGGTTCAAGGCTTACGCGGAGAAGAGTGCCCTGAATCGGTGGGGAACGGCGGAGGAGATGGTCGGCCCCGCACTGTTCCTCGCGTCGGATGCCGCGAGCTTCGTGACCGGGACGATCCTGTTCGCCGACGGAGGATGGCTGGCGCAGGACGGGCGGTTCACTCCGCCGGGCATGTGAGCTTTCAGCTTTGTAAGAGATTACGCCCGGATCCCCTGAATGCTTCTTCAAGCGGCGAGATGTACAAACGATCGTTGCTGATAGCTCAATGCAACTGTTTGAGCCTTGCTTCGATGCCGGCGATGAATTCGCTCGACCGGTGTTCCCCGTTCAACGTCGTAAAGAGCCGGTCGGCTTTCGAGCCGAGCAGCTCCACGCTCTTCGAATAGTGACGACGAGCGCTTGAAGCGTTGCCTCGGGCGGCGGCGGACTGTCCTTTCAACCAGAATGCGATGGCGGCCTGCGGGTAAAGCTTCGCCATCTGGTCCGCGAAGCTCTCGACGCAGGCAAACTGTCTTTCCGTAAGGCATCGAGTGGCTCGGATCCGGAGCAACTCCAGCCGATCGGTGTCGGTTGCGACATCCCGGAGATCGATCCTGACGGAGTCGTTGTTTACCTGCAGCGACGCGCCGCTCAGATCCAGTTCCGATCGCACCACGAAACGGTAGATTCCAGGATGCAAGGACGAAACGTCCGCAGTCACGCCGGTCCACCGCAGCAAGGATGATGATTCCAGCATGGCCGGCAGGGTCGCCGGTCGCTCTGACAGGCTCGCGCTGCGAGTCACGAGCGAAGACCAGTTCACTTTCGCGGTCTGCTGGCTTCGACCTTCAATCGGCGCGATCGAGACGACGAATGGGCGCCCGGACTTCGGCATCCGGAGCACTATCGGATCCCGCCCCTCGTTCGTGACGCTCACGCGCAGCATCAGTGGTTCCGTGCGCCACCAGACGTATTCCGCATGCGCCTCGGGTGCGGCGGTGTAGACAGTGCTGTAGTACTCCCCGAGGGTCACATACTGGGTGGCACCTGGCGCGGCGCCGCCAGCCAGCACGGTTGACGCGCCAATGACGCCGCACATTGACGCCGCGAGAAGCTGCTTCATGTCGAGAGGTCGTGGACGCGCAATTTGGGCACGCTGATTACAGGATTGTCGCGACAAACGGCGAACGGGGCCGACCGCGTGCGTCCGCCGGCGGTCTGATGCAGTTTCATCGCCAGCCGAGGGTTGGGGCTTTCAGATAGTGGTTGGTTCTGGGTTCTGGGTTCCGGGTTCCGGGTGCCGGGGGTTCGGTTCTCGGTTCCTGGGTTCGGTTCGGGGTTCTGGGTTCAAGGTTCGACGAGGCCGCGAACCACGTACAAACGTTGAAGACCCACCCGGCACCCAGAACCGAACCCAGGAACCGAGAACCGAACCTCGAACCCCAGCACCTGGAACCCGGAACCCGCGCCACAAAAAGAAACGGGCGCGTGGGTGATCACCCCCACGCGCCCCAAGAAGATCCGCTGATCGAAACTAGAAAACGATCCTGAACCCGAGCTGGCCGACCCGCTGTTCGGGCTGCCCGTTGTCGCCGGCATAGGCGTTGGGCTTCATGAACACCGTGTTGCTTGTGTGGTCGGCGAGCGTGCCGGTGAACACCGCGGCAGACGACACTGCGCCGACGCTGAACGCCGGGTTGATGGCGTTGAACAGGTTGAACACCTCGCCGAAGACCTCGGCGCGGAGCGTCCCCCTGAGCGGGAACGATTTCGCCACGCGGAAGTTGAACTGTGACAACGGCGCGCCGCGGCCACAGTTCACCGTCTCGCAGGCCCCCATCTCCTCGAACGACGGAATGCCGGCATCGTCCACGCTCTTGAACCGGTAGGCGGTCGGATACATGTCGTTGCTGACGCCGTCGAGGTTGTTGTCGTAGCCGTACCAGGTGTGCATCGGCAGCGCCGACCGGTACCGGAAGACCGGCGCTACGGTGATGCCCCACGGCGCGTTGATGATCGCGCTGATCGTCATCTTGTGGCGCGCGTCGGTGCGCGCGGCCGGTCCGTCCTGGACGTCGCCCAGCGGGTTGAACGAGTCCTGCACCAGGTTCGTGGTCAGCTCGTCGACCGCCTGACCGCCGCGGCCCGTGGCCTTCGCCAGGGTGTACCAGGCGTTGAGCTGGATGCCGTTGGTCATGCGACGGCGGACGCCGAAGTTGATCCCGTCGTACTGCGACGAGCCGATGCTCATGTTCATCGTCGGGTTGGCGGGGTTCAGCGGGAGATCGGCATAGCGGCGTGGGCCGTTTCCGGCGGGCACCGGGAGACGCGTATTCAGCGGCCAGCGGACGCCGAGGTCCTTGCCCACCGAGTGCGTGTAGTCGATGTCGAGCACCGTCGAGTTCGAGAACTCGTGCGACCAGCCCACCGATGACTGCTGCGTGTAGGGCTGCCGGATCTGCGGCGCCGCGACGTTCGAGCTGTAGAACGGCCCGTTCGGATTGACTTCGTTCAGCGAGGCGATGTTCGAGATCGGCTGGCCGGCCGTGAAGAAGCTGCCGTCCGGGTTCTTGATGCCGGCGGTGTTGTTCACGTCGAACACGACGCCCGATCCACCCTGCGCGCTCAGGCCCGGGAACAGGATGTTCGCGTTGGTGAAGCCGTAGTCGTAGTAGACGCCCCACCCGGCGCGGACGACGTCGCGGCCGTCACCGCGAAGGTCGTAGACCCCGCCGACCCGCGGCTGCCAGTTGTTCTTGTCCTCCTGCGCCTTCTTGCCGAACTCGTCGAACCCGGGCACGCCGTCGAACCGCCCCGCGGCCGCCGCATTGGTGAGCGCGACGTAATTGGGGATGGCCGACTGGTCGATGAGGAACCCGGTGACGAGGTC
>Ga0111538_10007997_pt1 | contig 14206 bp, 8 predicted proteins | sample SoiMethybrSBSTD1_FD_79669 | JGI IMG/M metagenome (GOLD analysis project Ga0111538, IMG submission 79669) | Bulk soil microbial communities from a Populus tree surrounding site in Tennessee, USA - Soil MetaG P. TD hybrid SBSTD1 (version 2)... | ecosystem: Environmental > Terrestrial > Soil > Tree... | reverse complement strand
TCGCGACAACGGCCGGTGTAACGCTCTCCGCCAATCATCTTGCGCGAGCAGTCGCACGCATAGACGTGATGCGTGCGCCGAAGGCGGGCGAGGGCGTGTTCATAGATCTCCTCGCGCTCGCTCTGGCGCACGAGCGGTTCGCGCCCGCTGTCGGGGACGAAGCCGAGCCAGTCGAGGTCCTCGAGCAGCGCGCGTTCGTACTGCGGCCGAGATCTGATGCGGTCATGGTCTTCGATTCGCAGCAGGACCTCGGCGCCACACCGGCGGGCGACGCCCCAGACGTAGATGGCGTTCACGACATGGCCCAGGTGCAAGTACCCTGTCGGGGACGGTGCGAACCGCGTGATCATGAAGTCAGCACCCTCCCATCTGACATGCTAATTCAAGCCACCGAGCGGGGCTTGTATTGCGAGGCGGGCCAGTTCCATATCGATCCCTGGCAGCCCGTCGATCGGGCCGTGATCACGCATGCGCACGGCGATCACCTTCGCCCCGAGTCTCGCGCATATCTGTGCTGCACCGCCGCTCAATCGCTGTTGCGCCACCGACTTGGACCTGACCCGACCATCGAGGCGGCTGACTACGGCGCCGTCATCGATCTCGATGGCGTACGGGTCTCGTTCCATCCGGCCGGTCATATTCTCGGATCGGCGCAGGTCCGAGTTGAGCAGCACGGCGAGGTCTGGGTCGCGTCCGGTGATTACAAACGCGCCGACGACCCCACGTGCACGCCATTCGAACCCCAGCGTTGCCACGCCTTCATCACCGAGGCGACCTTTGCGCTGCCGGTCTTCCGCTGGGATCCGCCGTCGCACACCATCCAGGAGATATGCGCCTGGTGGGACGAGATGCGTGAGGCAGGTCGACCGGCCGTGCTCTTTGGGTACGCGCTTGGAAAGGCGCAGCGTGTCCTTGCGGAGCTTGCCGGTCACACCGATCGACCGATCTATGTCCACGGCGCTCTCGATCCGCTGGTCGAGCTGTATCGCGACGCCGGCGTGACGTTACCTCAGACGCTCCGGGCCAGCGAGATACCGCGTGGGACGTCGTTTGCGGGCGAGCTGATCGTGGCGCCTCTCTCTGCTCGCGGCACGGTCTGGATGCGTCGTTTTCGCGATCACTCGTCGGCGTTCGCGTCCGGGTGGATGCGCATTCGCGGTGCCAGGCGGCGCCGGGCCTACGATCGCGGATTCGCGCTGTCGGATCACGCCGATTGGGACGCACTCACTGCGACGATTGCGGAGACAGGCGCCGCGCGCGTCTTCGTCACGCATGGCTATACACAGCAGCTCGCGCAGGCGCTGTCCGAGCGCGGCATCGACGCGACCGCGTGGCGGACGATGTACGAAGGCGAGGTCGAGGACGCCGAGTGAAGCGCTTCGCGCAGCTCTACGACGAGATCGATCGCACGACGTCGACCAATGGCAAAGTCGCGGCCCTCGCGCGTTACCTCGCTGACGCCTCGCCGGCCGACGCGGCCTGGGCGCTCTTCTTCCTGACAGGTCGTCGTCTCAAGCGACTGTTGCCCACGCGACTCCTGCACGAGTGGACCCTCGAGCTGACCGCCTTTCCTGAATGGCTGGTTCGCGAGTCGTACTCCGTGGTTGGCGACTTTGCCGAAGGGATCGCGCTGCTGCTGGACGGTCGCGTACAACCGATAAACCCCGAAACGCTGCAGACCGAGGGCGACACCGTTCATGACGGCAAGCTGCCGTTCGATGACGTCGAGCGCCCGAGGGTCGACGAGAACGTAGACAGCGTGAGCCTTGCCGACTGGATCGAGCGGCGCATCCTGCCGCTGCGAGAGCTGACGGATCACGAACGGCGCGTCCGGGTAATGGTCTGGTGGACGCGGCTGCCGCGAAACGAGCTCTTTCTGCTGAACAAACTCCTCACGGGTGAGTTCCGCGTCGGCGTCTCACACACGCTCGTGGTGCGAGCCGTCGGCGAATTTGCGAAGCTGCCGACCGCAGCGGTCGAGCATCGCCTGATGGGGAATTGGCAACCGTCAGCGGACGCGTTCAGTGCGCTCGTGGCACCCGAAACGGCGGGCGACGAGCCTTCACGCCCGTATCCGTTCTGTCTGGCCTCGCCGCTCGACGATCCGGTCGACACGCTTGGCGCCCGCCACGAGTGGCTTGCCGAATGGAAATGGGATGGCATTCGCGCGCAGCTGATTCATCGCCGCGGTGAGGTCTTCCTGTGGTCGCGCGGCGAGGAACTGATCACCGATCGGTTTCCTGAGATCCGTGATGATGCGAAACGGCTTGCTGATGGCACAGTGCTGGATGGCGAGGTCCTCGCATTTGCTGACGGCGTTCCGCGGCCGTTCGCGGATTTGCAGCGGCGGATCGGGCGGCAGTTGCGCGTCCAGGAGATTGCGCTGGACGTTCCCGTCGTGTTCGTGGCCTACGACATCCTCGAGCAGCACGGTGCGGATGTCCGCGCGTTGCCGCTGAGGGAACGCCGTGCACGTTTGAGTGGCGCCCTCGAGGTGATCGCGCAAGACCGTCGCATCATCCTGTCGGAAGAGCTGACGGCACCGACCTGGGACGCGCTTGCGTTACTTCGGTCCCAATCGCGCGCCCACGGCGTCGAAGGGGTGATGCTGAAGCGCTGGACGTCTGAGTACAGGCCGGGGCGTCGTCGCGGCGACTGGTGGAAATGGAAGATCGAGCCGTACACGATCGATGCCGTGCTGATCTACGCGCAACCGGGCAGCGGCCGTCGGGCGAGTCTCTTCACGGACTACACCTTCGGCGTGTGGGACAACGGTGAGCTCGTGCCGGTCGCGAAGGCATACTCAGGCCTGGACGACGTCGAGATCGACGAGCTGGATCGCTGGATTCGCCGACATACGACCGATCGATTCGGACCGGTCAGCCAGGTGGAGCCGATTCATGTCTTCGAGCTCGGTTTCGAACGCATCGCGCCATCGACGCGCCACCGATCGGGCGTGGCCGTTCGGTTTCCACGCATCCTCCGTTGGCGTCGCGACAAACGCGCGGCCGAGGCTGATACGTTGGATACCCTCCGTCAATTGGTCGGCCGCGGATAATTCAAAATTCAAAAGTCAAAATGCAAATTGAAGAACCCCTTTCCAAGGTCGAATCTGACGGGGCTTACTAGTTTGCATTTTGCATTTTGCATCTTGAATTACTGATTCCCCGATGATTCCCTGGCTCGAACCTGCCGATCCGTTCCCGCCCGTCGATCGCGCGATGCGCGACCCCAATGGTCTGCTCGCGGCGGGCGGCGATCTGTCTCCGCAGCGGCTGCTCGATGCCTATATGCGCGGGATCTTTCCCTGGTTCGGCGAGGACGATCCGCTGCTGTGGTGGAGCCCCGATCCCCGAATGGTGCTGTTTCTCGACGAGCTCCACGTCGCTCGTTCGCTGCGTCGCGTGATTCGGTCCGGGCGCTACGAGGTGCGGTTCGACACCGCGTTCCGCGACGTGATGCTCGCGTGCGGCGAACCACGCGTTGGGCAGGATGGCACGTGGATCACGCCGGCGATGATCGAGGCGTACACCACACTGGAGCGTCTGGGCTATGCGCACTCGATCGAAAGCTGGGCCGATGGCGAGCTCGTGGGCGGCCTCTACGGCGTGGCGATTGGCCGTATGTTCTACGGCGAATCGATGTTCACCCGCCGCAGCGATGCCTCGAAGGTGGCGTTCGTCGCGACCGTGCGCCAGCTGGCGCGCTGGGGCTTTCATCTGATTGACTGTCAGATGCCGACCATGCATCTCGCCTCGTTGGGTGCCCGCGAGATCCCTCGCCGGGAGTTTCTGGACCATCTCAGAAGTCTCGCAGTGCGTGCCGAGATCCCGTCGCCATGGCACGGGGACGAGGATCTGCTGGAGAGCGTCTGAGTACAATGAATCAGACGGATGAGCCCTCGTCCAGGCGAACAGGAAGACGTACTCACTGAATCGAAGACCGAGCAGAAGCTCGAGCGCCCGCGCCTCTGGCGTGTGCTGCTGCACAACGACGACTACACCACCCAGGACTTCGTCGTCTGGGTACTGGAGACGATCTTTCACAAGCCGCGCGGCGAAGCGTTCACAATCATGATGAGCGTGCATCGGTCCGGAATGGGAGTTGCCGGCGTCTATACCCATGACGTCGCCGAAACGAAATTGAAGGCCACGCGGCAGCTCGCCGAAGAGCATGAGTTCCCGCTGCTGGTGACGATGGAGCCCGAACCCAAGAATGAGTAAGACTCCTGTTCCGTTTGCGCCGGAAACGCTGGAAACGATCCAGCGCGCATTCCGTGTGGCGACCGACCGCCGGCACGACAGCGTCGGTCTCGAGCACCTGCTGTTCGCTATCACGGAAGAGCCGCAGGCACGGCGCGTCCTCGCGATCTGCGGTGTCGACCTCGACAAGCTGAAGACGCAGGTCACCGACGTGCTTGGGAAGACGTTCACGCCGGTTCCCGCGCCCGGGCCCGTGGAGCCGGAGCCGACGCTTGGCTTCGACCGCGTGATCCAGCAGGCGATGGTGCACGCCGCGGTGTCCAGCGCGAAGCACGTGGATACGGGCAGCCTGCTCGTGTTCATGCTGCAGGAGCAGGAGAGTCACGCCGCATATTTCCTTCGTCAGCATGGGCTCGATCGACTGACCTTGCTCCGCGTCATCTCGCACGGACCGAAAGGCGACCCCGCCACCGCGCCCGTTGGCGGTGAGCAGGCCGCTCCGCCGAGCAGCGATCCGCTGGAGGCGTACGCCACGAACCTGCTTGCGAAGGCCGAGAAGGGGCAGATCGATCCGCTGATCGGCCGCGCCCTCGAGCTCGAGCGGATGATTCAGGTGTTGTGCCGCCGCCGAAAGAACAACCCGCTGCTCGTCGGAGAACCGGGTGTCGGCAAGACGGCTCTGGCGGAAGGGCTGGCGTTGCACATTCACCAGGGCAACGTGCCCGAGGTGTTGAAGCACGCCAAGGTCTACGCGCTCGATCTCGGTGCGCTGGTCGCGGGCACGCGCTACCGTGGCGATTTCGAGGAGCGCGTGAAGCAGGTCCTCGAGCGCCTCGAGAAGGAAGAGAACGCGATTCTGTTCATCGACGAAATCCACACGCTGGTGGGTGCCGGTGCCGCCTCGGGCGGCGCGATGGACGCGGGCAACCTGCTCAAGCCGGCGCTGGCCAGCGGTTCGCTGCGCTGCATCGGATCGACGACGTTCAACGATGTGAAGCAGTCGTTCGATCGCGATCGCGCGTTGTCCAGGAGGTTTCAGAAGATCGACGTGCTCGAGCCGTCCGAGGACGAGGCGCTCGAGATTCTGCGCGGGCTGCGACCGCACTATCAGGCGCATCACGGTGTGTTGTATTCCGACGAGGCGTTGCAGGCCGCGGTGGCGTTATCGGCCAAGCACCTCAAGGACCTTCACCTGCCGGATAAAGCGATCGATGTGCTCGACGAAGCGGGCGCCGCGCAGAAGCTGCTGCCGGCGGAGCAGCGTGTCGAGACGATTGGTCCGCCCGAAGTGGAGCAGATCGTCGCCAAGATGGCGCGCGTGCCCGTGCAGGCAGTTTCCAGCGACGACAAGCGTGCGCTGTCCAATCTCGACGTGGCGTTGAAACAGGTGATCTTCGGTCAGAACGCGGCGATTGAGGAGGTCGCCTCGGCGATCAAGCTGTCGCGATCGGGTCTGCGTTCACCGGAGAAGCCGATCGGGAATTTCCTGTTCGCGGGACCAACGGGTGTCGGCAAGACCGAACTGGCGCGGCAGCTCGCGCGGATTCTCGGCATCGAGTTCATCCGCTACGACATGTCCGAGTACATGGAGAAGCACGCGGTCTCGCGGCTGATCGGCGCACCGCCGGGATACGTGGGCTACGAGGAGGGCGGGCTGCTGATCGACGCGATTCGCAAGGCGCCGCATGCCGTGCTGCTGCTCGACGAGATCGAGAAGGCGCACCCGGACATGTTCAGCATCCTGCTGCAGGTGATGGATCACGCCACGCTGACCGACTCGCATGGCCGCAAGGCGGATTTCCGGCACGTCATTCTGATCATGACGACCAACGCCGGGGCGCGCGATCTGTCGGATCGGCGACTGGGATTCGCCGATGCCGGTCAGGGCGGGTCCTCTCGCGGCGCGCTCGAGCGGACGTTCACGCCCGAGTTCCGCAATCGACTCGACGCCACCGTCACGTTCCGTGCGCTGGGCACCGTGGAGATCGAGCGCGTGGTCGACAAACAGATCGACGAGTTGCGGGCGATGGTTGCGGCCAAGGGTGTGACGATCGATCTCGATCCTGACGCTCGTGCCTGGCTGGCGGCCAAGGGATTCGATCGCGCCTTCGGTGCCCGACCGATGGCTCGCCTCATCGAGCGCGTCGTCAAAAAGCCGCTCTCGGAAGCGTTGCTGTTCGGCGATCTGGCGAACGGCGGGACCGTGCGCATCGCCGTCGAGGGCGATGCGATTCGCCTCGTTGTTCCCTCCGCAACGACCGCTCCAGATGTGACCGACGTTGGCTGAGAGACGATCGCTCGCGGACGTCCGCAGGGACTACGTCGGCGAGGCGCTGAGCGAGACCGAGTCCGATCCGGACCCTTTCCAGCAGTTCGCGCACTGGTTCGAGCAGGTGCGCGACAAGGAAGGCGACCCGACGGCGATGGTTCTGGGGACGGCGACACGCGAGGGACATCCGTCCGTTCGCATGGTTCTGCTGAAAGGCCTCGATCTCCGGGGGTTCGTGTTCTTCACCAACTACGACAGCCAGAAGGCGCACGAGATCGAGCAGACCGGGTGGGCCAGCCTGCTCTTTTACTGGCCGTCGCTGAATCGTCAGGTCATTGTGTCGGGACGCGTCGAGAGGATCAGCGACGCGGAATCGGATGCCTACTTCACGACGCGACCGCTCGAAAGCCGGTGGAGCGTCTACGCATCGCATCAGAGTGCCGCGATCCAGAGTCGACAGGCGCTGGAATCGCGATACGAGACCGCGCGTCAACTGTACGGTGACGCGGTGCCCCGACCCTCGTGGTGGGGTGGCTATCGTGTGATTCCCGACGAATTCGAGTTCTGGCAAGGCCGCCCGAGTCGGCTGCACGATCGCGTTCGCTACTCCCGTGACGGCGATGCGTGGAAACGCGAGCGACTTGCGCCGTAAATCGCAATTTCTGAGCGCGGCCGATGCGGCAGCGGCGCTTGGAATCAGCAGAAGCTCTCTCTACTCCTACGTCAGTCGTGGCCGCATTCGGGCGGAACCGGATCCACGGAACCCGCGCGTCTCGCGCTATCTGGCGACCGATGTTCTTCGACTCCATGACGGAAAGGAGGCGCGGCTTCATCCCGACATCGCCGCGCGGAAGACCCTGCGATGGGGGATTCCAGTCCTGGAATCCTCGCTGACACTGATCGACGATGGGCGGCTCTATTACCGTGGACAGGATGCGCTGACGCTGGCTCGTCGTGCGTCGTTCGAGGATGTCGTTCGGCTGTTGTGGAACACGCCGGCCCGATTCGACGCGGACCCCCGGGTCATCTCGCCAGGCTGCCGCGATGTCTTGAAACGGTGGCACTCGAAGCCACCGATGCAGCGCATGCAGGCGATCCTGCCGATCGCCGGCGCCGACGATCCCGACGCTCGCGACACGACGCCGGCGGCGGTGGCGACAACAGGATGGCGTGTGCTGAGAGCGCTCGTTGCGGCAGCGACGCTGCGCGACCCGAGCCCGTCGTGTTCGATCGCCGCAAGCCTTGCGTCAGGATGGAATGTCGCAGGTGGCGAGGCCGAGTCCGCGATCAACACCGCGCTCGTGCTCAGTGCGGATCACGAGCTGAACGTCTCCGCGTTCGCCGCGCGCGTCGTCGCATCGGCTCGGAGCACGCCATACGACGTTGTGTCTGCGGGACTCGCGGCGCTGGCCGGTCCGCTGCATGGCGGGCATACCGCGCGCGTCGAAGAGTTTCTCGACCAGGCGGGTACGCCGCCGGGCGTGCGCCCGCTCATGACGGATCGTCTGCGGACTGGGCGATCGATTCCAGGCTTTGGCCACCCGCTGTATCCGGGCGGAGATCCCCGCGGACGAATGCTCTTCGCGCTGGCGCGACGTCACTGGCCAGACTCGAACGCGGCTGCCTATCTCGATGTCATCACGCGAGCAGGGCGTGATCTCCTCGGCGAATTTCCTACGCTCGATTACGGGCTGGTCATGTTGCGACGCGCGCTCGGACTTCCTCGAGGGTCGGCGCTCGTGATGTTCGCGATCGGCCGCACCGCCGGTTGGATCGCCCACGCGATCGAGCAGTACGCAACCGAAGGCCTGATCCGCCCGCGCGCCGCCTATACCGGCCCACGACCACAGAAGCCCTGACGCGACCTGTTGATTCGCGAATCAAGATTGACGCATCGCTCCCGCGGTTCGATGCTGGGAGTGATGGAGGGCGTCATGACTGCGATGCAGGCGGGACTCGATGGGATCGTTGTTGCGGAGACCGAACTGAGCGACGTCGATGGAGAGCGCGGCGAGCTGATCGTCCGCGGCTACACCATCGAAGACCTCGTCGGTCATGTCACCTTCGAGGATGCGTGCGTGCTTCTGTGGTCCGGGCGACTGCCGGAGGCGAGCGAGCGAGAGCAGTGGCGTGCGCGTCTTGCCATGGCCCGTCGCGATGCGTTCGCCCGGCTGGCGTTCGTCGGCGACGCGCTCGAGTTGCCCGACGGCATGGACGCTGTGCGGGCGGCGCTGGCGCACCTCTCGCCGAGCGGCGATTGGCTCACGGACACGGTTGCGGTGACCGCCGCGACTGGCGTGTTCGCCGCTGCATGGGCCCGTCGGCAGCGCAACGAGCGGCCGGTCGACCCTGACGTCTCGCTGTCGCACGCCGCCGATTACCTCCGCATGGTCACCGGTCAGCGGCCCTCCTCCTCAGGCGTCGAGGGCGTCGACGCCTATCTGTGCTGCGTGATCGACCACGGGCTCAATGCCTCGACGCTCGCGGCGCGGGTGGTCGCATCGACCGGGTCCGATCTCGTGAGCGCGGTCGTCGCCGGCGTCGGCGCCCTGAAGGGACCACTGCACGGCGGCGCGCCTGGTCCGGTGCTCGATATGCTCGATGCGATTGGCGCGCCCGAGCACACACGTGCGTGGCTGCGGGACCGTGTCGCGGCGGGTGAACGGATCATGGGCATGGGTCATCGCGTCTATCGCGTCCGCGATCCGCGTGCCGCGGCGCTCGAACGCGTCGCCGCGCGACTCGAAGCATCCGGAATCGGCGGCGCGAGACTGACGCTGGCGAGATCCGTGGAACGCGAGGCGGAGGCGCTGCTCGAAGAGCGCTATCCACATCGACACCTCCGGGCGAACGTGGAGTTCTACACCGCGGTCCTGCTCGAAGCGGTCGGCATCCCGAGATCGCTGTTCTCTCCGACGTTCGCGGCCTCACGCGTGGCGGGCTGGTGTGCACATTACGACGAGCAGCGCAGGCGAGGCCGCCTGATGCGGCCGCTCTCGAAATATGTAGGGATCAGGACTCAGGAGTCAGGAATCAGTGCTGGGCAAGGAATCAGGTGATTCCTGCTGTGATACAGTCCTCCTGCACGACGACGTGGGGTCGTCGTTCCGGATTCCCGGCACAGCGCCCGGGGCAGGTTGGATGCGATGGAGCGCGCGATTTCCTTCCAGATCGTCGAGTCGCCTTCGGCAGCGATGCGACTCGATGCTGCCGCTGATTTCCTTCGACAGTTTCCGCGACATCAACCGATCACCATCGTCGCTGCGACGCGTGGGGCGGCAGACGATCTGGCGCGGCGCATTGCACGTGAACGCGTGGCCACGTTCGGCCTCGCGCGATTCAGCCTGACGCAGCTGGCGGCGCGCATCGCCGCGACGCGATTGGCTGGCCGCGGGATCGCGCCGAGCACCTCGCTCGGCGCCGAAGCCGTGTCGGCCCGTGCCTCCTTCGAGGCAGCCAACGCAGGTGCGCTCGCGTACTTCGGCAGCGTGGCGCGCGCACCGGGATTTCCGCGCGCGCTGGCGAACACGGTCGCCGATCTGCGACTTGCAGGCATCACCGCCAATGACGTCGGTCGAGCCGCAGCCGTCGGTCCGGATCTGGCGCACCTGTTGTCGCGTGTGGAGCAGGAGTTCGAGTCGTCGAACACCGCCGATCGCGGTCGGCTCCTGGAAGCCGCTGCGGAATCCGCTGGCGATGAGCCGTTTCTTCGCGCGCCGCTCCTGTTGCTCGACGTGCCCGTCGAGACGCGCGCGGAGGGGCGGTTCGTACACGCGCTCATCAGCGTTGCCACGTCGGTGTGCGCGACGGTGCCGGCACACGATACGCTCGCCGCACGCGCACTCGTTGGCGCTGGTGGCGAACTGCAGTCGCTGCACGAGTCGAGCCGCAACGATCTCGCCCTGCTGCGTGCGCATCTCTTTGCCGATCGCGCGCCGGAGCCCCGGTCGCTGGACGGCTCACTCGAGTTCTTCTCGGCACCCGGTGAAGGACGCGAATGCGTCGAGATCGCGCGACGGGTCCTGAATGAGGCACGTCGCGGGGTTCCATTCGACGAGATGGCGATCCTCGTGCGCGCGCCGCATCAGTATCACGGCCTGCTCGAGCACGCGCTCTCCCGCGCCGGCATTCCTGCCTTCTTCGATCGCGGCACCCGCCGGCCGCATCCGGCGGGTCGGGCGTTTCTGGCCCTCATCGCGGCAGCGGTCGAAGGGCTGTCTGCGCGTCGCGTCGCCGAGTACCTCTCGCTTGGTCAGCTGCCGGCTCCCGAGCAGCCGCCCTCGACGTGGGCCCGCTCAACAGACGACGTGCTGGCGGGCAGTGGGAGTGAAGAGCAGGACGAGACCTCTGAGCAATCGCTCGATGCGAGTGAGGAAGACGCAGAGGGTGCGGCCATCGCCGGAACCCTTCGGGCGCCGCGGAAGTGGGAGCGTCTGCTGGTTGAAGCCGCCGTGATCGGCGGCAACCCGGAGCGGTGGCGGAGGCGACTCGATGGTCTCGCGCATGAGTTCACGGCGCGACTGCAGGAGGTTCGTCGTCTCGATCCCGAAGCCCCGCGCGGATATGCGCTGCTGCGCGAGCTTGCGCATCTGACGCATCTGCGGTCGTTCGTTCTCCCGATCGTTGACGAGATGGCGGGATGGCCCTCGTCGGCGCTCTGGGGCGACTGGCTCGATCGCCTCGAAGCGTTCGCGCCGCGCGTCCTTCGGACCACGCCATACGTGCTGCGTGTGCTCGCGGACTTGCGGCCGATGTCAGATGTTGGCCCGGTCACACTCGAAGAAGTACGCGCTGTTCTCGCCGAACGGCTCCGCACGGTCGATTCGGAGCCGCCAGCGCGGCGATACGGTCGCGTATTCGTCGGAACCCCATCGCAGGCCCGCGGCCGTTCGTTCCGCATCGTGTTCGTCCCCGGAATCGCGGAGCGGATCTTTCCGCAGAAGCCTGCCCAGGATCCCCTTCTCCGCGACGAAGCGCGGCTCGCGCTCGAGTCGGGCCTGGCCACTCGTGCCGATCACTCGCGACGCGAACGCGTGTTGTTGCGTCTGGCCGCGGGGGCCGCCGTCGATCGGTTGTGTGTGTCGTATCCCCGGCTCGACGTCGCCGAGGGTCGCGCCCGTGTCCCGTCGTTCTACGCGCTCGACCTGCTGCGCGGGGCCACGGGTCGCATCCCCGATCACGACGCGTTGGAACGGGCCGCGGCGCAGGCTGGTGATGCATCGCTCGCGTGGCCGGCGCCAGCCGATGCGGCATTGGCGATCGACGACCAGGAGCACGACCTTGCCGTCCTGGGAGAGCTGCTGGAGGCGCGCGACGTGTCCACGGTCCGCGGGCACGCGCAGTACATGCTGCGGCTGAATCCGGCGCTGCGGCGATCCGTGACCGAGCGGTGGGCGCGCGGTCAGAAGAAATGGTCGCCATTCGACGGCCTGACCCGCGTCACCGATGGCACACGCGACGCGCTGGCGGCGCAACGGCTGGGCACACGTCCGTACTCGCTGTCCGCTCTACAGAAGTTCTCCATCTGCCCGTATCAATTCCTGCTCAGCGCCGTCATCCGGTTGCAGCCCTTCGACGATCCGGTTCCGCTGCAGCGGCTCGATCCGCTGACGAAGGGAACGATCGTGCACGAGATGCAGGCGCGGGTATTCCGCGATTTGCAGGAGCGCACGCTTCTGCCTGTCACGTTGTCAACGCTCGACATCGCGTTGCGGGTCCTCGAGGAGGTCGTCGTGGCGGTGGCGGGAAAGTATTACGAACTGCTCGCACCGGCGATTGACCGCGTGTGGCGCGAGGAGATCGCCTCGATCGCACGCGATATGCGCGGCTGGTTGCGACGCATTGCTGACGAAGGCGAGGAGTGGACACCCAAACACTTCGAGCTGTCGTTCGGGCTGCGTCGCGACGGCGAGCACGACCCGGCGAGCGTGCAGGACCCCGTCATCCTCGAGAACGGATTTCAATTGCGCGGTTCAGTCGATCTGATCGAAGAGCATCGACCGACAGGCGTCCTCCGCGTGACCGATCACAAGACGGGCAAGGATCGCCACAAGGACACGCTCGTCATCGGCGGCGGCGCCGTGTTGCAGCCGGTCCTCTATTCGCTGGTCGTCGAACAGATCACCGGAAAGCCCGTGGCGGAGTCGCGGCTGTTCTTCTGCACGTCGGCCGGCGGCTACAAAGTGAGGCCGGTGATGATGACGCCGCTCAGTCGACGCGCAGGTATCGAAGCACTGGAAGTCGTCGATCGAGCGATCGAGCTGGGAGCACTGCCGACGGCGCCTGCTGAACAGGCGTGCGCGTGGTGCGACTTCCGGTCGGTCTGCGGTCCACACGAAGAACTGCGCGTCGCGCGAAAGCCTGTCGATCGGTTCCGCGACCTCCTCGAGTTGAGGAGCAGGCCATGACCGTCGTCTTATCGGATCAGGACGCGCGCGATCGCATTCGCACGCGACTCGATGAGACGCTCGTGGTCGAAGCCGCTGCCGGTACCGGCAAAACGACCGAGCTCGTCTCGCGCATCCTTCGCGTCCTTGCCACCGGCGCTGCGTCTGTCAGCAATCTGGTTGCGGTCACGTTCACCGAAAAAGCTGCGGGCGAGTTGAAGCTGCGGTTGCGACGTGAGCTCGAAACCGCGCGACAGCCACCATCCCCGGACGATGTCAGCCGCCATCGTCTCGAAGACGCGCTGAACAATCTGGAAGAAGCGCACATCAGCACCATCCACGGCTTCTGCGCCGATCTGCTGCGCGAGCGTCCCGTCGAAGCTGCGGTCGATCCCTTGTTCGCGGTCCTCACCGAGCCGCAGGCGCGCCGGCTGTACGACGAGGCGTTCAACGGCTGGTTCCAGGATGCGTTGCGTGACATGCCCGAAGGCGTGCGGCGTTCGCTGCGTCGATCGAGTCGACCGGCCGCGTCGGGCGACGCCGATGTGGACGGGCCAGTCGAACGACTCCGTCGTGCTGGCTGGGAGCTGGCCGAATGGCGGGATTTTCCTGCGTCGTGGATCAGGCCGGACTTCAATCGCGAAGCGGCCATTGTCGCGCTCGTCGAGCAGGTGCACGCGTTTGCCACGATGACGGCGCGCCCATCGTTCATACGCGATTACTTCTTCATGGACACCGCCGCCGCCCGGCGAGCGAGCCATGAGCTGCAATTGATCGCCGCGACGGATGACCTCGATGCGGCCGAAGCCGCGCTGGTCGACCTGGCCCGCGATCGAGACTTCCGGCGCGCACGAAAGGGCAGTGGGGCCACGTACGGCAAAGGTGTGGCGCGAGTCGACGTGCACACCGCGCAGCAGGCGCTGCTTCTCGCGCTCGACGAGTTTCGCGCTGACGCGGACGCCGACCTTGCGGCACTCCTTCGCGACGAGCTCCGCGGTGCCATCGACCGCTACGACGCGCTGAAAGCACGACACGGTGCCCTCGACTTCCTGGACTTGCTGCTGCGAACGCGTGATCTCGTACGCGATCGAGACGAAGTGCGGCGCGATCTGCAGCGGCGATTTACCTGTCTGTTCGTCGACGAATTTCAGGACACCGATCCGCTGCAGGCCGAGATCCTGCTTCTGCTCTGTGCCGACGATCCCTCGGAGCGCGAGTGGACGCACGTTCGTCCCGTCCCGGGCAAACTGTTCATCGTCGGCGACCCGAAGCAGTCGATCTACCGGTTTCGCCGTGCTGATGTCGGCGTGTATCGCGACGTGTGCGAGCAGCTGGCCTCCCACGGAGCG
>Ga0111538_10007996_pt1 | contig 14206 bp, 12 predicted proteins | sample SoiMethybrSBSTD1_FD_79669 | JGI IMG/M metagenome (GOLD analysis project Ga0111538, IMG submission 79669) | Bulk soil microbial communities from a Populus tree surrounding site in Tennessee, USA - Soil MetaG P. TD hybrid SBSTD1 (version 2)... | ecosystem: Environmental > Terrestrial > Soil >... | reverse complement strand
TGCATGTCTGGTGGCTGCCAACCGACGGCATCAACATCCTCCAGCAGGCGCGTCAGCTCGAGGCCGCGCAGAGCTACTTCGTATTCGGGCTCGAGCCCGTGGACGTGACGCAGCGGCTCGGCACCTCGGCCGATCGCGTCCTGATTTCGTGCTCTCCGATCTGCCGCAGCATTACGACGACGCCGGAGTCCAAGGATTTCTGGGAGAGGTACACCAAGCTCCTGGGCCCCAACCAGAAGTTCGGTGCCGCCGCCGGCGGAGCTGCCTGGTATTACGAGGCGACCCGCATGCTGCTCAAGGCCATGCAGGACGCACGCTCCACCGAGGATACCGAGAAGATCGCCACCGCTCTCGCCGACGTGAAGATGAAGGGGCCACTCGGCACGGTCGGATTCAATGAGCGCCACATCTTCGTCCACGGCTACGACTTCTGCCTCTTCACGGCCGGTACGGCCAAGTGCGAGCACGTGGCGGCCCCCTAGTGTCCTGATCGCGAAGTTCGTCTCGTTCTGCCGCATGCGTTGAACGAATTTCGCGATCTGAAGGACACTGGAAAAATCATGATACTCGTGTGATTCAGATCGAGAAGTCCGTCTCCCAACCCAACCGCAACGATGCAACGGACTTCTCGATCATCACACTAGCCTTCCGGGGCGCCGTGCACTTCTCTGGAGCAACAACGGGCTTCTCATGACCAACAGCTGGGAAGACACCATTCAGCGCATCGACGAGAATGGTGTCTATCGCATCACGCTCAACCGGCCCGCAAAGCGCAACGCGTTCTCGCCGCGCATGTATCACGAAGTGAAGCGCGGTGTTCTCCTTGCCGGCGTGCATTCGCAGGTCGATTCCATCCTCATCGAGGGACACAAGGGTGCCTTCGCGGTCGGCGGCGATCTGGCAGAGTTCCTGAAGATCCTCGAGTTGCCGATCCACGAGTTCCTGCCGGCCTTCGCCGCCGCTTTCGAGGAGCCCTTGCCGTTCCGCGCGATCCTGGAATGCCCGAAGCCGGTCGTGGCCAAGATCGACGGCTTGTGCCTCGCCGGCGGGCTCGTGGTTGCGGCCGCCTGCGACGTTGCCATCGCCACCACGACCTCGAAGTTCGGAGTGCCGGAATCGCGGGTCGGCCTTGCCGACCCGTTCTGCGCCACTGTGCTGCCGGCCTCCATGGGAGCCGGGCGGGCGCGATACCTCATGCTCACGGGCGAGATGATCGATGCCAGCCTCGCCCTGCAGTGGGGCATCGTGCAGAAGGTCGTGCCCGAATCCGAGCTCGATGGCGCGGTGGAGAGCGTGCTGGCCCGCCTGCGCGAGGCTTCCCCGGAGGCGCGCCGCGCCTACAAGCAGATCGTGAACGGCAATATCGCTCACATGTCGACAGACGCCGTATTGCGGCCTGTCCTGTCCGCCAATGGACGCGAGGGCCTGAGGGCGTTTGTCGAGAAGCGCCGCCCCAATTGGGATCGCTCCTCCCCCCTCATATGAACTGGTGAGATGGAAATCTTTCTCCAGCAGGTCGTCAACGGCTTGGCGCTTGCCAGCGTGTATGCCCTGCTGGCTGTCGGCATCACGCTGATCTTCGGGCTCACCGGCGTCGTCAACTTCGCGCACGGCGAGTTTCTGGTGGTTGGGGCCCTCATCGGTTATTCGGCCACAAGGCTGGGCCTACCGTTTCCCTTCGCCGTGATGCTGGCGACGCTGAGCATGGGCCTCGCCGGGCTCCTGATCGAGCGCTTCCTGTTCCGGCCCATCGCCGCCGAGCCCATCCGCGGATTCATCGTCAGCCTCGGGCTGATCGTGGCGCTGCAGCACATCGCGCTGAAGATATGGGGCGGGGAGCAGCAGGCCATCGACGCGCCGCTGCCGCAGATCCTCTCGCTCGGTGAGGTGCGAATCTCGGCAATGCGGATCGTCGTCACCATCGTCACGGGCGTGGTGCTGCTCGCCTTCTTCATCATGCTGAAGCGGTCACGATGGGGGCAGGCGCTCCGGGCCATTGCCATCGACCGCGAGACGGCCTCCACGATGGGCGTTCCGGTCCACCGCTATGTGGCCGGCATGCTTGCCATCGGCACGGCGCTCGCCGGACTCGGGGGGGCGCTGCTGCTGTCGCTGTTTCCGATGAGCCCGTTCTCAGGCGGCACCTACACAATCAAGGGCTTCGCCGTCGCCATCATCGGCGGCCTGGGCAGTGTCAGCGGCGCACTTATCGCCGCTGTCCTCATCGGCCTGACCGAGGCGATCGCTTCGGGCTATTTCTCGCCGGCCTGGACCAACGCCTACGCCTTCGGAGCGATGATCCTCATCCTGCTGCTGCGGCCCAGCGGCCTGCGCGGGACCGCCGCCTGATGTCACCCACAGCGTCAACGCTCACAAGCGGCGTGCCAGCGCAGGGGACGCTGGCCTCGCAGAGCATTTCCCTCGCCGTCCTGGCGGCAGCTTTCGCCATCGTGCCCGCGGTTGTGCCATCGGCACACCTGTTGCAGCTGGCGACCCTGGCGCTGATCTTCGCCATACCAGCCATCGGCCTGAGCCTTCTCTATGGCGAGGCCGGCCAGATGTCGGTCGCCAACGGTGCACTCTATGGCGTCGGCGCCTACGTCGGTGCCATCGGGGCGCGGGAGCAGCTGTTCTCCTTCTGGGCGGGCGTGCCGTGCGCAGCCATCGCCGGGGCGCTCGCCGCGTTTCTAGTTGGGCTCACCGCGCTGCGCGTGAAGGGCCACTACTTCCTCATCGTCACCTTCGCCTTCGCGGAGCTGTGGCGCATCTGCCTGGTCAATCTGAAGGGCTTAACCGGCGGCAACCAGGGCGTGCTCGTGCTGGACGAGGTTCGCGTGCCGGGCCTGGGAGACCTACACACGCTCGCGCAGTTCTACTACCTCGCCCTGGCTTTCGTCCTGGCGGCCAGCTTCTGTGTCGTGCTGCTGCGGTTCTCCTCGTTCGGCCAGTCGCTGCGGGCGGTGCGGGAGAACGAGCGCCTCGCGGTCTCGCTCGGGCTCAATGCCCCGATGGTGCGGCTTGCCGCATTCGCGGTCAGCGGCGCCCTGGCAGGGGTCGCAGGCACGCTCTATGCTTACACCGTGAAGCACATCGGCCCCGACCTTTTCGGCGCGCACGCCGGCATCCAGCTCGTGCTCATCCTGCTCATTGGCGGCGCGCGCAGCCCGGTGGGCCCGATTGTCGGCTCCCTCATCTTCTTCCTGGTGCCCGAGATCATCGCGCTCGACCCGATCTCGACGCAAATCGTCTACGGCATCGTTCTGATCCTGATCGTCATGTTGTCGCCGGAAGGACTCGCCCCGGGGGTGTCGCGCGCCGTGATGCGATATGTGCGCGGTGCGCAGCCCGTCGGCACGGCACAGCCCGTCGGGGGTCCAAGCGGGAGCATTTCCCGGTGACGTCGGCCCCAGCCACATTAGCCTGCAGAAACCTGACCAAGACCTTTGGCGGCGTCACGGCATTGCGCGATGTCAGCCTCAAGGTATCGACAGGCGAGGTTTTGGGCATCATCGGTCCCAACGGCAGCGGCAAGTCCACGCTCTTCAACGTGCTCTCGGGCGAGCTGCGTCCGACGGCGGGCGAGGTCGCCTGGGCCGGCACGCGCATCGACGGCCGCGCGGCCTACGCCGTCGCCTCCATGGGCATCGTGCGCACGTATCAGAGCGCATCGGTCTTTCCCGCATTGACCGTCAGGGAGAGCATGCAGTTCGCGCACTGGGCGGCGGGAACGAAGGTGGGCCTTCCGATCGATAAGGTCGCGGCACTGACCGGCCTGCACGACCAGATGCATCAGCACTGCGGCGCGCTGCCCTATGGCTATCAGAAGTTGCTCGGCGTGGCGCTCGGCCTGCTCACCGCGCCGCGCATCCTGCTGCTCGACGAGCCGGCCGCCGGCCTCAACCAGGCCGAGGTGCGCCGCTTCCTCCAGCTCATCCGCGACATCCGCGGCGTCGCCGACATCGGCATCGGCATTATCGATCACGACATGAGCCTCGTCATGCCAGCCTGCGACCGGATCGCCGTTCTGAACTTCGGCACCCTCGTAGCACTCGGCACGCCGGCCGAGATCCAGCGTAACGAAACGGTTCTGGCAATCTACCTCTCAGGCGACGTGCGCACCGATGCTTCGCGTTGAGGACATGCACACGCGCATCGGCGCCACGCCGGTGCACAACGGCATCTCCGTCACGGTCGGGGACGGCGAGATCGTCGCCATCCTCGGCTCGAACGGCGCCGGAAAGACCAGCTTTCTGCGGGCCGTCATCGGGCTGCTCCCGCTTGCGTCGGGGTCGATCACATTCGACGGAACGAAGCTTTCCACGCTTCCCCCGCACCGCCGCAACGAGCTGGGGCTCGCCTACGTCCCCGAAGGACGCCGCATCTTTGCTTCCATGACAGTGCGCGAAAATCTCGAGATCGGCGCCTACGGCCGCGCGCCGAGCCCGGCAGACCTTTCCGCCTCCGTCGAGGAAATGTTCCAGCGCTTTCCCGTGCTGCGCGAGAAGGCAGACGCGGACGGCGCCACCCTCAGCGGGGGTCAGCAGCAGATGCTGGCCATCGGCCGCTCGCTGATGTCGAAGCCGCGCCTGCTGCTGCTCGACGAGCCGTCGCTCGGCCTGGCCCCGCAGTTGGTGGCCGGCGTCAGGGATGCGATCCGAGAGCTTGGCCGCCAGAAGCAGATGTCGATCCTGCTGGTCGAGCAGAACGCGGGCCTTGCCCTTTCGGTGGCCGATCGGATCTATCTCATGGCGCGCGGCCGGATCGTCGAGGAGGGCACTCCGGCCGAGCTTGGCAGCGGCGAGACGCTGCGCTCGCTCTACCTCGGCCACACCGAGGCAGGGCCGGAGACAGCGTCCGCGACTTGTGGAGATCGAATGACGCCAGACACAGACCGCACCCTGCTCGGATCGCTGGAGCGCGCGGCCATGCTCCGCCGGGGTGCCGCTGCCGTGCGCTTCACGGACGGTGAATCGCACACCGCGGACGAGCTCCTCGACAAGGCCAGCCGGTTTGCGAGCCTGCTCGCTGCCAGCGGCGTCAAGGCCGGCGACCGCGTGGCAATCCTGTGCAGCAACCGCGTCGAGTTCATCTGGGCGTTCTTCGGTGCCTGCTGGCTGGGCGCGGTGCCCGGCGCCCTCAACGTCAGCGTTCACGGGCCGATCCTGCGGCACATGCTCGAAAACCTGGACCCGACGGTGATCGTGTGCGAGGCGGGGACGGTCGGCGCGGTCCGGGCCGTTGTCGGCGGCAAGTGCAACGCCGCCATCGTCGACATCGACGACAGCGCCGAGGTCGCGGTCCTGCGCGGGCAAGACCCGCACGTCGTGGCGGCGCCGCGCCAATCTGTTGCGTCCCGCGATCTGGCGATGATCCTCTACACCTCCGGCACCACCGGGCCCTCCAAGGGCATCATGTACAGCCACGAGATGGCGATTGCCTTTGCGGACGCAACCCACTGGATGCTCGGATTCAAACCTTCCGACACCGCCTTCAACTGCCTGCCGCTGTTTCACGGCAACTCCCTCCTGTGCACGCTCATCCCCGCGCTTCGCGTCGGCGCACTCAGCGTGTTCGGGCCACGGTTCTCGGCGTCGACCTATTGGGAGACGGTCCGCGCGGAGGGGGCCACCGTGCTCTCCCTGCTGGGTTCTATGGTGCCCATCCTGCTCAACCAGCCCCCGAGCCCGGAGGACGGCAAGTCGCGCGCCCGCATCGCGCTGGCGGTCCCGTGCCCCAAGAGCAATTTCCACGAGTTCCAGCAGCGCTTCGGCCTCAAGCTGAGCTCGCTCTACGGCATGACCGATATCGGTCTGCCGATCGGCGTGCCGCATGACATGCCGGGCCGCCCCGGCATGTGCGGCGTCCTGCATCCCGATTGGGAGTGCATCGTGGCCGACGAGAACGATGCGCCCGTGCCGGACGGCACGCCGGGCGAGCTGCTCGTGCGGCCGCGCAAGCCGTTCATCATGCAGCTCGGCTACTGGCGCAATCCGGAAGCCACGGTCGAGACGTGGCGCAATTTGTGGTTCCATACCGGCGACCAGCTGCGCCGCGACAGCGACGGCTGGTACGAGTTCCTGGACCGCAAGAAGGACGCGATCCGCCGCTTCGGGGAGAACATCTCATCCTTCGAGGTCGAGAGCGTGCTGCTCGAGCACCCCACGGTAGCCGAGGTGGCCGTCTACGCCGTGCCGGCCGAACTCGCCGAGGACGAGGTGATGGCTTCGGTCATCCTCGAGCCCGGGCAGAGCGCGACGCCGAACGATCTCCTGGCTCATTGCGAGGCGTCGCTGCCCTACTTCGCGGTGCCGCGCTACATCCGCATCACGCGAGAGCTCCCCAAAACCCAAACTGCCAAGGTGCAGAAGGCGGAGCTGCGCAAGATCGGGATCGATTCGCTAACCTGGGATGCGGGCCCACGTGGTCGAAGCAAGCGAAGCTGACAGCGCCCGAGCGCGCGTTGCGATCGTGACCGGCGCCGGCCGCGGCATTGGCGCCAAGGTTGCTGCGGCCCTGGCCGCCCGCGGCTGCGACTTGATGCTCACGGCGCGGACCGAGCCGGAGATCGCGGGGGTCGCGCAAGAGGCGCGCCGCGGCGGTCGCCGGGTCGCACATCTGGCCATCGACCTTACCGCGCCGGATGCCGTCGACGCGCTCATGGAGTCCACTCTGGATGCCTTCGGTCGCCTCGACATCGTGGTGGGCTGCGCGGGCATGCTTGCGGCATCGCCGTACCTGGAGACGTCCGACGAGAGCCTGCAGCGAACCATCAATGTCAATCTTCTGGCGCCGATGCGTCTCAGCCGCGAAGCCGCCCGCGCCATGTGCTCCCGCGGAGGGGGGCGGATCATCCATGTCGCGTCGATGTTCGCGTTCGTCTCCTCCCGCCAGCACGTGGCCTATACGGCATGCAAGGCTGGCCTTGTCGGGCTGACGAAGGCGCTCGCGGTGGAGTTTGCCGGCCATGGCGTGCAAGTCAACGCCATCGCCCCGGGACACGTCCGCACGCCGATGATCGCGCAGGCGCTGGCCTTGCCGGACGGCGAGCGGCAGCTTGCACGCCACACACCAATACGGCGCATCGCCGAGCCGGAGGAGGTGGCCAATGTCGCCGCATACCTGGCGCTCGACGCTCCGAGCTTCCTCACCGGTGAGGTGGTCGTCCTCGACGGAGGCTACACGTGCCGATGAACACCCCGTGCGGAGATGCCAAAGGCGTCCTGGCTGGCTGCCTGGTCGTCGACTTCACGCAAGCGATCGCCGGCCCGTTTGCCACGCGCGTGCTGGGTGAACTCGGCGCCCGCGTCGTGAAGGTCGAGTCCTTCAAGGGCGACTTCGTGCGCGGCGTGCAAAGGCGCCCCGGCGCGCTATGGGGGCCCATGTTCGGGCATGGCTCCGGCGGGAAGGAGTCGCTTTGCGTCGACTGGCACACGCCGGAGGGTCACCGCATCGTCGATCTCCTGCTCGATCGCGCGGATATCATCGTCGAGAATTTCCGGCCCGGCACCATGGAGCGCGCGGGCTTCGATCCGAAAGCGCTGATCGAGCGGCCACGCCATCCGATCGTCTGCAGCATTTCCGGATTTGGCCGCGGTAGTCCCTACTCGGGCTGGTCGGCAACCGATCCGATGGGGCAGGCGGTGTCGGGCATGACCTACATGATAGGCGAGCGCGGCCGCAAGCCTTTCCTCGCGGCCAACGGCATCGCCGACTCGTCCACCGCCATGAACGCGGTGGTGGGCATCCTCGCCGCCCTCATCGGGCGCGAGAAGGACGGGCGTGGGCGCTACATCGACCTTTCGATGGCCGAGACCATGCTCGCGATGGACTGCGTCAACAACCCGGTCGCTGCGGCCTACCCCGACGTCGACTTCGAGCCGATTGGCTATGACCATCCGGCCGTGTGCCCCTTTGGACTGTTCGCCACGCGCGATGGGCTGGTGGTGATCCAGGCCATGGGCTCGGGCGCGGACAGCGGCTGGGGCCGGTTGTGCGGCGTGCTCGGCCGCCCGGACCTCATCACCGACGACCGCACGGCGACCGAGGCAGCCCGCCTGCAGAACCGCGAGCTGGTGAACAGCGAGATCGAAGCCTGGGTGGGCAAGCTCGGAAGGGACGATGCCATCGCCAGACTTCAGGACGCCGGCGTCATCATCGGGCCCGTCCTCTCGCCGCGTGAAGCCGTGGATCATCCCCTCTTCGCCGCGCGCAGGTGCGTGCGCCAGGTTCCGGCCGATGCGACGAAGGATGGGCCGGGCCTCGCCATGGTCGCGCTTCCGTTCGCGTCTGCGGGGTTGACCGATGCTCCCCGCCGCCCCCCGCAGCTCGGCGAGCATACGCGCCGAGTCCTGCGCGAGCTGCTCGGGATCGATGACGATGAGATCGACCGCCTCCACGCCGAGGACGTCGTGCGCACTTCGGATCAATGGTCATGAGCCTGCACCCCACGACGCCATCGCAAATCCGGCCCGCGCGCATCTCGGTGCCCGAAGAGACGCTTGCCGATCTGCGTGTCCGGCTGCGTGCCACGCGCTGGCCCGACGAGTTGCCGGGTCTTGCCGGCCGGTGGGGAACGCGCCGCGAATACCTGAAATCCCTGTGCGCCAGCTGGGCCGACGCCTACGACTGGCGCCAGACCGAGGCCAAGCTCAACGCGTGGCCCCAGTACGAGACGACGATCGACGGGCAGAACATCCACTTCCTGTGGGTGCGCTCTCCCGAGCCCGATTCGACCCCGCTTCTCATGACGCACGGCTGGCCCGGCTCCGTCGTCGAGTTCCTCGAGGTGATCGACCCGCTCACGCGCCCCAGCGCCCATGGGGCTCCGGGCGCACCGGCGTTCGATCTCATCGTGCCTTCGCTTCCGGGCTACGGCTGGTCCGGGCCGACGACGGCGGCGGGCTGGAACCTCCAGCGCATAGCGGCGGCGTGGAAGCAGCTCATGGCACGGCTCGGCTACAGCCGCTACGGCGCGCAGGGCGGCGATTGGGGCTCGATGGTGTCGGCACGGCTCGCGCTGATCGCGCGTGACGAGATGATCGGGCTCCATCTCAACATGGCGCTCGTGCCGCGCGTTGCGGGCGACGTCTCGCCCCAGGAGCAGGCCGACCTCGACGATGTAGTCACCTTCGTCAAGACCGGATCGGCCTACCAGGTCATCCAGGGGCGCTCCCCACAAACCCTGGCGTACGGGTTGACCGATTCACCGGCGGGTCTGGCCGGCTGGATCATCGACAAGTTCGAGAGGTGGACCGACAACGACGGCGATCTCGAAGCAGCGATCCCGCGCCACCGCCTGCTCGATAACCTGACCGCCTATTGGGTGACCAACACAATCAACTCCTCGATGCGCCTGTACGCGGAGGCGCAGCTTGCCGGCGATTTCGGCGCGACCCGGACGCGCGTCGAAGTCCCGACGGGTATCGCCATCTTCCCCAAGGAGATGTTCCGCTATCCGCGCTCGTGGCTCGAGCAGGCGTTCAATGTCGTGCGCTATCGACGCATGCCGCGGGGCGGCCACTTCGCAGCAATGGAGGAGCCCGACTTGTTCATAGGCGACGTGCGGGAGTTCTTCGGCGGCCTGCGGCACGGGAGGTGACGAGCGTGGTGCTCAGGGATTCATATCAGATGTATGGGGACCTGCGCCCGGGCGCCGCAGGCAGGCGCAAGTTGCGCGCCGGCAGTCCCGATCGGAACCGCATTGCGCCCAAAACCTCGATCGAGAAGGCGTTGGCAGTCCTGTCGGCCTTCAACGGCCCGGTGCGGAGCCGGGGGCTCAGCGAGCTCGCGCGGGAGCTCAAGCTGCCGCGGCCGACCGTGCATCGAATTCTCAAGCAGCTGTCGGACTGGGGCTTCGTCGCGCGCCTGCCCTCCAACCGCTATCAGGTCGGGTTGAGGCTCTTCGAGCTGGGCACGCTGGTCTATCACCACATGCAGCTGCGCAACGCCGCCGCCCCGCATCTGCACTCGCTCTATCACCAGACGCGATGCTCGGTGTATCTGACCATTTTGGCGGGCGACGAGGTGCTGCACCTCGACTGCATTCCCGGACGCGGCAAGCCGGCGATCCCGGCGCGTGCCGGCGGCCGCTGGTCGGTGCATTGCTCCTCGGTCGGCAAGGTCCTGCTCGCGGCGGCGCCCAAGGCCCAGCTTGAAGCCTATCTGGCGCGGCCCCTCAAGCCGCTCACCAAGTATTCGATCCGGGATCCCAAGGCCCTGGCCAAGCACCTCGATGAGGTGCGCAAGGCGGGCTACGCGGTCACGGACGAGGAATCGCTGATGGGCGTCTTCGGCGTGGCGGCCGCCGTGAGGGATCACCACGACGAGGTCGTGGCGGCGATATGCATCGCGTCGGGGAACAGCGCGATTCTGCGACTGCACGAACAGGTGAAGCAGACCGCCGAAAGGATCTCCCGCGACCTCTCGCAGGCGCGCTGAATGCAGCCCCGGCGCCCCGGACCGGTCACGCCGCGCCGCCTTGCTGCGTCCGGCCCCGAGCCAGCACGGCTTGTCGCCGGCTTTCCACCTCCTCCTTCGACACCCTGGAGTTGTGCTCGCCCGACCATCTGGTCTCGAACTCCAACGCCTCCCGCAGCCCCAGCCCGTAGCCCGTGTCGATAAGGTGCTTCATGCCCGCGAGCGTCTTGCCGTCGAGCTGTGCCATGTCGCGCGCGAGCGCCCGCGCGGCTGGCATGAGATCGTCGGGCCCAATGACGCGATTGACGAGCCCCCACCGGGACGCCGTATCGGCGTCGATGAAATTGCCCGACAGGGACAGCTCCTTGGCGCGGTATGGTCCGATCAGCCGGGAAAGCTTCTGCGACAGCCCCCAGCCCGGCATGATGCCGACCCTGGCATGGGTGTCCGCGAACCTCGCCCTGGTCGAGGCGATCAGCACATCGCAGGCGAGCGCCAGCTCGAACCCGCCAGTAATCGCCACGCCGTTGATGGCGCCGATGACGGGCTTGGGACACCGCTCGATGGCGCGGACGGGGTTGAACTCGTCGGCCCTGCCGGTGACGCCATCGAGCGCCCGCCCATCGGCGCCGAGCTCCTTCAGATCGAGCCCGGCGCAGAAGGCGCGATCGCCCGCGCCCGTGAGGATGACGACACGAACTCCCGTGTCGGCCGCGAGCTCCGCAAACGCCTGCACCAGCCCCCGGCGCAGCGATTTCGACAGCGCATTCATCGCCGCGGGGCGCGACAGAACGACGGTCGCCACGCCATCCGACTGCTCGACATCGAGTTCGGGCATCCGCTACTCCTTTTACTTGCAGACAGACGCTAGTCTTCGGGGGAACGACCCGGCGCCACGCCTCCTCGGCAACCCGCAGCTGACCTCATTCAGAGCACGCCATCAAGGTAGCCAATGACCGACTCCCCCCTCAACGTGCCGACGCCCCCGCATATGGACGAGGACGAGCTCCGGCTCTTTGCGACGTCGGTAGGCCGCTTCCTCGACGAGCACGCGGGCCCCGACAAGCGCCAGCAGTGGCGCGAGGACCGCGTGGTCGAGCGCGCACTGTGGCACAAGGCCGGCGCCGCCGGCCTGCTTGGCCTATCGACGGACGCCGCCTTCGGCGGCGTAGGCGGAGACTTCCGGCACGAGGTGGTGCTGATGGAGGAGATCGGCAAGCGCGGTCTCGATGCCTGGGGCGCGCCGCTGCACAACGGCATCGTCATGCCCTACATCGAAAGCTATGCGTCGGAGGAGCAAAAGAAGAGGTGGCTGCCCAAGCTCGCGAGCGGCGAATACGTGAGCGCCATCGCCATGACGGAGCCCGGCGCGGGCTCCGACCTGCAAGGCGTGAGGACCACCGCCCGCAAGGAAGGCAACCAGTACACCATCAACGGCTCGAAGACGTTCATCACCAACGGGCAGACGGCCAACTTCATCGTCGTGGTGGCGAAGACCGACCCGAGCCAGGGGGCGAAGGGCACGTCCCTGATCGTGGTCGAGACCGACGAGGCCGAAGGCTTCGAGCGCGGCCGCAATCTCAAGAAGATCGGCCTGGAGGCGGCCGACACCTCCGAGCTCTTCTTCAGCAACGTGCGCGTGCCGACCGCCAATCTGCTTGGGCCGGAGGAAGGACGCGGCTTCTATCAGCTGATGGAGAAGCTGCCGCAGGAGCGCCTGATCATCGCGGTCCAAGGCATTGCCATGATCAAGCGCGCATTGGCGGTCACGCTCGACTACGTCAAGGAGCGCAAGGCTTTCGGCCGCCGCATCATCGACAACCAGGCGGTGCAGTTCAAGCTCAGCGAATGCAAGACCAACGCGACGGTGGCCAGCGTTTTCGTCGATCATTGCGTCGCCCGCCATCTCGAGGGCAAGCTCGATCCCGCCACCGCCTCGATGGCCAAGTACTGGGTCACCGACATGCAGAACCAGATCATCGATGAGTGCCTGCAGTTGCATGGCGGCTACGGCTACATGGACGAGTACCCGATCGCCCAGATGTACAAGGATGCGCGCGTCGCCCGTATCTACGGCGGCGCCAACGAGATCATGAAAGTGCTGATCTCGCGCACCCTCTGAGCGGCCGCGGCCTCACGTGTCGGTGAACTGCGCCGGCCGCTTGGCGAGGAATGCCGCCACCGCCTCGCGCACGTCGTTGGTCTGCGTGCACAGGATCTGCGTGCGATCCTCCATTGCCACCGCGGTTTCGAGGCTCGGTGCGTCAATCGAATGGTTGAGGCACTCCTTGGTCATGCGCAGGCCGAGCGGCGAGGCTGCGAGCATGTCGTCGATGTAGCTTCGGGCTGCGGCCTCCAGCGCCTCGTCATCGACCACCTCCGAGACGAGGCCGACGCGCAGAGCGCGCTCCGCCCCGATGAATCGCCCCGTCAGCAGCAGCTCCGAAGCCACGGAGACGCCGACGAGCCGCGGGAGGAAGTAGGAGACGCCGATATCGCACCCCGAGAGGCCGATGCGGATAAAGGCAGCATTCATGCGTGCGCTCTTTCCCGCGATGCGCACGTCGCTTGCGAGGGCAAGGGCAAAGCCGCCGCCGCTTGCGGCTCCGCGCACCAGGCTGATGATGGGCTGCTGAACCCGGCGCATGCGCATGACGATCTCGCTGATGCGGCGCTGGCGCAGCAAGTTGCTGGCCGGCCCGCCCATGTCGGTGCCGGGTGCGAACCCCGCGGCTGACTTGAGATCGAGCCCGGCACAGAAAGCACGGCCGGCGCCCTGCATGACCACGACCCGCACCGCCCGCTCGAAGCAGAGCTTCCCGAAATAGTCGAGCAGCTCGTCGACCAGCACATCGTTGAGGGCATTGAGCACCTCGGGACGGTTGAGCCTAACCCAGTCGACCGGCCCCTCCCGCCGCACATCCAGGTGGACGTACGATGGAACGGGGCCTGGCGGCGCTGCCTCGGGCATGGTGCCTCCTCTTGTGATGTCCTGCAGGCACCTGCGGCTGCGGATCGACCGCCCCACGCGTCAGAGCGTCTGCCCGTCATCGAGGGTGAAGATGCTGCCGGTCACCGCGCGCGACGCGCCGGACGCGAGATAGGCAACGATCTCGTCGAGGTCCTCGGGTGCCATCAGGCGCCGGCGCGGGAACGAGGCGATCAGCTTGAGGCCGCTCGGCTCGCGCAGGAAATCGCCGTTGAGCTCGGTCTCGACGTAACCCGGACAGATGACATTGACGTTGATGCCGCGGTTGCACCATTCCCGTGCCAGGCTCTTGCCGAGGCTTGCCACGGCGGCTTTCGACGCACAGTAGGCGGCGACGCCCGGCAGAGGCTTGAAGGCGCCGATGGAGGAGACGAGCACGATCCGTCCCCTCGCACTGTCGCTGCTGCCGGCCGCGATCATGCGGCGAGCACCCTCGCGGGCGGTGAGGAAGACGCCGCGCAGGTTGACCCCGATGACGCGATCGAAGTCGTCGGCGGACAGGTCGAGCGCCATGCCGCGACGGTTTGTTCCTGCGTTGGCGATCACCGTGTCGATGAGCCCACCGAGCTCCGCGCAAGCCACGTCGAAGCCACCGATGATCGACTTCTCGTCTTCGACATCCATCGCAATCGGGCAGGCCCGGCCACCCGCGCCCTCGATCTCGCGGGCAACCTCGGCCAGCCCCTCGGTGCGACGGGCTGCCAGCGCCACGCTGGCTCCGCGCGCCGCAAGAGCCAGCGCGAAGCGGCGCCCAAGCCCCGAGGAAGCACCGGTTATGAGAACCCGACGCGTTGCCAGATC
>Ga0111538_10007995_pt1 | contig 14207 bp, 17 predicted proteins | sample SoiMethybrSBSTD1_FD_79669 | JGI IMG/M metagenome (GOLD analysis project Ga0111538, IMG submission 79669) | Bulk soil microbial communities from a Populus tree surrounding site in Tennessee, USA - Soil MetaG P. TD hybrid SBSTD1 (version 2)... | ecosystem: Environmental > Terrestrial > Soil >... | reverse complement strand
TATCAGAAACAGGTTCCTGAAAACGTCTTGAATGAAAACCTACCGGCAAAAGTCTCTTGGGTCCAGGAACGGATAGATCGTCTGGAGACACAACTCCAGGCTGGCAGCCAAACCAGATAAGGGAAGGGCCTTACGTGTACGAAGGGAAGACGATAGCCGTCGTTGTGCCAGCCCACAATGAGGAAAAGCTCATCGGCCAAGTGCTTGATACCATGCCAGACTTCGTCGATTGCATCATTGTGGTTGATGATGCCAGTACAGATTGTACATCTGACATTGTTGCTTCATACCGCAGGCGACTAACCGACCGCCTCGTGCTCGTGCGTCACACCCACAATCAAGGCGTAGGAGCAGCAATTGTCACAGGCTATAAGCAGGCACTGCTCAAGCATAGCGATGTAGTAGCAGTGATGGCTGGGGACGGCCAGATGGACCCAGACGATTTAGTGCGCTTGGTGACTCCTATCGTGCGTGGCGAAGCCGAGTATGTCAAGGGCAACCGCCTGTTTCGTGGTGAATCCTGGCAGATGATCCCACACACGCGCTACTTGGGGAATTCTGTATTGTCACTGCTAACGAAAATTGCCTCTGGCTATTGGCACATTGCCGACTCGCAGAGTGGCTATACGGCTGCGGCTCGTGTGGCCTTAGAGCGCTTAAATCTTTACGTCATTTACCAGCGCTATGGAATGCCGAACGACGTGCTCATCAAGCTGAATGTTGGGAATTTTCGCGTATGTGACGTGTCTGTACGCCCTGTATATGACATCGGTGAAGTCTCGGGCATCCGTCTGCGCAAAGTGATTCCGACTATCTCATGGCTATTGCTACGGCGCTTCTTTTGGCGCCTCAAGGAGAAGTATATCATCCGTGATTTTCATCCTCTGATCTTCTTTTACTGCATGGGTTTGACCCTCTTTCCTGCAGGCAGTATTTTCGGATGCTATCTCTTCTTCTATCGTTTATTTGTTGGAACAGTTGCAACAACCACAGCACTCTTCGCTGCCTTCTTAATTATCTCAGGTTTACAATCACTTTTTTTTGCGATGTTTTTTGATATGGACTACAATAAGCATCTCAAGTAGATGCTGTAGTCCAGGTAGATTATATATATGAGCGTGTAGAACACATTTGCAGAAATATTAAACAATGGAATTCAAAGTTATTACTAATTCTTTTCCTGAATGGGAGCCTTTTTGTGCTCAATACTCAGGGCTGGTCTTCCATAGTGAAGTCTGGCAACAGGTGTTACAGACTGGATTGCAATATCCTTCGATGTACTGCACCCTCTGGGAAGGGCCTAACCTTGTTTTGGGTCTACCTGTATTTTTGATGGATTATACAATCTTCAAGATACTTTATGCTGCAATACCATATGGAACAATTATTGGTGATCACCAAGCACTACCCTATTTCTTCCCTGCTCTGTATAATTTTTTACGCTCGCAAAAACTTCACGTTCTGCACTTGGGTGGGGCATATCCCGGAGTATCTCCGCTAGAGATACCTGGCCACACTCCAAAATACCAACCTGGCCACTTGCTAGCGTTACAAGACACCTCAGCGGAAGATATCCAAAAGAAATATAAGCCTTATACACGTCGTGGCATCCGTAGAGCGGAAAGAGGGGGAGTAAAGATAGAAAAGATATCGAGCCGGTGTGAGGTGGAGGATTTTTATTTCCTGTATCTTTGTGCCATGCAACGCAATCAAGCTATGGCGAAATATCCAAAGAAATTTATTTACAGTATATATGATTTCATCATTGCAAAAGGGCAAGGAGATATCTTTTTTGCAAAATTGGACAACAAGAAGATTGCTGGCGTTATGATCTTATATTCCAAAGATATTGCACATTATTATTTCGGAGGTTCTATAAAGGAATATCTCAAGTATCAACCCAATGAGGCACTTTTTCATAAGGCGATAGTCAGGGCAATCGAACTGCGCAAATCAGCCTTTGATTTCATGGGATCAGACAAGAATGATGATGATCTCATCCGCTTCAAGCAGAAATGGGGAACAGTGCGTTATCAAACTGCACATTATGCTATAGTGCAGAATGCCTTCCGGTATGCTCTCTGGAATAGCGGGTTACGTCTGCTGTCCTCCTCCTGGGGAGCAGCGCTTACGAGGCTCCTACAAGATCGGCGTACAGGCCACGACAGAGAGTAAAACATGTCTGCATGTAGCCATAAAGCTGGTCATCTGATAAAAATTTTTTTCTCTGGTGGCCTTGCTCTTGTTTGCATTGCTCTACTTCTGGCAAGTTTGTATCGCAACTACGACTTTTTGCAAGCACAGCATTTGAGTTTCTCCCCTCTACAATTCACCATCTCCTTATTCCCGCTTGTCTCGAGCTACTTTTTTATCCCTTCAATGTGGTGCAGGATTCTGGCAAGTTTAGGGGTCTCTCTGCCGTATCCCAGAGCCTTCTGTATCCAATATCTGTCTCATATAGGCAAGTACGTCCCTGGCAAGATCTGGGCATACATCTCACAATCGTATCTTGCCTCACAAGCACATGTCTCGCTTGCGGAAACTCTATGTAGTAACGTCATTCTCATGGGGCTAATGCATCTCAATGGTCTTTGTATCTTTGCTTTATCCTTTTTAGTATGGAACGTTTTTACCTTTTTTATACGTTGCTTTCTTGTATTGGCGAGTTTTTTTTGATGTGTTTTTTTTTGAGGATGCATTGGATCGAAAAGGGGGTTAATGCTGTCCTAGGACGTGTTACGGGTCTGCAAATAACTCTTCGATGCCAATCACTACCTTATGCTATATTGATCACAGAAAATGCTTTGATCTGGTTAATATTCTCAGTCGGTTTCCATTTGATGATAAACTCTTTCTATCCTGTATATATGAGTCAAACTCTCATCATCATAGGGACATATTCTATATCTTGGCTAGTAGGATATTATACTTTCTTTTTCCCTGGTGGTTTAGGAGTACAAGAAGGGATACAAGTGTATCTACTCACATTTTTCTTTCCCTTGCCAATCTCTATCGTTATTGCACTTGCCTCACGTGTCTGGTTGATCTTAGGAGATACTATAGTTTTCTTACTCGCTGTAGTTGTGACAATGCACGAAAATCGACTGCAAAGGTCAGCGCATGGAGCATAATCTCTTGAGCACGAAGGATGCAGATGGCTATGGTATCCTGGATGCTGCCGACAAGCGTGGCTACAAGAATGCGTATATCGATTATCTACAGAAGCTAGCCTTGGACCGAGAGGGGGTTTTCAAGTCTACGGATGTCGTCCTAGATTTTGGCTGTGGTGTAGGGCGTTTCTGTTCCTGGTTGGCAAATAAGTGTAGCCAAGTATATGGCATAGATACAGGCACGGAGGTGTTGAGGTTAGCTGTGCAATATAACACTCAGCCTAACGTCGTCTATCAAGGCTATGATGGCGAAACCCTGCCGTTTCCACCGTCCTACTTTAATGCCATTCTCTGTGTGTTTGGAGGTGTCCTGCAGAAGCACGTCTTCCCCGAAGAGCAGTTGACTCGTATAGTAGGAGAATTGCAGCGGGTTCTCAAAACTCCAGGGAGGATTGTCGCTATTGAACACGTGTATGGTAGGACACCAGTCGGGCACTACCAACGTGAGGAGTTACTCACGCTCTTCGCACGGCATGGTCTCGTATGTACCTCACACTACCCCATTAGGAAGGGGCACTGGCCTCTATTATACATGATTCGATTAGGGCTTGTTCCTGCCAGCTTATTTCCTCGGCTGGCGGAGTACGAGTTGGACAAACGGCGTCATGAAAGAGAGGCGTATTTTGACTACAAAGATTACCTCTTTCGCTTCGAGAAAGAAGGCTGAGACACCACTACGAGGCAAAGGGCTTCCTCTCGCCCTTACAACCCTTGGAAGTGACCGTTTAATCATGTAGTCCGTTTAATAAGCTCTTTATTGCTATGATTGCATGAGATGAGAGCAAACATTTTTTGCTGTATGCAATTTGCTACGAGCTGATTCCAAAAAGTGGCTTCCACGCTTGTGGGTTATGGAGCCTGCTTGTTTGTCTTTGAGAAAGAAATGAGTTTGCCATGATGCCCACGATAGTGGTGACAGGCGGGGCGGGTTTCATTGGAGGGTGTTTCGTAAGGCAACTCATCGCTGCCCAGAGCACCCGCGTTATCAACCTCGATAAGCTAACCTACGCCGGGAATCTTGATTCGCTCGCTGCGGTTATGGAGAATCCACTGCACGTCTTCATACAGGGAGACATTGGCGATTACACCTTGGTTAGGCACTTGCTCGATGCATATCAGCCGACGGCAATTGTCAATTTTGCGGCTGAGTCACACGTAGATCGTTCCATTGATAGCCCCCGACGATTCTTAGATACAAATGTTGTAGGGACATTCGAATTGCTCACTGCGACGCGAGACTACTGGAAGACTCTGGCAGGGGAAGGCTGCAAGCGCTTCCGCTTTCTCCATGTTTCCACTGACGAAGTCTACGGTTCGTTGGAGGCACCGGCGCAATTTGCCGAGTCCTCGCTCTATGCCCCCAACTCACCTTATGCAGCCTCAAAGGCCGCCGCAGACCACTTTGTACGGGCGTTCTACCATACGTACGGTCTGCCTGTCCTGACGACAAATTGTTCAAATAACTATGGGCCTTTCCAATTTCCTGAGAAGCTGATACCGCTCATGATTCTCAACGCTGTGGAGGGCAAACCGCTGCCAGTATATGGCGACGGCCAACAGATACGTGATTGGTTGTATGTCGAGGACCATTGCCGAGGCCTGCGTCGTGTGCTCGAAGCAGGCCGACCTGGAGAGGCATATAACATTGGGGGACACTGCCAGCGGAGCAACTTCCAGGTCGTCGAAGCGATCTGTGCCACGGTGGATCAACTCTGCCCGCAGCTGCCCCATGCCCCATGCTCCTCGCTCATTACTTTTGTCGAGGACCGTCCTGGGCATGACCGACGGTATGCGATCGATGCGGGTAAAATCCGTCAGGAACTCGCGTGGGAACCGCGGGAGAGCTTTGCTTCAGGTCTCGTTTGCACTGTCCAATGGTACCTGGGAAATTTCCAGTGGGTTGAGCGTGTGACTTCGGGGACTTATCGGCGGGAACGTCTGGGACTCGCCGCTATAAAGGGGTAGAGGCGAAGCATGATGAATTCCTACAAAGGCATCATCCTAGCCGGTGGTTTGGGTACGCGTCTGTACCCAATGACCCGAGCTGTCAGTAAGCAGCTGCTACCAGTCTACGACAAGCCAATGATTTACTATCCGCTTTCTGTCCTCATGTTAGCGGGTATCCGCGATATTTTGCTCATTTCCACCCCGCACGATATTGGCAATTTTGAGCGTATCCTCCGTGACGGAAGACAACTCGGCATCTCGATTACCTACGCTGTACAGCCTCAACCCGCAGGATTGGCTCAGGCATTCATTATTGGTCGTGACTTTGTCGGCCAAGATAACGTTGTCCTCATTCTGGGCGACAATATTTTCTATGGCCAAGGCTTGCAAGAGCAGCTTGATCGGGCGAGGTCCCGTAACCAAGGGGCAACACTCTTTGCCTATGTCGTGAAAGACCCTGAGAGGTACGGCTTGGTAGAGTTTAACGAGGCTGGGCAAGCCATTGCTCTTGAAGAGAAGCCACAAAGCCCCACATCAAACTATGCGGTGACGGGTCTGTACTTCTATGATAACCAAGTGTTGGACATCGCAGCCAACCTGCAACCTTCGGCACGTGGTGAGTTAGAAATCACCGACGTCAACCGTATCTATCTCACTCGTGGTCAGCTCCATGTCGAACACTTCGGGCGCGGTTTCGCCTGGCTCGATACAGGCACGGAAGAAGCGCTGTTACAGGCAGCAAACTTCGTCGCAACGATTCAGTCACGGCAAGGTCTACGGATTGCCTGTATTGAAGAGGTAGCCTACCGTAAAGGCTACATCTCAGCATGGCAGCTTGAGGAACTCGCTCAGCCATTACACAACGATTATGGTGCCTACCTGCGGGCTATTGCAGCAGAATCGGTGACCTTATGACCAGCGCTATCAAGCATAATTTCAGGGTCGTCGAGGATGCTGCGCAGGGAGTGAATGCTTTCTATGATAGCCATATCTGGAGCAATGACGCGTCGTAAAATACGTAACCGAGTTCATAGAACACCCTTTCTAAAGTTTGATGCATCAAATGAACATCTGCATTGCTACAAGCTCTTTCCCTCATGGGCAATCCGTAGGAGCCCGCTTTGGCGGAGGGGGGTTTGCGCTGGACTTTGCCCAGGAGCTTGCCGTATTGGGTCATCGGATTACCGTAGTCACTTCGTCGCGGACGGAGGTCTCCGTTGAGAGAGTGGGAGCTATTGAGGTCATTGGCATTTCCTCGTCGTTTCAAGAGCTTGCGGCATCATATCTCAAATTCTCGCGGCCTGGAGATTGGGGGCAAATTATCTCGCTGGTGTTGGGTGGTTGTCGAACCCTCACGCGCCTGCATAAGGAACGCTGCTTCGATCATGTTCTGGCTCTGTGGGCAGTTCCTGCTGGCCTGTGGGCTAGTTATTTAAGATTTCGGACGGGTACACAGTTTAGTGTTTGGTGTCTTGGGTCGGATATTTGGACATATGGCAAGCTGCCGATCCTGCGTTATGCTGTCCGCGGAGTGCTCCGTTACGGCAGAGTCATCTTTGCTGACGGTATACAACTGACTCATGAAGCTGAGGCACTTTCCGGTAAACGATGTCTTTTTCTTCCCACAAGTCGTCGACTACACAAGGAATGGTCAGAGGTACCGCACACCTGCACTGAGACTGAGTTCATTTTCATTGGACGATACGTTGAGGTGAAAGGCGTGGATGTCCTTCTAGAAGCTGCTGCTGAGTATATTCGCCAAGGTGGGCAGTGGCGTATAGCGATGTATGGCACTGGGCCTCTGACAGTATTTCTCCACGAGAAAATCCAGGAGCTGAGGCTGTCAGAGGTCGTTTCGATTCATGGTGTCATCGGAGATGCAGACCTCGTGCAAAGCATTCGTTTGAGCAAAGCCGTCCTCATCCCTTCACGCCAGGAAAGCATTCCCGTCATTCTCTCGGACGCGCTTCAGCTCGGGAGACCGGTCATTGTTTCTGATGTCGGCGATATGGGGACTCTTGTGCGGAGACATCATGCGGGTATTGTGGTACCGCCAGGCGACAGTCATGCGTTGGCTGAAGCGATGCTCACCTTAGAACATATTGGGAGCGAGGACTTTGCCACGGGTATTCACTCATTGAACCAGTTATTTGATGTAAGTACCACAGTGAAAACCTGGCTGTCTTATGTTGACCATCTAGAGTAAGGGCGTTATTAGACATAGAGGTTCAGCCTATCCATGTATCTGTGGCAACATCATCCTGCACTGCGCAGTGCTCTACGCATTGTGGTTCTTTTGGTCGCTTTCGTGGTTATTCTGTATGCGAAAGTATCTTATAACGCCAGCCAAGACTTCGCCCTTGGCGAAGACGCCTACATACATGGTGAGTACAAACGGGCTATTACCCATTATGAACGGACGATTAAATGGTATACCCCGTTGAGCCCAGCAGTGCAGCGCTCTGTTGAACGTCTGTGGCAGCTCGGCACAGAAGCCGAAGCACGTGGCGAAATCTCTTTGGCACTCGAAGCTTATCAGACCTTACGCAGCAGTCTCTACACCGTGCAAAGTTTTTACATTCCGTACCAGAGCTGGATTCCCAAAAGCGAAGCCCGTATAGCACCACTCCTGGCCAAGACCAAAGCTGGAGAAGAACATAATGAGGATCAATTGCTGCAAGGCACAGCGCGCTTTGCCTTGCAGCTCCAACGGCATGTGGGCCCGCATCTGGGATGGTCGATCCTGCTCGAAGTTGGTTTTCTTGGCTGGGTAGGGGCGACCGTAGGTTTGATCTGGTATGTTGTGGATGAGGCAGGCAACTTCGCCCGGCGACAGGGCCTACTGTGGGGGAGCCTGATTGCTATCTTCTTCGCTCTCTGGCTCATAGGAATGCGCTTGACCTAAGGAGTAAGATTGTGCTTGCTCATGCACTGCTCACGGCGCTAGGGTTGATACTCATCGTTCTCGGCTTCTGGGGAGGGCACGCGTTCCCCAAGCCCTACGATGCCTTCGTCGCTTGGTGTGCTCCAGTAGGGTTGGTAGTCATGCTCGCCGGTATTGTCTTGCTCTTTATCCCGGGCTTCTTTGCGTGAGGGAAAAGAGGAGGGCGGTCTCATGTCTCTAGAATATCCTTTTGACTATGCCATCGTCTTTATGCTGGGCACCCTGTTTGGTAGCTTTGCTAATGTTTGCATTTACCGCCTCCCACAGCGTTTATCCCTCATCTTTCCGGGCTCACATTGCCCATCCTGCCAGGAAGCACTCCGCCCATGGCATAATATTCCCTTGCTGAGTTATCTGATGCTTAGAGGCCACTGTGCCATGTGTAAAACGGCCATTTCTCCGCGCTATCCGCTGATAGAGCTCAGCAACGGACTCCTGTATATATTTTTGTACCATCAATACCACCTCTCGGTACAAACGGTCGTGTTTGCACTCCTCGCCACGGCTTTGCTGATCGTTTCCTGCATCGACATAGCCCATACGATCATCCCTGATGCCATCACCCTGCCTGGTATTGTCGTAGGGATGTGCACTAGCCTCTGGCTCACTCCCATAGGGGTACGCAATGCCGTCTTAGGGGTTGTTTTCGGCGGCGGGCTCTTTCTCCTGATGGCGGTTCTCAGCGTCATTGTTCTCAAACGCGAAGGGATGGGGGGAGGGGACATCAAACTGATTGCGATGCTTGGGGCTTTCCTTGGATGGCACGCCGTACTTGTAACGATCTTTCTTGCAGCAGTGCTTGGGGCCTGTGTAGGCTTCACCTTGATCCTTTTACAGCGTAAGGGACGTAGAGAACCCCTGCCTTTCGGTCCATTTCTCGCTCTCGGGGCGCTTCTGGCAATGGTATGGGGAGATACCATCCTGACGTGGTATCTCTATCGCTCTCTGTAGCGTAAGATGTACTCCGAGAACTGCTCAGGACATCGCGACGATTAGAAATCGCAAAACAGTTTCCGCAGTGGGACGTACCGGTCAGCAGGTTGTCTCCGGAGAGCATAAACTACAACAGCACGCACGCAGAACCAGAGAAATAAGCATCCTATGCCAATCAAGCCAACGAGGGCTCCAAGCCCAAAAAAGAATTTTATGACCTTAAAAACGTCATAGAGGAACTCCAGAATCAAGCGCTTTGCTCCTTTCCTAACCCATGTGGAAATATGGGGTCTGGTGTAAGAGTGCCTCAATATCTGCAGCCTTACGTTCCAGATCCTCTACTACATTTACGCTTTCTGCGGACACATCATATGTCCCATCGGCTACGGCCTGATAGCGTTCCCTCCGTGCTTCCCATACCTGGGTAAGTTCGACCGCGGCTGAGGCTTGACCGGTTAGGGAAGGGCGATTGCTGCCAAGGGCAAGACGGCGTTGCAAGATAGAAAGATCACAGACCAGTAATATCACCACACCGTGCGTTTTTAGCAGCCTAGCGTTCTCCGCATCGATCAACGTCCCACCGCCAGCAGCCACCACGTGCCGGTCTGTAGCAGCAACCTGGGTCACTACCTGGCGTTCAAGGGCCCGGAAGTGCTCCCAACCGTGTTGGGCCACAATGGCAGTAATGCGACACCCGGCGAGTTCTTCGATGCGTGTATCGGTATCAACGAACGCAAAATTGAGCCGCTGTGCCAGCACTTTGCCCACGCTGCTTTTGCCTGTACCACGCAAACCAGTCAGAATGACATTCACCGTTTACACCTGCTGTACGTGGCCCCCAACTCCCTGGAGGTCCTCCCAGAAGCCTGGATAGGTTTTCGTCACACACCCCGGCTCCTGAATCCGGATGCCAGGAAGCCGCGCCCCGGCCATACCAAAACACATTGCCATACGGTGATCGTCGTAGGTCGCGACCTCTGCGCCATGTAACGTCTCAGGTTGGCCATTGATCTGCAGACCATCGGGAAATTCTGTTACCTGCACGCCGAGTTTACGGAGTTCAGTAGCGAGGGCTCGCAAGCGATCGGTTTCCTTCACGCGCAGATTGGCCACGTTCATGATACGTGTCTCGCCCTGACAGAACGCGGCCAGAACGGCCACAGTCATGGCGGCATCGGGCAAGGCATTGAGGTCAATGTTTCCGAGGGGCCGGAGCTGCGTAGGACCTCTTACCTGCAAGCGCTCTCCGCGTGATACTGTGCACCCCATGCGCTCTAGGACGTCGAGAAACCGCACATCCCCCTGCGCGGAGGTCGGTGGGACATTGGTGACGCACATCGACTGCCCGAGCAACGCTGCCAACCCCCAGAAATAGGTAGCCGAGGACGCGTCTCCTTCCACAGTATACGCTTGCCCTGTATAGCACTGCTGTCCACGGATGATGAAACGGCGATAACCATCATTCGCTACTTCCACCCCAAAACGCGCCATAATGTCGAGGGTCAAGTCTACATAGGGCACCGACACCAGGGTATCCCGCACCACCAGCGTGACATCCTGTTCAGCATATGGGGATACCATGAGTAAAGCCGATAAGAATTGACTACTGATCGCCCCTGAGATCATGGCCGTCCCGCCTCGCAAGCGGTGGGCTCCAATACGGACAGGTGGGCAGCCGTTGCACCGCACACTCGTGACCTCAGCTCCGAGTTGGTTCAGTGCCTCCAGGAGGTCAGCGATAGGTCGCTCTTGCATACGCGCATTCCCCGTGATCGTGCAGGGGAAACCGGCAAGCGTGAGCATGGCCGTGAAAAAACGAGTGGCTGTCCCAGAGTTCCCCAAGAACAGCGGTTGCCGGGGGTCGATAAACTCACCCTGGTGCCCGTGCACAACAAAGGTCGAGCCATGTTGTTCGACAGTCACCCCCAGGTGCTTGAGGACTTCACGCGCCACGTGTGTATCGTCGCTCTCAAGCGCGCCGTATAACGTACTCGGTCCGCGTGCCAAGGCCGCAATCGTCAAGGCCCGATTTGTATAACTCTTTGAGCCTGGCACAGCATGCGTCTCGGCAATCTGGGACGTGGGAATGATCTCATAACGTTCCATACCCTCTCCATCCCCCTAATCCAAACGCAGATAGCGCTCCTGCAGTTGGAAATAGTGATCAGAATTGATAATGCCCTCACGTTCTTGGAAACCGACCGTATCCGGGAAAAACTCACCGGTGCGTTTCTCCCGCAACTCCTGCAGCAGACGCCGCATGCCAAAGATAGCGGCACGTTGCACATCGGAGGCAAAAATGATGATATCATATCCCATACGCTCGAGTTCGTCTGTAGACACATACGGTGTCTTGCCGCCCTGCGTGACCATGTTGATCAACAGGGGTGCATCAATAGCGTCAGCGACACGTTTGATCTCATCGATGGTCTGTGGCGCTTCAATGAAGATGACATCTGCACCAGCTTCACAACACGCTTTGCCGCGTGCAATTGCTTCCTCGAGCCCCATGACCGCACGGGCGTCCGTACGGGCAATGATCACAAAATCCGTGTCACGCCGCGCCGCGCAGGCAGCCTCGATTTTTTTCACGAACTCTCGTCGCTCTACAACCTCTTTGCCTTCATAGTGACCGCAGCGCTTTGGCGTCACTTGATCCTCAATATGGATGCCAGCGGTGCCGACTGCTTCCATCTCGTGCACAGCCCGCATCAGATTGATGGCATTGCCATAGCCGGTATCAGCATCCGCCAAGACAGGCACCGCTACGGCCTCACAGATCATCTTGACGCGTGCCACCTGTTCATTCAGCGTGATAAGTCCAATGTCCGGAACACCTGTGCTCCGGGCAATGCCCCCGCCCGTGACATAGACTCCCTGGAAGCCCGCTTGCTCGATCAGTATTGCCGAGAGTCCGTCCCAGGCCCCTGGCAGGAGCAGAATCTCTGGCGCCGCTATCAGTTCACGCAATCGCTTGCTATTCGATGCCATACTCTACATCCCTCCCTGCAGCGCTGTGCACCTAGCCTATACTGCTTAACCTGTGTGTGTAGACCTACCATATCACAGGTTAAGCATACCGTGGACAAAATTGTTGGTAGTACCCCCTGCAGGGTAGGCTTTGGCTTGCGCAGAAAGACCCACCTAAAGCCAGTACTACGAACCCCTCAGCCGCAGCGTGGTGAGGGACTAGGAGCCAGCCCTTTCAACATGGTCATCTTTGTGCCAGGAGCTGAGCCGTCGAGACGTGCTGTCCGCTCCGATACGCGGTGCGCTCCGGTGGTGGCTTCTTGGAACCACGAGGATGCTTCCGATATCTCGACAAATGCACCGATGACGCCAAGTCACGCAGCGTGTTGGCCAACTCCTTGGCAGAAAGCGTGCGGAAGAGCGCCCAATGTGGCGCGGGAATGGCAATCATCATGCCGTCGTAGGTACGGCCAATCTCCAAGGCCAGATAATAGCTCGAGACCTCGTCATTGATCTTCTGGCGGCCGTGGGCACTGCGCAGGGCCGCTTGGATGAGCGACACGGCGTTGTATGCCAACAAGGCCAGGCAAAACGTAAACAACGCGGCTTTGGGATAGCCCAACGTATTGATGTCACACGCCCAGGTTGTGATGATCTCAAAAAAGGCGGTCTCGATGCTCCACCGTTTGCCGTAGACCCGGGCGAGTTGCGCGGCGGAGGCCCGGTGGGGCGGTACGTTCGTGAGGATGGGCAGTGTGGTATCCCCGTTGCGGGTCGGCTCCGTGAGCTGGACCGTGAGGCGACGCACCCGCATCACCTCCCCGCAGTCGGGGTCGCGCACGAGCAGCGCTTGTTCAGAGACGGAACCGCTGCGGCTCGCGCCCTGGCGCGTGCGCCGACCGACAAGCTCCCCCTGCACCTGGCCGTGCTGACGCACCACGAAGGCGGCGCCTCGGCGGGCCATACCGAACATCAGCCCCAGGGTGCAAAAGTGGCGATCTTCGATCCAGAGGTCATCCGCCTGGACGTGGTGGAGCACCTGGGCAATCAAGCGGCGTTCCTGGGCATGGCCATCCTCGTGCAGCAAGCCATCGGTGATCAACATGCGTTGCTGGTCCAGGCCCAACAAGGCTTGGCCAGGTAAAGGAGCCGCCCAGGTGCCACGCAATGCCTTCAGGCGATGTTCCGTTGGGGCCAAGTGATTGCCATCGAGGACTTTGATCTGATACCCGGGCACCCACCGGGGGTGACTGGCCTGCAACGCCTTGACCACCGGTTCCGCTAACGCGGCAGAGTCGCGCACGAGCGCGACGGCCACGTCGATTTCAACGCGATCCAGCTTGTTGTACAGGGCGGTGGTCGACACCCCAATCGCCTCTTTGTTGGCTTGATAGGCCGCATGGACGGTGGGATGGACCCCAAGCACGACTTCACTCATGAGCTGTACCAGCGAGGAAAACAAGAGCGTGCGGGTATACTGTTGCTGGGCCGTGCGGGCAAAGAGGGCATCAAGGCGTGGCGCATCCAAAAGCCGCTCCAAGACCGCCCGAGCCATCACACAGATGGGGCGCTCCTTGACGAAGGGGGCAAGATCGTTTCCGGCAACATGGGCGTCACCTCCAAGCGAGATGCGGGGGCTCTCTCCAACGAGATGACAATGTAGCTCAATAACGGCACATGTTGAAAGGGCTGGGACTAGGAGCTTAAGAATGATGATGGCGAGGTTACACTAGCAGGCTGAACAGCTGAGGAGAGGTACCCCCGAGACGATTTGAACGTCCGACACACGGCTCCGGAGGCCGTTGCTCTATCCGGGCTGAGCTACGGGGGCACCAATGATTCACAGGTACATGTTACTATACCGATTCCCAGCAGAATCAGCAACTCCTTTGTCACGCCGGTACGCGCGTACCTCTTGCGGTTCCCATACACCTGTGTTACACACAGAGAGACAATAGAGCTGTCTAGGAATCATAGCGTCCGAAGCCGGATTCGTAAGCATCGTATATAACTCCTTCTGGGTAGACATGCATGGTTGACGGTTTCGGGCGTATGCGCCAGGGTATAAGTGCTATTCTGATACTTGGGATGCTTGTAGGGGCGCTGGTAGGCTGTGGATATACGCTCGTCGGTGCACCATCTGGCACTCCGAGCAAGCGGCTGCCGTTGAATATACTTCCCTTTACCAACCAAACTCGTGAACCAGATTTGGAACGCCTCACGACTGCAGCGCTACGCCACGC
>Ga0111538_10007994_pt1 | contig 14207 bp, 11 predicted proteins | sample SoiMethybrSBSTD1_FD_79669 | JGI IMG/M metagenome (GOLD analysis project Ga0111538, IMG submission 79669) | Bulk soil microbial communities from a Populus tree surrounding site in Tennessee, USA - Soil MetaG P. TD hybrid SBSTD1 (version 2)... | ecosystem: Environmental > Terrestrial > Soil >... | reverse complement strand
CGGCGGATGTGCCGCGCGATCGTTTGGAAAGTTGGGCTGAGCGGGGTGAAAGGGGCCGTGAGGAGGAGGCCCGGACCGCGCCGTGCCATCTGCACCAGCGCCTTGGCTTCATCGAGGGACGTCGAGAGCGGTTTCTCCAAGAGCACGTGTTTGCCCGCTTCGAGTGCTGCGACCGCCAGGCGTCCGTGGCTCGCGGGCGGAGTGAGCACGACGACGAGGTCGACATCCGCGGCGCCGGTGACTTCGCGGTCTTCCGTCGTGAAGCGCTGCGCGCCGAGCTCCACGGCGGCGTCGCGCTGGTGCGGCCGGCCACAGGCGGCGATGACGTCGACCCAGCCGCGGATCCTCAGCCGCTCGATCGCGGCACGGTAAGCGCTGAGGACGTTGCCGCATCCAACGACGCCGAGCCGGACCGGCGCGCTACTCATGGCCGTGCGACGCCCGGGGAAACTGGGCGCATGTCATGGGATCACTTTGACCCGGAGGTTCCTGTGCCGCACCGTCTTCCCGTCGTTGTAGTTCTGAATTCCGATGTATCCCGAGAGGGAGCGCTCCCCCGGGTCGGTCCACGTCGTCACGAGGCGCCCGTTCAGGCGCACCGAGTAATGGTGGCCGATGCAGACGATCTCGTAATCGTTCCACTGTCCTGCCGGCCGAGTGCTTCCGAGCTGCGCTGCCTGGAAGGGGTAGATCGAGCCGGTTCGCCACGTCGGCTTCTCGGGCATCGAGTCTCCAATCTCCATCTCGTGGCCCTGGCGCACTGCGTTCCAAGGGTCGGCGCCCGGATTGGGGAAGCGGACGAAGATGCCCGAGTCGGCCTTTTCCTCCTCTTGCAAGAATTCGCCGCGCAGGACGAAGTTTCCGAGCAGCTCTTTCTTGAACCACCAGAGACCCATGCCTCCCTCCCCCGTGGCGACGCCGTCCGCCACGGTGAAGCTTCCGGGGCCGCATTGAGCCCAGCCGTCCGCCGCGGCGGCGCCGCTGCCTTTGCCGAGGATCGGTCGAAAGCCCTCTTCGCCGTCCTGATAGCTCGGCACGAGCTCCATCAGCTCCGGCGCCAGGGAGGAGATGGGCCGAATCTCGATCTTGCGGTAGAAGCACTCCGCGCCTTCGGACTGGAGCTGGATTTTTCCAGAGAGGAGCGGCGTCACCTTGTCGCCTTCGACGTAGCGCGGGCGAGTCAGGACGAGGTTCACTTTGCCGTTCAAGATGTGGATGCAGTTTCCCGCCCAAAATACGACTTCGACGGTGTTCCACTCTCCCCGAGGCTTCTCGGAGTCGAAGCTCGGCGTGATGCCGTCCGCCGCGGTGGCTGCGATGCGGGGCGCGCCTCGCTCGTAGAGGATGATGCTTTCGCCGGGCCCTTCCTTTTTGTACGGGACGGATGCCTCCATCGCCGGCGTCACGCGCCGCCCTTCGACGTCGATCACCGCGCCGGCGACGCTCCACCACTGGCCGATGCCTTTCTCCATGATGTTGCACTCCACGGAGCGCATCCAGGCGCCGCTGCCGGCTCCGTGAGGGCCATAGCACGCGTAGAGGATGCCCGAGTCGCGCGCCACGTCGCGGCGGGGAGGCCATCGTTTCTCGCCCCATTTCACTTCGAGGCGGACGTGAAAGTCATTGAATGAATCGACCGTGGTGATCGCTCCGTAGACCTCGCCGGACACACGAATGGCCGGCGCCCCGTCCACTTCGACGCGCGTGAAGACGCGCAGCGGGTCGTTGTTGAGGCCGAGGGGCTCTTTCCCTCCGGGCGGAGCAGCGATATAGACGTCCCACCCCGAAAGGTCCTTGCCTCCGAAAAGCGAGCGCCATCTGGCGGCTGGAGTCGCCGCGGCGTTTTCCTGATCCAGCGGGCGGCCTGCGGCCGGAGGCGCCGCCGCGAGGATGAGGCCGAAGGCCGCCGGGATGAAGCGCCGCGAGCAAGCCTGCAGGGGGGCACGGCAAAGAGCGATTCGTCGCATGGATTCTCTCGCAATGTTCCGACGGGAGGCCTGGTTCTCTCCCGGTCTCGTCGCCGGCCGCATCCGCACTGTACTCTCGCGCCGGACCCAGGGAGCGGCGCAACTCTGCGTATTCTTCGCGGTGCCTGCGCGGACGTCAACGATGCGCAAGAGCTCGACGTGCGAAGGCGTAGATGCCTAGGTGCGCGACTCGAAGGCCTTGTAGACGAGATCCATGAAGTCCTCGCGGATGGTGAGGCTGCCCTCCGGGTAGAGCTGCATCAGCAAGAGGCCGATGATCCGGTTCTTCGGATCCACCCAGAAGTACGTGTTGTAGATCCCGCCCCACGAGATCGTGCCGACCGGCGCGGCCTCCTTCTCTTTGCTCGGATTTACGACGACGCCGAACCCGAAGCCGAATTTGTCTCCGTGGACCGGCCCGTAGGGCAGGTCGCCGATCTGGTTCTTGCACATGTGGTCCACGGTCTCGGGCTTGAGGATTCGGGTGCCGTCGAGCTCCCCTCGATTGAGGAGCATTTGCAGGAAGCGGAGATAGTCCCGCGCGGTCGAGACGAGCCCCGCTCCTCCCGAAAAATAGCTCTTCGGCCCCTTGTAAGGACAGCTCGCCGAGTAGACGACCGAGCCCGCCGTCACGGGCTCCTCCCCGACGCGCCGAAACATGCGGTCGTCGCCGAGCGCGTAGAGCGCGGCAAGGCGCTGCACTTTTTCGGGGGGAAGAAAAAAGTGCGTGTCGACCATCCCGAGGGGTTTGAAAATCCTCTGCTCGAGGAAGCGATCGAGAGGTTTCATGGAGGCCACTTCGATCACGCGGCCGAGGACGTCGATGCTGAGGCCATACTTCCAGGCTTCCCCGGGCTGGTTTTCGAGCGGCAACTGCCCCAGCCGCGCGATGTGCCCGGCCAGGTCGCCTTCCGCTTGCGTCAGGCCATCCGTCACCCCCGCTTTGGCGTAGAGCTCCGCGAGGCGTGGGCTCGCCGAGAAACCGTAGGCGATGCCCGACGTATGCGTCAGGAGGTCTTGGACCAACACCTCGCGGCGAGCTCGGACGGTCTTTGAGCGCGGTCGGCCGTCGGCATCCTGGCCGTCCCCGACGAGCACCAGCGGATCTTTGAACTCGGGGATGTAATTTGAAACCGGGTCGCTGAGCTTCAGCACGCCGTCGTCGACGAGAATCATGGCCGCAGCCGACGTGATCGGCTTCGTCATGCTGGCGATCCGGAAAATTGTGTCGGGGGCCATCGGCGTGGACTTCTCCACGTCCGCCGCGCCGACGGTGTCGACATACGCCACCCGGCCGTCTCGGGCCACGAGGGCGACGGCTCCCGGGATGCGCCGCTCGCTCACGGCCCGCGCGAGGTGGGCGTGGATCGCGTCAAGCCTCGCGGCGTCGAAGCCGGCAGAGGCCGGCGCGATGCGTGTGAGATCGAGTGAGGGTGCGCAGCCGCCGGCTACGAACGGCAGCGCGACCGAAAGGCCGCAGGAGAGGAAGAGCACGAAAAGTGAATGCACCTTGTCGTGTTTCCTGCGAGCGGCAGAGTGCTGACGAAGAAGGGGCGGCGTGAGAGCGGCCTTCATTTTTGCGCGGTTGCCTTCCAAGGCAGGGAAAGGCGTGGACAGATGCAGAAAAATATCAGCTTTTCTCGCCCACCACAAACACCGGCTGGCGAGCGATGGCGCTTCTGCATGTAGCCAGCTGGAAGCGGCCTACGCGCCGGCCGTCAAGGCGATCGAGCCTCCCCTGCGACGCGCGAAGCGTCACTTCGCCAGGTGCGACAGGCTCAGCCCCAGCACCAGAACGCCGATGGGCTTGTCCTTGGACAGGATGGGGACAGCGATCTGGACGGCGTACGTTTGGGTGGACTCGTCAAACTCGGGTTTTCCCTGCCACGCTTTCCCCGTCGAGAAGGGGGTATCGAACTTAGGCCTGCCCTTGTGGATGTAGCTGGACGTTTTTTCGAGGAACGCGACTTTTTCTCCGGCCGCGGCGCATACGAACGCCTCGCTGACCGCGCCTTCGGTCTCTTTCGCCTTCTCCGCGAGCAGCCCGGCTGCCTTGTTCTTCTGAAACTGCAGGATCACCGGCTCGCGCCGCTTGGTCGCTTTCCACTTCTCCTCGGTCATCTCGGCGATCGGCCCCAGCTTGTTCTGGCGCTCGACGGCTTCCACGACCTCTTTCTCGGCGGCCCAGGCGGCCGCTTTGGCCTTCCATTCGTCGATACGGGCCTGCATGGCGGCGGTCACCTCGAGCTCCGCTGCGCGAACCACCCCGATGACGAGAACGGCTCCGACAATCGTTGAGACCGTTCGGCTCATTTCCAACTCCTTCCCCGACCCGCGTCCACGGCCCTCACAAGCGGAACTTGCCCACCAATCCGTCCAGGTCGTCGCTCACGGTCACGAGGCGCTGCGCAGACTCCTGAGCCTCGCCGGCGCATACCGTCGTCGTTTTCGAGGTGCGCAGCACCTCCGCGAGCAGAGTCGAGATCGAGCGCGCCGTCCCGCACATGTCGCCCACGGTCTTGCCGATCTCTTGCGTCGTGGCGGTCTGCTCGTCGACGGAGCGAGCGATCGTGACCGAGCACTCGCTCACGCGGGCGATGATCTCCGAAAGCCTCGCGATGGACGATGTCGCGTTGGCGATACTGGACTGGATCGCGGTGATCTTCGTGCCGATGGACTCCGTCGCCTCCGCGGTGCTCTTCGCCAGGTCTTTGACCTCCTGAGCCACCACGGCAAATCCTCTTCCGGCCTCACCGGCCCGCGAGGCTTCGATCGTCGCGTTCAGGGCGAGGAAATGGCTCTTCTTCGCGATCGCGCTGATGACGTTGACGATGCCGGTGATCTCGAGGTTGCACTCCTCGAGCTGCATCATGCTCTGCTGCGTGCTGTCCGTGACCTCGACGGCGTTGTCCGCCACTTTCGCGGACTCCGACGCGTTCTTGGCGATCTCCTCGATGCAAGATTCCATCTGACGCGAGCTCGACACGAGCGAGTCGACGTCCCGGCTCACCTGCTCCGCGGCGGATGACAGGCCCACGGCCTGACCGGAAGTTTCTTTGGCGTTGCTGCTCATGCGCGTGCTGATCGCATTGAGCCCGGAAGACGCCTCTCCGAGCACTCCCGTGCCATCCTGGATCGCTTGGACGATGCGGCGCAGGCGGTCCATGAACTGGTTGAACCAGAATGCGAGGTCTCCGGTCTCATCTTTCCCCACCGGCAGTCTTCGAGTGAGGTCCCCATCGCCCTGCGCGATGTCTCGGAATGCCTGGACCGTCTCCGAGAGCGGCCGTGAAACGGCGCGCGCAGCCAGAAGGCTCAGCGCCGGCGCGAGCAAGAGCGCCGCGACGACGACGCAGAGGAGAGCCCAGCGGGCTCGTGCGATTTGGGACTCCTGCGTCGAGGCGGAGGTCATGCCGTGGGCGAGCCTTCGTTCCCGGAGCGCGTGGAGGATGCTCTCCGCCTTTTCGAATTTCGCCGTGCCTGCGTTCGTCGACAGGTCAACAGCGTCGCGGCGCGCTTGCGCCGTGTCCTCGGCGAGAATCGTCAGCACTTCGTCGGACGTGCTGCTCCAGGCCTGGAACGCAGCTGCGAAGTCGGCCCGCAGCAAGTTCTCTTCTTCGATCGCGGGAATCTCGGCGTACTGGCTCAGCGCTTCGCGCACGAGGTCAATCGCGTTGTCGTGCGCCTTTTTCTGCGCCGCCGCCGCGGGGTTGCTCCAGCTGGTGAAGAGCAGACCGCGCTCGAGCAAGAGCGCGTCCTGGAGACCCTCTTCGAGGTTGAGAAGGATTCCCAGAACGGGGAGGCCTTCGCGCGAGACGAACGCGAGCGCGCTGTTCGCGCTGCTAAGCGCCACGAAGCTCCAGACGCCCGTGAGGGCCGTGATGATGGCGAGGACGCTGGACGCGACGAGGATGCGCCTGCGAATGGTGAGGTGGAAGAATACGGACATCGAGGGAGCCCTATCCTGCGGGCTGCCGCAGGTTTCCCGGGCGCCCGCCGCCACCTACGATCGGAGACAAGACCGAGCGCTCCGCACTCGAATTATTCCATGCTGCCCTCGGAACGGCGAACCGCGATGAATATCGGAAGCTTCGGTGGTTAGCGCACCGCGCGGGCCGTTAATCTTTCCCGCCGTCGTGGCCGGTTTGCAGCTTGACAGAGATGGCCACCCTGGACGAGACTCCCGTTCTCTTGTCCCACACGAAAGACTCGGGTCGCGTCTTCACGGGGGTGCTCTTCCTCGCGGCCGCTGCGATGTTGTGGCTGGGTTGGATGCTCTTGCCGGTGCGCCCGGGCAGCCATTATCAAGGCGGGGAGTTCGCGCTCATCCACGAGCAGCTCTACCTCTGGATCTGGCTCTATCGTGTCCACATCTTTGGGATGGTGACGGCGGCGATGGCGCTGGCCGCACTCGCCGCATCGCTCGCCAACTCACCTGCCCGCGTGGTCGTCTGGCCGGGCGTGACGCCGGCCGTGGCCGGCATGTTCGTGAGTGCGCTTGCCGCAGCGTTCTACTACCACCACGGCGCCTGGGGCGCCATCCTGCTCGCGGGCAAGCCCTCGGAGCAGGCCAAGCTCTTCGCCGACTCGCTGCTCATCGACACCGAGTACGTGACCTGCCTAGTCCGCTTCGGCCGCGTGTTCACGGGGCTGGGCCTCGTGACCCTTTGCGGCGGGCTGCTCGCCTGGCGTGTGCTGCCCGCCTGGGTGGGTGTCACCGCCGGGCCCATCGGACTGGCGGCCATGGCGATAACCATGGGCAAGCCTGACCGACTCGACCTGTACATGCCCGTCTTCCACTGCCTTTGCGCATGGCTCGCCTTGACGGGCGTCGCGGTGCTGCTTTGCGGTATCTCCACGGCGGCGGGCGACGGAAAAGGTGCAGGAGTAACCTCGCAGGCCGATACACGCCCGTGACCCCGCCCGCCCCCGGTCCCGAGCTCGCCGAGGCGATCCGGGCGGGCAGGCACATCGTCGCGGCAGCCGTCTTGGCGGTGCTGTGGGCCGCGGAGGGCGTTGCCCCGATGTTCCCCGCCCGGTCCCGGCGCGTTGGCCATGCGATCAACAACCTCGCCCTAGCCGCGCTCAACACCGCCCTGGCGTTCTGCGCCGCGGCGGTGATTCTTCACGCCACCGAATGGTCGCGCGAGCACCGCGCGGGCCTGCTTCACTGGGTGGGCGGCCCGGAATGGGTGAGATGGATCCTCGCGATGGTGCTGCTCGACTGCTGGCAGTACTGGTGGCATCGCTTCAACCACCGTGTGCACTTCCTCTGGCGCTTCCACGCCGTCCATCACGCCGACGCCGACATGGACGTGACGACCGGCGTGCGCTTCCACACGATCGAGATCGCCCTGTCGCTGCTGGCGCGGATAGCAGTGCTGTCTCTGCTGGGGCTCACCGTGCCGCAGTTGGTGCTCTACGAGGCTCTCTCCCTGCCGGTCATCCTCTTTCACCACGCCAACATCAATCTGCCGGGCCCTGTGGATCGTTCCTTGCGCTGGCTGGTGGTGACCCCTTGGATGCACGTGGTGCACCACTCGCGGTTGCAGCCGGAGACGGACTCGAACTACTCGAGCTTCCTGTCGGTGTGGGACCGCCTGTTCGGCTCGTACCGGCTCCGCGACAGGCCCAAGGAGGTGTCGCTCGGGCTGGATGGATGGCAGGAGGCGGAGTGGCGGGGATTCGCGGGGATGCTGCTCAGGCCGCTACGGCGCCGCCAGGGCAATTAGCCCCGGCGAACGCAAGGCACGGCATCAACTCACTTGACGTCCGGCAACCGCCACGTTACTTCGGCGTCGGCCGCGCTCGAAAGGACTACTTCGCCCCCCTCCCGTCGCAGCTGGAAAGGCTTGCCGGCCATCGGATCCTCGGGGGCCTTCGTCTCCAGCTCGTCGAGAGTTTGCGGGAACGCTCCGCGCTTCTTTCGATGCTCGAGGCAGAGCGCGGCCGCTCGGGCCAGCTCGGCCTGCGCAACGATCCGGGCCTCGTCGTGGAGCACGTGGGAGGTATTGGAGCAATAGAGTCGGACGAGCACGCCGCCTTGCAGGACGGCTTCTTGCGCGGCGGCGTCCCACGTCGGTATCGCCTCGCGGTAAGGGCGTACAGCGATGTGTGCGAAGCTCCGGAACAGGTCAAGGAGCCGCGCCATGTCCGACTTCAAGTAGGGCCTCGCGAGCCACCCAAGCCGGAGCAGCCCTGCTTCCTGGCTCGACCCGAGCACGCTGTCGAGGTCCTCGAGCACGTCCTGATCGAGCGTCCTGAGCGCGATCAGGACGATCTCGCCCCGCTGCGCGAACGCGACGGCCCCGCGGGGAGCATCCGGACGTACGCGATCGAGATCCCGCACGGGCGACTCCAGGCGCGGCAAGAGCACCTCGAGTGCCCTGAGCCCGATCCGATCGACCGCGAAGCGGACGAGCTGGTCCACGAGCACTGGCTCCTCGCGCAGCGACCGGGCCATCGCAAAGAGCGCGTGCAGGTCGCTCACGGCCCCGTCGAAGTTTCCTGCTTCCGCGCGGACGACCGCCCGGGCCGCGAGAAGCCGCGAAAGCTTGCGGATCGGTAGCAGGTGAGGAACCTCCATGCGGATCCCCATCTCATACTTGAGCGGGTGGACGCATCGCGGCAGCTCGGCCGCTCGGCCCAATAGATCGAGCGCGTCCGAAGCGGACTCGACAGCTCGATGAGCCTCTTCGGGAAGCTCCGGCAGCTTCTCCAGGTCGAGGTCCACGTCCGCCGACTCCTCGGGAAGTGCATCGAGGAGCGCGAAGGCTGCCCGATACAGCGGCGCGGCGTTATCCTGAGGCCGCGCCTCCGCGGGGCGGACCTGTGCAGGGGACGTCGGCAGCCCCGCGGCAGCGAGACGCTCCAACGCCTGCTGGAGAGCACGCGAGGCCGCAAAATTCCAGACCGTCCAGGCGCCGGCCGACAGAACGAGGAAAGCACCGAGCCAAACGCCCAGACGCCGGAGCCATTGGCGCAACAGGGTCATGAGCTGCTCCTCGCGTGTTCGAGACGAAGCCGGATGAAACTCTGGGGCGACGGCGCTCCGCTCCGCGCCGCGAGGGCGCCGGAGGGAAAGAGTGTGACAGGCGCGACATGGAGCTGCGGAGAGGCCGGCGGCTGCGCGCTCGGCCGCGGCAGCGCGGCCGAAAGCCGCGCCTCGATCGCGATGTTGGCGAGCCCGCAGAGGAGCAGCACCGCGGCGGCGGACGCTGCCATCCATCGCCGCAATCGCGAACGCCGCGCGCCGAGGCACGCAGCGAGCACACGCGACCGGAGGGGATCCGGAGGCTGCACGACGCCGAAACGGGTCAAGTAGTCTTCAACGTCCATCGAGGCGCTCCTTCAACTTGGCGAGTGCGTAGCGGTGGCGGGAGGCGGCCGTGTCGGCAGGAATGCCGAGGACTTCGCCGATGCGGCGAAAAGTCATCCCTTCGTAGTTGTGAAGGAGGACCACTTCTCGCTGCTCCTCGGGCAGAGAGGCCAGAGCGAGGTTTAGGCCTTCGACCTCCTCGAACGTGAGGCCGTCGAGCGGCGCTACGAAGGTAGGCTCTGCCGCTGCCTCCAACGGCGCGCGGCGTCTCCGATCGAGTCGGTCGAGGAGGCGCAAGGATTCCCGGCGCACAGCCACGTGCAGGTACGCTTCGAGGTCCGCGATCGCGGCACGAGCCTCGCGGCGGAGCGCCAGCTTCACGAACGCGTTCTGGACGGCGTCCTCGGCGTCGGGGCGCGAGCGCGTGATGGCCAGGGCGTGCCGGTAAAGCGGGGCCGCGTACCGGTCGTAGGCCTCCTCGAGGTCCATGTCTCACGCTGCATTGGACCGCCGGCAGGGGAGGATTTGTCTAATTTCCTGCTCGCAGCGTGAAGATTCTCCGGGACTCGTTCCATTCGAGCTGGCTGGCGTGCTCCTGCCACCAGGAGGCAAAGCTCTTCCGCTCGGCTTCCCTCATTTTGAGATCTTCATAGTTCACGGAAGTATCGTCCGGATCGGAGGGTAATTCACTCCAAGGTGTTAGCGGGCAGCCTTCGACGAGTCGAGTCAAGTCCACGGGTATCCACTCTGACGTCATGAGAATATTCACCACCCGGTCGAGCATCACAAAGCTGCCGGAAGCGAGGAGTAGCCTCGCTATGTCCGAAGGATTGACGCGGAAAGGCTCCGCCAAATTAACCCTCACCCCAGGCCAGAATATGGCGCTCGAATGCGGGAAGGCAACGCCGAGGCGGCAGAGCGCCTCCTGCTCCACGACGTTCCTCATCTGAGCATCCCCGAGCGCCGCCAGCCCACAGCGCGCGAGAAGCCGGAGCTCGGCGTCCGTTTCGCGCTTCTCGTGCACCGCGAGCACTTCGCGCGCTGCAGGTCTCCCCAGCGCAACGAGCGCGAGCATGGCCGCGGCGCGCTCATCGGAGCTCGACCGAGCGAGGTAGCGCGCTCCAGCGGCCTCGAGCGGTAGCCACTTCGGTTTCGGCACGGGCCAACCACCCCGCTCGAGCCGGAGAGTTTCGTCGACGATCGATTCAAGACCCGGCTTCTGCCGAAGATGCACCAGCACCCACAGCGCCCAGGCGCTGTCGAGGTGCGCCAACAGCTCGAGATGGTGGCGAGTGTGCGAAAGCTCAGCAGCAGTCTCCTTCACAAGGCCGTAGTGAAGGCGAGCGACGAGCTCCGGAGGCGTTTCGAGCTCCCAGCGCGGCCGTGGGAAGCTTGGCGAGGTCTCATCGATAGGATTCTGCAGCATCGACAAGGCCGACAAGGCCGCGAGGCGGACCGGCGGGAAAACGTGCGCCTCTGCGGTCGACCGCAGGATTTCGACCGCCTCTGCGGGAGGAGGAGACGTGAAGAGCATGGCTCGCAGGGCGTTCACCGCACGGCACTCTAGGTTCATCCGAGCTTTTGCACGGAAGCGAATAATGCACGGAATCTCGGGGGCTGTTTTCTCGTATTCATCCGCGAGAAAGCTACGAAGGAAATTCAGGACCGCGCGATTCGGCGGAAGCGGTAGACCCTGGCGGCCGCTCCAGTAGTCGGGAGACGGCAACCACCCCTTCGCGCGCCACTTCGCTCCATACCGCTCCTCGGGCAGGAGGTACTTCACCCACGCCACCGGCTCGTGGTCCCGAAGGTAGACCTCCAGGGGAGCTAATGCGCCCCCGGAATCTTCGTTCCTGGCGCCCACATTCCAGCCAACCTCGCTCACGATCGAAGTCCAGATGAGTGGATCGTCATCCGAGAGAAGTCGAGCATAGACGGCGTACAACTCCTCGCGGGTGTCGAGATAGTGCTGCAATGTCGAGAGGGACGTGACCAGGATCTCCTCCGAAAGCAACGAGGTGTTCCGCTCGTCCTCCCGCGAAAGCTTCAAGATTTCCTGCCGAGCCTGCTGGCACACCGAGCGAAGTCTCAGCTCGCTTGCGGCGCGGATGCTGAAGATCACGATGGAAACAGCAGCCACGACGCCCGACAGGAGCGCAATGCCTGCCCGCAATCTTCGATGATTCTTAGAACGCGACTCGTTTTTCACAGTCGGTGCTTCGGCTTCGGACGATGGCGGGCGCAACCCGTCACCGAACCGCGGCATCCTTTCGCAACGTGAAGATTCTCCGGGACTCGTTCCATTCGAGCTGGCAGGCGTGCTCCTGCCACCAGGAGGCAAAGCTTCTCAGCTCTGCCTCTTTGGCTTGCTGGTAGCCGAAAGTGATGACATCGGGATCGGTGGGTAATTCACTCCAAGGTGTCAGCGGGCAACTTTCGACGAGTCGAGTCAAGTCCATGGGAAGCCACCACCCTGACTCCAAGAAGATCTTTACCACCCGGTCGAGCGTCGCGAAGCTGCCGGCAAGGAGGAGCAGCCTCGTGAGCTCGGTTGAATCGGCGCGGCTCGGCTTGGCCCAACCGTAGTTTTCTTTGGGCCAAGGCCCATCGAACGGCAGCCAACCCTGGGCTGGCGCCGGGAGGCGCCGTAGCACTTCCGGCTCCACTGCCGCGAGCAGTCGCGCATCCCCCAGCGCTGCCAGCCCGCAGCGAGCAAGAAACTGAAGCTCGGCGTCCACCTCTCGCTTCTCGTGCGCCGCGAGCACTCGGCGGGCAGCAGGTGTACCCAGCGCGACGAGCGCGAGCATTGCTGTGGCGCGCTCGTCGAAGCTCGATCGAGTGAGGTAACGCTCTCCGGCGGCCTCGAGCGGCAACCACTTCGGTTTTGGCACCGGCCAGCGGCCCCGTTCGAGTCGGAGCGCTCCGTCGACGACGGATTCGAGCCCGGGCTTCTGCCGCAGATGCACCAGGATCCACATCGCCCAGGCGCTGTCGAAGTGCGCCAAGAGCTCGAAATGGTGATGGATGTGTGAGGGCTCCTGGGGGACGGCCTCGCTGAGGAGGTCGCGATAAAGGCAATTGACGAGACTCGAAGGCGCACGAAGCAACCAGGGCGGCTCTGCGATGCACGGCGGGTCCTCGTCGAAAGGGTTCTGCATCCTGCACAAGGCCGACAAGGCGGCGACCTGGACTGGCAAAAAGGCGTGCTCCGTTGCGGTCGACCGCAGGATCTCGATCGCCTCCGAGGGAGGAGGAGACGTTAAGAGCATGGCTCGTAGGGCGTAGACCGCCCGAATCTCAAGACCCAGCCGCGCTTGGTCACGGAATGGAATTACAGAAAAACTGCGTTCTGCTGTTGGCTTTTTTTCCTCAGCAAGAAATCTCCGAAGGAAATCTATCACCGCAGGATCCGGCGCAAGCGGGAGGCCCTTGCGGCCGCTCCAGTAGTCGGGGAACGGTAACGATCCCTCCGCTCGCCAATCCGTTCCGGATCGGAAAGCCTCGGGCAGGAGGTACTTCACCCACGCCACCGGCTCATGGTCCCGGAGGTAGACCTCCAGGGGCGCCAAGGGCCCCCCGGGAACCTCCCTCTTCGCGCCCATATTCCAGCCGACCTCGCTCACGATCGAAGTCCAGATGTGTGGATCGTTATCCAAGAGGAGTCGAGCATAGACGGCGTACGACGTCTCGTTGGTGCCGAGAAAAGGCCGCAAGATCGAGAGGGGCGCGTCCCGGCTCACCTCCGAAACCTGCAAGATTTCCTGCCGAACCTGCTGGCATACCCAGCGAAGTTTCAGCTCGCTCGCAACATGGATGCCGAAGACAGCGATGAGAACGGCGGCTACAGCGCCCGACAGGAACACAATTCCGGCTCTCAGCCTGCGATGGTTCTTAGAACGCGGCGCGTTCACGGCAGCTGCTTGGGCTCGACTCGAGCGACGACTCCAGCGCACAGTCGACATTGTAGACGCGCCGGCGCCCGCCGCGCTTCACCTCGACTCGGGAAGCAAGAATCTGCAAAACTGCGCGCGGTGGTCGCTGAAGCCCGCGTCGATCGATCGGTACTCCTCGAATGCGACGTGCGCGTTTCCGAGCACCTGGTCGATCCCGATGATCGGGAAGCGCCTCGGGAAACTGAGCTGCAGCCCCGACCCGGCGGCGAAGTGGGCGTTCGTGAAGCCCTCGAAGCGCGTGTTGTACGTCAGGCAGGGCGAGTTGAAGTCGCCGGCCAGGACGACCGGTGACTCTTCGCGCGCCGCAGCCCACTGCGCGAGGAGGTCGTGCTCGGCCCGGTGCCACGCCGCTTTCCATCGCGACTTTTTCACGTAGTCGAGCCAGCGTGCTCCGAACCATGGCGGTTTCGTCGTGTGCACGTTGACGAGCCAGAGCTCGCGGCCTCCGAGCTTCACGCGGATGCCATGCGTTCGATACCCCGTCAGCGCGCCGAAGAGCTGGACGTCGTCCCGGCTCCCGATGAGCTCCCGCCGCACGCCCGTCATGCACGAGAAGAGGCGCCGCGCCGGCTCCTCATAAGGCTGCTCCGGGTGGCCGTCGTCTCCCCAAAAAAGCTCGTAGTCCCCCAGGGCGCGCGCGAACTCGGCCCGCGCGCTTCCACCAACTTCCTGCAAGCAGATGAAATCCGCGCGCAGGCTGCGGGCCAGGTCGGCGATCTGCTGCGCGTGCTTTTTCGCGTCTTCGACGTTGAAAGCGAGCAGCCCAAAGCTCGACGCGCCGGGCGGCTTGTCGAATTTCGCGAGCGACGATCCGAGCCCGGCCGCAAGGAGGAGCCCGAGCCCCGCGACGGCGAAGATCACGCTGCCGGCCACCCGGCGGCGGCACAAGCTCGCTGCTGCGAGGGCGAGCGCAAGGACGGCCAGCGGCCATCGAGGCACGTACGTGAGGATCATGCCCGGCGCGACGCT
>Ga0111538_10007993_pt1 | contig 14207 bp, 16 predicted proteins | sample SoiMethybrSBSTD1_FD_79669 | JGI IMG/M metagenome (GOLD analysis project Ga0111538, IMG submission 79669) | Bulk soil microbial communities from a Populus tree surrounding site in Tennessee, USA - Soil MetaG P. TD hybrid SBSTD1 (version 2)... | ecosystem: Environmental > Terrestrial > Soil >... | reverse complement strand
CTGCGCCACCGGAATCGGCACCTCGCCGCCGGCGAGGAAGCTGGCTTCCTTGCCGCTCTCGGCCACCAGGTTCGGTTCGGCCAGGCTCTGGAACATGCCCCTCGTCGAGAGCGCCTTGACCAGGGTGCCGAGGTCGTACTTCTGGTTGAAGAGGAACAGGTTCAGGAAATCGCTGAACGTGAACTTGCCTTCGGCGCTGGTCACGTCGCTGCCGAAATCGCCGTTCGCCTTGGTCCACTGCAGCGCCTCGAAGCCGGGTGCGGGGAACTGCTGGGTGGTCGTGCGGGCGATGGTGTTCTTGATGCCGGTCGGGCTGGTGAAGAACGAGGCGCCGAGCTCGGTCAGGGCGCTGCGGCTCACTTCAGCGAAGCGCACCTTCAGCAGCACCTGGTTGCTCGCCTGCGTCTCCTGCAGCTTCAGCAGGTTGACGACGTCGGCGGGCTTCTCGACGTAGCCGGCAGCGACGCTGACCGCCTTGTCGGCCGCGGTCTGGTTGCTGACGATGCCCGCGAGCACGACCGCCTTGCCGTTGCTGATCGCTTCGATGGTCTCGCCCGGGAACAGCTGCGTCATCTGCTCGTTGAGGCGGGCCAGGTCGCGCTGCACGACGATCTCGTACTGGCGCAGCGCGCCGGCGCGCTCCCAGACGAACATCGTGATGGTGCCCGGCATCTTGCCGTTGACGAGCAGCTGGTCGCCGGCGGTGACCATCGCGTCGGCGATGTCCGCGCTGGTCAGCGAGACCCGCGAGATCGGCTTGCCGACGTCGATGACCGCCGAGCGGCCGACCAGCAGCTTCACCGACGGCGTTTCGTCGGCGAACAGGATGCCGCCGGGCGCCGCCACGGCAATGAGAATGAGGAAACAGAGGCGAACGATCCGGTGAGTGTTGCGCATTGGACTACTGCTCCTGCCGCACGACTTCGTGGGCCCGTTTATCTCCGCGGATGATTTCAATGGTCGTGGCTTCGGGGATGATCGGCATCGGCGGCAGCGCCACGTTGACGGCCCCGGCCGACTTCGTTCCCGAACCCGACGACGCGGTGCGCGCGCGGGCGACGCCCGTGCGGATCGGCGCGCCGTAGCCGAGCAGCGCGGCCGGCCGGATGCCCTGGGTCAGCGGCATCGTCGTGTCGAGCGGGTTGCGCAGCGCCAGCTGAATCTTGCCTTCGGTGCTCGCCAGGGTGAGCCGTTCCGCTTCCTCGGGGTTGACGAGGAGCGTCACGACGCTCACCGGCATCGGCTTGTTGCGGTCGGAGCCGTCGCGCTCGATCTTCGTGCCGGCCGCGAGCACCTGCACGTTGGTCAGCACCACCTTCGAGGTCATGTCCTGGTTCGAACCGGTGGGGCTCACGGTCGCGACGACGTCGACGCGGGTGCCGGGCAGCACGTAGCCGGCCACGCCGATCACTTCGTTGACGCGCACCGACACGGCGCGCAGCCCCGGCGGAATCGCCGGCGGCAGGCCGCTGCCCGCGTCGGTCGAGGCCAGCTTGTTGGGCAGAATCGGTTCGTTCTGAATCACCGGCAGCACGATGCCGCGGCCGATGACCTCTTTCGGATCGCCGATCGCGTTGGCCGGCACGCCGTTCGCCGGCCAGTCGATGATCCGGACGTCCTCGCGCCGCAGCTCGGCGCCGACGTCGAGGTCGGCCGCCGCGACCACGACCGGCCGCGTCGGAATCGATACCGTGCGCGTCGCCGGCGCATTCTGCAAGTAGTTGTAGGTGCCGAAGGCGAGCGCGCCCCCGGCGGTGATCGCCAGCACAAAAACCATGAACACGCGGATCCGAGCCATATGTCCTTTTCCTGCCTTTACTGCGATTCGTTGCGCATCTGCGCTGACGCCGAGAGCGTGATCGGCCCGCCCATCGTCGCGCCGCGCACCACCAGGCGTGCGACCGGCTGCAGCACCATGAACTGGAACGGGTAGTTGACCGTGACCACCGATGCCATCGCGGTAGTCGCGCCGATGTTGACGCTCACGGCCGGGTCGACGGTGACGGTGGCACTGGCCGCGTTCGGCAGCTGCCCCGACGCGAGATACGCCTTCGCCCGTGCCTCGGCGGTGCCGGCGACATAGTTCGGCAGCGTCGCCAGCCGGGCGCCTTCGCGCGCGGCGTTGGTCATGACCTGCCAGGTCTGGAATGCGCGGCCGAACTCGAAGATCCCGATCGTGACCAGCAGCAGCAGCGGCAGCGTCATCGCGGTCTCGAGGATCGCGGTCCCCCGCTCGCAGGCGACGGTCCGGCGCAGGCGGCGCAGCAAGCCGCGCTCTCCTGTTCGTTCGCTGTTGCTCATGATGCTCACAGGGACCTCACAATCCAAAAGCCGCGATCACGCAGCCGACGGCGATCGCCGGCGCGTAGGGAAACCGGTTGTTCTCGACCGGCGCCTTGACGTCCGCGAACGTCGACCCGCCGCTGGCGACCAGCGCCGCGGTGCGGCCGAGCGTCCGCTGCAGGCGGCCGCGGCTCGCGGCAAACGCGATCGCCATGACACCGCCGGCGAGCGCCGTAAAAATGAAAGCGGGCACGATATGCGCTGGCCCGACCAGCGTGCCGATGGCGGCAAACAACTTCACGTCGCCTGCGCCGGTGGCGCCGAACAGATGCCCCGGCAGCATCAGCGCCAGGCCGAGCCCGAGGCCGGCCAGCGACATCCAGACGCTGAGCGCGCTGACGCCCGACGCCGCGAACGCGAGCCCGAGCGCGGCGAGCGCCGCGTTCAGGACGTTCGGCACCCGCCGGGTACGCAGATCGATCGCCGCGGCGATGCCGACGCCGGCGACGAGCGTCGCGATCACGACCAGGTCAGACGGCTTGGCCAATGCCGCTCCAGAAGACGGTTTGAATGGTTTGACCGACCTGGGTAACGCCGACGATCGCGACAATCGCGATCAGCCCCATGAGGAGCGCGTATTCCAGGAGGTCCTGAGCATCGTCTCGAAGAACGAGGCGATCGATCGCCATCATCAGTTTTGTCATGAGCCTCGTCCCTTCCTGAAAAATTGAGGGGCGGAGTCGCCTCCGCCCCTCGTACCAGAAACCCGTTTCGACTTGCCTGCGAGTCCTTACGAGCCGGCGGCGGTGCCGAGCTGGGTCGCGACGTTGCCGAAGATCGAGTTGACGTTCTTGCCGGCGAGCGTGACCGCGCCGACGCAGACCAGCGCGATCAGCGCCACGAGCAGCGCGTACTCGAGCAGGTCCTGGCCCTCTTCGCTGGCCGTCAGGGTCTGGAAGCGGGTGTAGAGCTTGAGAATCATGTCCATTCCTCCGAGCGCATCTTCAACGCGCTCTATCGTGTGTGTGAAATACGGTCCCGCCTCTTTGCGATGACCGCGCGACGCAACCTGAAAAGGCAACGGGTGTGCCACGCTCTTCCGTAGCGCCCTCGCGACCACCCGAAAGTTGCTGATGCAGGCGGGGTTAGCGGCTGCGGCACGACGCCGATCCAGGCCGCCTGGCGCGGGTGGCGCACCGAACGGGATCCAGCACATTCGTAAGCGCTCGCGCGGATTTGGTGCTGCCCGGGGCGCGGCCGGGAAGACGGCCGGCAGCGCGCTTCGCGAAACCGGGCCTAAAACGCTGTATTCAGTGGCACTTCTCCCGCTCACAGAAATCGGCCGCGTACGGAACGGTAATTGCCTTACCAGAGGTTATGAGACGCCAGATAGGTGAATGGCTCGTGTCGGCGGGGGCGGTGGCGCTGCTGGTGGTGGCGATCGTCGTCATCTTCGACCCTGTCCCGGACGACGTCTCTCGTCGGGTGCTGAAGCAACCCGCGGCGGAGGTGTCGAGCGTGGTGCAGAGCGTGAACAGTCAAACGCGGAGCGTGGCGGCCATCGTGCGCGAGCGGACCCGCGCTCACACCGAGCTGGTGACGTTTGCGATGGCCGCGGCCATCCTCTTCGGGCTGATGCTGCGGTCATAGGCGACGAACCCACGATGGCCATCATTCTCGCGATCGAGCCGGATCGGCGGCAGCGTGACACGCTGACCTCGGTCGTCCGCCACAGCGTCGGGGCGGAGCTGATCCTCGCCGACACGACCGAGCACGCGCTCGAAGCGATCGGCAACCGTGTGCCGGACCTGGTGTTGGTACCTGCGCTCCTGTCGCCGACCGACGATGCCGCGCTCGCCGCGGCACTGCGGGTGATCGCCGCGGCGGCGCACGTCCGCACCCTGACCATCCCGGTCCTGGCCGCGCAGAGCGCATCGGAAGCCAAGGGCGGCGGCCTCTTCTCGCGGTGGCGCAAGGGCAACGCGTCGGAGGCCCCCGATGGCTGCGATCCCGCGCTCTTCGCCGAGCAGATCGTCGCCTATCTCAAGGAAAGCGCCGCCGAGCGCGCGCAGCTGGTGGAACAGGAAGCAGCCGCTCGCCGGCGGGCGGCGCGGGAAAAGATCGAGGCCCCTGCGGCCGCGGCCGCGCCTGCCGAACGCATTGCCGATGTGCCGCCGGATCTCGCGGCGTTCACCGAGATCGACGAGCCCGCCTACTCGCAGCCGGAAATGCCCGCTGCCGCCCACAGCCGGACCGAGATGCCTGCGTTTGACGCGCAGGCCGCGACGCCGCCGGCTTATGCGGAGATGGACACGCCGTCGGCCAGGCGCGGCGATGCGTTCTCGCCGCGCAGCGACGAGATGTACACGCGCGCGGACGCGGAAATCTACACGCCGTCGGATGCGCCCGTTCCCGTCTACACGCCGACCTATTCCTTTGGCAGCGCGCAGCCGCAGAGCAAGCATGCCGATTCGCAGCCGAACGACACGGTCGCATCAGAGCCGGCGACGCAGGAAGAACCGCAGTACAACGAGAGCGTGTACGCGTCGGCCGACGCTCCTGCGGACGCGCATCAGGATTACAGCGCGCTCCTGCACGACGAGCTCGTCGCCCACGTGAACAGCGGCCATTTCGACGCGCAGCCAGGGGACGCCCGCGGCGTCGCGACGCCGGAGGCGGAAGAGGAAGACGACATCGATCTCTCGGGTGAGCTCGAGGAGCTCGAGACCGAGGACGGTGCCGGCACCGACTCGGAGGAGCTGTTCGACGGCGAGTCGATTGGCATCTATACGATGCCCTCCGTCGTCGACGAACCGGAAATCGAGCTGCGGCCCGCACCCGTCGCCCGCAGGAAATTGCGCGCCGAACCGGAGCCCGCGATCGATCCTGTGTTCTTCGTCGACCATGAAGAGCAGGTCGAAAAGGTGAGCGCGAAGCCGCGCTCCGTGCCTCTGCCAGCCGCTGCCGCGCCGGCTGCTGCGCCGGCGCCGCGCGTCGCCGCCGCGCCTGCGCCAGCGCCGAAGCGCGACCGCCCGGAGTGGAGCGAGCTGGTCGCATCGCTGCGCAAGGACATCGAGAGCCGCCGCGTCGATCAGCCGGCGGAAAAGTCGAAGCCGAAGCGGGCCGAAGCACCGGTGCGGCAGCCCACGCCCACCGAGGCGCCTGCGCCCGCGCCGGCGCCGGCGGCTGTCCGCCGATCGCGCAAGGCGAAACCGATTCAGGACGAATGGGGCTTCTTCGATCCCGCGCAGTGCGGCTTCGCCGCCCTGCTGGCGAAGCTCGATGAAATCACCGAGGATGCGGAGGAACCGGAAGTCCCGCAGCGGCGATGATCGAGCGGTTCACGTTCGATCGACTCCGCACCACGCTGCTGTTCGTCGCCATCGCCGCCGCCGCGTGCCTGATGCCGGCGCAGCACGACACCTGGTGGCTGCTGCGCGCCGGCCGGGACATCTGGCAGACCCGCCAGGTGCTGCTCACCGACACCTATTCCCATACCGTCTACGGCGCCGCGTGGCCGAACCACGAATGGCTGTCGCAGCTCCTCTTCTACGCCATCTATGCGATCGGCGGCCTGCCGCTGCTGACGCTGGCCGCGGCAACCGCCGTCACCGCGGCCTGGGCGATCGTCTGGATCGAGACGCGCGGTTCGGCGCAGACGCGGTTCCTGATGATGGGGTTCGCCCTCGCCACCGCGACGACAACGTGGAGCCTGCGCGCACAGGTGCTCTCCCTGCTGCTGCTGGTCGCGACCGCCGCCATGCTGCGCCGGCGTCGCTACGTCTGGCTGCCGCTGCTCTTCTGGACCTGGGCCAACCTCCACGGCGCGGTGCTGCTCGGCGTGCTGCTCCTGGGAGCGGCGCTGGCCGCGGCGCTCTTCGAAGACCGGAAGGCGATGCTCCGCCTCGCCGCCGCTTCGGCCGCGTGCCTCGTCGCGACGGCGTTGACGCCGCTCGGCTGGCATTTCTGGCTCGACATGCCGCAGTCGCTCGGCCGGATTCGCCAGCTCGGCATCGATGAATGGGCGCCGCCCGCCCTGGGCAGCCTCGCGGAGGCGCCGTTCTGGGTCACCGTCGCCGCGCTGATTGTCCTCGTGTGTGCGAGAGGACGCCTGCTGCTGCGTGGTGAAGCGGCGCGGCGTGAGGGACGCATCACGCAGTGCGCCTGCGCGCTGGCTCTGGCGCCGCTGGCGCTGACCGCGGTGCGCAACGTGCCGCCGTTCCTGATGCTCGCGCTGCCGGCAATCGCGGCGCTGCTGCCCGACTTCCCCGCCGCTCGCGCGGCCTCGACGCCGGAGCGTCCTCGCCTCAACGCCGCGGTCGCCGCTGCAGCGGCGATCCTCGCGGCGGTCACCGTCGCCGGCGCGTATCGTGCCCGGCTCCCACGTTTCAACTGGTCGCCGCTGCCGGCGGCCTCGCTCGCGGCGCTCGACCGCTGCGAGGGCAACCTCTACAACCGCTACGACGAGGGGGGCTATCTGATCTGGTTCGCGCCGGGCCGGAAGGTGTTCCTCGACGGACGGCAGGATCCGTATCCGCCCAGCCTGATCAACGAGCAGAAGGTGGTCGAAGCGAGCGGCATCTTCGAGCGACTCTTCGCCCGATACGATGTCGGCTGCGCCTACGTCCCGGCCGAATCGGCGGTGAGCGCCAACCTGGCTCGCGCCGGCTGGACGCCGCTCTTCAGCGATCCCAACTGGGCGGTCTTCGCGCGCAATCGATCACTCGTTGCCCCGCGCGATCTAATTCTCGATCTGCAGGTGTCTGCGGATGATTCCGGGCAAATCGTCGGTCGTTGACAGCTTGTCGACGTAGGCGGCGAAGCCCGCCTCGGCGGCGTTCTGCCTGTCGCTATCCGCCGCGTAGGCGGTGATCGCGACAATCGGAATGTGACAGGTCGCGAGGTTGGCCTTGAGCCGCCGCGTCAGCTCCCATCCGTCCATCCCCGGCAGATGAATGTCCATGACGATCACCGCGGGGTTCACGGTCTTCAGCGTCTCGAGCGTCGACAGCGCGTCGGTCGCCTGGTAGACGACGAAGCCTTCGGCTTCCAGCGCGAAGCGCGCAATCCGCAGGCTGGTTTCGTCGTCGTCGACGATGAGGATCGGGTGGCCGGCCATCGGAACCGGCGTAACTATTACCTTGAATGCCGCGGCGGCGCAACGTGGAGTCGCGCTGCCACCCCTTATTCGCTGCGAAGCGAGACGATCGGGTCGATCGCGGCGGCCCGGCGCGCCGGAATGTAGCTGGCGGCGGCGGCGACACCGGTGAGCAGCAGCGACACGGCGGCGAAGGTCGGTGGATCGACCGCGGCAATCCCGAACAACTGGCTGCTCATGAACCGCGTCAGCCCGAAGGCGCCGGCCAGCCCGATGGCGACGCCGGCAAGCGCCACCGCCATGCCGTGCTGGACGATCATCAACAGCACCGCGCGCGGCGTGGCCCCGAGCGCCAGCCGGATGCCCAGCTCGCGGGTGCCCTGCGCGACCAGGTACGAGATCACGCCGTAGATGCCGATCGTCGCCAGGCCGAGGGCGAGCGCGGCAAACAGCGTCAGCAGCAGCATCGAGAAACGGCGCCGGGCCAGCGACTCGCCCACCCGCTGTGACATCGTCCTGACGTTGTAGATCGGCAGATCCGGATCGAGGGCGCGGATTTCCGCGCGCACGGCGGAAGCCGACGCAGCCGGATCGCGCTCCGTTCGGACCACCACGTTCATGCCGCGCGCGACCACCTGGGTCTGCGGAAAGTACATCGCGATGCGCGACTCGCCGTCGAGCGTGTACTGCTTCACACGGCCGACGATGCCGATGACGGTCACCCACGGCGTATCCGGCGTCACGTCGATGCCGCCCAGGCGGATGCGCTTGCCGACCGCCGTTTCGTTCGGCCACAGCTGCCGCGCCATCGCATCGTCGATCACCACGACGCGCGGGCGCGTGCGGACGTCCGATTCCTCGAACAACCGTCCGCTCAGGAGCGGTATCTCCATCGCGCGAAAGTAGTCGCCGGCGACGACGCGCTGATCGACGTTGATGAATGCCTCGCCCGGTGCGAGCGGACGTCCCTCGACGGTGATCGGTCCCCACGCGAACATCTGGCTGAGCGGCAGCGCCGAGACACCCCCGGCCGTGACGGCGCCGGGAAGCCGGCTCAGTCGCGCCCACAGCTCGCGGTACGTCTCGAGCGCGGCGGCAGGCTCGTTGTATCGTGCGCCGGTCATCGTCAGCTCGAGCGTCAGCAGGTTCGCGGGATTGAACCCGGCCGGCACCTGCTGCACCCGCGCGAAGCTGCGAATCAGCAGCCCGGCGCCAATCAGCAGCATCACCGACAACGCCAGCTCGGCGACGACGAGCAGCTGGCGGCCGCGATGGCCGCGGCCTGACGCGCTCCAGATCGCGCCGCCGCCGGCGGAGCCGCGTCCCGCCTCTTTGAGGTTGTCGTGGAGATCGAGGCGGCAGACGCGCAGCGCCGGCATCAGACCGAAAACGATGCCCGAGACCACCGAGATGGCCAGGGTGAACAGCAGGACTTCGCCGTTCACGGCGATGTCGCCGAGGCGCGGCACGCTGCGCGATCCGAGCGCGCGGATGCCCTCGAGCGTCCACGCGGCGAAGACGAGCCCGAGCGCGCCGCCGCCGACCGCGAGCAGCACGCTTTCGGTGAGCAGCTGCCGGACGATGCGGCCGCGGCTGGCGCCGAGCGCCGCCCGGACGGCAATCTCGCGATGGCGCGCCAGCGCGCGGGAGAGCTGCAGGTTGGCGACGTTGGCGCATGCAACGAGCAGCACGAAGCCGACCGCGGCGGCGAGCATCAGGAGCGACCGGCGCACGTCGCCGACCACCTGTTCCTGCAGCGGCACGATGTCGAAGGTCAGCCCGCCGTTGGCTGGATAGAAATCCGGGTGCTCGCGGCGCAGCCGCGCCGTGATCGCATCCATCTCGGCCTGCGCGGCGCGGAATCCAACGCCCGGCTTGAGCTTCGCCACCACGTTGTAGTCTTCGCGGTTGCGCGCGGCGGCCGCGTCGGCGGCGAGCGGGAGGTGAAGGAGGATCTCGGCGTTCTCGGCGCCGCCCAGCGTCGGCAGCGCTTCTCGCGGCAGCGAGAACGACGGCGCGAGGACGCCGACGATCTGGAACCGCTGCCCGTTGAGCGTCATCGAGCGGCCCACTGCGCCCGGGTTGCCGCCGTAGCGCCGCATCCACGTGCCGTGGCTGAGGATGGCGACGCCGGCGCCTCCGGCCATGTCTTCTTCGGCCGTGAACAGGCGGCCGATCACGGCGCGAGCGCCGAGCATGGGCAGGAGGTTCGACGACACCCGAACCGTGCCGATCCGTTCCGGCTCGCCGTCGCCGGTCAGGTTGTAGTTGCCGCCGATCGCGATCGCGACCTCCTCGAATCCCTGGTGGCCGCGCTTGATGTCGAAGTACTGCGCGGTCGAGAACCAGTCTTCGGCGATGCCGAGGCCCGGCGAGCGGCTCCACAGGATGGCGAGGCGATCGGCGTCCTGGTACGGCAGCGGCCGCAGCAGCAGCGCGCTGGCGACGCTGTAGATCGACGAGTTGGCGCCGACGCCGATCGCGATCGACAGCAGCGCGGCGGCGGTGAACCCCGGGTTCAGCGCAAACGAGCGGATCGCGTAGCGCAGATCCTGGACCAGGCCGCCAGTCCTGAGCGAGCGCTTGGCTCGACGGGCGCGAGTCGAAGGGTTCATGGCGTCGCCGGCGCGGTTCGGCCTGACGGCCCGCCCCTGCTGAGGAAGATGCGTCCGCTGGCGGCGAGCGCCACCGACAGCGCGGCGCAGAGGAAGAAGACCAGGCGCACGCCGAGCACTTCTGCCAGCACGCCCGACACGGCCAGGCCGAGAATCTGGCCGAGAAAGATCACCGAGGCGTTGGTGCTGCCGACGCGGCCGAGCATGTCGGCTGGCGTCTCGCGCTGGATCAGCGTCTGCGCCGGCACGATGATCGCGGCAAACGAGAAGCCGATCACGAAGGTGCCGACGAGCGCCGCGGCCATCAGCGGCACGGCGCCGAGCAGGAAGACGCCGGCGCCGATGCCGACGAGCCCCCACAGCACCAGCCCGGTATCCGAGGCCTTGCGCGCGATGACGCGGATGATCTGCGTGCCAGCCAGCAGGCCGACGCCGACCATGCCGCTGACGTAGCCGAACGATCGTGCGCTCGCCTGCAGGGTGTCGCGGACGTAGATCGAGATCAGCGGGCCGAAGCAGCCGATGGTGAACAGCCCGGCAGCCATCGCAATCACGAAGAAGAGAATCGCGCTGTGGTGGACGATGAACCGCATGCCGGCGACCATGTCGCGCCAGATCGCATGGATGCGATTGCTCGACGACTCCAGCGCGGCCTGCGTCGAGGGCGGCCGCTTGATCGGCACCGATCCGATCAGCGCCGCCGATGCGACGAAGCTGAGGACGTCGATCGCGTAGCACGCCTTCGGCGTGAACCGCGCCACCATGGCGCCCGCCGCCGCCGGCCCGACGATGCGGCTGCTCATGAACGCGATCTGCATCAGCGCGTTCGCCGACATCAGCCCCTGCGTCGGCACGTGCGAGCGGATGGTGACGGTCTGCGCCGGGCCGAAGAACGCCGAGACGCAGCTCAGCGAGGCGAGGATCAGGAAGACCTGCCACACCGAGGTGGCCGGGATCAGCAGCATCGCCAGGCAGGCCCGGATCAGATCGCTCGCCACCAGCGTCGGCTTGAGCGGCCACCGATCGACGAAGACGCCGGCAATCGGGCCTACGAACACGAACGGCAGCATGTAGGCGATCTGCAGGCCGGTGAGCTGCGACGGCGTGCCGTGCATGGTGAACGACACCACGGCGATGACGGCGAAGAGCGCGAGGAAATCGCCGAACAGGCTGACGACCTGCGCGTACCACACCCGGCGCATCACCGTGATGCGCATGACATCTCGAAACGTCAGGGGGATCCCCTGCGCGGCAGCGGTGGACATGGATGGACGCTAGATTAATTCACGGGTTGGTCCCGGAGGGACCGCCGCGGCGGACGCCATATAGCCATATATAAGAGGTGTCGCCGAACACGGCGGAGGCACGGCGAAAGCCGCTCGCGTTTCACCGCAAATTATAGTAGAGGTTGCTAATTACCATCGCCTGCCTCATGATGATGAACCCCATGAAAACAAAAGGTCGTGGCACCCCCCTGGCCCCCGAGGATTTGATCGCGCTTGCGCAAAAGCTCGCGCGTGACGCCGAACGCCACGCCATTTTGTCGGCGTCGCTCGCCAGCCAGGCAGACCGTTTGATGGTGGCGGGTCTGGAGCGGCTCCAACCGCCGCGCCCGTCGCCGGCGAAGCGCCCGTCGTCGAGCCTATAAAAAAGTCACGGTCTTCAGAACCCAGAACCCAGACCCAGAACCCAGAACCCTGAACCCTGGAACCTCTTCATGTAAGATGCGCGGTATGCGTGTCTTTGCCGCCATCGCAATCGCCGGCGCCGCCATCCTTGCCGCCAGCTGCGGCGGCATCAACGACCCGTCGAAGAACACCGACGAGAGTTTCAGCGGGACGCTCCAGGTCGGGGGCGCCAACAGGCACCCGTTCACGTCGTCGAAGACCGGGGAAATCTCGGTCAAGCTCACCGCGCTCGCGCCGACGTCCAACGCAATCATCGGGCTGTTGTGGACCCAGGCCGCCAACGACGGCACCTGTGCGGGGCTGCTGCAGCAGGCGTTTGCGCAGTTGAACGTCCCGGCGATTGCCGGCCCGGTGAGCTCGCAGCGGTACTGCATCATCGTGCAGGACATCGGCGGGATCAGCGTGCCGCAAACCTACACGCTCCTCGTTTCACACCCTTGATCTGTGGGGGCCGAGCTTGCTCGGCCCCCGACGTTGCGCGAGCTTGCTCGGCCCCCGATATCCCCACGCCACGCCATAATGTCCCGGTGGCTGCGCTCGACTCGAAAATAGACGACCTCTATCGTGGTCCCCTCGGCGAATTCGTCAGCGCCCGCAACGCGCTCGCCAAGTCCCTGAGCGGCGACGATGCGAAGGCGGTGAAGGCGCTGGTGAAGCCCACCGTCGTGCCGTGGGCGGTGAATCAGGTCTACTGGCACGCCCGCAGCGCCTACGACCGGGTGCTGAAGAGCGGCGAGAGAGTCCGCAAGGCGCAGATCGCCGCGCTGGAAGGACGCTCGGCCGATGTGCGCGCGGCGAACGAGGCACATCGCCATGCGATCGCCGAAGCCATTGGCGAGGCGCAGCGGCTGTCGGCCTCGGCGGGATCGGCGCCGAGCCCCGATGCGCTGTCGCGCACCTTCGAGGCGCTGTCGCTGGCGAGCGAGCCGCCGGAAACGCCCGGGCGCCTCACCCAGGCGCTGCAGCCGGCGGGGTTCGAGGCGCTCGCCGGCGTCAAGCCGCAGCCCGGCGCCCTCCGCGTGTTTCAGCCGCCGCGCGAAGCGCCGAAGTCGAAAGCGACGCCGGCGGCGCGGGCCGGCAAGGCCGACGGCGACAACGAGAAACAACGCCGCGCCGAAGCGCAGCGCGAAGCGCGCGAGCACGAGAAGGCCGCGGCCGCGGCGCGCGAGCGTCAGGCCGCCATCAAGAAGGCGGAAGCCGCGGTTGCGCGCGCGGAGGCCGCCGAGCAGCAGGCGCGCGCGGTCTGGGACAAGGCGCACGATGCGCTGCTCGAGGCGCGGCGCGCGCTGGCCGCGGCGAAGGCGTCGTAGCCGTTTCTGCTAAGGTGTGCCCATGTACACGATCGTGCTCATCCTCCATTCGTGGCTCCGCTGGTTCGCCCTGATTGCCGTCTTCGGTGTCCTGCTCGCGGCGATCCGCGGCAAGGTCCAGGGCAGCCAGTCGATCGCCGACCGCTGGGGCATGTTCGCCATGATGGCGCTCGACCTCCAGATGCTGCTCGGCCTCCTGCTCTACCTCGTCGTCAGCCCGAACATGGCGGAGATTCGCGCCCACTTCGGCGAGGCGATGCAGAACCCGCAGCTGCGGTTCTGGGCGGTCGAGCACCTGACGGCGATGCTGGTGGCGGTGATCGTCGCGCACGTCGGACGCGTGCTGGCGCGCAAGGCGAAGACGACCGACTCGAAGCGCAGGCGGCTGCTTGCCTGCTTCGGCGTCGCCGCCGTCGCCATGCTGCTGGGCACGCCGTGGCCCGGCATGCCGGCGGGGCGGCCGCTCTTCCGCATATAATCGCGTTCCTCCCTGGACATGTGGGCCTTTGAAGCGAGCGCCCTCGGCTGGCTCGGCGTCGCCTTCGTCGCGGCGATTATCGAAGTGTCCGTGCCGCATTTCGGCTCGATGTTCATCAGCCTCGGCGCGGTGGCCGGCGCCGCGGTGGCGCTGCTCGGCTTCGGCGTGGCGGCGCAGTTCGCCACTTTCATCATCGTGATGGTGGTGTCGCTGGCGGTGCTGCGCACGCGGCTGGTGGGCCGGCTGGGCGGACCGGGCGTGCCGTCGCGCACCGCCCCGCTGGTCGGCAAGCACGGCCTCGTGACCGTGGACATCGACGCCGCGCTCGGCACCGGCCGCGTTACCGTCGGCGGCGAGGACTGGGCGGCGCGCAGCCGCGATCACATCGCCGCCGGCACCCGCGTCACCGTCGTCGGCGCCGACGGCATCGTGCTGGAGGTCAACCGCGCATGAGCGGCCTCATTCTCATCGGCATGGCAATGGTCCTGATCATCGTGCTGATGCGGACCATCCGGATCGTGCCGCAGAAGCAGGTGAAGATCGTCGAGCGGCTGGGCAAGTTCCACCGCACCGCCGAGGCCGGGCTGAACACCATCGTGCCGTTCCTCGACTCGATCCGGGCGACGATCGATCTGCGCGAGCAGATCACCAAGATCGAGCCGCAGCCGGTGATCACGCGCGACAACGTGACGATGGAGGTGGATGCGGTCATCTATTTCCTGATCGCGGATCCGG
>Ga0111538_10007992_pt1 | contig 14208 bp, 16 predicted proteins | sample SoiMethybrSBSTD1_FD_79669 | JGI IMG/M metagenome (GOLD analysis project Ga0111538, IMG submission 79669) | Bulk soil microbial communities from a Populus tree surrounding site in Tennessee, USA - Soil MetaG P. TD hybrid SBSTD1 (version 2)... | ecosystem: Environmental > Terrestrial > Soil >... | reverse complement strand
CGCCCGCAACGGTCTGCCCTCGTGCGCAAGGCCTGTTGCCTGAGCAGGCGACGAAATTCCCCTCGTTCGCAGCTCGTCCTCCAGCTCCCGGCGCACCCGCTCCGGCGCCTCCGGGTCGACGAAGAGGACGGTGCCGAGCGCGACCGCTGCTGCCCCGGCGGCGAGGAACTCGAGGGCGTCCGAGCCGGTGGCGATGCCCCCCATTCCGACGATCGGCAGCCCCGTTTCGCGGTAGCAGGTGAACACCGCCGCCAGGGCGACGGGCTTGAGCGCCGGGCCGGAGTAGCCGCCGACTGCAGGCCCGAGACGAGGCTCGAGCGTACGCTCGTCGAGCGCGAGCCCGCGGATCGTGTTGACGAGCGAGAGGCCGTCGGCGCCGGCGTCCGAGACCGCGCGCGCGACAGCGCCGAGGTCGGGCGCGGCCGCCGAGAGCTTCGCATAGAGGGGTCGCTCCGTCTCGGCGCGTGCGGCCGCAACGATCTCCGCGGCGTCGCCCTCCGGCGAGGCGACGTTCGGGCAGGAGAGGTTGAGCTCGATCGCCACTACCTCGTCCCGGCGCTCCAGCGCGGAGCAGAGTCGCGCGTACTCCTCCGGACACGAGCCGCCGACCGACACCCAGACGGGCACTCCGAGCTCGGCGAGACGGGGTAGCGTCACGTCGAGGAACGCGTCGATGCCGGGGTTCTGGAGGCCGATCGAGTTGAGCATTCCGTGCTCGGTCTCGGCGATGCGGACGGGGCGGTTGCCGGACCGCGGCTCGGGCGTGACGGTCTTCGTGACAAAGGCGTCGAGGGTGGACGCGACCTCGGGCGCGGCCAGCGCGTCCAGGCAACCGGAGGCGTTAAGCAGCAACGAGCACCGGTCCGTCCAGGCAGAGCCGCTTGAGCTCCCCGTCCACTTCGACGACGCAGCCGTAGCAGGCGCCGTAGCCGCACGCCATCGGCGCCTCCCACGCGAGCTGCGCTCCGGGCGCGAGGCCGCGAACGCCCTCGAGCATGGACTCCGGGCCGCACGCGAGCACGTCGTAGCCCTTCGGCATCGCTTCGGTGACGAGCGTCGGGTCGATCACGACCTCGGCGTTGGGAACGAGCGCTGCGGCCTCGGCGTGCCAGCCGGAGCGAAAGCCGAGCACCGCCGGCGGCTCTCCCAGCGCGGCGGACAGGTACGGCAGCGGCGCCACGCCGATTCCGCCGCCGACGAGCAATGGCCGTTCCACATGAAGCCGGAAGCCCCGGCCGAGCGGACCGAGCACGCCGAGGCGGTCGCCCGGCTCCAGAGCGGCGAGCGCGCGCGTGCCGGGCCCGATCGCCTCGAGCAAGAACCAAAGCTCGCCGGGCGGTGCGGCGCAGAGGCTCATCGGCCGCGGGAGTATCCGGCCGGGTGCCTCGAGCATGAAGAACTGGCCCGGCGTGCCCGGATCGACCCCGCCGCGCGCCACACGCAGGAGCGTGTACGGGCCGACGGCCTCGACGGCTATGACGTTAAGCCGAGCGCGCCTCATCGATCCGTTCCTGCAGCGAGAGGACGGTCTCGCCGCGGGCGTTGGCGATCGCGTGGGCGGCAGCGCGGGCTCCGGAGAGCGTGGTGATGCACGGAATGCGTGCCGAGAGCGCCGCCTCGCGGATGCGGTAGCCGTCGCTTCGGGCGCCCGATCCTCCGCCCGGGGTGTTGACGACGAGGTCGCAGCGGCCGCGGCGCACGAGATCGACCACCGTGTGCTCCTCGCCCTCCTCCCCGACCTTGCGCACGCGGTCGACCGGTATCCCGGCGGCGGCGAGCGTGCGCGCGGTGCCCGCGGTTGCGACGAGCGAGAAGCCGAGGCGCGCGAGCGCGAGGGCGAGCGGGACGACAGCGGCCTTGTCGGCGTCGCGCACCGACAGGAAGGCCGTTCCGCCGCTCGGGAGCGGCCGCCCGGCGGCGCGCTCCGCCTTGGCGAACGCTGTCGGGAAGTCGGAGGCGCTCGCCATCACCTCGCCGGTCGAGCGCATCTCCGGGCCGAGCACCGGGTCGGCGCCCGGGAAGCGGATGAACGGAAGGACGGCGGCCTTGACGCTCACCTGATGTAACTGGGGGCCGTAGGCCGGGCCGTAGGCCGGACGCACGAGCTCCGCGACACGCGCTCCGGCGGCCACCCTGCAGGCAGCGTCGACGAGGTTGATGCCGATCGCCTTGCTCGCGAACGGCAGCGTCCGCGACGCACGGGGGTTGACCTCGAGCACGAAGACCTCGCCGTCGGCGACCGCGAGCTGGACGTTGAGCACCCCCACCACGCCGAGCGCGCGGGCGAGCCGGCGGACCACGTCCTCGATGTCGGCGATCGTCGCCTCGGGGACGCCCGGCGGCGGCAGCACGCAGGCGCTGTCGCCCGAGTGCACACCGGCCTCTTCGACGTGCTGCATCACCGCCGCGACCCACGTCTCTTCCCCGTCCGAGACGGCGTCGACGTCGATCTCGACGGCGCTCTCGAGGAAGCGGTCGACGAGCGTGCGCACCCCGTCGGGCGCCGCGCTACGCACCGTCTCCTCGTCGTAGCAGACGACCATGTTGCGGCCGCCGAGCACGTAGGACGGGCGCACGAGCACGGGGTAGCCGATGCGCTCGGCGACGGCGGCGGCCTCGTCGGCCCCGTCGGCCATGCCCCAGGCGGGCACGCGCACGCCGAGGTCGTCGCAGAGGGCCGCGAAGCGCTCGCGGTCCTCGGCGAGGTCGACGGCGTCGAACGGCGTTCCGAGGATCGGCCAGCCGGCCGACTCGAGCGCACGGGCGAGCTTCAGCGGCGTCTGACCGCCGAACTGGATCACGACGCCGGCCGGCTGCTCGCGCTCGCAGACCGCGAGGACCTCTTCGACCCGCAGGGGCTCGAAGTAGAGCCGATCCGAGGTGTCGTAGTCGGTCGAGACGGTCTCCGGGTTGCAGTTGACCATCACGGCCTCGTAGCCGAGCGCGCGGAAGCTCTGCGCGGCGTGCACGCAGCAGTAGTCGAACTCGATGCCCTGGCCGATGCGGTTCGGGCCCGAGCCCAGGATGACAACGCTACGCGTCCCGGTAACACGCGCCGGTCGGGCCTCGTCGGCCTCGCCCCAGGTCGAGTAGTAGTAGGACGACGCGGCCTCGACCTCGCCGGCGCACGAGTCGACGCGCCGGTAGACCGGCCGCACGCCCAAGGCCCGACGCCTGGCGCGCACCGCGTCCTCGGTCGCGCCGCAGGCGGCCGCGAGCTCGGCATCGGACAGGCCGAGCCGCTTCAGCCGCAGGAAGTCGTCGGCGACGACGTCGTCGAGCGAGCGGAGGCGCGCCAGCGCCTCGTCCAGGCGGTCGAGCTCGGCCTGGAACCACGGGTGGAGGTCGATGGGCCGCCACGCGTCGGCGATCTCCCGAGAGCGCCTCGCCTTGGCGAACGCCTCCGTGAAGGTGCGGCCGATGCCCATCGCCTCCCCCACGCTCTTCATCTGCGTGCCGAGCGTCCGGTCGGCGCCCGGGAACTTCTCGAAGGCGAAGCGCGGGAACTTGACGACGACGTAGTCGAGCGTCGGCTCGAAGCTCGCCGGGGTCGTCCGAGTGAGGTCGTTCGGGATCTCGTCGAGCGTGTAGCCCAGGGCGAGCTTGGCCGCGACCTTCGCGATCGGGTAGCCGGTGGCCTTCGACGCGAGCGCCGACGAGCGCGAGACGCGCGGGTTCATCTCGATCACGCGCAGCTCCCCCGTGACACGCTCCCGCGCGAACTGGATGTTCGCGCCGCCCGTCTCGACGCCGACCGCCCGGATCACCTCCAGTGCCGCGTCGCGCAGCTCCTGGTAAGCCTCGTCCGAGAGCGTCATCTGCGGCGCAACCGTGACCGAGTCACCGGTGTGGACGCCCATCGGGTCGAGGTTCTCGATCGAGCAGACGACGACGACGTTGTCGACCTTGTCGCGCATCAGCTCGAGCTCGAACTCGTCCCAGCCCAGGAGCGACTCTTCGACGAGCACCTGGTGCACGGGGCTCTCGCGGAACGCACGCTCGAGGAGCGCCTCGAACTCGGGATAGGAGTACGCCGTGCCGCCGCCGTGGCCGCCGAGCGTGAAGGCCGGGCGCAGGATGACGGGGAAGGTGAGCTCGGCCGGGGCGTCGTCCCAGCTCGAGACCACGGTCGACTCGGGCACCCTCAGCCCGGCCATCCGCACCGTCTCCCGGAAGCGGTCGCGGTCCTCGGCGCGGCGGATGACGTCGACCGGCGCGCCGATCAGCTCGATCCCGAGATCGGCCAGAGCGCCCGACTCGGCGAGCTCCAGGGCGAGGTTGAGCGCGGTCTGCCCGCCCATCGTCGGCAGCAGCGCGTCCGGCCGCTCCCGGGCGAGCACGTCGATCAGCGCCTCGAAGTCGAGCGGCTCGACGTACGTGCGATCGGCGAACCCGGGGTCGGTCATGATCGTCGCCGGGTTCGAGTTGACGACGACCGTGCGGAAGCCGTCCTCGCGCAGCACCTTCAGCGCCTGACAGCCCGCGTAGTCGAACTCGCAGGCCTGTCCGATCACGATCGGGCCCGAGCCGATCAGGCACACGGACGCGAGATCATGCCGCCTGGGCAAGGCCCACCTCCTCGAGCCAGCCCTCGATCAGCGGCCGGGCGTCGTGGGGGCCAGGTCCTGCCTCGGGGTGGAACTGCAGCGAGCGGGCGCAGAGCGCGGGATAGTCCAGGCCCTCGACGGTTCCGTCGTAGAGAGAGATGTGCGTGGCCTCCGTCGCGTCCGTCGCGCGGACCGCGAAGCCGTGGTTCTGGCTCGTGACCAGCACGCGGCCGCTCGCCCGCTCGAACACGGGATGGTTGGCGCCGCGATGACCGAAGCGGAGCTTGAACGTCTCCAGGCCGGTCGCGAGCGCGAGCAGCTGGTGGCCGAGGCAGATGCCGAGGACGGGCACGCGCCCGAGTAGGCCGCGCACCTCCTCGATCTGCGGTGTCAGTGCAGCCGGGTCGCCGGGGCCGTTGGAGAGCAGGACGCCGTCCGGCCCCGTCTCGAGCAGTGCCTCGGCGGGCGTGTCGTACGGGTAGACGACCACCTGCGCCCCCGCCGCCGTCAGCCGGGCGACGATCGAGCGCTTGCAGCCGTAGTCGAGCACGGCGATGCGCAGGCGCCCGCTCGCGCCCCGCACGTACGGCTTCTTCGTCGAGACGCTCGCCGCGAGCGCGCGGCCCTCCATCGGGGCGAGCCGACAGGCCGCGTCGAGCGCCTCCTCGACCGAGCCCTCGCCCGCGACGACGGCGGCGCGCATCGCTCCCCCCTCGCGCAGCTTGTGGACGAGCGAGCGCGTGTCGATGCCGGAGAGGGCCGGCAGACCGTGCTCGGCGAGCCAGTCGGTCCAGGCCGGACCGCGCGCCTCCCGCATGATCACGGCCCGTGCGTGCACGGCACGGGACTCGCTGCGGTCCGGCGCGACGCCGTAGTTGCCGACCATCGGCGCCGTGAAGCAGACGAGCTGCTCCGCATAGCTCGGGTCGGTGACGACCTCCTGGTAGCCCGTCATCGCGGTCGTGAAGACGGCTTCGCCGAGCGCGTAGCCCTGCGCACCCACGGATTCGCCGTGGAAGGTCGTGCCGTCCTCCAGGACGAGGAACCCCGTCATGCCTCGAAGGCGATGCGTCCGTCGGCGACCGTCAGCCGCACCTTCCCCTTCAGCGTCCGGCCGAGCAACCACGAGTTGCTCGAGCGCGAGCGGAAGCTCTCCTCGCCGACCTTCCAGCCGGCGGCGGTGTCGAGCAGCGTGACGTTCGCCGCGGCGCCGACCGCGATCCGCGGACGGTCGAGGCCGAATATCCGGGCCGGCCCCGCCGACAGGCGCTCGAGCAGCGTCTCCAGCCTGACGAGCCCGGGCTCGACGAGGTGCGTGTACAGCGCTGCGAAGGCGGTCTCGAGGCCGGTGACGCCGAACGGCGCCGCCTCGAAGGGCACCTCCTTCTCGTGCCGCGCGTGCGGGGCGTGGTCTGTGGCGACGGCGGCGATCGTCCCGTCGCGGAGTCCCTCGATCAACGCAGAGCGGTCCCGGGCGGCCCGCAGCGGCGGGTTCATCTTGACGTTCGGGTCGAGCGTCCGGACCGCCTCGTCGGTGAGGCACAGGTGGTGAGGCGTCACCTCTCCGGTTACCGGTAAGCCCGCCGACTGAGCCCGCGCGAGCGCCTCGACCGACTCGACCGCGGACAGGTGCAGCAGGTGCAGCGACAGGGACTCGTACGCCGCGAGCGCCAGGTCGCGCTCGACCATCACGGTCTCCGCGACCGACGGATAGCCGGCGAACCCGAGCTCCGCCGACACCGCGCCCTCGTGCATCTGTCCGTCGCGGGAAAGCGTGGTCTCCTCGCAGTGGAGCGCCAGCGGACGGCCCGTGATCGCGCTGTACTGGAGCGCGCGGCGCATCAACCCCGCCGCCGCCACCGGCCGCCCGTCGTCCGAGAAGCCGACCGCGCCGCACTCGGCGAGCTCGCCCATCTCGCTCAGCTCGCCGCCCTCCGACCCCTTCGAGATCGCGGCCAGGAACCCGACGGGCACCTCTGCCTCCAGCGCTGCGGTCTCGGCGAGCGAGCGCAGCACGGAGGCCGAGTCGACGACGGGGTCGGTGTTCGGCATGGCGAGGATCGCGCAGTAGCCGCCCGCGGCGGCCGCGGCCGTCCCGGAGGCGATCGTCTCCTCGTCCTCGCGGCCCGGCGTGCGCAGATGGACGTGCGGGTCGACGAATGCGGGCGCGAGCAGAAGGCGCTCCCCGTCGATCACGCGGTGGCCGTTGGTGTCGACCGCCGCGCCGATCGCGGTAATCGTCCCGCCGTCGATGCGGACGTCTAGCGTCGCGTCGATCCCCTCAGCCGGGTCGAGCACACGCGCGCCGCGGATGACGACGTCCGCCGTGGGTGTGTCCTTCGTCCAGAGCATCAGGCCACCTCGTGGATCGCGAGGGCAGGGGCGGCGACGGGGCCGTGCGTCAGCAGGTCGTAGAGCACGGCCATCCGGGTGACGAGCCCCGCCCGAACCTGCTCCGTGATCAACGAGTCGGGCGAGTCGGCGACGACGGGGTCGATCTCGACGCCTCGGTTCATCGGGCCGGGGTGCATCACCTTCTGGCCCGGCCGCAGCCGTTCCGGCGTGACGCCCCAGCGGGCGGTGTACTCCCGGAGGCTCGGCACGTAGCTCGCGCCCTCCTGCATGCGCTCCCGCTGCATGCGCAGGACGTAGATCACGTCGGCGTGCCCGATCGTGCGGATGTCGGTCGAGGTCTCGCAGCCGAGCGCCTCGATTCCGCGCGGCAGGAGCGACGGCGGCGCGACGAGCGTCACCCGCGCACCGAGCAGGACGAGCGCCTGGATGTTCGAGCGCGCGACGCGCGAGTGCAGGACGTCGCCCACGATCGCGACGTGCAGGCCCTCCACGTGCCCGAACTCCTCCTGGATCGTGTAGAGGTCGAGCAGCGCCTGGGTCGGGTGCTGGTGCTTGCCGTCGCCGGCATTGACGACGTGGGCCTCGGTCACCCGGGCGACGAGCTGCGGGGCGCCGATCTGCGGATGTCGGAGGACGATGACGTCAGGGTCGTAGGCGGCGAGCGTGAGAGCCGTGTCCTTGAGGGACTCGCCCTTGTCGACCGACGAGCCCACCGCCTTGATCGACATCGTGTCCGCGGAGAGGCGCTTCGCCGCGAGCTCGAAGCTCGACGAGGTGCGCGTCGAGGACTCGTAGAAGACGTTGACCACCGTCCGCCCGCGCAGCGTCGGGAGCTTCTTCATCTCGCGCTCGAGCGAGCGCGCGAAGCTGCGGGCCGTAGCGAGCAGCCGCTCGACGTCGTCGCGGGTCAGGTCGGCGATCGAGATCAGATGGCGACGCGCCGGCGTGTCCGGCGGTCGCAGGTCGTCTCGCATCACGTGGATGTCGGCCATCAGCTCTCCTCCGGGGCTGGGATCAAGAGGACTCGGTCGATCTCGTCGACCTCGACGAGCTGCACCTGGATGCGCTCGTCACGTGCGCTCGGCAGGTTCTTGCCGACGTAGTCGGGACGGACGGGAAGCTCACGGTGGCCGCGGTCGGCGAGCACGGCCAGCTGGACGCGGTCGGGGCGCCCATAGTCGAAGAGCGCCTCGATCGCCGCGCGGATCGTGCGCCCTGTGTAGAGGACGTCGTCGACCAGCACGACGGTCTTGCCCTCGAGCGGGAAGTCGAGGCTCGTCGCGCGGACGACGGGTTGCGCGTGGCGAGGAGCTCCGCGGCCGCGGATGCTGACGTCGTCGCGGTAGAAGGTGATGTCGACCGTGCCAGCGGCAGGCTCGACGCCCCCGAGCTCGGTGATCTGGCGGCGAAGCCGCTGGGCCAGCGGAACGCCGCGCGTGTGGATGCCGACCAGGGCGAGCCGCTCGAGATCGGCGTTGCCCTCGACGATTTCGTGCGCGATCCGCCTCAGCGTCCGCGCCATCGCGTCCTCGTCGAGCAGAACTCTCTCGGCCGAGGTCTCGGCAGGCTGCGGCACGAACACTCTCCTTCTCGGCCTCACGGGACCGGGTTAAAGGACGAAGCAGCGCGACTGTAACCGCCCGGGCGGACGGAGTCGAATCAGACGCTGCGCTCGGCCGCGAGCAGCGGTCCGAAGGTGGCGAACGCCCCCAACGGCAGGACGGCGAGCACGCCGAAGCCGACCGGCCAGGAGGTTGCGCCGACCACCGCGGCGAAGCCGAGCGGCGCGAGCATCGAGCCGATTCCAAGCGCGGTCTGCTGGAAACCGAGTGCGGCGCCGCTTCGCTCGCGGCCGGCGAGCTCGGCTGTCGCGGTGAACGACAGGCCGTTCCAGCCCACCGCAAGCGCGCCCGTCGCGACCAGCGACGCGATCAGCACGGCGTCCGTGGCCTCCGTGAGGATCGCCGCGCACGCCATCGACGCCGACAGGGCCAGGCTCAGCGTTCGGAGCGGGCGCAAGCGGCTGCCGGTCCGGTCGGACAGCCTCCCGAGCCCGATCCGCAGAACGGCGCCCGCGACGTTGATCACCGCGAGCACCGCGCCCGCCGCGCCCGGAGACAGGCCGCGCTCCTCGTGGAGAAAGAGCACGACGAACCCTGTGAGGGCGATCTGCACCGACACGAGCATCGTGCTGCCCGCGGCCAGCTGCCACAGGCGGCGGTCTCGCAGCGGGCTCGCCACCTGACCGGAGATCGTCTCTTCCGGGAAGCCGGGCGCCTCGCGGAGGAACGCGAAGGAGGCCGCCGCCGCGATCGCGCACCCGCCGGCAAGCGCCGCGAACGCGGCGCCCAGCCCGCCGCGCGAGGCGAGCAGCGGCAGGATCAGCGCGCCGAGGCCCCCGCCGACCGGCACGGCCGTCTGGCGGATCCCGAGCGCCAGCCCCCGCTCGCTCGCCGGAAACCAGGACATCACCGCCCGTCCGGTCGCGGCATTGACTGCCGCGCCGGCCATGCCGGCGAGCGTGACGATCAGGACGAGCCGGACGAAGTCGTCCGCCGTCGCGGCGAGCAGCAGAAACGCCGAGGCGAGTGCGAGCCCGGTCGAGATCACGATCCGCTCGCCGACCCGATCCGTCAGCAGACCCCACGCCAGCAGCGTCAGCGTCATTCCACCGGTCGAGAGCGCGATCGCAACGCCGAGCGCGCCCAGACCCACGTCGAACTCCTCCTGGAGCGTGGGCGCCAGGACGGCGAACGCGAAGAGCGCCGCCGCGAACGACGTCTGGGCGAGAAATCCGACCCCGAGGACGACGTAGCGGTAGCGCTGCACAGAGCCGACGCTACGCGAAGGCTCGTGCGGTTGTGCGGCCGGGGCTCAGCCCCGGCCGCACCCGAAAGGTCGTCAGCTGCGACTCAGAACGCCGCTTCGGCCCGCGATCGCCCTGTAGGCAAAGAGCAGGATGATCGCGCCGAGGATCGCTGCGATCCACGTGCTGATGTCGAAGAACTCGTCGATCGGGTCACCCAGGCCGAAGGCCTTGGCGAGAAAGCCCCCGAGGAGCGCCCCGACCACGCCGACAATCGTCGTGATGATGATCCCACCCGGGTCGTCGCCCGGCAGGAGCGCCTTCGCGATGATGCCCGCGAAAAGGCCTAGAAAGATCCACGCGATGATGCCCATTACTTCCTCCTCATTGGTTGCGACGGAGATTCCCTCGGAATCCGACCGTGAAACGCCGCCGCGTCCGCGGTTTTTGGTCGTGGTGCAGCGGGAAGACGGTTGACGACGAAAAGCGACGTGAGGAGGAAGCGGGACATGGAACCCACCGAACAGGACGACACCGAACAGAACGAGGGCAGTCTCAAGAAGAAGGTTGCGGCCGGCGTCGCGGTCGGGCTCGCTACCACCGCTGCGGCCGGGGTGGCGAAGAAGCTGTTCGACAGCGGCGACGACGCCGGCAACGAGGCCGGACAGGCCGGTGAGCGCGCCGAGAACGAGACGCGTTCGGGCGCGGACAAGACGCGCGGGGCGGCCGGCAAGGCCCGGTCGACGACGAAGAGCGCGACGAGCGGCGCGACCAGGCAAGCGCGCTCCACGGGCAGGTCGACAAAGCGGACGGCGAAGGCAGCCTCCAGCAGCACTCGGTCGGGTTCGAGCAGTTCCGCAAAGCGCTCGGGTCGGGCGGCATCCTCCGCCGCGAAGCGCACCGGTAGCTCGGCGAGCTCGGCGAGCCGGAACACGCCGACGAAGGAGCAGCTCTACGCGCGGGCGAAGCGGCTCAAGATCGAGGGGCGCTCCAGCATGACCAAGGCCCAGCTCCAGCGCGCGGTGGACCGCGCGAAGAAGTAAGGCCCCGTGGCCGCTACCGCCACCGCAGTCAAGGCGGCCGTACCGGCGGTCGCCGAACGGGCGCAGGGACTCCAGCCCTCACGGGCACGGGCGCTTCTCGCGGCAGTGATGGTCGCTGCCGCCGCCGGCTTCGCGACGTACAAAGTGTTGCGCAGCGTCCCCTCCGGCGACGGCGACGCGCTCGAATAGAAGGAGGGCCGCCTTCCGGCGGCCCTCATGTGCCAATCCTCGGAGGGTTAGGTCTTCTTGGCGGCGTCCTTGAGCTTCTTGGCGCCGGACTTCGCATTTCCCTTCGCCTGCTCGCGCTTACCCTTGGTGACGAGTTTGTCGTCGCCGGTGACGCGACCGGTTTTTTCCTTGATCTGGCCTGAGACGCGATCTGTCTTGTCTCCCATGGTGCAAACCTCCTCGGTTGCTGTTTCTCTCCGTGGTTCCTACCCGCACGAACGAGGCCGAATCCCGCACGTGCGTTAGAGGGCTTTCCAACCGGGTAGATAGGGGTGTCGAAGAATTCGCCATGAGGAGGAAGAGATGTCGGACACGGTTACCGAAGAAGCCAATGAGGTGAAGGAGAAGGTCACTCCCAACGGGACCGGGGGCCTCGGCAAGAAGCTGCTGATCCCTGCCGCAGCCGGGGTCGGCACGCTGGCCGCGACGTACGCGGCGACGAAGGCGCCCGGGCTGGTCAAGGACAAGGTGATGCCCCGCATCGAAGAGAAGGGGAGCGACGAGGCCGCGAAGATCGGCAAGCAGGCCGCGGGGAAGCTCACCGACGGGGGCGGGATCCTGGGCAAGGTCGCCGGCAAGGCGTTGGGCGTCGGCAAGTCGAAGGGCGGCGGCCGCGAGAAGACCCGCCGGCTCCCGATCCAGCGCTGGACCGACGTCGCGGTCCCCGTCGAGACCGCGTACGAGAAGTGGTCGAACTTCGAGGAGTTCCCGCAGTTCATGCACCGCGTCCTGAGCGTGGAGGAGAAGGACGACAACCGCATCGCCTGGCAGGAGAAGATCTGGTTCAGCAAGCGCCAGTGGGAAGCGGAGATCCTCGAGAACAAGAAGAACGACCGGATCGCCTGGAAGACCGTCCAGGGGACGTCCCACACAGGTCTGATCAGCTTCCACGAGCTCGACGACAAGCTCACGCGCGTGATGGTCACGCTCGACTTCCACCCGAGCGGGCTGTTCGAGAAGATGGCGTCCGGTCTGCGCTTCGCGAAGCGAGCCGTTCAGGCCGACCTCGCCCGCTTCAAGGCTTACGCCGAGCTCGACGAGGTCGAGGGCGCCGAGTACACGCACGAGGCTACGACCGGGAACAAGCAGGACGACAAGGACGACAAGGACGAGAAGGAAGACAAGGACGAGAACGACGAGAGCGACGGCAACGATGCTCAGGCCAGCTCGAACGGCAGCGGAGACCCCGAAGAGCTCGAAGAGCTCGAGGGGTCGCGCAAGGAACGCGCCCAGCGCAGGCAGAAAAGAAGCGCCGGTCGTAAGTAGACCGGCGCTCAGTTCCTGCGGAGGCTGAAGGAGTCGGCCGGGGCTATTCGCCGCCGGCCGATTCCTTCTTTGCGCTCTGGAAGCCCTCGATGAAGGCCGGCACGATCGTGTCGGTCACGAAGTCCGGGCCGTTCCGCCCCAGGTACTCGCCGGCGGCGTTGGCTGCCTCTTCGGCGAACGGGACGAGAGTGTCCTTCGCGGCGTTCCAGCCGGTGCCCACCATCCCGCTGATCATGGAATCGCCGCCGGCGGAGCTGCCGCCGTTCTGCTGCTTCGAGCCCGACCCGGACGATCCCTGACGGTCGGAGAACGCCCTCTTCGCGGCGATGGCTGTGGCACCGCTCGCAGCCGCGATCGCCGCCGCACGGAGCGCCGTCTTCCGAGTGTCGGAGCCGTTGCCTACCTGCTCGGTTACTGCGTCGGTCTCAGCCATTGTTGCCACCTCCCGAGGTCGCCTTCGACGTGGCCCTGCTCGCCGCCCTGCGGGCGCCGCCCGTCACTTTGCCGCCGGCCTGCTGGAGCCGATCCATCAGCGTGTCGTTGACGCTGCTGAAGGTCTCGGCCATGCCGTCGGCCTGCTCGCTGATCTCGTCGGACAGCTGTACGAGCTTCTCGAAGTCGACGTTGCCGTTCTGCAACTCCGAGCTCATCTGACCGACGAGGTCCTCGAGTCGCTTGGTCAACTGCTGTGCATCTTTCAGTGAGGCCATCGATTCCTCCTCATGGTTGCGATAGCTCCGTACACGGTTACCCGAACCCGTCGGGCGGAAAACTCAGAGCAGGTCGCCGAGCGGTCCGAGGTTCAAGTTGAGGTCGCGGTCCTCGAGCCCGAACTCCTTCTTTAGCTCCTCCATTCGCTGCTCGAGCTTCATGAACGTCTCCCCGAGCCGCTCGACCTCGTCGTCGGTCAACGATCCCTGCTCCATCCGGCGCAGCGCCTGGCGCTCCATCAGTTGGCGAAGCAGCTCGACGAGCGTCAACACTAGCTGGGCGAGGCCGCGCTCGACGTGCTCGGGGTCGGCGTTGATTCGCCTCGGGAGCGCCGTCCCGACGCGATCGAGCTCTGCGGCGAGCGCATCGAGGTCGCCGGCCCCGTACAGAAGCCTCTCCTCGTCCCGGCGCGTCATGCCGCCCCTGGCTCGGCGGTCGCGAAGCTGTATGGAGGCCACGGTCCGGTGCACGCGATCGTGAGGTCCGGGTGCCCTGCACCGAGTTCGGTGACGAGCGCCTCGAAGTCGGCGAGAGTGTCGCGCGGCACGAGGTATGCGGCGCTCAGGACGAGCTCCGAGCCGGCCGCCACGCTCTTCGTGGCGGCGCGGGCGAGCGCAGCAAGCGGCTCGTGGAGCTCGTCAGCGAGGCGTTCCGTCCGACGCTGCTCGTCGAGCCGCGTCCGCATGTAGTCGCGCCCGCTCGCGGCCACCGTCGAGGCGCCGTCGCTCGGCGCCAGCACGCGCAGAGCGAGCTCCGAGCAGCCACGCACGAGGTCGAGCGCACGCGTGAGCTCGGCTGAGCGCTCGCTCACGGCGCTGCGGAGAGCGGGCCCGTCCGTGAATCCTCGACCGAACCGGGCGGGCAGAACCGCGACGTTCGCCTCGGCTACGGCGGCGACGACTCGAGCGTGGTCGAGGATGGCCCGCTCCGAGGGCTCGACGCGCGCGCGGTCGAGTGCACCGACGACGGCATCGATGTCCCCCATCCGCTCGACGGCGAGCGGCGTCTCGTCGAGGCCCAGCACGTCCGGCGCGTCGGTCGGAGGCTCGCTCAGGGCGTAGAGGTAGAGCACCTACGCGCCACCTGCCTCGCCCTGCTCGAGCGTCGCGACCGAGGCCAGGAGCACCCGAAGCCCGACATAGACGAGGTCGACGTCCGCCACGGAAAGCGTGATGTCGCCCGTCAGGACAACGCCCTTGTTGAGGACCCGGTCGACGAGCTCGAGCAGCGTGACGTCCTGTTGCGCCGCCGG
>Ga0111538_10007990_pt1 | contig 14211 bp, 11 predicted proteins | sample SoiMethybrSBSTD1_FD_79669 | JGI IMG/M metagenome (GOLD analysis project Ga0111538, IMG submission 79669) | Bulk soil microbial communities from a Populus tree surrounding site in Tennessee, USA - Soil MetaG P. TD hybrid SBSTD1 (version 2)... | ecosystem: Environmental > Terrestrial > Soil >... | reverse complement strand
CGGACCAGGCTCTCGCGAAGCAAGGGCAAACCCGGCACTCTCGGTAAGGCGGCCGAGAACTCTCAATTCGCCCAGCCGACCGCCGTCGGCAAGGTCGGAAGCACGATACAGGGCAAACCGCACTGCGCCGCACAGTTTGTGGCTTCCACCCATCAGGAGCATGGGCTGAGAGATTTCGAGCTCAGGGATAAGCAGCCCAGTTCACGAAGTAGCCGCGTTGCGTGGCCAGCGCGGGCGTGATCCCGCTCTGCTTCAAGTACACGCGAAAGCCGGTGGCCGTCGCGGAGTAGATCGACGTCACGCCGAGCGCAGTCCAATGCGACGTATTCGCACCGAGGGTGGTGAAGTAAAGTGGTGTGACGGTGCGTCCACAGACCGTGGTGCTCACGTCGAGGTAGATCGAGTCCGTCTGGTTTTGCACCCAGCCGCTGCCCGGGGAGCTTGCACCCGTGCACATCTCGGGGCCGCCGCCTTGAGCGGCCGCGGTGGCGGCCCAGTTGACGTGCCAGTTCCACAGATTGGCCTGCTGCGGAGTGATACCCGTCTTTCTGACGTAAACGCGAAAGCCGCTCTCGGTCGGAGAGTAGATGCTGGTGACCCCCGAAGTCGTCCAATGGTTGCTGCTCCCACCGAGAGAGGTGAAGTAGCGCTTCGTGGGAGGCGATGTTCCGTCACAGCGCGTCGTGTCGACGTTCACGTACACGCCATCTGTGCCGTATTGGATCCATCCCGTCGAGCCCGCCGTCGTTCGCCCGGAGCAAAGCTGCGGCTCGGTCATGTTGACCGGCACCGCCTGCCAGTTGACGTGCCAGCCGCGGCTGTTCGCCAGCGACGGAGTGATCCCACTCTGGTTCAGGTAAACGCGGAAGCCCGTTGCCGTGGGGATGTAGATCGACGTCGTTCCCTGCACGGCATCGTGGTTCGTGCTCCCGCCGAGCGAGGTGAAGTACTCGGGAGTAGCCCCATAGTTACATTGCGTCGTGTCGACGTCGACGAAAATGCCTTCCGTCCCGTACTGCTGCCAGGGCGTAAAACCCTTTGGGGTTTGACCCTGGCACGCGAAGCGCGGCCACCCGAACGCTTGCTCGCGGATCCAGGGGACGTAGTCGCTGACTCGCGTGAAAGCCGTGTATTGGTTGCAGGACGAGCCGCCCCAGGAAGTGAGGCCGACCAGCTCGGTGATCCCTCCTCCGCTCTGGGCGGTGAAGGGGCCGCCGCTGTCGCCCCAGCAACCACCAGGGTTGCCCGTGGCCGCACCGGCGCAGAGCATGCTCGGGAGAAGCGTGTAAACGGTGAGACCGGCGGCGCAGGTCGCTTGATCGCCGATCTGCAGCGACGCCTTTTTAAGCAAGTTCGACATCGTCGGATTCGGACGCGTGTCTTCTTGGAACGTCTGACCCCACCCCCAGATCGTCCCCGTGGCACCGGGTTGGAAGCGACCCTCCGGCAACGCGATCGTTCCGACTGATTGGCCCAGCGCGGCCGGCTCGTCGAGCCGGACGAGCGCAATATCGTTCTTCAGGCCGTTCGCGACGAATCGGCCGTGCGGCACGATCGCCGCAATGTGCCTCACTTGCTCCGTTCCCTCGGGTTGGCTCCGATCGTACTCGCCGAGCGTGATCGTGTAGTCGCCCATCGCGTAGTTCGCGACGCAATGCGCACCCGTCACGAACCAGAAACTGTTCAGCAGCACTCCGCTGCAGATCAACGGGTAGCCCGGGGCACCGATGTGGACGATGTACGGCGCCGAACCCGCGCTCGCCGTCGTGCCCCCGATCACGGCCTCCTGGGACTCGCCGAGGTCGAGCTCGCTCGGGCCTTCAGCCGGACCCGAGCACGCGAGCGCCGCCGCGGCAGTCAGTACGAAAAGACCCTGTTCGGGTCTCGATCGCATTCTCTCGAACTCACGTAGCATGCGAGACCTCACCCATCGGCACACCCATTCACCCTCGCGCGGACTCTCACGTCCGCACGCCTTTTCGAAGGCGCGGCCATCCTAACTCCGACTCTGGCTGCTTGTCGCCCTCGAGCTCGGAAAGCGCCCGGGATGCGCCCTTTTTTAGAGCAGGCAGCTGATCACTTCTTCGCCGTCTATGGCCGGATAGTAGCCGCCGGCGAAGATGCACATCTCGTTCGTGGCCGCCGATTCGCCGAAGGTGAGCGTGGCATCGGACGTGTTCTGGTAGTCGCAGCGGATCTCGATCGTCGAGCCGGCCAGAATCCGTCTCGGCGGCGCGAAGTTCCAGGGCTCGGGGTGCTCCCAATCGTTCGTCGCGTAGAGCAGCTGCCCGGTCGAATCGCGCGCCCCGAAACTCAGGCCGTACTGGTGCATGTGGCTGATGGCGCTGAACAGCTCGACGTCCTTCGGCACGCTGCATCGGGTACTGGCAGCTCTGCCGCTGTGCGGAGGCACGTTGATGAAGGCGGTGTTGATGAAGATCTGCCCGGCGCGAATCGGCACTTGCTCGGGTTCCGCGGCGCGCAGCGTCACCGCGAGCTCGACGCGAGTGCTTTCGCGCAAAGGGTTCAGATAGTGGATCTGGAGCTTCACCCCCCGATCGGCTCGCAGCAGCCGGCCAACGCCACTCGGGTAATCGTAGATCTCGTGCGGCCGTTGCGACGTGTGCAAGTACTCGGCAAACTCGAGGCCGCTGCAGACCTCGAGCGGCCCGGGCTCGGCGTCCTCCGACAAGAAGACGAACAGGTGGTGGGACCCCGCGGTCATGAACGACTCGGTTCGTGTCAAAACCACGTCGCGGCCGAACGGATTGGCGAAGCGCTGGCAGCGCACGTACTCCTGGCCGGCTGGGATCTCGAAGGACTCCATCTCGAGCGTGGCCACCAGACTGCCGGGAGCGGCATCGGCCGGCTCCCCGTCCGTGCCGCATTCTTCCGCGCAGCGCTTGATGGCACCGCCGCCGCACAGGCACGCGTCGAAACAACGGCCACACTCGCTGCACCCTGATTCGGGCAGGCAACTCGAGCCCGAAGCCGGCGCGGTCGGCCCCGCGCCCGGCTCCGAGCCGGCGTGACCGCAGGCCGCGCCGCAGAGTGCTGCGAAAAATGTGCTCGCAAACAGCCGGAGCCTCATCGTGCCTCCCTTTCGCGCCGAACACCGCGGCCGCGCAGCCTAGCCAGCGCAGCGATGGCCAGCGCCAGCGCGAGTGAGCCCGCCGAACGTCCGCGGCCCGGCGCGCGGCAACCGCAATCGCTCGCGGCCTCGGCCCCCGTCGCTGCAGCGGCGTTGCACGAGCAGCTGCCGAAGCCGTTGCCGTCGGCGTTGCAGCGTTTCGTGCCGGCCCCGGACTCGCACGCGCAAGCGACCTCGCGTCCCGGCGCGCACAGGCGCCCGGAATCCGCATCGCCAGGGGTGGCCGCTTCCGGCGTGCCCGCGTCCCGCGGCGGCGGCATGCACCTCGGATCGTGGCAGCCGTCCGCCTGGATCGTGAGCGCGAGGATTCCCGATGTGCGATCGCTCGTGTCCAGAACGAACACGAAGCTCTGGTCCTTCGCAAGGTCCATCAGGATCTTGGACTTGCCGAAGTTGCAACTCGGACTGATGGCTCTCAGCGCCTCCCGGCACTCGCCGCTCACGACCGCGAGCGCGACGGTCGAGACCGTCGACCGGCTCGTGTCGAAGCTGAATCGACCGGTGTGCGGCGCCGTCCAGCGAAACGACACGTCGGGACCGCTGGCTTCGGCGGCGGGGCAACTGGCGATTTCCCAGCGGCTGAGCCGGTTCATCGCGTCGAACGAGAAGCTACCGAGCTCGCTGCCGAGATCCCGAGTCGGGCATTCGCCCGCGCAGTCGTCGAAGCATTGCCTCGCGACACTCTCGGGGCGGTAGCCATCGCCGATCACGAGCTCGTCGGGCTGGCAGACTCCGTCGCCGCAGGTCGTGCACGCATTTTTCGTGCAGGGGCCGGCCGCGCAGTGTTCGGCGCGCGTGCACTGGACGCAGGTCCCGCTACCGGTGTCGCAATGGGGAAGCGACTCGGTTCCCGCGCAATTGCCGTCGCCGAGACACCATACGCACACTCCGCGTTCCCGATCGCAGTAAGGCGGCGCGCCGCCGCCGCAGTCGCCGTCCACGACGCACTCGCTGCAACGTCCCCGCGCGCGATCGCAGACCTTGCCCGGACAGTTGCGGTCGCCCACGCACTCCACGCAGACGTTCAGCTCGGGGTCGCAATAGGGAAACGGATTCGAGCACTGGCCGGTTGCATCGCACGCGCCGCCGGCATCGGCCGCTCGTGCAACGACGACGTGGAGCATGAGAACGAGCACCAAACACAGCCGGATGATCGTGGACATCTCATTCCTCCGTTCAGCGCACCTGAACGCGGGTGCTGCCGACCAGCGGCGTGGGGCTGTAGTTCGGCGTGCCGGCGCGCCGGCGCAGCGTGAAGAGCACACCCACGGTGAGCACTAGGACGAACGCGTCCCCCGAGCTTCCGCGACCCGGCGCACGGCAACCGCAGTCGTTCGCAGGCTCGGCCCCCGTCGCGGCAGCAACGTTCCCGCGGTCCCCGGTGCCACCGTCCGCGGTGCCGGCGTCCGCATCACTCGCAACGGGCGCGCACGGCAGCGCGCACGAGAAAAAACCGTCACAAGCTTGCAACCGACGCGCGGCGGCGAATGCGGGTCCCGAGCTCCCGCCCAGCGAATCGATCAGATCGCGGCATGCCCCGGTCGTGTAGCAATCCATGCCTTTGCAGCCGCTGTTCTTCATGCAATCGAAGAGCGCGCGACAGTTCGGCACCACGGCGCAGTCGTCGTAGTCGTTCGGACAGCTGCGGCACGCGCACTCGGCCGCAGCGCAGACGGGTTCGCCGCGCCGGCCGGCGTTGTCCAGACATCGCGTTACCAGCGTGCCCGCGTCGCCCGGGAGCCGCATGCAGCTGGGGTCGTTGCAGGGCGGAACGACCTCCTGAATTCTGAGCGCCAGGGTTCCGGGTGTGGGATCGTTCGAGTTCAGAACGAACACGAAGCTCTCACCCTTCGCGGCGTCGATCGAAGTCACGGACTGATCGACCTCGCAAGTCGGACTCGTGCCACCGAGAGCGTCCTGACAATCGCCCTTCACGATCGCGAACGTCACGCTCAAGACCGTCGACGAGAAGCTGTCGATGCTGAACTTGCCGTCGCGGGGCGCCGTCCAGCGAAACGACGCGTCCGGACCGCTGTCGCCTCCGGAGCACGCGGCGACTTCCCAGCGGTTGACGGTGTTTTCCGCGTGGAAGGTCCCGACTTCACTGCCGAGATCCTGGCTCGGGCATTCGGCCTTGCAGTCGTCGAAGCATTGCCGGCCGATGCTTTCGGGCCGCGCGGGATCTCCGATCAAGAGCTCGTCGGGCTGGCACACTCCGTCGCCGCAGCGCGTACACACATTCTGCCGGCACTCCTGGCCAGCGGCGCAATCGGCCGAGCCCACGCACTGAGCGCAACGCCCGCTGACGGTATCGCAGCGCGGAGCCGATCCGTGTCCAGCGCAGTTGCCGTCGCTCAGGCACTGTACGCACACTCCCCGCTCCCGATCGCAGTACGGCGATTCGCCAGCGCAGTCTCCGTCCAGAACGCACTCGCTGCAGCGGCCGCGCGCGCGATCGCAGACCTTGCCCGAACAGTTGACGTCGCCCACGCACTCCACGCAGACGTTGAGCTCCGGGTGGCAATAGGGGTGGTGGGGAGGTACGCACTGGCTGGTCGCGTCGCACGCGGCGCCCGCATCCTCGGATCCGGCGTCGCCGGCGCGAGCCTCCGCGCCGTGCAACGCCAGCGCGAGCGCCAGAGCCAACCAGCCCCTGTTCGACATCTAGAGTGCACTACGGGGAGCCCGCGCTAGAGCACTCTTAAACGGACTTAATTCTCCTCACAGCCCGAGCCACTCTTTGGCATCTTCCGCAATGCGCAACCCGTAGCGGATGGCACCGGGTGACGGCGTCAAACAGAAGTACAGAAACTGGTCTGCCAGACAAAAATGGAGCGCATCGTTGTCGGCATGCAGCTGGGTGACTCCGCCGTCCTTGTGGGGATGGGTGCACAAACCAATCTGTTTCTCCAGGTCGGTGCACGGCAGGTACTGAGTCCACGTGTAGCGTGCCTCGGGAAAGTCACCGTCCGGACTGTTGGCCATGCTGACTTCCCAGCCGGCATCGCTCGTTCGGTCGCCGTACTGCTCCGCGAGGAAGGCATAGTGTTCGTTCAGCCGGCGTGTCCGGTCATGCCATTCGGGTTTGGACTCGGGCCCCTGCAACACCCATAGCAGCTTGGGCCGAGCGATCCCGGCGCCTTCCGCGGCGGCCTCGATTTCTTCCACGGCGGCGAGCCCGTCCGACAAGTAGCGATCCACCGAAGCCTCGATCGAGCCGATCTCGCCCATGCACGGCGTGGACCTGTTTCCCCAGAATTGCAGGATGATCAGCTGCGGCTTCACGCGCTCAACCATCGGCGTCAGCCCCATCGGCGGCGGCAGGATGGACGGGCGATTTGCCAAGAAGTCACACAGCGCCACTCCCGGAAAAATCGACTCGAACACGGTCGCCCTGCCCGTCGCTTCGATCGACGACTTGACGGTGTTCCTCGAATTGGCCGCGAGCGAATCCCCCACGTAGAGAATTCTCAGCTCGTCGCCCGTCTCTCCGCTCGCGGACAAAGGTTCGTCGACGCCGCACGCGATCGCGGTGACCGCCAACACCCCAGCCATGAATTGCCCCACTCCCGCCACGACTTCCCCGGTAGCCTCCTTCCCCGTTCACCACCCGTGTTTCGTATTACCCCGTATCCCCGACTTATCTCCCTTACAGCCCGTTACCTACCCCATCTCGCCTCGCTTTGCACCCCGCGCCGCCGGACCAACCAACGAAGCTAGCCCGGGCGGTTGGGGCAGAAGAGCCGATTTCTTGTGGGTTTCGTCGGCGAGGCGAAGGCGCGACGCGCCAACTCGTTCGCCGTCGGGATAGCCGAGCAGGCCAATTTTTGAGAGAATTCAGCCGGGGTGCGGATCATCGCTCACACGCACGAGAGGAGAACGCATCGCTTTGCGGTTGGTGCCTGTGCGGTCGCGATCGCCGCCAGCTGCGGTGGTTCCGTTGAAAACGCCGACACGTCGCAAAGCGTCGGGGGAGTCGGAGGCCTTGCGACGGGTGGTTCGAGCGGTCAGGCCGGAGCGAGCGGTCAAGCCGGTACGAGCGGTCAAGCCGGCGCCGGCGGCGCGCCCGAAGACGCTGGCAGCGCTCCCGACTGTTTCGCCGAGCCTCGGAGTCGGCTCTGCGCCGAAGGCGGCGGTTTCTACTTCGATCGGGCGTCGGGGACGTGCCGTTCCTACGACTTCAACCAGTGCTCCGAGAGCCGAAACGGATTTTCTTCACTGGCGGCGTGTCTCGAGATCTGCCCCGGCGCGCGGCCCGATCTCAGCGCCTGCGACACCACTCTGGACTGCGTCGCGGCCGACGCGGGCTGCTGTGACGCTTGCGAACCCGTGGGGCCGGACGCGCTGCTCGCCATCAACGTGAAGCGTGCGCGAGCTGGAGACTTTCGGGATCCTTGTCCGGGCACCGTTTGCCTTCCCTGCCCGCCGGTGGACGAGCTCGATCGCACCCAGCAGTATTTCGTTCCCTGGTGCCAGAACGGTACCTGCCGCGTGAGCGACGTCCGGGACGGCTATTACTCGGCGTGTGACAGCCACGCCGATTGCGTGCTGCGCGACGGCGCCGCGTGCTGCGAGGGCTGCGACGGCCAGGGGCTGGCCGCGGTGAACATGCGCCACCAGCCCGCTTCAATCTGCGACGGCAATCTCGGCTGTCCGGAGTGCGCTCCGATCATCCCGCCCGAGTTCGGGGCGCGGTGTCAGAACGGGGTCTGTCGCGTGATTCGCGCGGTCGACGCCGGCACTCGGTAGTAATCTGATTCGATGCTGGTCGAGTACCTGTGGATTGCGCTCGTCGCGATCACCTGGGGCGGATACCCCCTGCTCACGCGCGCGTCGGGCTACCCGGGAGCGCCCGGCGCCCTCGTGCTCACGCTGGTCGCTCTGGTGCCGATCGTGCTCGGTGCGCTCTCTCACGGAAAGCTCGAGCGGCCGTCGGGGTCCGCGCTCACCTACCTCGTGATTGCGGGGCTGATGCAGGGTGTCGGCCTGATTGCGTTTCTGCGCGTCGCCGGCGGCAAGCTCGAGGCGTCGGTCTCGATCCCGATCGTCGACGTTTCCATGATCGTGGTCACGACGATCGGCGCCATCATGCTGTTTCGCGAGAGCGTGACCTTGCAGAAGCTGATCGGCATCGCGCTGCTGCTCGCCGGCATCGCGCTGCTGCGCCCGTCGGAATGAGCCGAAACACCTAGGAAATGTGCGAACCGTCTGTTCTTTGCCAGCCCGGGCCGCTACGATCGAAAGGCGGTGGCTGGCGAACAGGGAAGTGGCGAAGGGGCGGGTGGAGAACTGGCGTTCGAGAAGGCGGAATATTCCGCCGCGCCGGCTCCGTTCGCGTGCGCCTTTTGTAACGGCCCGGTGATCGGCGAGTACTACGACGCCGGCGGCAAGTTCGTCTGCTCGCGTTGCCGCGACGCGATCGAGTCGCCGTCCGGCGGCGGGCGTTTCCTGATCGCGGCCGCGCTCGGAACGGGGGCGGCGGTGATCGGCGGCTTGTTGTGGTTCGCGGTCCGGCGCATCACCGGCTACGAGATCGGCCTGGTCGCGATCGTCGTCGGGCTCATGGTCGGCATCGCGGTGCAGCGCGGCGCCAAAGGCCGAGGCGGACCGCGCTACCAGGCGCTCGCGATCTTCTTGACGTACACGGGGATCGCATTGAACTACGCGCCGGACGTTACCCAAGCCCTGCTCAAAGGCGCCGACGAAAGCGCGGCGACCGCGGCGAGCGCGGGACCATCGGCCCCGGCTTCCACCACCGACAAGGCAAAGGACGAGAAGCCCATCACCTTCGGCGGCGCCGTGATGGCGCTCGTGGCTTTTGCCTTCATCGTGGTGGGGCTTTCGTACGCGGCGCCGTTCCTCGGCGGCATCGAGAACATCATCGGACTTTTGATCATCGGTTTTGCCCTGTTCGAAGCCTGGAAGATCAATCGGCGCGTCCCGCTCCAGGGCCCGTACCGAACCGGCGTAGTGGCGCCCGCCGCTGAAACCGTTGGCTGAGCCGCGCTTGATCGCCGCCAATGCCTGCCCCGGGTGCGGCACCGAAGTCGCGCCGGCGGCGCTGGCCTGCCCGCGCTGCGACCGGCTGCTCCACGGCGACAAGCTGCGCCGGCTCGCCGCCGAAGCCGACCGGGCCACGCGCTCCGGCGATCCCGCGCTCGCGATCCAGCACTGGCGCAGCGCGCTCGAGCTGTTGCCCCCCGCATCGAAACAGCACCGGCAGATCGCCGAACGCATCGATGCGCTGGCGCCGGAAGCCGAGCGCTCCGGAGCACCCAGATCCGGCGCGTCGGCGGCGACGAAGCTCGCCGGCCTCGGCGCGTTCGGATTGCTGCTGCTGAAGTTCAAGTCCGTCATCTTGTTCCTGGCGACCAAGGGCAAGTTCTTGCTGCTCGGCTTCACCAAGGCCGGCACGCTGCTTTCGATGTTCGCGTCGATCGGCGTGTACACCGTGATCTGGGGCTGGAAGTTCGCGCTCGGTTTGGTGCTTTCGATCTACGTGCACGAGATCGGTCACGTCGCAGCTTTGCGGAAGCTCGGCATCGCCGCGACGGCGCCGATGTTCATCCCTGGGCTCGGCGCGTTCGTGCGGCTCAAGCAATACCCGGCGAACCCGCGGGAGGACGCGGAGGTCGGCCTCGCAGGTCCGCTGTGGGGACTCGGCGCGGCGATCGCGGCGTGGTTGGGCGGCACCTTGCTCCATTCGGACCTGCTGCTCGCCGTCGCGCGCGTGGGCGCTTGGATCAATCTCTTCAACCTGCTGCCGCTCGGTCCGCTGGACGGCGGCCGCGGCTTTCGCGCCCTGACCAAGAAGCAGCGCTTCGCCGCGTGTGGTGCCCTCGGCCTCGGTCTCCTGCTCGCCGGTGACGGCATCGTGATTCTCCTCTTGGCGGTCGCCGCCTTCCGCGCGTTCGCCGAACCTGGCGCGCCCGAACCGGATCGCCGCGCGCTCGTTCAGTATTCGCTGATCGCGATCGGGCTGGCGCTGCTGTGTGGTATCTCGGTGGCGCCGCGATGAACAAACCGGCGGATTGTGTGCAATAGTGCCGCGTGCTTCAGCGGCTGCGGTTCTCGGGGAATCCCACGCGCATCGTGCTCGGAGCCGGCGCGAGCGCGCTGCTCCGCGACGAGCTCGCACGGCTCGGGTCGCGCAACGCCGTCGTGATCTCGACGCGCGGGCGGCGGGCCGAGGCCGAACGCCTCGCGATGGCGCTGGGCTCCGCACCGGCAGGAGTGCTCGACGGCGCGGAGGAGCACGTGCCGGTCGAAGTCGTGAGCGAGGCCCGCGCCGAAACCACGCGCCGCGGCGCCGATGCGCTCGTAGCGTTCGGGGGTGGATCGACGATCGGCCTCGCCAAGGCGATCGCGCTCGAGCTCGCGTTGCCGATCGTGGCGCTACCCACGACCTATTCGGGGTCGGAGCTCTCGACGATCTGGGGCATCACCGAGGCCGGGAAGAAACGCACGGGCCGGGACGAGCGCGTGCGGGCGGCGGCCGTGCTCTACGATCCCGAGCTCTGCCGTGGTCTGCCGCCGAAGGTCGCGGTGACGAGCGCGTTCAACGCCCTCGCCCACGCCGTCGAGTCGCTCTACGCGGCCGACGCGGACGCCGAAAGCTTGCTCTGGGGCGAGCTCGCGGCGCGCGCGCTCGCGGAGACTTTGCCGGCGCTTTCGGGTAGCGCCGATCCGAAGACCGGCGAGCGGGCGTTTTTCGGCAGCTGCCTCGCGGGAGCGTGCCTCGGCCGAACCAGCATGGGTCTTCACCACAAGCTCTGCCACGTGCTCGGCGGCAGCTTCGGGCTGCCCCACGCGGGGACACACACCGTGCTTTTGCCGTACGTCGCGCGCTTCAACCTGGAGCACGCGATCGAGGCACGCGAACGGCTCGCCCGCGCGTTTGGCGCCGCGGATCCCGCGAGCGCGTTGTTCGAGCTCGCGGACCGAACGCGCACGGTGCGAACGCTTGCCGAGCTCGGCCTACCGGCCTCCGCACTGGAAAAAGTGATCGAGCTCGCGCTGCGCGAGTCCTATCCGAATCCGCGCCCGATCACCGCGGACGCGCTGCGCGAGCTGCTGCATGCCGCGTATCACGGGCAGCGCAGCGCCGGAGCCGTGGCGGTCCCGGAGGCGCCGATGCCGATCGACCCCGTCTACATGCCGGGCTTCGGCAACGCGCTCGAGTCCGAAGCGCTGCCGGGCGCCTTGCCACGGGGTCAGAACTCGCCGCAGCACGCCCCCTACGGTTTGTACGCGGAGCTCCTGAGCGGCACGCCGTTCACCGTGCGGCGGGCCGAGAACCGGCGCGCCTGGCTTTACAAGATCCGCCCCTCGCTCGAAAACGGGGATTTCTTGCCGCTCGGACCGCGGCGCTTCGGTCACGAGCTCGCGGAGGCGACGCCGAACAAGCTCTACTGGCGGCCGCTGCCATTTCCGGCTGCGCACGAGCGCGTGGACTTCCTGGACGCGCTGGTCACGCTCGGCGGCTGGGGACGACCGGGCGAGCTCGGCTACGCGGTTCATCTCTATGCAGCGAACGCGCCGATGAAAGACCGCTGCTTCATCGACGCCGACGGTGATCTGCTGATCGTGCCGGAACACGGTGCGCTCGATTGCCGCACCGAGTTCGGGCTGCTGCGCGTGGCCCCCGGAGAGGTGCTGCTGCTCGGACGCGGGATGAAATCGTCGATCACGCCCGCGAGCGGCGGCGCCCGCGGCTACGTGCTCGAGGTGTTCGGGCGTCACCTCGAGCTGCCGGAGCGCGGCTTGATCGGCTCGAACGGGCTCGCCGACGAGCGCCACTTTCTCGCGCCGGTCGCTGCGTTCGAGGACCGGGAGTGCGCCGGTTATCAGCTGGTCATGAAGGTGGACGGCGCGCTTCATGCCGCGACGCAGGGGCATTCGCCCTTCGACGTGGTGGCGTGGCACGGCAACTACGCGCCTTACAAGTACGACCTCAGGCGCTTCAACGCGCTCGGCACCGTCACTTTCGATCATCCCGATCCGTCGATCTTCACCGTGCTCACGAGCCCGATCGACGACCACGGGCGCTCGATCGCGGACTTCGTGGTGTTTCCTCCGCGCTGGCAGGTCGCCGAGCACACGTTTCGCCCGCCCTTTTACCATCGCAACTCGGCGAGCGAGATCAACGGCGTGATCACGACCGAGGGGCCAACGGGCATGTACGAACCCGGCTGCTGCTTCGTCACTCCGCTCTTGACGGCCCACGGCATCTCGACGCGCGGTCACGAAGCCGAGCTGGCACGCGCCGAAGCGCCGACGCGCGTCCCCGACGCGTCGCTCTGGTTCATGTTCGAGTCGTGCTTGCCGTTTCGCCCGACGCGCTGGGCGCTCGAAACGCCGCTGCTCGACCTCGCGTTCGATGACCTGTTCAAGGGCGCGAAAAAGCGCTTCGACCCGCGCCGGCCGTAGAATCTTCACTCGTGCGATGAGGGCGGGCCGTCGGCGATGATGAAGCCGCCGCCCGAGACGTCGATGCAGGTGCCGCTGATGAACGACGCTTCTTCCGACAACAGCCACACGATCGGTTTCGCGATCTCTTCGACGCGCGCCACGCGCCGGAGTGGAATCGACTGCGCGATCTGCTGAAGGCGCGCGGGATCGCGCGAGAAGCGCCGGGTCATGCCGGTCTCGGTGAATCCGGGACGCACCGACACCGCGCGGATGCCCTGGTCGGCCACCTCCCTGGCCAGACCGAGCGTGAAGCCGTCGACCGCCGCCTTGCTCGCCGCGTAGTGCGAGCTGCCGGCCCGGCCGCCCACGGTCGCCGCCATCGACGACACGTTGATGATCACGCCGCCGCGACCACCGCGCTGGTTGGACATGCGGCGCACCGCCTCGCGGCAGCACAACATCACTCCGAGCACGTTCGTGGTGAGCAGGTTCTCGAGCTCGAGCGGTACCGCGTCGGCCACGCGCATCGGGCCCAGGCTGATGCCGGCGCTATTGACCAGGGCCGTGACCGGCCCGAGCTCGTGATCGACCGTCGCGAACAGGTGACCGACCTCGATCGCGCTCCGGCAGTCGCAGGGAACGGCAATCGCCCGCGCTCCGGAGGCCTGCAGCTCCTCGACCAGCCGCGTGGCCTCGTTTTCCCGCGTCCGGTAGTTGACCGCCACCGCATAGCCGCGCGCCGCCGCCAGCCGCGCGGTCGCCGCGCCAATTCCACTGGCCCCGCCGGTGACGATCAACACGTTGGCCATCGAGGTCCCGAGTCGTGTTACTCCGCACTCCGAGGACGAGCAACGTCGTTCGTCGGGACCAGGCCGGAGCCGAGAAACAATGAGAGTCCTTTGGTGGTCGATCTGGGCAAACCTGTTGTCGCTGTTCGTGATTTCGAGCTGCCGCTGCGAGTCCGAACCGGAAAAGCCACCCGTACCTGTGGCCAGTTCGGCCCCAGTAGTGGCGGCGGGGGTCGTCGTCGACGCGTGCACCACCGAGGCGCGTGACGCGTGCAAGGCGGCCGGCTGCGGCTGCCTGAACGGACGTTGCTCCGGCGGCAAGTGCCCGGTCCTGAACGACGGCTGCAGTGCCGCCAAGCGCGGCGGCTGTGCGGGCTTCGCTTGCGGCTGCGCGAACGATCGTTGTTCCGGCGGCTACTGCCCGTTCTTGCACGACGGCTGCTCCGACGAAGCCGCCAAGAACTGCGCTACCTACGGCTGCGCGTGCGTGAACGGTCGCTGCTCGGGCGGCGCATGTCCGGCGTTGCTCGATGGTTGTACCGACCAGTTTCGCAACAGCTGCGCGTCCTCGGGTTGCGGCTGCTTCAACGAACAATGCTCGGGAGGCGCCTGTCCCGAGATCGGCGATGGCTGCGCCGACAAGGCACGCAGCGATTGCGCGACGTTCGGCTGTGCGTGCTGGAACGACAAGTGTGTGAGCGGGACTTGCACGAGAGATCTGGTCCCACCGGGCCAACCCGAAAACGGCTCCGGCGGCTCGAAGTATCCCCACGCGAGTCTCAAGCAAGCGCAGAGCGGCAAGAGCAACACGGACGCGGTCGTGTTCACGCCCGATTCGCCGCTCAAGCCCGACGCGCCGGT
>Ga0111538_10007989_pt1 | contig 14211 bp, 13 predicted proteins | sample SoiMethybrSBSTD1_FD_79669 | JGI IMG/M metagenome (GOLD analysis project Ga0111538, IMG submission 79669) | Bulk soil microbial communities from a Populus tree surrounding site in Tennessee, USA - Soil MetaG P. TD hybrid SBSTD1 (version 2)... | ecosystem: Environmental > Terrestrial > Soil >... | reverse complement strand
TTGCCGGAGCCCGACGGCCCGATGATGGCGAGCGACTCGCCGGCGGCGATCTCGAGGCTCACGCCGCGCAGCGCGTGCACGGCGGAATCGCCCGCGTCGTACGTCTTGTGGACGTCGTTGAGGCGGATGACCGGTTCCACGTTACGACTCGTCGTCGACCTGGCGCGGCCGGGTCGGGTTCTCGAGGGCCAGCTCCAGGTCCTTCTGGACGCCGTCGAGGACCTGCGCCCGCTCGAGGCTGACGACGCCCACCTTCACCGGGCGCTCCTCGAAGAAGCGCTGCCAGACCTCCGACACGTCGTACTTCTCCGACTTGGTCTTGCGCGGCGCCTTCTCCCCCTTCTTGGGCTCGTCGAAGGTGGACTTGAGGACGTACACGACCTCCTTGCCGTCCTTCTTGAAGATCGCCTCGACCGGCACCGACATCGCCTGGTTGACGCGCTCGCCCCGCACCTCGATGTTGGCGGTCATGCCGGCGCGGAAGTCAGGGACCTGCTCCTTGAGCGTCACCTCGGTGTCGAAGACCTTGATCTTGTCCTTGAGGTGGGCGGCGGGGGAGATATGGCTCACCGTCCCGTCGAACTTGCGGTAGGGGAAGGCGTCCACGGTGATGACCACCGGGGCGTGGAGCTTCACCCGGCCGATGTCCACCTCGTTGATGCTCGCCTTGATGAGCATGTCGCCGACGTCCGCGACGGTGTAGATGGCGGTCCCCTCGTTGATCGACGACACGCCCGACATCACCGTCTGGCCGATCTCGACGTTCTTGTGGATGACGTAGCCGTCCATCGGCGACACGATGTTGATCCGCTGCGTCGTCGAGATCGGCCGGTCGAGCGGCACGCCGCTCTCCACCACGATGCGCATCTTCGTCTTCGCCGCGTCGAGGTCCTCGAGGGCGGTGTCGAGGCGCATCTTGTAGTCCTTGAGGATCTGGTCGGAGAGGAGTCCTTCCTCGAACAGGCGGCGGTTCGTCTCGAAGTTGCGCTGCGCGTCCCGCTCGTTCAGCGCCGCCATGTTGAGGGCGGAGCGGACCTGCGACAACGTCTGCGCCTGGTTGACGTCCGGCTCGACCCGCGCCAGGACCTGCCCCTTCTCCACCCGGTCCCCCTCACGCACCAGCAAGTCGGTGACCTCGCCGGAGAGGGTGGACTTCACGTCCACCTTGACCACCGGCTCGATGGTCCCGACCTCGTTGACCGCCACCTGGATGTCGGCCACCTCGGACCGGCCGAGGCGGATGTCGAGGTCCTCGCCGGTGAGACCGTTCCGGGTCTTGGCGTCCCCGCGCTTGATGAAGAAGAGGGCGACGATGAGAGCCACCCCAAGAATGGGCAGGCCGAACCAGAGGAGCGGACGGCGGCGGCGGGCTCTCGGACGGGCTTTCTCGTTCATGGCACGGTCTCCAGGGCGGTCGCCTCGGCGGCGGATGCTGGGGGAAACCGCATTGTAACCCGTAAGTTGCGGCCCCCGGCGTTCCGTTCTCACCCGAGCATTACGACCGATGCGCGGGGCGAGTTCCCGGCACTTGCACCGGGCGGCCGCGCGCCCCTAGATTGGCCTCCCGCGTCCCGGAGAGCCGCGCACCGGCGGGAACGCGCCCGGCGCCTCCCGCCTCGAGGCGCTCCATGCTCGCGAGGCTCCACGGATTCACCCTCCTCGGGATCGAGGCGATCCCCCTCACCATCGAATGCGACATCAGCGGCGGCCTGCCGGGGATCCACACGGTCGGGCTGCCGGATGCCGCGGTGCGCGAGAGCGCCGAGCGCATCCGTTCGGCGCTGCGGCACACCGGCTGCGATCTCCCGGCGCGGCGGATCACCATCAGCCTGGCCCCGGCCGACCTGCGCAAGCAGGGGTCGGCCCTCGATCTGCCGATCGCGCTCGGGATCGTGGTGGCGGCCGGCCAGGCGCCGCCGGGGCGCCTGCGGGAGCTCCTCGTGGCGGGAGAGCTGGGGCTCGACGGGTCGGTCCGGCCGGTGCGGGGCGTGCTCACGGCCGCGCTCCTGGCGCGGCGGATGGCGCTCAAAGAGATCGTCGTGCCGCACGCGAATGCCGCCGAGGCGGTCGCGGTGGCCGGCGGGGGCGTGCTCGGGGTCCGGAGTCTCGGCGAGGCGATCGCCATCCTGCGCGGCGACTGTCCCCCGGCAGCCGTACCACCCGCTCCCGCGGCGCCGTCCGGGGTCGTCCCGGACCTCGCCGACGTCCGCGGCCAGGCGCATGCGCGCCGCGCCCTCGAGGTGGCCGCCGCCGGCGGCCATCATCTCCTGATGATCGGTCCCCCCGGCTGCGGTAAGAGCATGCTGGCGCGCCGCCTGCCGGGGATCCTCCCACCGCTCCTGCCGGAAGAGGCGATCGAGGTCAGCAGCATCCACAGCGCCGCCGGGTTGCTGCCGTCGGGGCGGCTCCTGGAGCGCCGCCCGTTGCGGGCGCCGCATCACACCATCAGCGGCATCGGCCTGGTCGGGGGCGGACGCGGCCCGCGCCCGGGGGAGATCACCCTGGCGCACCACGGCGTGCTCTTCCTCGACGAGCTGCCGGAGTTCGGCCGCGGCACCCTCGATGTCCTGCGGCAGCCGATGGAGCAGGGGGAGGTCTTCATCACCCGCGAGAACCGGACGCTCCGGATGCCGGCCCGGGCCATGTTCGTGGCGGCCATGAATCCCTGCGTCTGCGGCAGGTGGGGGAGCGAGGACCGCCCCTGCGGCTGCACTCCGGCGATGGTGGCCCGCTACCGGGAGCGGGTGTCGGGACCTCTGCTCGATCGCTTCGACCTCCAGGTCGGTCTGCCCGCCGTGCCGGCGCGGGAGATGCGCAAGGGATCGCCGGGGGAGCCCAGCCGCCAGGTGGCGGCCCGCGTCGAGGCGGCCCGTCGCAGGCAGCAGGAGCGCTTCGGCGGCCCCGCGGGCATGAGCGCGACAGCCGCGGCGACCAACGCGGCGATGGGGCCGGATCCGCTGCGGCGGCACGCCGACCCGGGGGAGGCGGGGCGGCGGCTGCTCGAGACCGCCATGACCCGGCTGGGGCTTTCGGCCCGATCCCACGACGCCGTGCTGCGGGTCGCGCGAACCATCGCCGACCTGGAGGATCGGGAGGCCGTGGCCGCGGAGCACATCGCCGAAGCGATTCAGTACAGAAATCTGGATCGCTTCGCGGGGTCCGGGGGGGACGCCCGGGACCCCCGGGGCTTGACGCCCCAACGAGGGGGGGTGTAGAACGAAAGCGACCTGCCGCCTTTCAGGGTCCCGGGCTCTTCAGGGAATCACCTCGTCAGCGTTTTCGGACATGGGGCTGTTTCTCAAGAGGGGGGATACGATGAAGGCACTCTTCTGGCTCAAGCGTCACGGTCGCTGCAGGATCCAACGCAAGACGATGGGCGACTGGCAGGTGATCGAGGTCTCCGGCCGGTTCGCGGCCGGGGAGTCGGAGGAGAAGTTCCACCAGGAGGTGGACTCCCTTCTCGGATCCGGCGCCCGCCGGGTCGTCATCGATCTCACCCGCTCGCACCTCTCGGACGAGAGCGTTGCCCAGGCCGCCCCGGCCGCCTACCACCGGGCCAAGGCACGGGGGGCCGACATGCGCTTCGTCGTGATGCCCGGACGGGCCGGCGGCTTCTACCACATGGCCGGCCTGGCGCTGGCCATCCCGACGTACCATCGCCTGGGCGGCGCCATCGAGTTCTAGCTCTCCGCCTCGGACGTCGCCGATTTCTCCGCCGGGGGCGCACCGGATGGGTGCGTCGCAGGCCAATTGACACTCCGGCGAAGGTTTGACTACGATCCCGCGACGCTCCGACACAGCGCGATGACATCGACCGCCCGGCGGCACTCCGCCCGTGCGGCCGCACGGTGGAGAGGCTCGGTGGGGCAAACGGTCAAGCTGAAGCTCAGCAGCCGCATCACCTACGTCGATCTCGTCCACCAGATGACGGAGGATCTGGCGCGCCGGGCGCACTTTCCGAAGCCGGCGGCGCTCGACCTGGCGCTGGCGGTGCGCGAGGCGTTCATCAACGCCGTCAAGCACGGCAACGCCATGGACGAAGGGAAATCGGTCGAGGTGGAATTCGAGCGCAATGCCAGCCGCTTCCTCGTCGCCATCCGCGACGAGGGGAGCGGCTTCGACCCGAGTCAGACGGCCGATCCGCGCGCCAACGAAAACCTGGAGCGGACGAGCGGGCGAGGGATCTTCTTCATGAAGAGCTTCGTGGACGAAGTCTCCTTCCAGCGCCGGCGGGGCCGGGGTATGGAGGTCATGCTCGTGAAAAACCTGGCACCGGCGGGCCGCAGCACGGAGGAATCTGGAGGGAAGCGATGAAGGCGAGTGTCCGGCATCACGGCAAGGTGACGGTGGTCGACCTGTCCGGGAAAATCACCATCGGCGACGGCGACATCAAACTGCGCGAGGCGGTGAACGCGCTGCTCGACGAAGGGCGCAAGGCGGTCATCCTGAATCTCCACGGGGTGTCGTATATGGACAGCGCCGGCATCGGCGAGCTGGTCGCCTGCTACAAGCGGGCCGCCGAGAAGGGGGCGAAGCTGAAGCTCCTGAACCCCGGCGGCAAGGTGCAGGACCTGCTGATCCTGACGCGCCTCCAGGAGATCTTCGAGATCTTCCGCGACGAGCGCGAGGCCCTCACCAGCTTCTAGTCCCGGGCCCTGCGCTGCAGGGCGGCGAGCAGGTTCAGCGCCTCGAGCGGGGTCAGCCCGTCCACCGCGAGATCCTTCAACTCCTTGATCACCGGGTGATCGCCCGGGGCGAACAGCCCCAGTTGCTCGGGGGAGGTGGATCGATCCGCCCGGGTGCCCGGGCCGTCGTCGCCGTGGCGGGCCAGCTTCGGGCGGCCGTCGCCTTCGAGCTCTTCGCGCTCCAGGTTCGCCAGCACCTCGCGCGCCCGGGCGAGGACGGTCTCCGGCAGGCCGGCGAGCCGCGCCACCTGGATGCCGTAGGAGCGGTCGGCCGCCCCTTCCACCACCTTGCGGAGGAAGACGATGCGCTCGTTCCACTCCCGCACCAGCATCTTCATGTTGCGCACGCGGGGCTTGGTGAGGGCCAGCTCGGTGAGCTCGTGGTAGTGCGTCGCGAACAGGGTGCGGGCGGCGACCGGGGCCTGGTCGTGGAGGTGCTCCGCGACCGACCAGGCGATGGACAGCCCGTCGAAGGTCGCGGTGCCGCGTCCCACCTCGTCCAGCAGGAGGAGGGAGCGCGGCGTGGCGTTGTTGAGGATGTTGGCGGTCTCGTTCATCTCCACGAGGAAGGTGCTCTGGCCGCGGGCGAGATTGTCGGAGGCGCCGACGCGGCTGAAGATCCGGTCCACCAGGCCGATGGTCGCCTCGGCCGCCGGCACGAACGAGCCGCTCTGGGCCAGGAGCACGATGAGCGCCACCTGGCGCAGGTAGGTGGACTTCCCCCCCATGTTCGGCCCGGTCAGGATGAGGATCTGCCGCTCCGCCGTGTCGAGGTGGCAGTCGTTCGGGACGAAGCGCTCGCCGGTGAGGCGCCGCTCCACCACCGGGTGCCGGCCGTCGGAAATCGCCAGCCGCGTGGAGGTGTCGAGCCGCGGGCGGTTCCAGGCCTGCTCGCGCGCCACCTCCGCGAGCGACCGCAGCGCGTCGACGGTGGCGACCACGGCGGCGGTCGCCTTGAGGCGCGGCGCCTCGGCGGCCACCGCGTCGCGCAGCCGCACGAAGGCGGCGTACTCGATCTCCGCCAGCCGCTCCGCCGCCGTCAGCACCTTGTGCTCGAGGTCCTTGAGCTCCGGGGTGATGTAGCGCTCCGCGCCGACCAGCGTCTGCTTGCGCTCGTAGTCCGCCGGGACCCGGGCCCGGTGGGCGTTGCCCACCTCGAGGTAGTAGCCGAAGACCCGGTTGTAGCGGACCTTGAGAGACGCGATGCCGGTGCGGGCCCGCTCGCGCGTCTCGATGTCCACCAGGACCGCCTGGCTGTCTTTCCGCAGCGTCCGCAGCACGTCCGCCTCGGCGTCGAACCCGTCGCGCAGGATCCCCGCCTCGTGCAGCCCGATCGGCGGGTCGTCGGCGAGCGCCCGCGCCAGGAGCTCGTGGAGATCGGGGAGCGCGTCGAGCCCGCCGAGCAGGCGCGCCAGGAGCGGCGAGGTCAGCGCCGCGGCGCGGGCGGCGATCCCCGGCAGGACGGCGAGCGATTCGCGCAGCGCCACCAGGTCGCGGGCGTTCGCGGTGCCGAGCGCCGCGCGCGCCAGGAGCCGCTCGAGGTCGTGCACCCGGTCGAGGAGATCGCCGAGTGCGGTCCGCTCCGCCGCCTTCTCCGCCATCTCCGCCACCGCCTCGAGGCGCGCCTCGATCGCCTCCACCTGGACGAGCGGCCGCAGCAGCCAGTCGCGCAGCATGCGGCCGCCGGCCCCCGTGCGGGTGCGATCGACGACCTCGAGCAGCGTCCCTTCCCGCCCGCCGTCGCGGGCGTTCTCGACGATCTCGAGGGTGCGGCGCGTCGCCGCGTCGAGGCTCATGGTGTCGCCGCTCTCGTGCCACGCCAGGCGCACCACGTGGCGCAGGTCGGTCTTCTGGGTGTCCTGCAGGTGCGCCAGGAGCGCCCCGGCCGCGGCCACGGCGAGGTCCTTCCCTTCGCAGCCGAACCCCTCGAGCGACGCCGTGCCGAAGCGCTTGAGAAGCGTCGTCCGCGCCCCGTCGCGGGCGAAGCGCCAGGAGGGGACGGTGGTCAGGCGCGGCGGCCCCTCGCGATCGCCCCAGATCCAGGCGGGGGAGTCCTCCCCCTCGCGCACGACGATCTCGCGGGGCGCGAACGCGGCGACGTGCTCGACCAGCGACGCGCGCGCGTCGCGGCCGCGGTGTTCGGAGATGCGGAACTCCCCGGTGGAGAGATCGAGGAGCGCGCAGCCGAAGGCGTCGTCGGGACCGAACGCCACGGCGGCGATGAACGAGGGCTCGCGCGCCGGCAGGTGCGCGGGGTCGGTGATGGTGCCGGGGGAGACGACGCGCGTCACCTCGCGTCGCACGATGCCTTTGGCCTGCTTCGGGTCCTCGACCTGGTCGCAGATGGCGACCCGGTGCCCTTCGTGGACGAGCCGGGCGATGTACCCGTCGGCGGCGTGGTACGGGACGCCGCACATCGGCGCCTCGGAGGCCGTGCCGCGGCCGCGGGCGGTGAGCGTCAGCGCCAGCGCCTTGCTCGCGACCAGCGCGTCGTCGAAGAACATCTCGTAGAAGTCGCCGAGACGGAACATCAGGATGGCGTCCGGGTGCTCCGCCTTCACCTGCCGGTACTGGCGGAGCATCGGCGTCAGCGCGTCCATGCGTCTCCTTGACAACCCGAGGGCCGGCCATTATAAACGCCGGGCCGCGCCGCTTCGCGCCGCGCGCACATGCGAGCCATGGATCCCGAGCCGCTCCCCGCCGAAGAAAACCCCCTCACGTCGGACGATCTGGACGAAGAGGACAAGGTGATGCTCGTCTTCTCGTACCTCTGGGTGCTGGCGCTCGTGCCGTTCATGGTGTCGCGGCGCGAGTACGTCCGCTGGCACGCGCGCCAGGGGCTGCTGCTGACGGGGGTCGCCGGCGTGGTGTTCTTCGGCATCATCGTGGTCGGCGCGATCCTGTCCACCGTCACCAAGGTGTTCGCCTGGGTGTTCGGGTTCGGGCTCCTGAACCTCATCTTCCTCTACATGGCGCTGGCGCTCGTCTGCATGATCAAGGCGATGCGCGGCGAGCGCTGGGCGATCCCGTTCCTCGGCGATCTCGTCGAGCGCTTCTAGCGCCGAAGAACCGGACCGCCTCCTCGTGCTGGACGCGATCCACCAGACCCTCCTGGCCCACCCGTGGGCCGGGCTCCTGCTGGTCGCGGCGCTCGCCTGGCTCGAGTACGTCTTCCCGCCGGCGCCGGGGGACAGCGCGATGCTCCTGGCGTGCTTCCTCGCCGGGGCGGGGTCGCTCCCGCAGGGGGGGACGTTCGCGGCGTGCTTCCTCGGGAGCGTCGCGGGGGCGCTGACCGCGTATGCGGTCGGGGCGCGCCTCGGGCGGAGCTACTTTTTTCTGCGATCGGAGTGGGCCAAAGGGGAGCTGCAGCGCTTCGAGCGCGGGCTCGAGCGCTTCGGTCCGCGGCTCCTCCTGGTGAACCGGTTCCTGCCGGGGGTGCGCGGCGTGTTCCTGTACGGCGCCGGCATCGGCCGGCTGCCGTTCCGGCCGGTCCTCGTCTATTCCAGCCTGGGGAATCTCCTCTGGGTCGCCCTCATCGGCTGGGCCGGGACGAGCCTCGGCGACTCGTGGGACGAGGTCCAGGGGATCTTCCGGCGCTACGTCTGGGGGATCGGGATCGTCCTGGGAATCTACGTGACGATCGGATTCGTGCGGGCGCGCCGGCGGGCGCGCCTCAGGGCTTCTTCCTGAGCCCCGCCTCGATGCGGTGGAGGCTGGCGACCCGGTCCGGCTGATCGGGCCGCTCCTTCAGCGAACGCCGCAGCGCCTCGGCGGCGCGCCCCATGTCCCCCTTCTGCTCGTACGCCTGCGCCATGGAGTTCAGCAGCGCCACGCTCGGGGGGGCGGCGGCCGCCGCCTTCTCGAAGAAGCCGATCGCCTCGTCGATCTTGTTCTGGATCGCGCAGACCACCCCGAGGTTGTACAGCGCGAGGGAGTGGTCGGGCTTCAGCTTGAGCGCCTCCTCGTAGGCCGTGCGCGCGTCGTCGTAGCGCTTCTGCTGCACCCGGAGCGTCCCGAGGCTGATCCGGAACTCGGGGGTCTTCGGGGAGAGGTTGACGGCGGTCGTGAACGCCTGCTCCGCCTTGTCGTGCAGCCCCATGCGCATGTAGACCTGCCCGAGCCAGTCGTGGTGCACCGGCGAGTCTTTCTTCTTCTCCAGGCTGGCGACGAGCAGCCGCTCCAGCCGTCCGACCGTCGGCGCGTCGCCGCGGCGCATGTAAAGGACGAACAGCCGGCTCATCGGCTCGACCGCCGTCGGGTCGAGGTACAGCCCCTCGAGGTACTGCGCCTCGGCGCCGGCGGCGTTGCCCTCCGCTTCGAGCACCGAGCCGAGCGCGACGTGGTAGAGCGGCTGGTGCGGGTCGGCCTTGAGCGACGCCTCCGCCAGCTTGCGCGCCGTCGCCGGGTACTGGCGGCGCAGGTTGTCCATGACCACGTTCAGCACGACCTGAGGTCCGGGCGTCCCGACCTGGAGTCCGTCGTCGGAGATGCCGCGGGAGATCAGCTCGGACGACACCTGCTGTCCCAGCGCGGCCGCCGCGGCCGGCAGGAGGATGTCGTCGGAGGTGCGCGTGCGCGCCGCCGCCAGGATCGATCCCCGCACCGTCTCCTCGAGGTAGGTGGCGGTGTCGCGGCCGCTGCGGCCGGCGTGGAACGTCATGACGTCGCCGGGGGAGACCCGCGCCACGACCCGCACCGGCAGCTTGAAGGTCGCCTGATCGCGCGTGACGATCTGCAGCGGTTCGTCGAGCGTGAACGGCGCGCTGTCGTAGCGGTAGACGCGATGATAGAGTGGCACACGGAGGTGGGGCCCGGGGGGGAGCACGACCGTCTGGCCCCCGAGCGATTCGCGCACCGCCGCGGTCCCGGCTCCGACCCACGTGATGCAGGACAGGCCCGCCACCACGAGGATGACGACAATCAGCAGCGTCGAGCGGCGCATGGTCGGGAGCTCTCCGTTGGCGGGATCGCCATTGCCGGCGCGGCCCGCGCCGGTTGCAACGGCGCGTGAGTTTATGCGAGCGATCCGGGCCTGTCAACGAATCGGGGCCCTCCTGGGCGCCCTGGCTTGCGCCACCCCGGCCGCCGGGGCCCCCGCGCCCGGGCCGGCCGGAAGCGATGCCGGGGCGAAATCCTCCGGATCGGCCGCCTCGGCCGCCCGGCGCCTCGAGGAGCGGCTCACCGCCGTCAAGGCGGTCGAGGCCGAGTTCGTCCAGACGCTCGACACGCCGGCCTTGGCGGAGCCCCAGGAGGAGGCGGGGCGTCTCTACCTCGAGCGCCCGGGGAAGATGCGCTGGGAGTACGCGCGCCCCGCCGGAAAGCTGGCGCTGGCGGACGGCAAGGACACCTGGCTCTGGCTCCCCGAGGACAACGTGGCGATCACGGCGCCGCTCGCGGGGGGAGAGCGCGACGCCGGCGTGGCGCTCCTGATGCAGGGTCGGCCCGATCTGCTCGCGCGGTTCGAGGTGGACTGGGGGCCCGCACCGAAGGGGGGCGCGCGCCCGCTGCGCCTGCGGCCGCGCCGCGCCGGCGGGCCCTACGACGCGCTCCTCGTGAACGTGGACGAATCCGGCTTTCCCCGCGAGATCGTCGCCATCGATCCGCTCGGCGGCCGCCTGACCTACCGCTTTTCCGCCGTCCGCTTCGTCGATCGCCTCGATCCCTCCCTCTTCTTCTTCACTCCTCCCCCCGGCGCCACCGTCCAGCGGGCCGCGCCCTGATGGGTCCGCGTTGAGGACGGTGACCGCGAACCTTTACATCTTCGAGACCGGAGTGCTAGGATCGCCGCCCTTGTCCGCCGGCACGGAGGTCGTGGTGGCGTCCGAAAACTCCTTCGACATCGTCTCCAAAGTGGATCTGCAGGAGGTTGACAACGCCGTCAACCAGACCCTCAAGGAGATCGGCCAGCGCTGGGACTTCAAGAACACCAAGGTGACGCTGACACGCGAGGCCCAGGTGCTGACGCTGCACGCCGAGGACGAGGCGCGGCGGCGCGCCGTCATCGAGATCCTCAGCGAGCGGCTGGCCTCCCGCAAGGTGCCGATCAAGGCGCTGGAGTTCAAGGACCCGCAGCCGGCCGCCGTCGGAACGCTGCGCCAGGAGATCCAGGTGCAGGCCGGCATCACCCAGGACCAGGCCAAGGAGATCGTCAAGGTGCTGAAAGGAAGCGGCATCAAGGTTCAGCCGGCGATCCAGGGGGACTCGGTCCGGGTGCGCGGCAAGAACAAGGACGACCTGCAGGCCGCCATCCGGATCCTGCGCGGCGGGACCTTCGAGTTCGACATGCAGTTCACCAACTACCGTTGAGACGGATGAGCCGACGCGCCGGGTTCGGGATCGCACTGCTCGCGCTTCTCGCGCTGCCGGCGGCGCCGCTTGACGCCGGCTCCGCCTCGCCCGACCCGGCGGTCGTGGTGAAGGGGTCGCTGACCGAGGCGAGCGGCACGCCGGCCGCCTTCCAGACGGTGCGCCTCATCAAGACCCGCAAGATCCGCAGCGTCGCCGATCCCAAGGCGCGCGCCCAGGAGGTCGAGGAGGCGCGCACGCGCACCGACGCCGCCGGCGGGTTCCGCTTCGAGATACCGGCCGACCCGTCCTTCCCGTTCTGGTTCGTGCGCTTCTACGACCCGAACGAGTTCGACGGGGTGAAGTACCAGGTCCCGCCCGACCACGACGTCAGCCGCGCGGTGCACGACGGTTACGGGATCGAGGTGGCCGGAGTCCTGAAGCCCCACCCCGACTGGCCGAAGGTGAAGGCGCTCGTGGACCAGTACGGCCCCGGCAGCCACCGCGGGCAGATCCTCCGCAGCCTGGGGCTGCCGACGCGGCAGGAGCCGCGCGACGAGGGGAAGGAGCTGTGGGTGTACTCCGGCGTGACGTACCTGCTCGACGGCGACACCGTCCTCGAGACGCGCCGCGGCGGCGACAAGACCGACACGGCGCAGCCGGTCGAGAAGGTCGAGCCCCGGTGACCGACCTCGCCACCGGTCTCCGCACGCCGTCCGCGTCGGACGGTCCGCCGGAGCCGGGCCGCTATCCCCCCGAGCTTCCGGCGATCATCGCGCTCGTGTCGGACAAGCTGCGGCGGGTCGAGGACGAGTGCCGCCGGAACCTGCGCTCCGAGGTCGGCGTGATCGACGAGCTGGGGCGCTACCTCGCCGACGCGGGCGGGAAGCGTATCCGGCCGATCCTGCTCCTGCTGGCGACGCAGATGTGCGGCTACCGCGGCGATCGCGACGTCCTGTTCGCCTCGGTCTTCGAGTTCATCCACACCGCGACGCTGGTGCACGACGACGTCATCGACGAGGCGGAGACGCGCCGCGGCCGCGGCACGATGAACGCCCGCTGGGGGAACGGGCTGACGGTCCTCCTCGGCGATTACCTCTACATCAAGTCGATGAACATGGCGCTCGAGGCGGACGACATCCGCATCATCCGCATCCTGGCGCAGATCACCCTGAAGATGATCGAGGGGGAGATCGTCGCCGACCGCAACCGCGGGCAGATCGGCACGAGCGAGGAGGAGCACCTCGAGGTGATCCGCCGCAAGACGGCGTACCTGTTCGCCGGCTGCGGCCGGGTGGCGGGGGTGCTGTCGGGTCTCGAGCCGCGGCGGCTCGAGGCGCTCGCGGATTACGGGATGAACCTCGGCATGGCGTTCCAGATCGCCGACGACCTGCTCGACGTCACCGCCGACAGCCGCACGCTCGGGAAGCCGGCCGCCTCCGATCTGAAGGAAGGGAAGCTCACCCTGCCGCTCATCTACCTGCTCGAGAGCGCCTCGGTGTCGGAGCGGGAGATCGTGCGCACGGTCCTCGAGGAGGGGGAGTTCCTGACCGTCTCGCGCGACGAGGTCCTCGCCCTGCTGCGGCGCCATCGCACGCTCGAACGAACCCGCGAGCTGGCGTCGGGGTATGCCTTGAAGGCCCGCCAGGCGCTCGAGCAGTTCCCGTCGAGCCCGGCCCGGGACGCCCTGCTCTTCCTCCCCCAGTTCGTGGTGTCGCGACAGTATTAGGATCGGACTCCCCGGCCCCAAGGGGCTGGGGCCGAAACGCCCCGACTCCCCAATATTTCGTGTTTCAGGGCTCCGAAGCGGCGGGAGGCCCGTGCTATATTCGCGGCCTCGGCGCGGACGGCCCCGCCCGCGCCTCCGGGGAGGCCATGGCGCGATTCCTCAAGCTCGAACGGATGGAGATCCACGGGTTCAAGTCGTTCTACGGCCGGACCCGCTTCGACTTCCCGGAGGGGATCACCGCGGTCGTCGGCCCGAACGGCTGCGGCAAGAGCAACATCGGCGACGCCATCTCCTGGGTGCTCGGCGAGCAGAAGGCCTCGTCGCTGCGCAGCGAGAACATGGAGGACGTCATCTTCAACGGCAGCCAGGGGAAGAAGCCCCTGGGGATGGCCGAGGTCTCCCTCCACTTCAAGAACATCCGCGCCCGGTCGGTCGACGCCGCCTGCGGGACGCTCGACGGCGAGCCGGTCGTCGTCGCGGGCGAGCCGCTGATGGATCCCGAGGGGGACGCCACCACCGCCCTCGCGCAGTCGGGCCCCGGGAACGGCCACGGCAACGGGCATGGCCACGGCAACGGCCACGCCGCGCAGGCCGCGATCGAAGTGGAGCCGGGAGCGCCGTCCGTGCCGGCCGTCGAGACCGCGCTCAGCGAAGTCGCGCCGGAACCCGGAGCGGTCGCGGCGGGCGAGTCGGCCGGGGAGTCGGCCGGGGCGCAGGCGGCGCGGTTCTTCCTCGAGGAGCTTCCGGACGAGGTGGTGGTGACGCGGCGCCTGTACCGCTCCGGCGAGAGCGAGTACGCGCTCAACGGCCAGCGCTGCCGCCTGCGCGACGTGCAGGACCTCCTGTCGCGCACGGAGATCGGCACCCGCCTCTACACCACCATCGAGCAGGGGAAGATCGATCAGATCCTGCTCGCGAAGCCGAAGGAGCGCCGCGTCATCATCGAGGAGGCGGCCGGCATCCTCGGTTACAAGACGAAGCGCCGCCACACCGAGCAGAAGCTCGAAGCGACCCAGGCCAATCTTCTGCGCCTCGCCGACATCGCGCTCGAGGTGGACAAGCAGATCCAGTCGCTGCGGCGCCAGGCCGCGAAGGCGCGCCGCTACCGCCGTCTCATGGACGCCCTGCGCGATCGCCGCGCCTCCCTCGCGTGGCGGAAGCTCATCGACTGCGACGCCGGCCTCGACGAGACGATGCAGGCGCTCGGCGATCTCGGGGAGCGGGAGGCCGCGGCGTCGGGCGAGCTCGGCCGCGCGGAAGCGGACCTCGAGGCGCTGCGTCTCAAGCTCGACGCCGCCGAGGAGGAGGCGCGCCGCCGGCGCGACGCGCTGCACGCCCTCGATCTCGAGCTCGATCGCATCCAGGAGCGGCAGCGGGCCGGCGCCGAGCAGGCGGCCGATCTCGAGCGCCGCGCCGCCGAGGCGCAGGGGGAGATCGGATCGCTCCTCGAGCGCGCCGGCGAGCGCGAGGCGGCCGCCCGGAGCCTCACCGGGGATCTGGAGCGCGAGGCGG
>Ga0111538_10007987_pt1 | contig 14213 bp, 10 predicted proteins | sample SoiMethybrSBSTD1_FD_79669 | JGI IMG/M metagenome (GOLD analysis project Ga0111538, IMG submission 79669) | Bulk soil microbial communities from a Populus tree surrounding site in Tennessee, USA - Soil MetaG P. TD hybrid SBSTD1 (version 2)... | ecosystem: Environmental > Terrestrial > Soil >... | reverse complement strand
TCGACACCGATCATCGCCCTGACGAACAACTGATCGAGGAGATCGACGCGACGTTACGCGAAGCGGTGACGGCGCGGCTGGAGAGCGAGGTGCCACTCGGCGCGTTCCTCAGCGGCGGCATCGACTCGGGTCTCGTGGTGTCGTACATGGCCGAAGCGCTGGGCGATCGCCTGGTCACGGCTTCGGTCGGATTCGGTCACGCCGCACACAACGAGCTGGAAGCCGCGGGGATCGTCGCGAGTCACTTCCACAGCCGGCATCACTCGTCGGTCATCGAGCCGGAACTGGACGAGGTCATCGAGCCGGTCACGCGGCACCTCGGCGAGCCGCTCGCCGACGCGTCGGCGATTCCCACCTGGTATGTGTCGCGCGCGGCGCGCGCGCACGTCACCGTCGCGCTGACCGGCGACGGCGGAGACGAGACCTTCGCCGGCTACGACTTCCGCTACGTGCCCCACGCGCTCGAGGCGTCAGTACGCGGCGTGATGCCCGGGGCGCTGTCGCCGGCGGCGGCGTGGCTGGGCACGCGGTGGCCGCGATCGCCGCGCCTGCCGAAGCCGCTTCGCGTCGGGACGCTGGCGGAAAATCTCGGACGAGACCCTGCGGCCGCGTACTACTCGGACCTCGCGTTTCTCAAACCGGCCGACACGCGGAGCCTGATGGGCCTCAATCCGGATCGCGATCCGGAACGAAGCCCTGTGTACGAGCAGGTGACCGAACCGTATCGGCGGTGTCCGTCCAACAACGCCGTGCAGCGCGCGGAGTACGCGGATCTGAAGATCTACATGCCGAACGATCCGCTCGTAAAAGTCGACCGCATGAGCATGGCGCACGGCCTCGAAGTGCGCTGTCCACTGCTCGATCGACGGGTCGTGGAGCTGGCGTTCCGGATTCCGGCGTCGCGCAAGCAGCAAGGGACGCAAGGCAAAGCACTCCTGCGCGCGCTGGCGCGCCGGCGGCTGCCGGGCAAGCTATGGCAGCTTCCCAAGCGCGGATTCACGGTTCCGATCGGCGCGTGGCTCGCGGGGCCGAACGCCGCGCAGTTCAGAGACGAGGTGCTCGATCCGGCTGGCGCCATCGCGCGGCACATCGACGTGACCGAGCTCGCGCGCCGCTTCGCGACGCATGTCGCCGGCCGCGCCAATCACGAGTACGCCCTCTGGTCGACGTGGGTGCTCCAGCGCTGGCTGGAGCGCGCGCGTACCGGCGAGGACAGTTCTGCACAGGCCGGCACCATCTCGAAGGACACGACGCCAAAGCCGGAAGGGTTCTTGCTCCAGGGTTCTCGAGCCCGATGAAGACGCTGACCCTGATCGTGACGTACAACGAAGCGGATAATATTTCCCGCCTGATCCCGGAAATTCTCAAGCACCTTCCGTCGACGTCGGTGCTGGTCGTCGACGACAATTCGCCCGACGGGACGTCGAACGTCGTCCGCGCGCTCGGCGAACACGATCCGCGGGTCGCCGTGATCTGCCGCACCAACGAGCGGGGCTATGGCTCCGCGATGATTGCGGGCATGCGGCACGCGATTGCGAATGGCTACGATTCGATACTCACGCTGGATGCGGATTTTTCGCACGATCCCGCGGACCTGCCGCGGCTGCTCGAGGGACTGACGGCCGCCGACGTCTCCGTCGGATCCCGTTACGCAGGCGGCGTGCGCGTCCTCAACTGGGAGGTCCGCCGCCTGCTGCTCAGTCTCGGCGCGAATGCCTACGTGCGGCTGCTCAGCGGCCTGTCGTGCGTCGATTGCACGAGCGGTTTTCGCGGCTATCGCGCGACCGTGCTGCAGCGAGCGCGCTTGAACGGCATCAGGACCACGGGCTATGCGTTCCTGCCCGAGCTCCTCTTCAATCTCAATGGCGCGAAGGTCGTCGAGGTGCCGATCTGCTACACGGAGCGGCGGCTCGGCGAGTCGAAGATGTCGAAGGGGGTCATCGCCGAAGCGCTCGTCCGGCCGTGGATCCTGCTTCTCAGGCGACTTGGACGGCGTTTGCGCGGTGCGTCACGTCCCGCGTGACGGCTCGGACAGCCCCGCCACCTGCAACGACCCGGCGCCGACTCCAACCTCGGACGCGGCCGCACGGCGCTGCTTATCGGGGAACCATCGCTCTCGCAGCCGAAGCGCCGGGAGCTCGACACACTTCGCCGCGACGAGGCCAGCGATGAACGACCCCGGCACGTACCAGACCAGCGTTTCGTAAAACGTGGTCGGCCGCCCGAGCAGGCGTGGCACGAAGACACTGCCAAATCCCATCACCGCCGCGTGCCACAGGTAAATCGAGTACGACTGTGCACCGATTCGGGCGGCGAACCGGCTGAACCAATCTCGTGGAGATGGTACCGCCACCGCGATCAGGACGAGCAGACCAAAGCCGAGATTCGTGAGGAGATGGCCCGCGAGAAAACGCGCCGTCGGCTCAGGCAGAGCCTGTGAGAGATACAGGCAGGCGGCCGCCATCCCCGTCAGCGCGGCCGCGTAGCGGCGGACCCGCGATGCCATGCCCGCGCGATTGTGAAAGTAGTACGACAGCACGACGCCGGTGAACAACGCGTCGATCTGCAGGTGTGTCGGAAAATGATGCGTCGCGCCGGTGTAAGGCCCGCTCGCGTTGGTGATTGCCCGCGCGATGAACACGGCAATCGTCGTCAGGCAAAAGATCGCCGGAATCCGCCCGAACGGTTGCTCAGGAGTCCAGCGACAGAGGGCAAAGACCAGCGCCGCGAGCAGCAGATAGAAATGCTCTTCCACGGCCAGCGACCACGTGTGACTCCAGACGTGCGGCCCGTAGTTCTGGACGAACAGCAGCTCGGACGCGATGTCCCGCGACGTCAACGTGTCACCCACCCTGAGGCGCAGCGCGACCGTCGAAATCACGAAGACATAGAAGGCCGGGTAGATCTTGAAGCCGCGGCGGATCAGGAACCGTCCGACGTTCGTGCGCCCCGATGTCAGGTACTCCCGGAACAGGAGACCCGACACCAGGAAGCCGCTCAGCACGAAAAACATGTCGACGCCGAGGCCGCCGTACTGGTGGAACCAGTCGGCCACCCACACCACGACGGGTGGCGCGTCCCGTGGCGCGTTCGGTAGGTGCGCCAGGATCACCATGGTGACGGCGCACGCCCGTAACAGATCGAGATTCGAATTTCTCGTCACTTCGGGCCCTCAGATCACCGCCGATCGAGCCGAGCTCGGCGGTGGAGTCACCGCCGCTGTCAGGCCAGGCACGGCCACTGCGCGCGACCGGTCATCCGGGAAGATGCGGTCGCGAAGCCGCAACGCTGGAAACTCGATGCACTTCGCCGCCAACACTCCAATCACGAATGAGAGAGGGACGTACCACGCGACGGTTTCATAGAAGGTGGTGGGACGCCCGATCAGTCGAGGCACGAGGACCACGCCGAATCCCAGCACCGCCTGATGCCAGAGATAGACCGAGTAGGACTGCGCGCCGACCCGCGCCACCCCCCGGCCAAGCCACCCCGCCGGTGACGCCAGGACCACCGCAATCAACACCAGCGCTCCGAAGCCGGCATTCGTCAACAGGTGACCGGCAAGGTAACGCGCCGGATCGGACAACGAATGCGCCAGCACGAGACAACCGGCTGATGCGATCGCCAGCCACGGAGCGTAGCGCCGGATCACGACGGCCAGGCGCGCGTCAGTGTGGTAATAGTACGAAAGGACGACGCCGGTGAAGAGCGAGTCGATCTGCAGGTGTGTCGGGAAACGATGAGTTGGCGTGGCGTATGGAGCGTGCGCGATCGTCACTGCTCGCGCCACAAAGACGGCAGCCGTCGTGCACCAGAAGATCAACGGGATTCTTTCGAGCGGTGCCCGGGGCACCCATCGGCACAGCGCCATGACGATGGCGGCGAGCAGCAGATAGAAATGCTCCTCCACCGCCAGCGACCACGTGTGACTCCACACATACGGACCGTAGTTCTGCACGAACAGGAGCTCGGACAGCAGGTTCCGCGACGTCAGCGAGTCGCCGGCCCTGAGGCGCAGGAGAAACGTGAGGATGATGAACACGTAGAACGCCGGGTAGATCTTGAAGCCGCGGCGAATCAGGAAACGTGGAACATCCGCGCGCCCGTGGGCGAGGTATTCGCGGAACAGCAGACCCGACACCAGAAACCCGCTCAGAACGAAGAACAGATCGACGCCGAGGCCGCCGTAATGTCGAAACCAGTCCGCCACCCACAGCACAGCCTGCGCAGACTCTCGTGGTGCGTCTGGAAGGTGCCCGAAGATGACCATCGTGACGGCCACGGCCCGCAACAGGTCGAGGTTCGCGTTTCTGCTCAATTGCGGCCTGCGATGGCTAGCAACGCACGTGCCCGGGACAGGGTTGAGATCCGTTCGCGATGACCGGAAAAGCCGTTGGAGCGCTGACAATGGACCCCCGGCAGGCAGACAACCGGGATGACGCCGCACGTCCCATGGCGACAGCATGCTCCTGAAACACTTCCCCAAGGCCGTCACGCGTTTCGGGTTGGCGGGCGCGGTCAAGCTCCTCGCGTCTCGAAAGCGGTTGCGCCGATGGCTTCCTGACTGGACACAGCAGGTACCGATCCGCGACTACCCTCATCCGTTTCACTACCGGCATGGGACCACCGACAAGTACATCATGGCCGACGTGCTGCTGGACGCACAGTATGCGTGCCTGATGAATCTGAACGGGGTACGGCGAATTCTCGATGTCGGCGCGAACATCGGCACGACGTCCGTGCTGCTCCTGAACGCGTATCCCGATGCAACGCTCGTTGCGCTCGAACCCGATCCGGGTAACTTCGCCGTCCTGCAGAAGAACATCGCCCCGTATGGCGCCAGGGCCGTCGCATTGCGCAAGGCGCTCTGGCACCGGCCCGAGGCTCTGGCAATCGAACGCGGCTCGTTCCGGGACGGCGGCGCCTGGTCGTTCCAGGTGAAATCGGGCACCGCTGCTGACGCCGAGGTGGACGGTATTACGCTCCCCGAGCTCATGCGTCTCTGCCAGCTGGACGCGGTCGACATCCTCAAGATCGACATCGAGGGCGCCGAGCGCTACGTGTTCGATACCTCGATCGTACCCAGCCTTCGACACGTCAAGCGCATCGCCATCGAGCTGCACGATCCGCCCAGCCGGGAAGCGTTCCTGCGCTGCGTGCAGGCCTCGTCAGGCCAGCTGTCGCAGCACGGCGAGGTCACCTTGTGGCAGCAGGAGCCACACTAAGAGACGGGACGGCTGGCGCCTTTTGCAGCGAGCAGGCGATACGTGAAGTACTTGTCGCGCGCGAACCGATCGGGGTCGTCTCGCACTGCCTTGATATACGGGCCTTCGTAGATCGCCAGATCGCCGAAGAAATCAGGATCGTCCCAGCGCTGCGGAAAGAGATCGAAGATGAATCGCGGCGGCTGCAATTTGATGGAGCGGCCGGTCCGGAACCTCCCCGCCGACCACCACGCCTGGCGCAGACGGCCCGGATGGCGCACGCCGCCGAAATGATGGACGGTGTACGACGAAGCGGACGTCTCCCACGTGAACTCGCGCCCCTTCAGCTTGACGTTCGATCCGTCACCCCAGAATTCGATCTCGTCGGGCAGGTTCCGGTGGATGATCATCTTGCCGCTGATCCAGTGAATCTTGCCGGGGTCCGGGTGGTACACCCGGTAATTCCCCCAGAAGTTCATGAACCGCACCGGCACCATCACGTCCTTCGTATCCGACAGATGCGTCCGGATGCGTTCGAACTCCCATTCTGGAACGAACTCGTCCGAATCGAGGTGGATGCACCAGTCGCCGGTACATTGCCGCCGCGCCGCATCCTTGAAATGGATCCACCACTCCTCGCCTTTCGGCTTCTCCCATTTCGTCCTGAAGATCTTGATCTTCGGGTCGAGGTTGCTGATCGCCTCGAACGTACCGTCAGTCGAATAGCCCTCGTTGATGACGATTTCGTCGGCCAGCGGCAGATGATGCCGGAGCATCTCGATGAACGGGTAGTCGTTCTCGATGCAGTTGCGCATCGCGGTGTAGACGGAGATTTTCATGACAGCGCTTCAGCGAACGAACGTGTGTGTGCCGGCAACGATCCGATCATCGAAAGAAGATGCCGCTGACGACCGCGTTCGGCGGATTGGTCATCGTGACGCGGATCGTGACGTGGCCGCTCAGCGTCCACCGCCAGTACTGGCCGCCGGCGAACGCGCTCACGGCCCGGCTGTCGAGCAGCGCCCCGCTGACCGCGTCGCGAATCTCCACCGTCTCCGCCCGCCCGCGGGTGTCCCAGTCCACCAGGTAAAGTGACACCTGGTGGGCCGCGCCGTCGGTCAGGTTCACGTCGAACGTGAAGCCATACCCATACCAGGTCGCGGCCAGCCGGCCGCTGCCATTGGCTTTCTCGAGCGCGCGGATATCGGTCGTCGCCGGCGCCCAGGTGTGCGTGTCCGCTCCCGTCGTCGTCACCGCCGCGTACGCCGGGTAACTGGCCGCGTCGTTGACCACCTGATAGCCGTCCGCGCCATACACGCCACGCCAGCTGCCCTGCGTCGTCGTGTCGGTCCCGATGAACTGCGCGCTCGGTCCGCTCCCCGCCGCTCCCACGGTGATGTGAATCGGCGCCGACGTCGCCACGTTCCCCAAGACGTCATACGCTTTCGCCGTCAGCGTGTAACTGCCCACCGCGACCCCATTCCACCCGATGCTGTACGGTGGGGTCCGGACCGCCGGCCCGATCAACACCGGCGCCGCCTGTCCCGCCGCCTGGTAGAACTCGACCCGATCGACGCCATCGGCATCCGTCGCCGTCGCCGTCACCGTGAGCGTCGCCGGCGCCGTAAACGCCGCACCTTCGCCCGGCGCCGTCACAGTCACCACCGGCGTCGAACTCGCCGTCGGCGGGTCGAAGAAGAGGCCACTGACGACCGCGTTCGGCGCACTCGTCATCGTCACCTTCATCGTCACGTGGCCGCTCAGCATCCACCGCCAGTACTGGCCGCCGGCAAATGCACTCACCGTCCGGCTGTCGAGCAACGCACCGCTCACCGCGTCGCGCACTTCGACGGTTTCCGCCCGCCCGCGGTTGTCCCAGTCCACGACGTACAACCCGACCTTGTGGGCGCCGCCATCGGTCAGATTCACGTCGAAGGTGAACCCATAGCCATACCACGTCGCCGCCTGACGCCCCGTGCCATTCGCTTTCTCGAGCGCGCGGACATCCGTCGTCGAAGACGCCCACGTGTAGAGTTCCGCGCCGGTCGTCGTCACCGTCGCGTACGACGGGTAACTGGCGGCGTCGTTCACGATCACATAACCATCGGTCCCATATACCGGCCGCCAGTTCCCTTGCGTCGTCGTGTCCGTCCCCAGAAACGCCGCAGTCGAACCAACGCGCCCGGTCAGATCGAGGATGAACGTATCGATTCGCTTGGAACATCCGAATGCTGTATCCGAACCGAGCGTCCCACCCCATGGGCTCGAGAACAGCGCCCACCTGCCATCGTTGGAAATCTGGGCGAAGGCCTCGCCGTAGTAGCAGCTGCTATCGGAATTGTGGGTGTGTGCAAAACGCCACACAGTGTTGGAGCCATCAACCGCAGCGGCATCGATTTCACCTGCCCACGCATATTGGTAGCAAGAGCTTCCCCCGTAGCGTGAGATCAGGATGGGTGCATTTGGATTCGTGACCGAATTGAGCCACGAGCTGTGATCGGAATCGCACCAACCATTCCAGGGACTTGATGGCTGAGCGATGAAACGGTAGTCGCTGGAGTTCATCGCATTATCGGGATTCCGAAGGACCATGCCGCGTGAATCAAGGCCGTTAATCGAACCTGAAGAATTGGCATATTTTCCATTGCCCATGGAGACGTGGCCGCTCCAATACAGGTCGGCATTCGTGATGCGCGTCCATGTATTGATGGAAAGATTGAAGACAGCGCCACCATTGGCCCCCCAACTCTGTTGATGAAACGTCACCTCCAGCCATGACGCCCCGGTACCACCCGAAATGCTGTGGATACCGAGGACCTGGTTCGGTGCGGATGTCGGCCAATTCGGATCGCCTTGCGGAACGCCGTCGATAGTCTTGTTGACGGTGTCGATGAGCCTGGTAATGGATGGACTACTCGGATTGACACAGAAAATCTTTGTCCAGGTATCTTGGATGCCTGGCCCGGCTGCGGCGCACACCCAGTAGTCCCGGCCAACGACGACGGCCATGTACCCTAGCGGATCACCAGTGGAAGGACCGGCCAGATTGGTGCTCACGCCAGTGACCTTGTTGTATCGGGCGATCTGGCTTCCATTCAGGTAGTAAATGATGTCGGGATCAATCGTGGACCATTCCCATCTGGCGCCGAAGGGCAGCGAATGAACGGCCGGTCGCGATGATCCATCGCCGACCTTGAACGTAGACGGATTGAACTCGAGCCAATACCCATCGCCATGCGGCCCGGTCAGCTTGATCGCCGTCGAATCGGCGTTCCACGCCCGAAAGAATCCGGCGTCAATGGAGATGAAGGATTGGCCGGATTGTGTGTTCTCGTCTGTGACTCGCAGAATCTGCGTGCCGAATGTTGGATCCGCAATCGCGGTATTGGCGGGACCTAAAGCCGGTGGGGATGGAAGCGGTTTCGGATCAGTACCGGAATAAGCCGAATACGTTGACGGTGAGTTCGCTGATTGTGGGCTCGGTGCCGCCGACATCGTCCACACGAACGACACGCACAACATCAAACCTATGCCAACAGAGGTCTTCATACGTCCTCGTGGCGTGAGCTGGCGAAGCGACCAGGTTGTTCGAAGAGACGCGCTCGTGTCGAGAGCCGTAGTATGCGCCCCACGGGCCTCCGCCCACCAGCGCTCCTCCGAGGAGGCTGGTGAACGGAGTCATCGTGGCGACTGCGTGCGCGATTAGTGATTCTTCTGCCCGGCGGTCGTGAGCTTCTCCATCACCTGGTCGATACTGAAGCTTGCCGGCTTCTGGCTTGGCGGGAAGTCCTTGAAGCTCTGAATCCAGCGCGCGACGAAGACCTGTGCCGGCACGAGCAGGAAGACGCGCCGGATCAGCCAGTCGTTGTAGTAGATCGAGTTCTTGTCGGCTTTCTCGAACGGATCGCTTCGGAGATTGAACAGCTTCGGCACGCGCAAGTGGACCAACGGCTCCGACCAGACTTCGAAGCTTTCAGCCCGCTGTTCCGAGAAGACAGCCTTCCAGTTGCCGTAGCGCAACGCCATCAGATCGCCGTCGTCGCTCCAGTAGAGGATCTCTTTCCGCGGCGATTCGGCGGCTTCACCCTTGAGATACGGCAGCAGGTTGTAGCCATCGAGGTGGACCTTGAACGTCTTGTTGCCGACCTTGTAGCCCGTGAGCAACTGCTCCTTGATGTCCGGAACGCCGGCAGCCGCGAGCAGCGTTGGCAGCATGTCTTCGTGGGCGCAGACCTCGTTGGAGACCGTGCCAGGTTTGATGACCTCGGGCCAGCGGAGCAGCGCCGGGACTCGCCAGCCGGCGTCCCAGTTGGTGTCCTTTTCGCCGCGGAATGGCGACGTCCCGCCATCGGGCCAGGAGAACTCTTCCGGGCCGTTGTCGGTTGAGTACATGACGAGGGTGTTGTCCGCGATCCCCAGTTCGTCGAGTTTGTCGAGCAGACGCTTGACGTCGCCGTCGTGCTCGACCATGCCGTCCGGATAGGTCCCCAGCCCGGTCTTGCCGATGGACTGAGGCTTCAGGTGCGTGAAGATGTGCATGCGCGTCGAGTTCGCCCAGACGAAGAAGGGCTTGCCCTCTTTGTGAGCCTTGTCGATGAAGGCGAGCGCCGCGTCGGTGAATTCGTCGTTGACCGTCTCCATCCGCTTCGTGGTGAGCGGGCCGGTGTTCTCGATTTTCTGCTTGCCCACACGCCCGAACACCGGGTCGTCGGTCGGGTCGTCCTTGTCAGTCGCCCAGCAGTGCAGTACGCCACGCGGCCCGAAGTGCTTCTTGAACTGGGGGTCCTTCGGGTAGTCGGGATTCTCCGGTTCTTCCTCCGCGTTCAAGTGATACAGGTTGCCGAAAAACTCGTCGAAACCGTGGGCGGTCGGCAGGAACTCGTTCTTGTCGCCCAGGTGGTTCTTGCCGAACTGACCGGTGACGTAGCCCTGCGGCTTCAACAACTCGGCGATGGTGGCGTCGTGCGCCCGCAGCCCCTGGTCCGCACCTGGCAGGCCGACCTTGGTCAGGCCGGTGCGGATGGGCGACTGGCCGGTGATGAAGGCCGCGCGTCCGGCAGTGCAGCTTTGCTGGCCGTACCAGTCGGTGAACAGCGCCCCTTCCTTCGCCAAGCGGTCGATGTTCGGCGTGCGATACCCCATGACGCCGTGGTTGTACGCGCTCAGGTTGAACCACCCGATGTCATCGCCCCAGATCACCAGAATGTTGGGTTTCTTCCCTGCCTTCGATTCCGCCATAGCACACTCCTGATTTTGTTGACCGAACGCCCGCCGCGACCGGTTTGAGCTTCGAGGCAAAACCGGCGCCGCCAGTCCGCGGGGCCAACGCCGGTCGGAACAGCAGTTTCCTTGAACAAATCGCCACGCGAGCAGGGCCGTCGCCCTGGAGGGGTGAGAGGTCGACAACGGGTTGTGATCGCTCACCAGAGTTCGCGACGTCTGAGCGATAATCGTTCTATCGCTCGAAAGGGAGGGGGACCCTGACGATGTGGCCTGGATTCGATCCCGACACGAAGAAGGAACTGGAGCATATCCGTAGAATGGTCAGTCTCCAGCGGCAGACGCCAACAAGAGAGTGGCCTCTCATTTGTGTAGACGTCGACGAGCGCGCTGGACTTCTCGTAGTACGTGAGTGGCCGGATGGTTCGGTCACGGCGTATGTCGGACACCGTTCCGAACCCTGATTCGTTTCACGCAGGAGACTGCGAGGAATCGGTCAATATGAAGTCAGCGGCAGCCTTCACGGTGATCATCGCCAGTGCGTTTCTGGCATCTGCCTGCGGTCCTGCCCGCGAGAGCGCCGCCGGAGACGCCTCTGCGCCAGCCGCGACGTCGGTGGTCGCGGACAAGCCGTTCGTCGCCGCGGGGAAAATCAAGCTGGAGCTCGATGGCGGGGCGTACGTCGTCCGCACCACGGCGGACAATCACATTCGCGTCACCCTGACCGGCAACACCGGGGATGCGAAGACCGAGCTCACCGCGCGGGAGACCGACGCGACCGTGCAGGTCAAGGACACGCCGCGCAACTTCCACGCGACGATCGAGGTGCCTCCGGTGGCCGACCTGGTTGTCCACTTCAAGGGCGGCGAGCTGGTGATGGAACCGATCGCCGGGAACAAGGACGTGCAGAGCTACGGCGGCGAGATCAAGATCGGGATCGGCAATCCCGACGAGTATTCATCCGTCGACGCGTCAGTGAAGGTCGGCGAAATCGACGCCAGCGCGTTTGGCGGATCGAACTCGGGGTTCCTGCCCCATTTCACCTGGTTCGGCAAGGGTAAGTACACCCTGCGCGCCGACCTCGCCGCCGGCAGCCTCTCGCTGCTACGCAAATAGTTACTGTCAGCTCGCTTCCGCGCAGAATCTGCCACGCTTCAAGCGGCTGACCCTGGCAGCCCGGGGTCAGACCCCCCTCTGACCCCGACAGCGCCGTCATCCGTTTGGATTGAACCGATAGCCGACCCACGGCTCCGTCACCAGATAGCGCGGGTTCGACGGATCGGGCTCGAGCTTTTTCCGCAGCTGCCCCATGAACACGCGCAGATACTCCGGCTGCTCCTGGGACGCTTCGCCCCACACCGCTTCGAGCAGCGTACGGTGCGTGATGACGCGGTTCGGATGGCGCGCCATGTAGACGAAGAGGTCGAACTCCTTCGGCGTGAGCCGCACCTCGGCGCCGCGCGCGTGGACCCGCCGGCTTTCGAGATCGACACGGAAATCGCCGGCCTCGAACGACGACACGTCGGCATCGCTGCCGCTGCGCCGCAACGCCGCGCGGACGCGCGCCAGCAGCTCGTCGATCCCGAACGGCTTGGTGACATAGTCGTCGGCGCCGCAGTCCAGCGCCTCGACTTTGGTCTTCTCCTCGCCCTTGACCGACAGCACGATGATCGGGACCGTCGACATGGCGCGGATCCGCTTGCACAGCTCGAGGCCGTCCATGTGCGGCATGTAGAGATCCGTGATCACCAGCTCGGGCCGCCACTCGTTGAAATTGGAGAGCGCCGCCTCGCCTTCCGCGGCGGTGCGCACCTGATACCCCTGACTGCTCAACACGGTCCGGAGCACGCGCGTGATCTGCGGCTCGTCGTCCACCACCAGCACGCGCGACTTGTCAGTGGTCGTCGCCATCGTGGCACTCATAGTCATTGACTCTCCTTTTGGCCCAAACTATCTCGCCGCCAGCGCCGGCGCCGGCGCCTGACGATCGGTGTCGGACGCCTCGACAGCCACCGGCAGCGTCATCGAGATCGACGTGCCGTGGTCGTCGACCGCATCCACCCAAATCCAGCCGGCCTGCGCCTCGACGAGGCGACGCGCGATCGGCAGCCCGAGGCCGATGCCGCTGCGGCGCGGATCGTGCGACTGCCGGCCGGGAATCCTGAAGAACTTCTCGAACACCCGTTCACGGAAATCGGCCGGGATGCCGGGACCTTCGTCGATGACCGTGAACCGGACGTGACGGTCGCCATCGCGTCCGGCCCGCACGGTAATCGTGCTGCCCGCCGGCGCGTACTTGCTGGCGTTGTCGAGCAGGATGTAGATGACTTCGGTAATCGACGCTTCGTCGACGGACACGCGCGGCAGGTCGTCGGCGAGCGCCACCGCGACGCGGTGATCGCGCGTCACCGTCTCGGCGCGCGCCAGCCCCGCCCGCACCAGGTCGTCGGCCTGCACGGCGCGCAGGTGCACCGGCTGCGCCGGCTCGGATCGATCGGAGGTCGACAGCCCCTCGATGAACCGGTTGAGCCGATCCGATTCTTCGTCGATCACCTGGAGCAATTCGTGCCGGCCTTCGCTGGACAGCTCCGACTGCGGCTTCCACGGACCGGACCGGATGAGCGCGGTCACGGCGGCCTTGATCGCGGTGAGCGGCGTGCGCAGATTGTGCGTCAACGCGTCGAGCAGCGCCGCCTTGAGCTGCTCGTTCCGGCGCGCCGCCTCGGCTTCGCTGGCGCGCTCGAACGCCGCCTGCAGTTCCTGATACAGGCGTTGAATCTCCTGCTGCCCCGCCTGGGCTTCGGCGGCGCGCCGTTCGGCGCGCGACGCCAGCTCGCCCGCAATCACCGCCGTGACAGTAAAGACGACGAAGGCAATCCAGTCCTCGGGGTCCTCGATGCCGAACCCTTCCGGCGGCAGGAAGAAGTACGAATAGGCGGCGGCGCCGCTGGCGGCGGCGACCAGGGCAGGGGCCGTCCCCCAGAACCTGGCGATGATGACCACGTCCAGCAGCAGGAGCGGCGCGGCCACGCCGGCGTAGCTGACCGACGCCAGTTCGAGGCACACCACGATGGCCCCCACCGTGGCCGCCGCCCCGACGAACTTCAGCCAGCGCACATCACGATTATGAACCGCTACCTCGAGGACTGCTAGCACACGACTTCCTTATGCGTTGACGCTCGGCTAAAGCCTGCGCGCTCGGTTGGGAAAGACTAACGGAGCCATCGCTCTCAGTGCCGTCGAGTCGCGAGCGCGGCGCCGAGGCCCAGCGATCCATGGAGCGCGAAGGCTTTAGCCGAGCGAGATCAGCGGTTCTGCTACAATTGAACGGTGGTTCACTTTTCGAACCGCCGTTCGAAACGCGCCGACGCGCGCCGCGTCGACATCATGCGCGCCGCCGCCACCGTCTTTCGGGCCCGCGGCTTCAGCGCCGCCGGCATGCGCGACATCGCCGTCGCCGCCGACCTGTCGCCGGGCAACCTGTATCACTACTTCCGCGGCAAGGAGGAGCTGCTCTTCTTCTGCCAGGACCGCTCGCTGGACCGCCTGCTCGACGCCCTCGCCGCCGCACGCCCGGCCGGCCCGAAGGATCGGCGTCCACTCGCGGCACGCCTCCGCGAGCTCGCGATCGCGCACGTGCTCTGTCTCATCGATGGCCTCGAAGCGTCCGCCGCTCACCTCGAGGTCGACGCCCTGCCGCCGCGGCTTCGCGAACGCATTGTCGCGAAGCGCGATCGCTACGAGCGCGGCGTGCGCGCCCTCGTCGCGGCCGAGAGCGGCCGCGGCGCC
>Ga0111538_10007984_pt1 | contig 14216 bp, 11 predicted proteins | sample SoiMethybrSBSTD1_FD_79669 | JGI IMG/M metagenome (GOLD analysis project Ga0111538, IMG submission 79669) | Bulk soil microbial communities from a Populus tree surrounding site in Tennessee, USA - Soil MetaG P. TD hybrid SBSTD1 (version 2)... | ecosystem: Environmental > Terrestrial > Soil >... | reverse complement strand
TTCTCGCCGACCGTCGAGCAGGCGGCCCGACTGTTCGATATGTCGCGTGACGAATGCAACGCCGTGCTGAACGGTCTCGTACAGCAGGGCTTTCTGAGTCTGACCTCCGACGGGCGCTATCGACTCGCGTCCTGACGCTGATTGCCCCGGTGCGTCAGCGATCGGCTGCTGATGCCGTTGCGGTCGCCGGTCGTTCGCTCGCGGTGACCGGGACAGTGGCGCGCCGGCCCAGATGAAACGGCACACTGGTCACCACGACGTTCGGCTTGAACAACAATGCCCCCTTGATGAGGAGCGCGTGCTGATTGTGCAGCAGGTGCTGCCATAATCGCCGGGGCACGAACTCCGGCAGAATGACCGTGACATAACCATTCGGATCCAGCGCCTGCACGTGTTCGATGTACTCGAGCAGTGGCTCCATCAACGACCGGTACGGTGACTCCAGTACCACCAGATCGACGCCTTGACCCCATTGCGGCCATTGCTGACGAATGGCCTGCGTCGACCCGGAATCGATATCCACGTACACTGCCCGCACGTCCGAGGACAGCGTATGCGCGTATTGCAGCGCCTTGACCACCGCACGCTGAATCCCGCCAATCGGCACCACAACCACGTGCCGTCCGACGGGCTCGGCCTCGAACCCGCGCAGCGTCAGCTCAGACGCCACATGGTCGTAGTGGCGGCGCGTGATCTCGAAGATCGCGACCAGGATCGGGATCATGACGATGATGATCCACGCACCTTCCGCTGCCTTCGTCGTGGCAACGATGAGGAGCACGACTCCCGTGACGATCGCCCCGAACCCATTGATCACCGCACTCGTACGCCAGCCCGCGCCGCGCAACGTTCGCCAATGCAGGACCATGCCCGCCTGTGACAGGGTGAAGGACACGAACACGCCGATCATGTACAGCGGGATCAGGGCATGCGTGTCGCCGCCGAACACGACGAGCAAGATCGAGGCGAGCGCGCTCAGAATGACGATGCCATTCGAGAATGCGAGGCGGTCGCCCTGGTTCATGAACTGGCGTGGCAGGAAACGATCGCGCGCGACGATCGAGGCCAGCCGCGGAAAGTCCGCGTAAGCAGTATTCGCGGCGAGCACCAGGATCAGCATGGTCGCCGCCTGCACGGCGAAGTAGAAGACGCTTCTTCCGCCGAACGTCATGCGGGCGACCTGTGAGACGACTGTCTCGCTGTCGTTCGGGATGATGGCGTACGCGTGCGCGAGCAGCGTGATGCCCATGAACATCGTGATCGCGAGCGCCGCCATCGTCACCAATGTCGATGCCGCGTTGCGGCTCTCGGGCGGCTTGAACGCGGGCACTCCGTTGGACACGGCCTCCACACCGGTCATCGCCGTGCAGCCGTTCGAGAACGCCGTCAGCAGCGCGAACGTGGTGAGCATCCCGGCGCTTCCGAGCTCCCCTGTGACCGACGACGGCGCTACCGTGGCCACAAGAGTGCCGGTGAAGTATCGCCACGCGCCGACGGCGAGCATGCCAAGAACGCCGACGATGAAGAAATATGTCGGTACCGCGAATATGCGTCCCGACTCGCGCACGCCTCTCAGGTTGCCAAGCATGAGGATGGCGACAAACCCGAGCGAGATCTCAACGCGAAGCGGCACGAGCTGCGGGAACGCAGACGTGACCGCGGCAACACCGGCGGCAACGCTGACAGCGACCGTGAGGACGTAATCAATCAGCAGCGACGCCGCCGCGATCAGGCTCGGCAACGTTCCGAGGTTGTCCTTCGCGACGATATAGGCACCGCCGCCGCTCGGGTACGCGTAGATCGTTTGCCGATATGAGAACGCCACGATTGCGAGCGTGATCGCGATGACCACGCCGATCGGTGTGACCAGACCGAGCGCGGCGAGACCGCCAATCAGCAGGACGCGAAGGATCTCTTCGGTCGCATAGGCGACCGACGACAACGCATCCGACGACAGAATGGCCAGACCTGTGACGCGCGACAGGCGTTCATGGTGGGCCTGGTGAGAAGGAATGGGAGCGCCAACAAGCAGGCGCTTGACCTGAGACAGGAACGATTCGTCAGCCACAGAGACCTCCAACGGCCGACGGGGTTAGCTGACGGGCTCGAGGTTGGAGTCCTCTACCTCCCGCCTTCGCCCTTCGGACGTCGGCGTGAGGATTCGCCCCGGCGCGGCCTGTGGCCGCGTGGGTCCCCCGCGTCGCTCCTATGCGGAGCGACTTAGGCACTCTCATGATTATCGGCGCGCGAGCACCGGTCCGGACGCCGCCGGCGCCGTTTCTTATGAACTTTTTACGACTTTCTCACGGCGCAGGATGGCTCGGGTCGCCTGCGATGGGTCGGTCCGCTTTTGCTGACTCATCAACGGCATCGAGCTTGGAGGTCAGGCGGTATTTCAGACGAAGCTCGACGATCCATGCCCACGCGGGTGGAGTCGCGAACACCGCGAGCGGGGCCCACCGTGCGGCCGCCGATAAGTTGTGAACCGTCAAATCGAACACAATGGCCAGAATCACGAGCCCGCCGCAGCGTGGCACCAGCGCACGGCGGAACAGTCGAACCCGCTCGAGGGCGATGTGGTCCGCGACGATGGCGCTCAGCTCTTCACCGGAAACGACGGAACCGCGAAACGAGCTGACCGTGTGCATGATCCGAGTGCTCGCTGCGTTATACCGCGCGGGCGCATAAAAAAGCCGTAAAGAGTCGATGAAGATGTTTCGGCACATCCAGCTTCGGGACACGATGGCATTGCTGGCGAGCGTCGCCGCCATCGCGCTGGTGACGACGCTCCTGCGCTCGTTCCCGCAGGTGAGCGCCACGACCGTGGCGCTCGCGCTCCTGGTCGTGGTCCTCGCCGTCGCCACCGTTGCTCGACTGCCGATCGCGATCGTCGTCTCCATTGTGGCGATGTTGACGTTCAACTTCTTCTTTCTGCCGCCGGTCGGCGGGTTCACGATCGCCGATCTGCAGAACTGGATCGCGCTGTTCGCGTTTCTCGTCGTCGCTGTGATCGCCAGCAAACTGTCCACGGCGGCGCAGGTGCGCGCGCGCGAAGCGATCGCAAGCCGCAACGAGGTGACGAGGCTCTTCGACCTGACGCGCGACGTGCTGCTGACCACTGAAACCGCCGGAGCCATCGACGCGCTCGCGCGCCACGTTGCACGGCGATTCGAGTTGTCGCGGGTCGCGATCTGCCTTCCGGCCGACGACGGCTGGCGCATCCATCAGGGCGCACCGGACGAAATCAGCATCGACACGAATACGCTCGACACCGCTCTCGCCCAGGCACGGGGCATCGTCGAGCTCGATGCGCGCCAGCGTGCGTACGGAGGCCATCTCCGCACCGGCGCGCAGAACGACATTTCGATCGTTCCGCTGCGACATGGCACGAAAGCAGTCGGGCTGCTCGCCGCCTCCTCGCCAACCCTTGATCTAGGCACGCTCGATGCGATGGCCGGCGTGGTGGCGATTGCCATCGAGCGCGCGCAGTTCCTCGCGGACCGCGACGCCGCCGAGCTCGCGCGCCAGAAGGCGGACCTCGCAGCGACATTGCTGGCGTCGCTCAGCCACGATCTGCGCACGCCGCTGACCGCGATCGGGGTGGCGGTGGAAAACCTCGGGGGCGAGCTCTCGCGTGGCGATCGGCGCGCCCAGGCAGCGGCCGCGACCACCGAGCTCGAACGTCTGACGCGGCTGCTTCAGGACATTCTCGATATGGCACGCATCGACTCCGCGGCGATCCGAATCGACCGGGAGTGGGTGTCCGCGTCGGATGTCGTCGATGCCGCCCTCGCCCACGTCCGACATGCGCTCGACGGGCACGCGTTGCGCGTAGACGCGGACATGGAAATGGAGGTGGAGATCGATCCTCGTCTCACGTCGGTCGCGCTCTCGCACATCCTCGAGAACGCCGCCCAGTATTCGCCCGCCGATCGCGACATTCTCGTGTTCGCTCGGGCAGAGGCGGATGGGCTCCACATCGCGGTGACCGATCAGGGGCCGGGCCTCGACCCCAGCGAGCTCGATCACCTGTTCGAGCGCTTCTACCGCGGGCGGTCCGCCCGTCAGCTCACGTTCGGCACGGGGATGGGCCTCTCTATCACGCGCGGCCTTTTGGCGGCTGCCGGCGGGCGGGTGTGGGCTGAAAACGTCGCAGGCCAGGGAGCGCGCTTTTCGCTCGTCGTCCCTGGTGCCGTGCGCGCCACGGCGGTGACATCCTGACCATGTCCGCGCGAATCCTCGTCGTTGACGACGAGCCGAACATCATTGCAACCGTCGCTCCCCTGCTGCGAGCACGCGGTTACGACGTGTTCTCCGCGATGACCGGCCACGCCGCACTCGACTCCTTCGATCGCGACAAACCGGATCTGGTCGTTCTCGATCTTGGGTTGCCGGATATCGGCGGCGTCGAAGTATGCCGTCGCCTGCGCGAGGCGTCCCCTGCGCTGCCGATTCTGGTGCTCTCGGCCCGCGGCGCGGAGGGTGACAAAGTGAATGCGCTCGATGCCGGCGCCGACGACTACGTGACGAAACCGTTTGGAGCCGCCGAGCTGCTCGCACGCATTCGCGCAGCGCTACGGCGCGTGGACAGCCCGACGGAGAGCAGCGAACCGATTTCGCGTGCCGGTCTCGTCGTCGATCGGGAGCGATTTCGCGTGACGCGCGATGGCGAGGAGGTTCGCCTCACGCCGAAGGAATTTGAGCTGCTGTCCTACATGATTCAGCATCCCGGCCGCGTCCTGACGCACCGCACGCTGCTCAAAGCGATTTGGGGGGCCCACCTTGTCGATCAGGTCGAGCATCTGCGCGTCCTGGTCGGCTCCCTGCGCAAGAAGATCGAACGCAACCCGTCGGCGCCGAAGTACATCCTCACCGAGCCGTGGGTCGGCTACCGATTTGCCGACAGCGAGGCCGAGGACCCGCCAACGCCACCCGCACCCTAGCAGGCTGATGAAAAATCTCGCCTGCTGTAAATTCAAAATGCAAAAGTCAAAATGCAAACTCTGAATTGGGAGCAAATCTCATTGTTTGCATTTTGCATTCAGCTGGACATACGCGCCAAGGCAAAGAGCACGACGAACACCGCAGCCAGACTCCAGCCGGCGACGGACCACGGCCAGACCGGCGCGTTGATATACGGACTGTCCAGTTCGTTGCTCTTGGTGGCCCCGCGTTGCATTTCCCGCCTCTCATCCACGAGCGTACCCACGCCGCGGCTAAGAAAGTCGAAAGAAGCCCATAAGAAGTGTATAAAGGGCGACGATGCGTGAGCACGAGCTCGGCACTCAGTCTCAGACTCCAGTCATCGATGCCGCCGCGTACAGCGGCGGGATCCGAGTCGCCAGCATCGGCATCGATGGCCTTCGCGAGGCACTGCAACGTGAGGATCAGTTCGTGTGGCTGGGCCTCTACGAACCGGACGAAGAGCTTCTGCGGCACATCCAGGCGCAGTGCGGGCTGCACGATCTTGCGGTCGAGGACGCGTACAAGGCACACCAGAGGCCCAAGCTCGAGGTGTACGGCAACTCGTTGTTCGTCGTCTTGCGGACCGCCCATCGATCGGGACCGACGCACGCGCTCGAGTACGGCGAGACGCACATCTTCGTCGGCCGCAACTACATCGTCACCGTCCGTCACGGCTCGCTGAGGCCATACATCGGCGTCCGCCATCGGTGCGAAACCACACCGTACCTCCTGGCGAAAGGTCCGGGGTACGTGCTCTATTCGCTGATGGACTTCGTCGTCGACCAGTATCTTCCGATCGTCCAGCAGCTCGAAGAGGACGTGCAGGAGCTCGAGGAGATCGTCTTCGCTCCGCAAGGCCGCGAGAATCCGACGGCTCGCGCGTACCAACTCAAGCGGACGGCGCTCGAACTGCGGCGCGCCGTCTCCCCGCTCGTCGACGTTTGCAATCGGCTGATGCGGTTCGATCTGCCGCTGATTCCCGACGATACACGACCGTACTTCCGCGACGTCTACGACCACGTGCTGCGACTGAACGAGATCATCGACGTGCAACGCGAGCTCCTGACCACGGCTCTCGAAGCACACCTCGCGTTGGTGTCCGTGTCGCAGAACGAGCACATGAAGCGCATCACCGCATGGGCGGCCATGATCGCGATCCCCACGATGATTGCCGGCATTTACGGGATGAACTTCTCGTACATGCCGGAGCTGCATTGGCAATACGGCTACTACGTATCGCTGGCGGCAATGGGCGTCGCATGCGTCGGGTTGTATTGGGGCTTCCGCCGTTCCGGTTGGCTGTAGAACAGCAGCGAACGTTGAGAGCGCGTCTCGAATTTGGGCTTCGGGGTTCGCGGTGTCATACTCGCCGCGTCCCCACGCAGGAGATCCCGTGATGCCTCGAGTCGTCGCCGTGTGTGCCCTGTTACTCGTTGGCGTCTCGTCCGCCGAGGCGCAATCGTTCCTCTCGATCTTCACCGAGCTGCCCTCCGACGCCCGTCACCTCGTGACGAAGGATTCGGCGGTCGTTCTTGGAAGCGCCGGCGCGCTCATGGTTCCACTGCACCCGAACGATGGGGTGATCGCACGCCATACGCGATCGGACGGTGATGGGCTGGCAGGATGGCTCGTTCCGGGAGCGTATGTGGGTGATGCCGGATGGCAGAGCGCCGGCGGCCTTGCGACCTATGTCGTCGGGCGCCTTCGCCATTCGACGCGCGTCGGAGAGCTCGGAGCCGATCTGCTTCGCGCCCAGATCCTGAACGGTGCGATAACAGACGGCTTGAAGGTGATCGTGCAGCGCACCCGACCCGATGGCGATCCCTATTCGTTTCCATCCGGCCATACCTCGTCGGCGTTCGCAACCGCGGCTGTGCTACAGAAGCATCTTGGGTGGAAGGTGGGTGTGCCGGCGCACGTGATGGCACTGTACGTCGGGAGCTCGCGCCTCGCCGCATCACGGCATTTCGCAACGGACGTCCTCTTTGGCGCCGCGCTCGGGATCACGGCGGGGCGCGCGGTGACGTTCAAGGTACATCGGCAGCAGCTTTCAGTGACGCCCGCCATTTCACCTGGACAGGTGGGGGTGAGCGCGTCTCTTCACTGACCCTTCCAGTATCGCGATTCGTCGATCGCGGTTGACAGGTTTCGCATTCGCCGCGTATAAGCGGCGCGGGAGGCGATCGTCGATGCGGACTCTCACTGGTCGAGTACTACATTTCGCGCTCGTTGCGCTGGCATTCTCTATCTTTGCACTCCAAATGGCGGCACCCCGGGTCAGCGCTCAGGGAGGCGCACCGAAGAACTTCCTGCCGATTGGGCCGCCGGCAAACCTGAAGCCCTCGGCCGTTCCGGATCTCTCAGGCGATTGGGGTCCGGGCCGCGGCGGCATCGGTCAGAGCCTCAGCGCCGGGGACATGAACGGCCGGCTGCGCGGAAAGGAGCCGGACATCCCGTACTTGCCGGAGACGCTGAAGAAGACGCTCGCCTACGTGCCGGCCACGGGACCGGAAGCGAAGTTCGAGACGAACACCGACCCGCAGATTCATTACTGCGAGCCGCCGGGACCCGCGCACATCTACATGTGGCCGGCGAAGCACAAGTTCATACAGACGCCCGAGGCCGTGTACATCGCCCACGAATACGGTCCCTTCTTTCAGGTCGTCTGGCTCAATGCCAAGCATCCCGAGGATCCCGATCCGCAGTACTGGGGACACTCGATCGGCTGGTACGAGAACGGCGACACGCTGGTCGTCGACACAATAGGCATGAATGATCGGACGCTGCTGGATCAGATGGGCCACCCCCACACGGAGCAGCTACACCTGGTCGAGCGTTATCGGCGGACCAGTCGCGACGAGCTCGAGCTCGATATCACCGTCGACGATCCTGGCGCGTACTCGAAGACCTGGGGCGGGCACCGGAACTTCCGCCGGTCAGATACCGGCTTCCTGCGGTTCCAGTGGGTGTGCTCCGTGCGGGACAATCAGGAGCACTTCGACAACGTCGGCCGCCCGGCGAATACGGGGGAAACGACCTTCAAGTAGTCCCCGGCGATCGTGGATGGTGGATGGTGGTTCGTAACCACCATCTACCACCCACCACCCCACCAACCGGTTCAGAACTCGTATTTCAGCGCAAATTGCATGATCCGCGGGTCGTCCGCCGTCAGGATGCGCCCGAACGTCGCGCTGCTCAGCGTCGTGACCGGATTCCCCTTGATGAACCAGTTGAACGCGTTGAACGCCTCGATGCGCGCTTCGATGCGGTGCGTCTCCTGGAACCGGAACGACCGCACCAGCGAGAGATCGACGACCTTCCGCGCGGGGCCGTCGTATGCGTTCCTGACTGAATTGCCGTACGTGCCCAGTGCCGGCTGCGCGAACGCCGCCGGGTTCAGCCAGTTATTGAGGGTCTTGTCGCCGTACGGGTCGTCGAGCACCTGGTTCGGCCGCTGCGTCGTTGCCTGAATCCCGGACAGCGCGCGATCGACGCCGGAGACCACGGTCAGCGGCTGCCCCGATTGTGCGCGGAACACACCCGACAGCCTCCACCCCGAGCCGAGCATCCGCGCCGTTCTGTTGTTGAACTGCGGCGACTCGATGCTCGCGGTGAAGTTGAAGATGTGCTTCCGCCACGCATCGCACCGGCCCTTGTCCATCTCGAAGATCTTTTCCTGCTCCGCTTCCGAGGGCGGATTGAGCAGCGAGATCGGATGCGTATAACCCGTGGCGACGTTGAGCGGCGACTGCCCCTGATTGATCAGACCTTCGCAACGCGAGATGGTGTAGTTGGCGGTCGTCGTCACGCCACCAGCGGACCGACGCTGCATGGAAAGCAGAAGCCCCTGATAGTCCTGCCATCCGGCGTCGCTGATGTAGTCGAGATATCCGTAGTACTGCCCGATGGCAGGATTGTACAGACTGAGCTCTCGACGCTGATCCAGCGAGTTGTTGCAGTTGGCAAACGTCTGACCGCCTGCCGTACACGGTGACGTCGGCGTGGCGCCGGGCGTCGTCACCAGTCCGGGATTGCCGTCGACGACGCCCCAGACGTTGTACATGTGCGTCCCAAGGTAGGTCGCGGCAAACGCCATGTTGTCGCCGACCTGCTGCTGCAGCCCCACGTTCCAGCTGTGATTGCGCGTCGTCTTGATGTCGTACGGCACGGTGATGAACAACGAGTAGAGCGCGGAGCTCCACGGGTAATTGGTTGCGCTGCCAACCTGCACGGGGAAGGGGTTGGCGCGTCCCACGGCGCCCCACGGATCATCGAGCTGAGTACCGGTCAGCCGCTGCTCGAGACCGAATGGCGGCGCGGAACGCGAATCGAAGAAGAACTGGCCGCTGACGAAATCGCCTGTCAGGCCATACCCGACCCGCGCGACCGTGCGCCCATCGCCCTTCGGATCCCACGACATACCGACGCGTGGCGCGAAATTCGACCACACCGTCTTCATCCCAGTCGTCCCGGGGAATCCCGGATCGCCCGGGTAGTAGAGTCCGACGGGAGCCTGCGGGTAGACGGTGCTGCGGGTGCCCGCCTTGAGGCGCGCGGCGTCGAAGTTGTAGAACGCCTTGTCCTGGCTGTTCTGCGGGAACCACGGTTCCCAGCGCAGACCGTAGTTCAACGTTATCTTCGACGACGTCCGCCATGTGTCCTGGGCGTACAGCGCGACGTACGGCTGTTTGATGTCCTGTCTGAACGGCGTGGCCTCGCGGAACTCGAAGACCTTGCCGAGCAGGAAATCGCCAAGCGGCAATCCGGTGACCCCGCCGTTGAACGAGATCGGACCCATCGAGCGGACATTCGATTCGGTCTTCCAGTCGGAGAAGGACACCGCGCCACCCAACCCATACTGATGGTTGCCGCGCACGATCGTCAGATCGTCGTTGAAGCCGAGCGTATTCGGCTTGTAGAAGGAGAACGTCTCGGTCCCGACGTTGACCGAGAACGCGCCGGTCGTCGTGATGTTCATGTAATGCGGGATGTAGCTGAACATCTTGATGCCGACGTCCTCGGGACCGAACATGTCCGCGTGCGTCCGCAGGATTCGCGTGCGGTTGACGAACAGGCGGACGCTGTTGACGGTGGTGTTGCTGAGCACCATCGTGTCGCCGATGGTGAACGAGTGCTGCGCATTGTCGCGGCCGCCCGCGCCCGCGCCGCTGCCGGCGGCGAGGATGTTGTCGGGCGTGTTCTTCAGCGCGGGATCCCAGAACGTCGTCGCGAGCAGGTAACGCGCGAACAACGTGTGGTTCGGCGAGAACGTCCAGTCGATTCGGCCGATCGGCTGCGACTCGCGCGGCTTGGTCGTGCGCGCATAGGCGATCTGTCCGCACGGATCGCTCGTCGTCGGCAGCATCTTGGAGATCTTGACGGCCGCCGGACTGAGGAGCGCGGGATCGATGCGGTTGTTGACGAACCCCAGCGCGGCGGGCAACGTCAGGTTGCCCTGCGCACGGCACTGCGCCGAGGCGACCGTGGAGAAATCGCCGGCCAGCATCGCCGCCGTCGGGATGAAGGTGATGATGTCGGCGGGCGTCTGCGTCGTGCGGGTTCCCTGATAGGCGCCGAAGAAGAACAACCGATCCCGCACGATCGGCCCGCCGAGCACGCCACCATACTGGTTGCGCACCAGGCCGTCATCCGCTCGCTCGCCGGTGGTGCGATTGATCGGCGCAAACGGGCTGGTCGAGTTGAAGCGGTGATGCCGGGTGAACTCGAACACATCGCCGTGGAACAGGTTGGTGCCCGCCTTGGTCGCAATGCTGACCGTGCCGCCTGCCTTGTAGCCGTTCTGCGCGTTCTGCGAGCTGGTCTCGACGCGGAACTCCTGCATCGCGTCGGGAAACGGCAAGGTCAGATTCACGCCGTCGTAGACGTTGTTGTGCATCGCGCCATCGAGCAGATAGGCGACGCCGAACACCTGACCGCCGGCGATGGCGATACCGCGGCTCGAGGTCAGGCTGCGGCTCGACGGGTTGCCCGTATCGACGGCCGCACCCGCCAGCACGATCAACTGGGTCGGGTTGCGTCCTTCGAGCGGAAGCGCCTCGACCTGTTCGTTCGTGATCACCTGGCCAATCGCGGGGTTGCGCGTTTCAACCAGCGGCGCGGCGGCCTCGACCGACACCGTTTCAGCGAGGTTGCCGAGCGACAGCTTCACGGCGATGATCGGATTGCTGCCGACCTGCAGGACGACGCCCGTCTGGATGTAGTTGCGGAAGCCGCTGAGCGACACCTCGAGGCGATATGGGCCGATCGGCAGGTTCGTCAGTGCGTACGCGCCGTCGGTGTCTGAAACCACCTCACGACGGAGTCCGGTCTCGGTCTGAATTGCCGTGACCGTGGCGCCGGGAAGGACGCCACCGCTCTCGTCAGCAACCGTCCCGTTGATTTGTGCCGTGGACTGTGCCAGGCCGTTCGAGGCGGCCAGCAGAAGAACGAGCATCCCGAGAAACGCCGTCCGCAACGTGCGACTCATTAAACCTCCTCAATCGTGGAGGACCCGGCAGCGATTGAACTGAAACGTCAGTTGTGGGGCTGAATGATACCTGGGGCTGACGAGTTGTCAAATCCCGGAGATTGGGATTTGGGATTTGACATTGGCACGAACCACCGTCCACTATCCACCAACCAGCCGGAAATGGTATATCAGTCGCCACAATGACGGCCGTCGTGTGCCGCGCTGCCATCGCCAGGCTCGCGCTCGTCGCGATGCTTGTCGCATCCGCGTCGTTCCGGGCTCAGGAGAATTCAAGCCAGGGTCGGAATCCGGCGGGACTCGAGACGATCCAGGTCCGACCGAACGTCTACGCGATCTTCGGCGCCGGCGCCAACATCGTCGTCCACGTCGGCTCAGACGGTCTCGTTGTCGTTGATACCGGCTCGGCCGATATGGCCGACAAGGTCCTGCAGGCAGTCAAGGCCATCTCACCCAAACCGATTCGGCTGATCATCAACACGAACGCGGATGCGGACCACGTAGGCGGCAACGGTGTTCTCGGCGACGCGGGCGTCTCGCTGAGTACCGATCCGTTCAGCCAGGAGAGTCACGCGACCGTCCTGGCACATGAAAACGTGCTGTTGAAGATGAGCGCGCCGACCGGCAGCACGCCGCCGTTTCCGACCAACAGCTGGCCCAACGACACCTTCACGTCGCGCTACCGTTCCCTCTACGTCAACGACGATGCGTTGCAGGTGATTCGGCAGACGGGCGCCCATTCCGATGCCGATGCGATGGCGCTGTTCCGCACCGCCGACGTGATCGCCACCGGTGACGTCGTCGACCTGAGGCAGTTTCCCGTCGTCGATCCGGCGCGCGGCGGCAGCATCCAGGGCGAGCTCGAAGGATTGAACCGGCTGCTCACCGAGTTCGTCGTTCCCCGCATTCCGCAGGTCCTCAAGCCTGGTGGCACGGTCGTCATTCCTGGTCATGGCTACGTGTCCGACTACGCGGAGGTGGTCGAGTATCGCGACACCGTCACCGTCGTCACGGACATCATCCAGGACATGATCACCAAGGGCATGACGCTCGCACAGGTAAAGGCAGCGAATCCGACGAAGGGCTATCGCGCACGATTCGGATCCGACGCAGGACCTTGGACCACCGATAGATTCGTCGAGGCCGTCTACAACGGCCTGAAAAAGAAATGACGTCTTCTCGCTTCGCACTCGCGCTGGTGGCCGTGTGTTTATGTGCGTCGATCGACGCGCGAGCACAGCGACGCGGCGGTCAGGCTGCGGGGCCGCCGGCATCGCCTCGCGCCGGAGCGCCGATCGATCTCACGGGCCAGTGGGTGGCGATCATCTCCGAGGACTGGCGCTGGCGGATGATCACGCCGCCCAAAGGCGACATCGTCAGCATTCCGTTGAACCTGCAGGGCCAGCAGGTCGCGGAGGCGTGGGATCCGGCCAAGGATGAAGCCGCCGGTGAGCAGTGCAAAGCGTACGGCGCTGCTGGCCTGATGCGCGGACCGATTCGCATGCGCATTTCGTGGGCGGACGACAACACGCTCAAAGTCGACACCGATTACGGAATGCAGACACGGCTGCTGCAGTTTGCTTCTGCCACAACGCCGGCGGCCACGCGCAGCTGGCAGGGAACGACGGCCGCGCAATGGCTGGTCAGAGGCGGCGGTCGGGGCAGCCAGCGATACGGATCGTTGAAGACGATCACCACGAATCTGCGACCTGGTTATCTGCGCAAGAACGGAGTTCCCTACAGCGAGCGTGCCGTGTTTACCGAGTACTGGGACGTGCACTCGCTGCCAAACGGTGACCGTTATCTGGTCAACACGAACGTGGTTGAAGATCCCGTGTACCTGCAGTTGCCGTTCGAGACGGCAATCCACTACAGGCTGGAACGCGACACGAGCAAGTGGGATCCGACGCCATGCGACGCGCGATTCTGAGGGCCGAGCGATGAGGGCGAGTTTGCTGAGCCGGGCGGTGGTCGTCGGTGTGATCGCGATCGCGAGCACCCCGGCGTTTGCGCAGGTCGAATTGAACGGGTCGTATTCGATCCGGATGTACGAGGACTACATCGAGCGCGGACCCGGATCGTTCCTCGGCGATTTCACCGGGATGCCGATGAGCGACGAGGGACGCGCGAAGGCGCTGCTCTACACGTCGAATCTGCCGTCGACCATCGAGCGGCAGTGTCTCGCGCAGTCGCCGTGGGTCGGTCTCTATCGCCCGCTCGGCCTTCGCATGTGGAGTGAAGTCGAGGACGGGCGTGTCATCGCGTGGGTGCTTGCCGGCGACTACCTGCGAGACACGGTCAGGATCTGGATGGACGGCCGGCCGCATCCGTCGGCGAACGCGTGGCATCCGCCCTCGGGATTTTCAACGGGGCATTGGGAGGGCGACACGCTCGTCGTGCGCACCACTCACGTGAAGACCGCCTGGATTCGCCGCGGCGTCGGCATCCCGGGGAGCGATCGGTCGGAGTTCACGGCGATGATCACGCGACACGACAACCTGCTGACGATTACAACCATTCAGGACGATCCGATCTATCTCACCGAACCGCATGTCGTGAGCCGCGTGTGGGAGTTCGATCCGAACGGCAGTCAGGCCGGAAACAATCGGAACACGTGCAATGTCGGCAACGAGCTTCCCGCGCTCGAGGACACGGGCAAAGTGCCGCACTATCTTCCCGGACAGAATCCGGAAGAGGACTACATGGTGAAGCACTACAACATCCCGAAGGACGCGGCGCTCGGTTATGCCTATACGCTGTATCC
>Ga0111538_10007983_pt1 | contig 14216 bp, 10 predicted proteins | sample SoiMethybrSBSTD1_FD_79669 | JGI IMG/M metagenome (GOLD analysis project Ga0111538, IMG submission 79669) | Bulk soil microbial communities from a Populus tree surrounding site in Tennessee, USA - Soil MetaG P. TD hybrid SBSTD1 (version 2)... | ecosystem: Environmental > Terrestrial > Soil >... | reverse complement strand
GGAAAATCGTGGTCGAGGTGATAAGCGGAGCACAGTAGTAGTTAAGCCACTCTCGATCGTGTAGGAGAGAATAGTTAAGCCTGTTTCGTGCTGCTAGGAGAGTTTGTAGGCGTTGTAATAGTTAGGCCTGTTTCGTGGGGATCGGAAGGTTTGTGCGCTTCGCTAGTTGTTGACCTGCGGCCAGCACCAACCTTTATTGTCGCACAGCGGTCGGAATAACTATTAACTATTAACAATCAGCATTGCATTTTCCTATATGCACGCAAGTGGATTAACCATTGACGCTGCGCACGGATTAGCCTCTTATAGGGCCAACCCTGACCTGATCCAAAAAGTTTTCATTTAGCGCTTTATTTACATTATAGTTTTTCTCCATTTAGAAATGAGCATGAACAAACTAATTTGCGCTCATAAAGGATAGAACTGTAATGACTAACATCAGTGAACGGGACGAGCGCGAATACCTTGAAGTAATAAAGGAAAAGTTGCTGCTGGCGGTGCGTAGGGTGGATGAAAACGTGCGCAGCCACGCCGAGGAGCTTCGCCAGAAAAAGCAGTATATGTACGAGCACCAGTCCGGAATGGATGAGGCAGACATGGTCGCTGCAGGCCAATCCATCGATAGGATGGCGTTCACGGGTGAGTCAGCTGTCGCCCGGAAAAGAAGGCTGATGAAGTTAGGTGAGTCACCATACTTCGGACGAATCGACTTTATCCCTCATGACTCACGCCAGCGCGCGGCCATATACATCGGCATTTATTCTTTCACGGACGAAACCTCCCGCACCAATGTCATTTATGATTGGCGTGCGCCTGTGTCGTCGATGTTTTATGATTTTGAATTAGGCGAAGCAAGCTACACTACGCCTTCGGGCACCGTCCACGGCAACATCGAATTAAAACGGCAGTATCGGATTCGTGACGGGAGGATGGAATACATGCTCGAGAACGCCCTTAACATCCAGGACGAAATATTGCAGAAGGAGTTGAGTAAGGCTTCGGATGACAAGATGAAAAACATCGTTGCTACCATCCAGCGGGATCAAAATGCTGTTATAAGAAATGAGTCATCGAGGATTCTGATCATTCAGGGGGTAGCCGGTTCCGGGAAAACATCAATTGCGCTCCACCGGATTGCATTCTTACTTTACCGATTCAGGGACTCAATGCAGGCCAAGGATATACTGATCATTTCTCCTAACAAGGTATTCGCCAGTTATATTTCGAATGTGTTGCCTGAATTGGGGGAAGAGCATATTCCGGAAGTAGGAATGGACGAACTTGCATCTGAGTTGCTGGAACACAAGTTCAAATTTCAAAGCTTTTTTGAACAGGTATCCACATTGTTAAGGACGCACGATGCGGGGTTTATCGAAAGGATCCAGTTCAAATCATCCTTTGAATTCCTCAGTAAGCTTAACCAGTACCTGATCTTTATTGAGAACAACTACTTCACGTTCACAGAGCTGCGTGTAGCGGGAACCGTGGTTCCTTTTCCATTTATCCTAGAGCGTTTCAGAGCGTATCACCGGATGCCCTTGTTAAAAAGATTTCCGGAGGTGATAAAGGATATTCAACAGTTCGTCCGCACAAATACAAATCGCAAACTTAGCGGAAGGGATAAAGCGCATCTGTGGGAAGAAGTACCACGCATGTTCAAAATCAATACTGTGTTGGATTTGTATAAAGATTTTTATTCATGGATCAGTAGACCCGAACTATTCAAGATGGAACACGGACATGTGCTTGAGTATGCAGACGTTTTTCCGCTTATCTATTTTAAGATACGTTTGGAGGGGATCGATGTTCACAGCCACATTAAACATCTTCTCATAGACGAGATGCAGGATTACACAGCTGTCCAATACGCGGTGATCACCAGGCTTTACCATTGTAAGAAGACGATCCTGGGAGATGTTAGTCAGACTGTAAATCCCTACAGTTCTTCGTCGTCGGAGGAGATACACCGAGTCTTTCCACATGCCGATACGGTGAAGTTGCTTCGAAGCTACCGCTCGACGCTTGAGATAACGGAGTTTACGCAGGGCATTTCCAGAAATCCGGACCTTATCGCAATGGAAAGGCACGGTGAAGTTCCGGTCGCACATGGATTTGCCAGCCACGTCGAAGAACTAAACGAACTGCGAAGGGCGATCGATAGCTTTAAGGCGTCGACATACCAATCAATGGGTGTAATTTGCAAAACAGAGAAACAGGCGGTGTCATTGTATGAACAATTGAAGGCTCCCGATATTCATTTGATAACATCCGACAGCACAACTTTCACCAGTGGAGTAATCATTACTACTGCACATTTGTCTAAGGGGCTCGAATTTGACGAGGTCATCGTGCCATTCGCTTCGGCAAGCAACTACAAAACTGACGTAGACCGAAGCATGTTATACATTGCGTGCACAAGAGCAATGCACCGACTTACACTTACTTATGTGAATGAAAAATCTGTTTTCGTGGAGAATTTGCCGTAGCTGAGACACGAAAGGCCCGATAATGGCACAAATTCTTATTGACAGTATTGTCATATCAAACAAGCCACTGAATTTGTGCTTAGGTTCAGGTTTATCGTGTTTATCGTGGTGCTTACCACTGTCACCCTGTGCGCAGGGGTGCGCTCATTTGCGCAAAACGAGAACGTTTTTCTACACCCGCAAAAGTTTTACAAAAAGTATTTTCCCAACCTGCGCATAAAAAGAGATCTGCCGGACTCTTCGTACGTAAGGTTGTACCCTAACTACTTATCGACCAGTATTAACTTATTGTCGCCCACATTCCGTTACGAAATGGTTCCCCTCACTGGCAATGCTGGTGGTAAGGTTTCATTCAGAACAAATATTGCCGACATCGTTGGTGCCGTCTTAAATTACAGGTACATCTCGGCGGGATTCGCCTTCGTCCTGAATTCGGGAATGCAAGTAAACAATGAGTGGGCAAAAAGTCGATACAGAACAGCAACCATAAAATACAACAGCCGTGGATATACATTTCAGTTCAAATATATCCGGGTTAAGGGGCTGACAGATGCCATTGCATTTCCGGACAAAATGGAGTTGTATATTCACCGGCCCGACATCGTGACGAAAGAGTTCCAGTTTGAAAGCACTTTCAATCCGGCATGGAGAAGATACTCTTATAATGCATCATTCACATCCTCGGAACGGCAGGTAAAAAGTTTCGGTGGTTTTCTTTTTAAAGCCGGAATGTATTATTCGCAGATGAGCGGTGATTCTTCACTGATTCACGATACGAAACTTCGGCATTATCCCCCTCAATTTCCTGATGTAAACATTATCCGGGCATTGACAATAAGGCTGGCTCCAGGCGCCGGGGCTAACATTGTGGTACTCAAAAAATATTACGCCTCTGCGGCTGTATTTCCGTCATACGACATCTACTTTTACAAGTACCTGAAAAACCCAAACGATAAAGTGATGGGAAATCAAACGCTCGCTTTCGCGTTCGAAGGAAATTTAAGCGTAGGTTATCAATCCCAGCGTCTATACGCCGGTCTGAGATGCGAGTTTGAGAAAAACAGTGTGCTGCTTCAGGGATTTCAGTCAAATAAAGTTTATGCAAACCTTGGACTGGAGTTCGGTTATCGATTCAACGCGCCAAAAGTTGTGAAAAAAATATACCGGGAGACGATGCCTCCCGGTATGTGATAGTGGGGTTAGTAATTATTGCAGTGCTACAATTCCCAAGTCAGTCACTGCGCCTGTTGAAACGCTCACGTCTGTTTTTTGGAACGGCTCAAACCCATCTTTTGGATCGAAGCTCACAAGGTACGTTCCTTCGGGAACGCCTTGCAGAAGGAACTTGCCCGTTTCATCGGCATAAGTAGTGGCTACCGTGTCAACACCCTTTATTGCAAACACTGCAGGTAAAGACTCTGTAGGTGTAACCACACCTTTTATCGCGCCGCTTTGAGCTTCTGTATACGTCCTAATTACAGGCTTAAGATTATACTTTCCACTTCCCGTTTCTACTATTACTGAACGGGCTGCATCAAAGTCAAGCCATAACTTGTACGTAATACCCGCTAGAAGCTCAGCGTGAACATTTAGCTTCACGCCCGATTGCTGTCCGCTAGGTGTGGTAAGATCTTTGATGTCGCCGTCGATTACGACTGTATTATCTTCACCCAACTTTAATCTTATCTGTTGAATCTTTCCGGCGGGTAGTATAGCCGTTGCCAGCAGCGTATCCATTCCGTTAGTAAATTCGATAAGATTATACACTCCTTTATTCACCTCGAGCTGTTTCCATCCGCCTTCGCCGGACTCGGAATTGACTTCTACGCCTTGAATATCGACGTAAACAGCTTCGTAATCGCCGGGCGCGTCGGTCAACCTGATTTCCAGACGAGCGGACTGCTCATCATTACTGCATGCTGCCAGGGCTACTGCGGCGACGAAAACCAACCATAACTTTCTCATAGTTTCTATAGACTTTAAGTTAAACATTATCCACTTTACCCGGAATTGTTAAGCAAGAGCCTATCTAATTAATAATCAACAATTTAGCTAGCAGGCCACGCTCCATTCGTTCGGGCAAATGATGGATGCATTCTTCATAAAGGTAACGATCGGCTTGCGAAAAGCACCAACTTCTGGACGGTCTGACCACTCACTTTGCCGCCTTTAGAGGCGTTCTATCCCGCGCCTTCCGAAGCCCATTTTGCTGACCTATTGCGTAAAGTATTCTAGTAATAACAAGTGCTTTAGCGTGAATGGATTATTGATGTGAAAGGCAGCGGTTCTAAATAATTGTAGTCAGAAATTTAGAGGTGAGTGAGTGCATACTCTTTCTCGGAAAGAGTAACAAAGATGCATTCGCGATATCATTAAAATAAAAGATGTGCTGATTAATTGAAGTATCATTCTCAATCTGTTATTTTTCATCCTCTTGATATTTCAAAACCAGCTCAAAACAAACGCAGCCAAAACCATGAGTTCAAAACTATCCTTCAACATCCATTTTAACTTAATTATAGTTGTCTCCTTGCTCTTCAGCCAGACGCAGGGACAAGACCTACCCGTAGCAAAACCGGAAGATCTGGGCTTCTCAAGTAAACGCCTGGAACGAATTGACGATGCGTTCAATGGATTTGTTAAAGACAATAAGATGGCAGGCAGCGTGATCTTGATCTCACGGAAAGGGAAGATCGCTTACTACAAAGGGTTTGGCTATCGTGACCTGGAAGCCAAGTCGACAATGACAAAGGATGTAATCTTCCGTATTGCATCGCAGACTAAAGCGATCGTTAGTACGGGGATCATGATACTTCAAGAAGAGGGCAAGTTATTGATCCAGGATCCTCTCAGTAAATATTTACCCGAGTTCAAAGAGACCCTTGTAGCCCAGCCAAAGGCCGACGGAGGTTATGAAGTGGTGCCAACTACTCGTCCCATTACGCTAAGGGATCTGTTGACTCACACGGCGGGTATCGGGTATGGTGGGGGCCCCGCGACAGACCAATGGAAGGCGGCAGGATTTCAGGGGTGGTACTTTGCAGACCGTGACGAGCCAATTGCCGAATCCATCAAACGTATGGCTGCTTTGCCAATGGAAGCCCAGCCAGGATCGAAGTGGGTATACGGCTATGCTACAGACATTCTTGGAGTAGTCATTGAGCGTGCTTCCGGAGCGCCATTGGATCAGTTCCTTAAGGACAGGATTTTCACGCCGCTTGGGATGACCGACACTTATTTCTTCCTTCCGAAAGAGAAGGCAAGCCGGTTGGCAAAAGTGTATACTCCCAAAGAAGGTCAGCCGCTGGCTGCTGCGCCAATAGCCGGTACGATGGATAGTCAGGGCGCATATATTGAAGGGCCCCGAAAGAGTTTCTCAGGTGGTGCAGGCCTGCTCTCCACGGCAAAGGATTATTATCTGTTTCTACAAATGATGGCGAATGGAGGTGAACTCAACGGTAAGCGTTTGTTGTCTAGGCATACCGTTGACCTGATGACATCAAACCATCTTAGTGATGAAGTCCTGGCAACGCACGACGAAAGCTTTGGTCTTGGATTTAGTGTTCTTCGCGATTTGGGACAAAGAGGCACACCCGGCTCCCTGGGTGAATTCGGATGGGGTGGGGCTTATGGTTCGACCTATTGGGTTGATCCGGTAGAAGGAATGGTTGTTGTATATTTTACACAACTTCGGCCGTCCTCAATTGTGAAGGATCAACTCACACTAAGAAGTCTCGTTTACCAGGCATTGGAAAAGTAAAGATCAATCCCAGTCATCCCAATCATCATAGCTCGAAGATCCACCATCTTCATCCAAGCCGGATGTAGCCATGGGAACCTTACCATAGAGTCCGACATAGCGGAATTTCTGGCCGTCAATGAATCGCATCCGGTAGTCAACGCCAAAGATGTAATTGATCCAGCAGGACCCTTGTAGTCCCAGTCGTGTCTTTGACTCTTTGAAATTAAATTCAACGACCGGGCCAAAGGAGACACCTGTCACACCCAGTCCAGTCTGCCCCTCGGAATAGAGACGTAGCTTTCCTCGCTCTATTTCTATTCCAGCGTCGACGCTATAAATGAAGTGCGTAATGTTCCAATAAGCCGCTTCAATTGAGAAGGCAGGTTTGCGATTTTCTCCACCTAAATTAAAGTGAAACATTGGCCCGATGGTCCATATTTCCTGGGCCGGGCAGTTTGTAGATGTGCCAACGCATAGTATCAGGGCAAGCAAACAATATCTCTTGAATATCTTCATTTGATCTATTAATTCAACATATAAGCGGATAGTAATCAGGAAATTGAATCAATTTTGTTTTATAACCTGACATGGCATAACAAAATTACATCTGTCGATTCCAGAGTCTATTCGTCGACAGGAAATCGGGCTCATGTGTTTTATCAAAAATAGCCGGTTCAAGGGATGAAAAAGTGTCTAACTTGTTCAGTTCCTTACATCTATGACCTGCGAACCTTGGATGATTGGGAGACGGTCCATATCTTCGTACCTCGTTGCCATGACGAAAAATTTTTTTCTGGCGAGACTTATGACTACGATAGCCTTGTGGCTGTCCTTCCCTCTCAGGATTTGTGCCATTTTTTTATTACTACTAGCCTCGACTGAAAGCCTGGCTCAATTATGTTATTGTCCACCACCTGGAACGTGTAACACGTGTTCGGGTGGATTCACGCGGTTTACCTTGAAACACACGGGACCGTTGCGCGTTTGGGTTAGAGCCGAGGACCAGGTGGGCATTGTCTACGAGGGATGGGTTAGCAAGGACGAGGAATTCATGTTTTCAGGCTCGATACCGAACCAAAAATTTCAAGGATCAGGCGTTTCAGTTTATATCAACGGTGCCCTGAACGCAATTTTCGGGACCAATTGTGGAGATGAGTACCCGGGAAGTTCGTCAGGATTCTTTGAACTTACTAATGTCATCAGCCTAAATGGGGGCGTGGTATGCTGCACTCCTGGAAATACTGATACAGCTAAACCAATAATTCTAAGCTGCCCATCAAACAAGTCAGCAACCTTACCCGCTTCGTCCTGCACAGTCCAGGTGAATTGGGTCGAACCGACAGCCACAGACAATTGCACGGTATCGTGGACAAAGTCGCATACACCAAATAGTTCCTTTCCCGTCGGGCAGACTACGGTGACATACACAGCGGTAGACACCTATGGTAATCAATCGAATTGCTCATTTAACGTTACCGTCAATGATGTTACTCCACCTGAACTCACCGGCTGTCCGACCACTGTCATCAGGACCGCGGATGCGTCCTGCAAAGCGAAAGGAAACTGGATACCCCCGACTGCAACTGACAATAACTGTAACTCCCCAATAGAAGTCAAATCAGATCGTAGTCCTGACGATACCTACCCAATTGGTACTACACAAGTCAAGTACGAAGCAAAAGACGCGAATGGAAATAAATCCACCTGTATCTTCAATGTGATTGTTCAGGATAAGACTCCACCGGCCTTTGTGTCCTGCACAACGGTTATCACAGCGACAGCCAGCAATACTTGTATGGCAACAGTCAAACTTCCAAAACTCGAGGCGACGGATAACTGTTCTGATGTTAAACCCACATCCAGCCATCCGGACGAAGCCGAGTTTCCGCTTGGTGAGACGACGGTCACATATACAGCTGTTGATGAAGCTGCCAATAGTGCCACCTGCATACTTAAAGTCGTAGTGAGCAATGCATTAAATCCAAAGATCGACGGATGTCCTACAACCATTACAGAAAATGCCACATCTGCAGAAAAAGATTCGGTAGCCGTCATGTGGGTTGAACCAGAGGGAAGCGTTGATTGCGGAAATGTGCACAAAGACCAATCTCACTTGCCAGGAAGTAAGTTTCCCGTTGGTAAAACAACAGTGACTTATAGTTTCAGTGATGATGGGGGAAAATCTTCAACATGTACATTCGATGTTGTAGTATTAGCATCCGATGTACTATTCACCATTTCCAATGTAGTAACACCTGACGGCGATGGCATTAACGACGTGTGGATGTTGCCCAACATAGAGGAGTTTAAGAGCAATACAGTTGTTGTCATCGATCGATGGGGGAATAAGATCTACCAGGCGACAGGCTACGACAATGTTCGGACCGTTTGGAATGGAACAAATAAGAATGGCACGGTTGTCCCGACCGGAACATACTTTTACACAGTGGAAGTGAGGGACCAAGGCAAAGTTCTTTTGAAAAAAGGTTTTATTGAAGTAATCCAGTAGTATGAGAGGATCCTGTACATACTACCTCAAGACTTCGCTGATCGTATCGCTGTTGATAATTTCTTTCAGTTTGGTTTCAGCACAACAATTGCCACAGTTTACGCAGTTTATGTACAACAATCTTGTCATCAATCCCGCGTATGCTGGGGCAGACGAAGCATTAAGCCTCACTCTGCTGCATAGAAGTCAGTGGACAGGAGTGGATAACGCACCGACTACACAAAGCTTCTCCGCACACTCATTGATCAAAAAGAAACAGATTGGCCTCGGCATTACTATAATCAGGGACGAGATTGGAGTTCACAAGAACACTAACATACTGACCAACTACGCGTATCATATCAATCTTGCTGAAAAGACATTTTTATCTTTCGGACTTCAGGTAGGTCTCACGAATCTGAAATCAGACTACGCTTCGCTGGCGAGTGCTCCACTGGATCCTAAACTCGTTAATTCGATAAATGAAACGATGCTCGATTTTGGCGCCGGACTTTACCTTCGCAGTCCACGGTTCAATTTAAGTCTCTCGTCGCCGGGTTTGTTATCGCGTACTATTACCATTAACGACACCGTCTCTGTCAACTTCAAAAAGGCGAACTTTCTAGGATTCGCGCGGTACAGGTTCATCCTTTCGGACAATCTGGATATGGAACCCGGTTTCATGATCAAATACTTTACTACGCTCCCGTTATCATACGATATTAACCTAAACTTCATATTCAGAAGAGTGCTAACGGCCGGCGTATCTTATCGCAAAAGCGAGTCTATCGACATAATAATGAAATTCCAGCTTACTCCTCAGCTCCAGCTTGGTTATGCATATGATTATCCTGTAAATTATGCTGCCCGGCTCAGTAGCGCCTCTCACGAACTGATGTTGAATTATCTTTTCCGCGACTTCAAGAAACGCGCGGCATCACCAAGATGAACGCGCTCAAGAAAATATTGTGGATTTTTATCCTCAGCATTAGCATTTCGCAGGCTGGAAAGGGTCAGTCTACCGTATTTTCACTTTTTAAAGATCGGCTAACACTTGCTAACGAGAGTTTCTCCCAAGGAAACTATGCAAGCGCCATAGAACTCTATAAAAGTGTGTTAACCAAAAGGCCCGAGGATATCTCGGCACAGCTTAGACTTGCACAAGCATATTATCAGCTTAAGGATTATAAAACGTCCGTTTCGTTCTACAATAGTTATCTCTCACATGAGAACAAGGAGCTTTCTTTTGCAGACATGCTCAAATATGCGGATGCCAACGTAGTATTGAAAGATCATGCCACGGCGCTTGCTTATTACAAACGGTGTCTTCAGCGCGATCCAAACAATGATGTGATCGCAAAAAAGATCTGGCGACTAGATAACATCAATTACCTTTTTGAAGACTCGTCTCGTTTTGCTGTTCAGGAACTCGCCATTAATTCAGCAGCCGGTGAACTTGCTCCTGTAGTAGTACACGATGGTTTGATATTTACATCGAACCGTAAGACTTCAGGGGCCATTGAACGAGTCGATGCAAAACTTAATGAACCGTTCTATAAAATGTATAAAACGTCATGGAAAACTGCGCCTACAACAGGTTTAATGGTTATGACCGAACCAAAACAGTTCGCCAGCTCACTAAGTTCGCCGTACAATACCGGACCAGTTTCGTTTTACAATAAAGGCAACAATATGGTGTTCGTTTCTTCATCGACAGAAGCGGACGAAAAGGGCGGTTATTCACTTGGATTATATTTTGCCGTGCTCGAAGAGAATAAATGGAAAATGTTATCAAGCTATTCGCACAACAGTAGTTCTTATTCGATAAATGATGTGAGCATCAGTGAAGATGGAAAAGTGCTATTCTTTTCATCCGATATGAAAGGAGGATTTGGAGGAAACGATATTTATACTTCTGAATTCAAAAATGGAAGTTGGTCAAAGCCTCAAAATCTTGGCGAATCGGTTAACACGAGCCAGAATGAAATATTTCCCTATTTGCATCAGGATGGAAGCATATACTTTTCGTCCGATGGTTTGCCAGGTCTCGGCCAACTCGATCTGTTCAAGACAGAATTAGGATCTGATGGATATGATGAACCTCAAAACCTCGGATATCCTGTTAACAGTAGTTATGATGACTTCGGCATAACTTTCGATTCATTGGCTATCCATGGATATTTTACATCGAACCGGAAGAATGGGGGATATGACGACGACATTTACGAGTTAGATATGGATCTTCAACAATACCCTATTACAATTACAGGAGTGATGAAATTCAAAGAACATACGTGGAGCGAGGTGTCTTCAATCCAGCCTTGGCCAAAAGTAAAGTTCTATCTGGTTGACAGCAGACACGGCAAAAGTGTATTCGAAGGCACGACAGACGCGGGTGGAAGTTTTTCTATAACAATTCCTTACTTTAGTAAATATTTTCTTCAGATAGTTGACCCTTCCGGTAATGAGCACAAGGCTAGCCTTGAGATAGCAAAGTACCGATCTGAAATCAGCAGCCACGAAATTGTAGTGGTGAAGGATATGTTCAACCAGAAAGAAGAAGTGAAGTAATATGACTGAGCAGCCCCCGATTCTTCAATTACCATTTAGACGTGAGCGGTCAAGAATGGCAAGGAAAAATCTGTTTGTCTTCGTGATCGCAACGCTTTGGATATTTACTGCATTCGCGCAAGAAAAGCAGTCTATCCAGGTCAGAACATTCGATCAAAAGCTCCAGCCGTTAAGAAATGTTGAGGTTTCTCTCAATGACAAGGAATATTTTTCGGTTGGTCAAAAGGGCGTTGCAGTTGTTGAAATCAATTCGAGCGATCTCCCCATAAAGTCAGTAAAGCTAAAAGATGAAAAACTGGAAGCTGCGTCGTGGGACTTTTCGAAGGGTGTGATCGAGATCATAGTGCGGCCCAAAAGTTATGCGATGGTACACTTTATCGTGCAGTTTCCCGATGGTACGCGACTGGCGAAGTCGCCTGTGTCCTACAAAGGTTCAAAGCCGATCGATCTTGAAACAGATGCTGCAGGTGAGGTTAATATACCGGTTCCATTAAATGAAAAGATAACGGGTCCAGGCCAGTTCCTGATTCCCGGTCTTCAGATCAGCAGAGTAAATCTTTCACCACAAGGTAACGTGATTGTTGTTAACCGGCCAAAAGTTCAAGAAGCGCCGCCGAAGAAAGCCGATCAAAGAATTACGATTCAAGAACGTCTTAGAGATTTTGACATGGCGAATCTGGATTCGATCAAATCACTCACCGTCTTCTATGCAGTATTCAAGGATGTTGCAATGAAGGACCTTGCGCCGGACGAGCGCGCGAGACTCGACAAGAAATTCCATGAGCTGGTTTTGCAACTGGGGGCTTCCGAGGCGCGAAGTAAGTATCCAGTCTTTAGCACGATCTCTGACTCGTCATTTATTACGGAAGACCTTCGTACCCTTGTCGATCAGACGACGAATGAAAGCCAGGCGCTTCAAGCCAACCGTGCAGAGTTTGACGAAAAGATCAGGGTGATCTCGAACAAGCTCGAAAAAGGAATCTCAAATTTCTCTGCTGATGAGCGACAGAGTCTCCTTAGTGATCTTGACCGTCTCGAGAAGCTACTTATTGAAAACGAGGGCAAATTCTATAAGAATCAGAATGACTACTTTGATGCAATTAATGAATTAAAGGAAAAATACTTTGACATTCAAAATTTGGAAACAAGGCTTTCTGATTCTGAAAAACAACGAGAAGAAGAACAGCGAAAATTCCGACAGCGTACGTTTACGATCGCGGGAGTGTTGATTGTGTTTGGCGCACTCATCGTCCTTCTGATCTCATTCAGCGCACGGCTACGCAAACACGCCAGGGATCTCCGGGCAGCGAACGAGGAAATTCAAACTATCAATGAAAATCTTGAAGCTATCGTTATAAAACGGACGAAGCTACTGGAAGAAAGCAATAGGGAACTTGACACTTTCCTTTACCGTGCCTCACACGACCTGCGTTCGCCAATCAGGTCCATCCTTGGCCTTTGCAACATAATGGACAGCATTCCAACAGCCGAATTACTTAACCGGATGAAAGGCACTACGATGGGGATGGACCGCATGTTAAAAAAGCTTATCTACATAAGCGAGATCAGCCAGCAGTCATCGAACATCCAGGACGTTCAGGTAGCGGACGCTATTCATGATGTGAAAACCAAGCTTGGTGATATGATCCGGGATAGCGGCGTCAAAATTAACATAGAGTGCCCGGAAAATATCGCTATGCGCACGAGCCCCGCGTTACTCGAAAACATACTTACCAATCTTGTGGAGAATGCAATCTTCTTCAGCATGCTAAAAGATCCTCATCATGCGCAAGTGGATGTAAGAGCAATTACAAACGGCAACGCTATGGAGATAAGCGTTTACGACAACGGAGTAGGCATAGACGAATCCATTAAGCCAAGGTTATTCGACATGTTCTTTACCGGCCACGAAAAAGCCAAAGGCAATGGCCTTGGATTGTATGCGGTCCATAAATCAGTAATGGCGTTGTATGGCAAGATTCGTGTCGAGTCCGAAGTCGGGAGATTTGCCCGGATAAGTGTCGTGATCCCTCAATCTTGAGTGAAACTTCCCTCGGAAAAATTGCGCCAGAACAAACGCTGACAATCAAAAAGCCTGATCATCGGCCGAAGGACCATAAATCGACGGCACCGGCAAATTATTTAGACGTAAATAAACGGTCAACTGGCCGCGATGGTGAACCATGTGGTTTATAGATGAGCCTATATTTTCTTTGATTGATGAAGTAAAAATAACCTGACCGTTGTGCTTTAAATAAAAAGGTTCTTTTAGTCGTTCATTCGTCACATCCATTAAAGCCTTTTTTGCTCCCTCGATATTCCTGTCGAAGTGTTTTGCAAGGTCAGAAGCAGACGTGGCTTTGTATTGTTGGTAAGTACCCAAATCTATTTCAGATTTCAGGATCATGTGTGTTATCCAATTTGGAATTTCGGCGACCAGGTGGGTCAGGTATCCCATGTTCATGGATTTTTCGTGGGGCCTCCATTCATAAAGTGTTTCTGGTACTCTTTCGATGCATTTACGCGTGGCGGCAGCTTCCGCTTCCAGTTCCGTTAGATATTCAACTCCGAATGTGATATTGCTCATGGTCTTTTTGGTTTTTGATTACGTTACTAAAGTAAACGACGAAAAATTATTGTTGTTCTACGGACCATTCAAAACTTTCCATTATTTCGTTTAGTGAAAAATTTCAAAAGTTCGATAGACTGCGATGCTTCAATACTAGAGATGATGAGCCAGCTAACAATTGTCGCATGGCAAGGGACGTACCCTTAGCAAGACCGCGTAGCCGCACCTGCATGTTGAGTGAAGAGGTTAGGTATTTCGAACGTGGGTTTTCAGGGCTAAAGCCCCGTGTCTAGTCTCTTTCGATCTCCGCCATAAATGGCGGAGTTATAAAGTAAGGCTGAGGTAGTCGGATCTACTTAG
>Ga0111538_10007982_pt1 | contig 14216 bp, 14 predicted proteins | sample SoiMethybrSBSTD1_FD_79669 | JGI IMG/M metagenome (GOLD analysis project Ga0111538, IMG submission 79669) | Bulk soil microbial communities from a Populus tree surrounding site in Tennessee, USA - Soil MetaG P. TD hybrid SBSTD1 (version 2)... | ecosystem: Environmental > Terrestrial > Soil >... | reverse complement strand
GATTCCTCGCAGGGCGACCACTCCACCATCCTGTTCGAGGTCCAGGTCCGGGACCGCGGGCACCTCGCGCGCCTCATCCGGGCGATCCGCGGCATGCCCGACGTGATGAAGGTGGAGCGGAGCCTCGCCTGACGCTGACGTCGGGACGGCTCAGGCGGCGCCTGAGCCCGTCCCGTCCGTACGGCGCTCGAGGGCGACGATGTCTCCGTGGGTGTCGCGCTCGTAGAAGCGCAGCAGCTTTGCCGGCTCGAACGACTCGACGACGGTGGCCATCAGCGCGGCCGTGACGAAGGCTGCCGCCAGGGCGGCTGCGACGGGGTGGCTGCGATAGGGATTGCTATTCACGTTGGTTCCTCCTCGGATCCATATTGGATCCGGGAGTCAGGTTGGCCCATCGTGTGCGCGCGCTCTGTCAACGGGACGACACTGGGCGCGAAAACGTCGGGGGCCGCGAGGCCCTATGATGTTCTCCCGAAAACGCGGGGACTCGACCCATGACACGCAAGATCATCCATACGCCCAATGCCCCGAAGGCGATCGGCCCCTACTCCCAGGCCATCGCCGCGGGCGGCGCCGTCTACCTCTCGGGCCAGGTCGGCCTCGACCCGGCGACGGGTGAGCTCGTCAAGGGCGGCATCGAGGCTGAGGCGCAGCGCGTGTTCTCGAACCTCGCCGCGGTCGCGGAGGCCGCGGGCTCGAGCCTTGCCGCCGCCGTCCGTGTCACGGTGTACCTGGCGGACTTCGGCACGTTCACGGCGGTGAACAAGATCATGCAGCAGTTCTTCAGCGAGCCCTACCCGGCGCGCGTGACGATCGGCGCAGCGTCCCTGCCTCGCGGCGCCGCAATCGAGGTCGACTGCATACTGGTGCCGTGATCGGCAGGAACCCGTGACGCTCGAGGTACGCCCGGTCACCGCGCTCAAGGGCGTGGGACCCACGCTCGCGAAGCGCCTTTCGAAGCTCGGCATTGAGAGCGTTGCCGATCTCCTGTTCTGGCTGCCGACGCGCTACGAGGACCGCACGCACATCGTGCCGATCGGCTCGCTGCGTCCCGGCATGCGCGCGGCCGTCGAGGGCACGATCGAGCTCGCCGAGGTGGTCTTCCGCGGGCGGCGCTCACTGCTCGTGAGACTCTCGGATGGCACGGGATTCCTGACGCTGCGCTTCTTCCATTTCAGCGGCGCCCAGCAGGCGCAGCTCGTTCGCGGCTTACGGCTGCGTTGCTTCGGTGAAGTCCGCCGCGGCAAGCACGGCCCGGAGGTCGTGCACCCCGAATACAAGGATGCCGCCGCGCCCGACAAGCAGGCGGTCGAGGGCGCACTGACGCCAATCTATCCGGTGACGGAAGGCGTCCAGCAGGGCCGCTTCCGCAACCTGACGGCGCAGGCGCTCGCCGCCGTCGGCGAGGGCGAGTTGACAGACTGGCTTCCCGCACAGATTCAGCGCGAGCTGGCGCTACCAGGCCTGCGCGACGCGCTGCAATTCCTGCACCGGCCACCGCCCGACGCGCGGCTCGTCGAGCTCGAGGCGGGAAAGCATCCGGCGCAGCGACGCCTCGCCTTCGAGGAACTGCTCGCGCAGCAGCTCTCGCTCAGGCGATTGCGGAACGAGATTCGCCGTGACCCGGCCTGGAAGGTCATGGCGCGCGGCGAGCTGTCGGGGAAGCTGCTCGCAGGGACGGGATTCACGCTGACGGGAGCGCAGCAACGCGTGATCGGCGAGATCCGCGCCGACCTTGAAGTCCCGAACCCGATGCTTCGACTCGTGCAGGGCGACGTCGGCTCCGGCAAGACGATCGTCGCAGCGCTCGCGGCTGCCGACGCCGTCGAGGCGGGATTCCAGGCTGCGCTGATGGCGCCGACCGAACTCCTGGCCGAGCAGCATGCGCAGAACTTCAGGCGCTGGTTCGCGCCGCTCGGCATCGTGCCCGTCCTCCTCACCGGCCGGCTGCCGGCGAAGTTGCGGCGCGAGGCGGAGGCCGTCCTCGCGGAAGGAAAGCCGGGTGTCGTAATCGGCACGCATGCGCTCTTCCAGGAGGACGTCCGGTTCCGGCGGCTTGCGCTCGTGATCGTTGACGAGCAGCACCGCTTCGGCGTGCACCAGCGCATGCGCATGCGCGAAAAGGGAAGCGAGGGACGCTACCCGCACCAGCTCATCATGACCGCGACGCCGATCCCGCGGACACTCGCGATGACGGCCTATGCCGATCTCGACGTGTCCGTGATCGACGAGCTGCCGCCGGGGCGCACACCGGTCGTCACGGTCGCGATCCCCGACTCGCGCCGCGACGAGGTCGTGCAGCGCATCCGCAGCGCCTGCCTCGCGGGCCGCCAGGCGTACTGGGTCTGCCCGCTGATCGAAGAATCGGAGCTGCTCGAAGCGCAAGCCGCCGAAGACACGGCGGCAGCGCTCGCGGCGGCACTCCCCGACGTGAAGGTCGGCATCGTGCACGGCCGAATGCCGCCCGCCGCGCGCGAGAAGACGATGGCGAAGTTCAAGGCCGGCGAGATCGGCCTGCTCGTCGCGACGACGGTGATCGAAGTCGGCGTCGACGTGCCGAACGCGAGCCTCATGATCATCGAGAATGCCGAGCGCATGGGGCTCGCGCAGCTGCACCAGCTCCGCGGGCGCGTCGGCCGCGGCAGCGAAGTCTCGAGCTGCCTGCTGCTATGGCACGCCCCGCTTTCCGAGATGGCGAGGGAGCGTCTCGCCGTACTGCGAGCGACATCCGACGGTTTTGCCGTCGCGCGGAGGGACCTGGAGCTGCGCGGCCCGGGCGAGCTCCTCGGGACGCGCCAGACCGGGCTCATGCAGCTGAAGGTGGCCGACATCATGCGCGACGCCGACCTTCTGCCGCGGGTTCAAGCTGCGGCCGACGTGATGATGCGCGCGCATGCGGATAACATTGCGCCTCTCGAGCGCCGCTGGATCGGCGCGTCGACCCGGTACGGCAAAGTATGAACGGACAGCCCGCAACAAGGACGGACGCGAGATCGGCACCGCGATGGACGGAGCGTCTCGCGGAGTTCGTTCCCGCCGCGCCGCCGGCTGCCGCGGCCTGGCTCGCGGAGCCGGGCCTCCTCACAGAGCGCCTGCGCGCCTGCTGCGACGGCACACCGGGACTCAGCATCATCTCCGAGGCGGAAGCGCCCCTCGGGCCGCAGGACGCCGCCGTGCTGCGGACGTCCGATACTGCGGCGTACGTGCGCGAGATCGAGCTCACCTGCGACGGCCGTGCGTGGGTGTTCGCGCAGACGCTGGTGCCACGGGCGACGCTCGCGCGCCAGCGCTGGCTCACGACGCTCGGTCGATCCGCTCTCGGCGAGCGACTCGCGGCCACGCCGGGCCTCATGCGCGGGCCGCTCGAGTTCGCGCGCCTCGTCCCCGGCGACGGCCTGTTTCACCGTGCGCTGCGCGAGCGGCGCGATCCGCCGGACGAGCTGTGGGCGCGCCGCTCCTGGTTCGCGATCGACGGCGACCGCCTGCTCGTCCAGGAAGTGTTCCTGCCCGAATCGCAAACGTGAGCGACGATCCGGAAGTCGCGAGGCAGCGCGATCCGACGTACAAGCCGCAACGGCACCCGCATCCCGCGCGGGGCGCATTCCGCGCGCTCGGCCGGACTTTGCGGGAATACGCGCTGCTCATGCGCCTGCACAAGCCGATCGGGATCTGGCTGCTGCTCTGGCCGGCCCTCTGGGGACTCTGGATTGCGGGCGACGGTCGTCCCGATGCGCGCATTCTCGTCCTGTTCGTGGTCGGCGTCGTCGTGACGCGCTCCGCCGGCTGTGTCATCAACGACTACGCCGACCGCGACTTCGACCCCGAGGTCGAGCGCACGAAGGACCGGCCGCTCGCGGCGCGGCGCATTGCGCCGGCCGAGGCGCTGTTTCTGTTCGTCGCCCTCGGCCTCGTCGCGGTCTGGCTGGCGCTGCAACTCGATCCCTATGCGCAGCTCTTCGCGGTCGCGGGCGCCCTGCTCGCCGTTACCTATCCCTGGCTCAAGCGCATCGTGCACGTGCCGCAGTTCTACCTCGGCGTCGCCTTCGGATGGTCGATCCCGATGGCGTTTGCCTCGCTGACCGGCGAGGTGCCGAAGATTGCCTGGCTCCTTCTCACGGCCGTCGTGCTCTGGGCGGCGGTCTACGACACGATGTACGCAATGGTCGACCGCGAGGATGACGAGCGGATAGGCGTCAAGTCGACCGCGATCCTCTTCGGCGAGGCTGACCGCGCGATCATCGCGATCATGATGACGATGACGCTCGCCGCACTCTGGCTTGCGGGGCAGGAAGCAAACCTGGGCGTCTGGTATCGCGGCGGGCTGGTCGCGGCAGCGATCCTCTTCGTTTATGAGCTCTGGCTTATCCGGGGGCGGGAGCCGGCTGCCTGCTTCCGCGCCTTCAACAACAATCACTATGTCGGAATCGCGATTTTCGCCGGGATCGCGCTCGACTACCTTTACCGCGGTACGTAACCGCCCGTCGCGCTGCTACCCGCGGCGCGCGCGACGGCCCAGACCTCGACACGCCGGCAACCCGCGCGTTTCAGCTCTCCAGCGAGCGCATCCGCCGTGGAACCCGTGGTCAATACGTCGTCAACGATCGCGACGGCGGGCGGGACCTCTCTCGCACGGATTGCGAATGCGCCGGCGACGTTGACGCGCCGCACGATCGCCGGCAGTGCCGCCTGCTCCTCGGTCGCACGCGTGCGGATCGCGACGCGGTCCGCGACCGGGAGTCCGAGGATTTCCGCCCCGAAGCGCGCGATCTCGCTCGCCTGGTTGTAGCCGCGGTGCGCCTCGCGCGCAGGATGGAGCGGGACCGGAATCACGGCGTCGACTGCCGTCGCGCCGCGCTCTGCAATGCGGCGCGCGAGGAGCGTCCCGAGGATGCGCGCTATCGCGATCTGTCCGCCGTATTTCAGGCGATGTATCAGCTCGACGAGCGGAAATTCGTAGCGATACGGAACGAACGCTGCGTCGAATGCGGGCCGCCGTGCAACACAGTGGCCACAGGCGATAGCGGGCGCCGCGAGCGGCGCGGCGCAGATCGCGCAGCCGCGGCCGGTACGCGGAAAGTCTTCTTCGCAATCCCGGCAGAGATCGAGGAAAGGCGGTTGACCGGGGTCCAGGCAGAGCAGGCAGGTGGCCGGAAAGAGCTTGTGAATCAGCGTCTTGGAGATGCCGTAAACCTGCCGAAGCAGGCTTGGTTGACAGTGCGGAAGGGCATTCGAATACTGCGCCACGGTGCCAACATGCGCCGCGGGCGCGCGCCGAATGCGGCGGTTTTTCGTTCCGAACGGGGAGCAATGCAATGGATGGCAACGGTGCGGGCGCGGACATCCGCAGCAGCTGGACGCTCGAGGAGGTGCGCGCGCTCCATGCGCTTTCCTTCAACGACCTGATGCACCGCGCGCAGTCGATACATCGCAGCCACTTCGACCCGAATGCCGTGCAGGTCTCCACGCTGCTCTCGATCAAGACCGGCGCCTGCCCAGAGGACTGCGCCTACTGCCCGCAGAGCATCCGCTATGACACGGGGCTGGAGCGCGAAGCCTTGATGGATCCCGCGGAAGTCGTCGACCGTGCCCGCGCCGCGCGCGAGGCGGGAGCGACGCGCTTCTGCATGGGCGCGGCCTGGCGGAGCCCGAAGGACCGTGACCTCGACCAGGTCGTCGAGATGGTCGAGGGCGTCGCTGCCCTCGGCCTCGAGACCTGTGCGACGCTCGGCATGCTGACGCCTGCGCAGGCGCGACGGCTGAAAGACGCCGGGCTCGACTATTACAATCACAACCTCGACACGTCGGAAGCCTTCTACGGCGAGGTCATCACGACGCGCACTTACCAGGACCGCCTCGACACGCTGGCGGCCGTCCGTGCGGCAGGCATCCACGTCTGCTGCGGCGGCATCCTCGGCATGGGCGAGCAGGCGGAGGACCGCATCGCCTTCCTGCATACGCTTGCGACGCTGGATCCGCATCCGGAAAGCGTCCCGATCAACAACCTGGTGCAGGTGGCCGGCACGCCGCTCGCGGGCACGGCGACGATCGATCCGATCGAGTTCGTGCGTGTCGTCGCGCTCGCGCGCATCCTGATGCCGCGCTCGCACGTGCGACTGTCGGCGGGCCGCGCGCAGATGAGCGACGAGATGCAGGCACTCTGCTTCCTCGCCGGCGCGAACTCGATCTTCTACGGCGAGAAGCTCCTGACGACCGGCAATCCCGACACCGCGAGCGACCATGCGCTCTTCGGCCGTCTCGGCATCCGGCCCGAGCCGGCCGCAGCGGGGACCTGAGTCGTGCCTGCAGCGCCGATGGCATTCGAGTCCGTCCTCGCGGATCTCGACGAGCGCGGCCTGCGCCGCCGGCGCCGCAGCGTCCGCCGCCTCTCGCACGACACCGCAGAGATCGAGCTCGACGGCAGGCCCTGCATCGATTTCTGCAGCAACGACTACCTGGGAATCTCCGCGCATCCTCGCGTGACGGCCGCCCTCGTCGCTGCCGCGCGCGAGCATGGCGTCGGCGCGCGCGCATCGCATCTCATCAGCGGCCACCAAGGCGAGCACGACGCGCTGGAGGAGGAACTTGCGGCATTCACCGGCCGCGAGCGAGCGCTCCTCTTCTCCACGGGGTACATGGCGAACCTCGGGCTCGCGACCGCGCTCGTCCGCAAGGGCGGGGTCGTGCTCGGCGATGCGCTCAACCACGCATCGCTGATCGACGCGGGACGCATCGCCCGCGCGTCGGTCGACTATTACGCGCATCGCGATGCGGCGGCGCTCGATGCGAAGCTCTCCGGCCTCAATGCCGGCCCCGCGCTCGTACTGACCGACGGCGTCTTCAGCATGGACGGCGATCTCGCGCCCCTGCCGCTGCTCGCGATGACGTGCGCACGGCATGGCGCCTTGCTGTCCGTAGACGACGCGCACGGTCTCGGCGTGCTCGGCGACGGCGGGGGCGGCTCGGCCGAATACTTCGGCCTCACGCCGCACCAGGTACCCGCGCTCGTCGGCACGCTCGGCAAGGCCTTCGGCAGCTTCGGCGCCTTCGTTGCCGGGGATGCCGGCCTCATCGAGACGCTCATCCAGCGCGCGCGCACCTACATTTATACGACGGCGCTCCCCGTCGCGGTCGCGGCGGCGACCCGGGCCGCGCTCTCAGTCTCGATTACCGAGTCCTGGCGGCGCACACGTGTGCTATCGCTCGCGCGCCGCTTCCGCGCGCTCGCAACCGACGCCGGAATTCCGCTCGCGGCCTCGGATACGCCGATCCAGCCCATCTTGCTGGGCGGCGCGGACGCTGCGGTCGCGGCGAGCCGCCGGCTTCTCGAGCGCGGATTCTTCGTCGCGGCCATTCGCCCGCCGACCGTGCCGGACGGCAGCTCGCGCCTGCGCGTCGCGCTCTCGGCGGCCCACCGCGACGCCGACGTCGAAGGGCTCGTGGCGGCGCTCGCCGAAGTCTTGGCCTGCGAATGAGCGACCCGACCCGCACGCCAGATCCGCGATCGCCGCTCCTCGATCGCGCCGCCATCCGCCGCCATTTCGACCTGGCGAGCGCAGGCTACGATGAGTCCGCCGTCCTCGCCGGGCGCCTGCGCGATCAGATGATCACGCGGCTCGACTGGACCGCATTCGTCCCGGATTCCATCCTCGACCTCGGCTGCGGCACCGGCCCCGGCGCGGCGGCGCTCGCCACGCGCTGGCCGCACGCCCGCGTGGTCGCGCTCGACGCATCGCCCGCGATGCTGCGTGAAGTCGCGCGCCGCGATGCGGCCGGACGCATCGAACTCCATTGCGCAACGGCCGAGGCGATGCCGCTGCCGGACGCGAGCTTCGATCTCGTCTTCAGCAACCTGATGCTGCCCTGGTGCGAGGACATCGACGCGGTCTTCGCGGAGGTCGCTCGCGTGCTGCGGCCGCGCGGCCTCTTCACGTTCACGAGCTTCGGACCCGACACGCTCATGGAGCTTCGCGCCGCATGGGCCACCGTCGACGGCGGCGCGCATGTCCATCCCTTTACCGACATGCACGACCTCGGTGACGGCCTCGTCCGCGCGGGGCTCACCGAAGCGGTGCTCGACGTCAGCCGCTACACGCTGACCTACCCGGATGTCGGCACTCTGATGCGGGACCTGAAGGCGATCGGCGCGCAGAATGCGGCGGGCTCACGGCTGCGCGGGCTCACGGGCCGCAGGCGCCTCGCCGCGATGGCCGAGGCCTACGAGCCATTCCGCGCGGACGGCACGCTGCCGGCGACACATGAGGTCGTGTTCGGCCAAGCCTGGGGAGCAATGGATTCCCCGGAACGCGGAGGTCGCGGGCAGGGCGAGGTCATCGTCCCGATCCGCGACATCCGCCGGCGAAACTAGCGCGCGTCAGCGGAACTTGTCGGGAAACTGCTTCGCGATGCCGTCCGCGAGCGCGTCCGCGATCACGTACATGTGGTGCGTCATCGCCGCCCAGGTCTTCGCCTCGGCGTCCCATTGCTTTGCCTTGAACTCGCCGATCTGCTGCACGTGATGCGATCCGTGCGCGGCGAGGAGCCCCTTCAGCGTCTCGACCGGCAGGTTCGGGTTCGCGCCGCCGAGGAAGGCGGCGATCTCGCTCGCGTTGGCGAGCAGCTTCGACATCGCCGCATCCTGGGCCGCCTTGTCATTCGCGACAGTCGCATCGAGATAGCCCTTGACCGCGCCCCAGTGGCCGGCGAGCAGCGTGAACAGCTTGTCCGAGGCCGCCTTGCCGTAGAAAGGCTCGATCGCGCCGGCGATCGCCTTCGCATTCTCGACCACCTGCCGCTCTGCCGCGTCGGCGGCGGCCTTGTCGCCCTCGAAGCGTGCGTCCACGACGTTGCGCACCCAGAACACATGTCCGATCCACAGGTCGCGCAGCGCCGCGCGCGTGTCCGCGAGCTTCGTCGCGACCACGGCTGGCTGCGCGCTCTGCGCCGTCGGCGCATCGTGCGCGACTGCCGGCAGGCTGATTGCCGCGGCGGCAGCGAGCAGGGTGGCGGGAAATGAAATCTTCATTGCGATTCTCCTAAAGGGATTTGAGGTACTCGACGAGGTCGGCCTGCTCGGCGTCGGTGAGACCGAGCCCCTTCCGCGCGTCGTAGGTGGCGACCGCGTCCGCGAGCGTCGCGGCCGTGCCGTTGTGGAAATAGGGCGGGTGCTGCCACAGGCCCTTGAGCGGCGCAGTGCGATACAGCTTCGTCGCGCTCCGCGACGCGTAGCTCGGCACGCCCGCAGGCTCCGGCTCGCTCACCACCTCGTCGGGCGAGTGCAGCCGCTCGTTCGCATCGGTGAACTCCGTTCCGCTGTGGCAGCCGGAGCAACCTGCGGCGCCTTCGAACAGCGTCTGTCCGCGCGCTGCGGCCGCGGGATCGAAACTGCCTTCGGGCGCAGGCGGTGCATCGATGGAGAGCTGGTACGCCTGCAGTGCCGGCAGCTTGTCGGTGACGAGGTCATCCGTACCATTCGTTACAGCGACGCCGGTACGCGGCTCGGTGAACGTGCCGTGGCCGCCCATCTGCGTGACGGCGACATAGCGATTCCAATACGCGAGCTCATCGCCGTCGCCGGTCGTGGTGACGCTGTGAATCCCGCGCAGTCCGAAGGCCGGCGGGATGACCTGCGGCCCGTTCACCCCGTCGAAATTGAAGCGCGGGTCGTACTTGCCCGGACCCCAGGAGTTGTAAACCGCCTTCTGCGCGGGGCTGAGTGCCGGTGAAAGCGCAATGATCGCGCCCGGATTCAGGTCCCGGTTCGGCCAACCATCGAGGCGCCGGCCGATGCCGTGCGCGAAGGAGTCGTCCACGGTGGAATGACACAACGCACAGGTGATGCCAACGCGTGTCAGCGTGTCGACGCCATTGACCGTTTCGACCGTGCCCTTCACGCCGACCACGGCGTCGAGCTTCAGCAGTGCGACGGTGGTCGCCGGATCGGTAAGGCTGATCGAACCGTCCTGGATTCCCTGCACGACGGCGGGCGGCAATGCTTCGGCATCGACCTTGAGCCCGACCGACAGCGCGGTGACCGGATCGACGGCGGAGCGGACGACCTCGTGCATCCTGAGCGCGTCCGTCCACCGCGTCTCGTCGCCGAAGGTGTCGTGACGGAAGATGTCGCGGCCCGCAGCGACAAGCGCCGGGTCTAGCGCCGTGGAGAACGTCCAGCTGACCTCGCCGGCGAGCGGCGCGCCGCCGCGACTCCGGGCGCCGGTGGTGACAGTGGCGACGCAATCAGTGTCGCCCGGCAGCACGGCGTTCGGCGTGAAGACAGCGCGATGGGTCGTGCCGTCGTAGGCGACCGTGCCGTCGATCGTCGTACCAGCGGGGCACGAGATTCCGAAATTCGCGGTGTTGATGGTCGAGGGGTCCATCGGGCGCTCGAAATCGACGCTGACTGCCGCGTCGACCGCGACCTCCGACGCGCCGTCCGAGGGACTCGTGTTCTCGACGACGGGAGGATCCGCCCGGCCGCCGTCGTCGCAGGAGGCGACCGCGGTAGTCGCCGCGACGATGAGGGCCGCGAGAATCCGGCGCTCGAGCGCCGGAATGGCGACTGATTCGGACACTTTCGAGCTTCGATGCAACATGACGGCGTCCTCCGGTGTGGGCCGCCGGCACACGTGCGCGGCGGGGACGCGTCCGTTATAGCTCGACAAAGACACTATAGAAATATTAATATGCCAAAAGTACCTCGGCACGGAAGACGGCCATGAGCGAAACATTCGGCGCCAGTCGCAACCGCCTCATGCGCCACCTGCTGCGCAACAAGCAGGGCGCAAGCATCGACGAGATGGCGAGCGCCGTCGGCGTGACGCGCACCGCCGTGCGCCAGCACCTCGCCGCTCTGATGCGCGATGGCCTCGTCGCCGGCGGCGAGACGCGCCCGACGGGCGGCCGTCCGGAGCAGCTCTACGTGCTCTCGCCGCAGGGCCGCGAGGAGTTCCCGCGCCGCTATTCCTGGTTCGCGCAGCTCCTGATCGAGGCGATGCAGCGGGAGCACGGCGCGAGCGGCCTGCGCGTGCGACTCGGCCGCATCGCGGCGGCGGTCGTCGCACAGATCCGCCAAGGCGCCCCCGCGATCGGCAGCCGGCGCGAGAAGGTGCAGGCGCTCGCCGGGCTGATGGACAACCTCGGCTACGACGCGCACACCGCCCGCGACCTCGAGGGCGCACCGACGATCGAGGCCGACAACTGCGTCTTCCACGAGCTCGCGGCGAAGAACCCCGAGATCTGCCACTTCGACCTTGCGCTGCTTTCCGGCTACACCGGCAGCAAGGTGACGCTGCACGAGTGCATGGCGCGAGGCGGACACGTGTGCCGCTTCCAGTTCAAGCCGCCGGGGTGACGCTCCACTGGCCGTTCGCTACTCGGTGGTTCTTCACGCGTGTATGCTTGGCCGCTCCGCATTTCGCCGCTCGGCCGGAGGCAGGACTCTTCAGGCATGGCTGACGTATTCGTTTCGTATGCGCGCGCCGACAAGGCGCGCGTCGCACCGCTGGTGGCCGCGATCGAGGGGAAGGGGTGGTCCGTCTGGTGGGATCCCGACATCTCCCCGGGCCAGGAGTTCGACGACCAGATAGAAGCCGAGATCGAGGCGGCTTCGGCCGTGCTGGTCGTTTGGACACCTACTTCGGTAGCTTCACGCTGGGTTCGCGGCGAGGCGCGCGAAGCCGCCGAGCGCAGCATCCTCGTGCCGGTGCGGTTCGAGCAGGCACGCCTGCCCATGGACGTGCGCGCCATCCACACGACGGACTTGGACGGCTGGAGCGATAACCCCGCGAGTCCGCAGGCGGTGGAATTCCTCCGCGCACTCGGCGCAATGATCGCGCGCTCCCAGGCGTCGCGTCCGGCGAAGCCCGGCAGTGCCGCCCCCGCCGCCTCCGCGGTCAAGGATGCTCCGCGCTACACGATCTGCGTGCTGCCCTTCGTCAACATGAGCGGCGACCCGGAGCAGGAATACTTCAGCGACGGCATCAGCGAGGACATCATCACCGACCTCAGCAAGGTCTCGACGCTTGGGATCATCGCGCGCAACAGCGCCTTCATGTACAAGGGCAAGCAGGTCGACATCCTCAAGGTCGCGCGCGAGCTCAAGGTCAGCCATGTGCTCGAAGGCAGCGTGCGAAAGGCCGGCGGGCGCATCCGGATCAATGCCCAGCTGGTCGACGGCGCGACCAACAGTCACGTCTGGGCAGATCGCTACGATCGGGATTCCAGCGACATCTTCGCGCTGCAGGACGAAATTTCCGAGGCGATCGTAAAGGCGCTTAAGCTGCGGCTGGCTCCGGAAGAGAAGAAAGCCATCGAGCGGCGCGGCACCAGCAACGCCGAAGCCCACAATCTCTTCCTGATGGCACGGCAGACCTACATCACCGGCCAGGAGTACGACTTGCGCTCAGCCGAAGCCATCGTCCGGCTTTGCGCTCGCGCGACCGAAATCGACCCGCGCTACGCGCAAGCGTGGGCGCTGATGGCCATCGGCTACAGGAAGCTGCGCGAAGCAAAGGGTGGCGGCGCGACGGAGGGCATGGCGGCCGCAGAGCGCGCCCTGGCCCTGGACCCGGGCCTCGCCGAGGCCCATGCGATCAAGGCCCAGATCCTGCTGGCGGACGGCGATGCCGATGCCGCAGCGGCAGCAGTCGCCACGGCGCTCGAGCTCGACCCGGAGTCCTACGAAGTCAATAGATCGGCAGGACGCCTGAATTACCAGCTGCACCGGCAGAGAGACGCCGTTCGATACTACGAAAAAGCCGCAAGCCTGATGGAGGCGGATCTCAATTCCGCATCCATGCTGATGAGTTGTTATATGGTCCTTGGCGATCTCGCAGGCATGCGTCGATCCGCGCAGCGGTCGCTCGAGAGAGCCGAGGGCATCCTCGCGCATGACCCGAACAATTCGGTGGTGGCGGGTTACAGTGCCTACGCACTCGCCGCCCTGGGCGAGGGCGAGCGCGCCAAAACGCGCATGGAGCGCGCGCTCTTGATCGATCCGCAGAACTTCAACATGCGCTACAACTTCGCGTGCGCCCTGTGCGTCTACCTGAAGGACAAGGAGGGCTCGCTCCGCATGCTCGGCCCGGTATTCGAGACGGTTACGGAAACATTCCTGCCCTACCTCAAGGCGGACCCGGACCTCGATATGCTGCGCGACGATCCGCGCTACCAAACAATGCTTGCGGCGACCGAGGCGCGGCTCACGACGAACTCCGGCAAGCAGGCCACAGTTTCGACCTGATTCCCGGCGCACGATCATGCGGCGCGACTATTTCGTCACGGGTACTGACACCGGTGTCGGCAAGACGCTAATCACCGCGGCGCTCCTTCGCCGCCTGCGTGAATCGGGCCTGCGCGTCGCCGGCATGAAGCCGATCGCCGCGGGCAGCGTCGCGGGACCGGAAGGGCCGGCGAACGACGACGCCCTGCTCCTGCAGGCGGAGTCGAGCGTGCGCCATCCGTACGCCATCGTGAATCCGTGGCTGTTCGAGCCCGCGATCGCGCCCCACATCGCTGCGGACGAAGCGGGAATCACGATCGACACCGCGCGCATCGTTGCGGCTCACGAATCGCTCCGCACAGACGCCGACGTCGTGCTCGCGGAAGGTGCGGGCGGTTTTCTCGTACCGCTCGACGCACGGCGCAGCTGCGCCGAGATCCCTGTGCTCCTCGGCATGGACGTGATCCTTGTCGTCGGCTTGAGGCTCGGCTGTCTCAATCACGCGATCCTGACGGCGGAGGCGATCGCCGCGCGCGGTCTCGCGCTTGCCGGCTGGGTCGGCAACCACATTGACTTGGGCTTCGCGCGCTTCGACGCCAACGTCGCGACGCTCGAGGCGCGCATTGCCGCGCCATGCCTCGGCATCGTTCCCCATATGGCGCAGCCGGACGTCGCGGCCGCCGCAGCGGCGCTGTCAGGAGCGTCGCGCTTGAGCCGCATCCCACTGGCGGAAAAGGAAAAAAGCGGGTTGCGGCCCTAGCGCCCAACCCCTTACGATGCGCGGGCCGTGAGCCCGCGTGCCGCGAGCCACCCCCGGGGGATCCGTTGCACATCGCCAGTCGGTTCCAGATGCGGTCGGTCGTCGCCGGCGTGCTCGCCTCGGTCGCCTCCCTGCCCGCGCGCGCGGACTGGAGCCTCGTCAACATGCCGGAGGGCGTCAGCGAGCTCTCGCGCGAGATCCACGACATGCACATGATCATGTTCTGGATCTGCACCG
>Ga0111538_10007979_pt1 | contig 14219 bp, 7 predicted proteins | sample SoiMethybrSBSTD1_FD_79669 | JGI IMG/M metagenome (GOLD analysis project Ga0111538, IMG submission 79669) | Bulk soil microbial communities from a Populus tree surrounding site in Tennessee, USA - Soil MetaG P. TD hybrid SBSTD1 (version 2)... | ecosystem: Environmental > Terrestrial > Soil > Tree... | reverse complement strand
GCGGGTCTCCGATCAGCGATACACAGTGATCAGCGCGATAGCGAAACGCGATTCGGCCTGGGCCAGGGAATTGACCGTTGAAATGGTGAAAAAGGAGACTAACAGCCGCGACGCGTCATTTGCGAGAGACTCGGTCCATCAACGGCTGGTGGCGATGAGACTACTGTATGCCGCAACTGAAATGCTCCCCACGGACCTGAACGCGGCGCTCGATTTTGCCAGGGCTAGTTTTAATTACCCGGCGACTGTCACACTCACTAATTTTCTTTACCGCCTCGCCGCTGTGGATCAACAGCGCGCAGATCAGTTATTCGCCGACGCGCTCGCAGTTTACGGCGACAAACCATTCCGAGAGTTCCTTTTCTTGCAAGCGTATCCATTTGCGTGGCGCGAGACGCTCAATACGCCGGTAGTGCCAAGTTATGCCGTGCCTGCGAACTTTGTGATGAATCCATCGCTGCAACGAAGGTTCGTCAAGATCCTGCTTAGCCGAGCACAGCAAGCGATCGAGAGTCCTTTCGATGCGCAGGACGTCTATCGAAGTGCAAACGTGGAGCTGTTGCCAGGCACAGCGCATCTGTTACAAGGATTGATAACACTCGAGCCACAGGTCAGGAGTTATCTTCCCGACCTCTTGCCCTCGCTCGTCGACGCGCGTGAAAAAATCCTAGTCTCACTTTCAGTTGAAACTCAGAAGCTGTTTCAACAACCCGGCCGCGAAGTCTCAACTATTCCGGTCCAGACGTTTGACGAACGGATAGAATCGGCGCTGAAAGAGCCTGATACAGACGAGCGCGATCAACTCATCGTCACGGCGATATTCGGATCCGAAAAGGAAAGCCTGGGGAGCGTAGTTCAGGCGGTCGACAAGATCACCAATTCAGATCTACGCACGCAAGTATTCGAATGGCTCTACTTTCACCGCGCCATAGCCGCTATCGAAAACGAGCAGTTCGACGAAGCGGAGAAACTAACGGCCAAAGTCGAAGGACACGAGCAACGCGCGTTTCTGCACACCGAGATCGCCAAGGCACTACTAACCATCCGCGATGGGCAGACTCGCGCGCAGCAGCTTCTCGAAGCCGCCATAACGGAAGCAAAGAAGACGGACGTGAACCTCTACGCGGCGCGTGCATTGCTAACAGTCGCTATCCTCTACGCGAAGATCGATCTCAGCCGTTCGATCGCCATCCTCGCCGACGCGATCAATTGCATCAACCGCCTCGACAACCCCGACTTCAGCAACGATCAAGCCCTCGAAAAATCTTCGGAGCGAAAGGGCAGAGGCGGACAGGACGAAGGCGACTACGTGTTTCGCTTTTACCTGCCCGGTCTCGATCCGGAGAGTGCTTTTCGTGAAGTGGCAAAGCTCGACTTCGACACCGCACTGTCTCAAACCACCGCGATAACCGACAAATTTCAACGCGCCATGTCAACACTAGCCCTCGCAGAACCCTGTCTGACGCAAGCGTCACGACAAGTTCCTAAGAAACCAAACGCCTAATCAGTCAGCTTCGCTCAATCTCCTGAACTTGCCGCTATTAAGAATCCGTGGTTTTCTTTGGAGCGCTCATTCTCGACGATCCCCGGAATAACCAGGAGCCCCATGGATAAAACGTTCAACCTCGACCCCAACATTCTTGGACCAAATAGTTCAGCCAGCATCTCCGTCAGCGCGAATACCGACGCAGACGTCCTCCAAGCGATCGTGAAAAACGATCCATTTCCGACGCGACCCGACGGAAAGATCCCGTTGGGAAACATCGCGCTCGCAGCGGACGGAAAGCCGGTTGATTTCAAAGCAAACGGAGGATCGGTAAGTTTCGGTTTCCAGGCCTCGTTCCGAACCGGCGCCGGTGTGTTTGATAAATCCGCCGACGCAATCGGCTCGCTCCAGCTTGACGCGCCTTCAGCTCTGAACCTCGACATTCCGGGTGGACCAACCGATCGATATCTGTTGATGCTTCTCGGCTACGAAGCGTCGGGTTCGTTTTCCGCATCGCATCCGATTGGAGTTCTCGGCAGTTTGACGTTCGGCGCCACCGCAAGTGCCGGCGGTCTCTACGCCGTCATGCACCGGTTCGCGGGTGATGAAGGAGCGGCGACAGTCCTTGAGACCGCCGTGAAGAGTTGGCGTTTGCCGCGCCAGATTGCCGGCGTGGACGATCTGAAACCTGGCACGTGGCTGCTCGCCGAAGCCGATGGCTCACTTGCAATGAGCCTCAAGGCCCAGATGGGCTACGACTTCAACTTCGTCAGACAAGCTCACCTTCTCGGCATGACCCGTGAACTCGGCGCGAAGATCGATGCTGGTCTTAGCGCCACGCTTGGTTTCAGCGTGAGCGGCAAACATATCGTTTGCATCGGCCGCGAAACTGACGGACCCGTTTATCGTCTGCGTCTGTTCAAACAGAAAACGAAGGGCATCAGTGCGGGATTGAATGTCACTGTCGGCGTGACCGGTCGAGCTGAGCTGCCGGGCAACATCGATGAGTTTGTTAAAGCCGTTTTCGGTGTGCACGGCGAACAGGTCGTCAGGGACTTGCAGATCATCAGGCAGTGGACCGATCCGAATACCGATCTCGGTGACACTGTTGCACGATTGGTCAACAGGACGGGATTGGATCTGCTTACCGACGTCACCGGGATCGACGCACGCGCGGCGTTCAATGCGGCGCGTCAGAAGATTCTCGACGTGTTCGCGTTGTGGGACGGGTTGTCTGAACGAGCGTCTGCCGCGCTCTGGAAGATTCTCGGCACCTTCGGCGGGACTGAGATCGCAACTTTCAAAACGTTCCTGACAGCGTTGGCGAATCCGGATCCCGCCGCGAGTAATCAAGCACTCGCGCAGGCGCTGCAGAAGGTCACGTTTGGCGATACTCCCGAAGGACAGTGGTTGGCGGCAGTTGCCGAGCGCGGACTGTTGAAACTATCGGACCAGCTAGACGAGGTCCGTCAGATCGCCCAGCAAACGTTGCAAATACTGAATGGCGGCGAGATCAAGAAGCTTCAGGAGTTCATCAACAAACGGCTTAATCTCGATCAGATCCGCAGTATCGTCACCGCAAACGACTTCGACAAGGTCGACGGATGGCTGATCGCACGACTCGGCGACTTCTTCGATAAGAAACTGCACTTTGAAGACCTGAAAGAAATTCAGGCAGCGATCAACGGCGTCTTCACGAAGGCAGCGGAGATTTACGACAAGAGCCTGAAGGCGCTGAACAATCGCTACAGCTTTGAGTTCGCTGCGACTTACGAAAAGACCACGCAAGGCCAGGCGTTGCTCGACGTCGAGTTTGACGTGAGTCAGCAGCCGGCTGCTGCGGCGCTGCGGGAAGTTGTCGTCAACGGCAAGCTCGACAACTTGCTGGTCAATGAGATCAGCGGCGTTACGCTGAATGTCGCCACGCTGAGTCATCAGATCAAGCGTCGCACGGATGTTCAGATCCATATGCCGTTCTTCGATTCTGAAACCGAGCACATCAACGACAGCATCGCGACCATGGCCGTCGAGCACGACGGCGGTCGTGTGCTCGCGTATCAGTTGAACGCGAAGGACAAAGTCACGGTCAAGAACCGTTACATGAGCCAGTTGTCGGTGCTGGGTGCGTTACGCGTGAAGGATGGTCAGATCACGGTCGGCGCAGCCGAGGACCAGTCGATTGTCTACCAGCAACTGCAAATCAAGTCGAAGACGACGCTCAAAGAGCTCGAATTTCGCACCGCGCCGTTCGTTCGCCGCATGCTGACCGGCGTCTTCGCGGATGATGGAGCGATTGATAATTTCTATGTTGGTCTCGATCAAACCGTCAGCAATGTTCTGCACACGCCCGCAAACAACCTCGGCGATGTAGCTGTCAGTCTTCAAGTCGACCTACCTGCGAGTGTGCTCGCGGCCTGGTTCAATAAACTTGACGACGATAGCCTACGAAACGCGACGATGGCGATGTCGCGAAACCTGCAAGCACATTTCAAGTCGCTGCTTGTGTCGACGTATTTTCAAGACGTCACGAAGCTGCGACAGAACGAAACAGCAGCCGCTTTGCTCGCCTGGGCCGCGTTCCCGGTTTCGACTTCGATCAGTTTCGTAGATGGTCAGATTAAGCGCTTCAACACCAATAACGACGTCTTTTGGAACTGGCCGGACAAAGATCTCCGGCGCACGATGGCTTTTGATTCGCATACCCAGAATTCGCTAGCAGATTCACTCGCAGTTGCGCGCGAGCGCCTCCTCGACGCCGGTGATGGACACAATGCTGGTTTCTTCGTTCCGACCGAGGTTGGTGATTTTCTAAAGCTGGCGACGAATCAAATGGGAGACACTCTGTTGCAATCGCTGCTGATAACGGAAATGGAATTGGTTAGAGGTGCAGCGGGTGCGCTCAAGGACGTGCAGCAGTCGCTGAATGACATGCCGACCGCACCCACGAAAGCAATCGTCCGTCTGGCTGAGTTTGGCGCGAAGATCACCGACACGTTCAACAGCAAGCTTTCGATCTACGGTAGCGAAGCTTTGCGTCCGTTGTCGTCGATGTTGTTGCTGGCTGCTTCAGGAGCGCTGAGTCCGGGAGCGATGGCGGGACCACGGGCGATGCTGAATCTATACGTGCTGAATTCCCAGCACGCTTTCGACTTGAAGCAATTTCTGACAGGAGAGTTGCCGGCGCAGAGTGACGTTGCCGTCGCGCAGACACTTACGAACCTCGGTTTGAATCCGTAGTAGGGCGGGCTACGGACACCCGCCCTTCGTTGGACTACGAACGTTTGAAGATGCGCTTGGCTTCGTAAGAAACGTTCGGGTTGTCGACGTACATGTCGATAACCAACTCGCCCTGACCCGTCATCGTCCACTTCCTGACAACCTGCGTGGTCACAGGACCTTTCGGCGTCTCGGCAGTCGTCACGTCCGTGACCGTGATGCCGTTGCCGGCAGGCAACCAGTTCGACGTGCGTTTTCCTTTCGGCGCGGGCGCACCCGCAGGCGCGTTGGGCGGCACTGGCGGCGTGAACTCGTGCTCCTTGCCGTCGAGGATGTACGTGTCTTTCTGAACTCTTTCGTTACCAGGCTGAATCAGTTTCGTTTCCACTTCGATCTGATCGTCTTTTTGCGCGACGGTCATGGTCTGGTTCATGTTGCCGGGCATGCCGAAACTGCGTCCCCGGTCCATGGTCCATGAGCCCGCAAAGTTCGGCTTGTCGATCGAAAGCGCCGACGCTCGGACGTCCGGCCCGCACGCACAAGTCGATTTATAAGAACCCAACGCGATTATCGAGATCACGAGCGTCACTGCAATCGTTATCAACGGGTTTCTTGCCATTGGTCGCATCTCCTTTTTCAAAACGACACAAAACTCAAACAGCTTCCGCTACCTGCGTCGCCCGCTGCTCCGTCTTGACCAGCCACAGCAATGGTCCGGTCATGAACGTCGTGACGAGCGCCATCAACACCATCATCGCGAAGATACGCCCGGAGAGAATACCCAGGTCGTATCCGATGTTCAGCACCACCAATTCCACTAATCCTCGCGTATTCATCAAGGCGCCAATCGCAAACGATTGCGACCAGCTCATGCCGGTCCAGCGACTCATCAACATACTACCGCCCAGCTTGCCGGCGATCGCGACGAGAATGATCACGCCGCACCACGCCCAGCTCTGCCAGTCGTTGAGCAAACTAACCTGAGTGCGCAAACCAGTGAACGCAAAGAACAGCGGGAGCAACGCAGCGGAACTGAAGGTCTCGAGCTTGTCTTTCAGAAAACTACGAAATTCGATCGACGACGGCATCACCACGCCGGCGATGAATGCGCCGAACAACGCGTGAATGCCAATCGTCTCCGTAAGCAACGCGCAGGCGAGAACGAATGCTAACATGCCCGCGATCAAACGGCGGCTGTGCAACGTCGAGCTCGGCGTTTCTTTCACCATGCGATTCAACCACGTTCGCACGAAAAACAGCATCGCCAGTGCAAAGAGCAACGTAAACATTACCGTCGCTAACGAAACAATCACTCCGGTCGCATTTACGATTGCGATCACCAGCGCCAGTATGCACCAGGCGGTGACGTCGTCAACGGCAGCACAGGTAAGGGCGATGGAACCGAGAGCAGTTTGCGTTAGTCCGCGATCGTCCAGGATTCGCGCCAGCACCGGAAACGCGGTGATGCTCATCGCAACCCCGATGAATAACGCAAATGCCGTGAACGAGGTTCCAGGCGGCGCCAAGTCTCGATAGAGAAACAGCGAGAGCCCCGAGCCGAGCAAAAACGGCACGATGATGCTCGCGTGACTGATCATCACCGACGCCGAACCCTTCTCGCGTACGTGCGCCACGTTCAGCTCCATGCCCACGACGAACATGAAGAGCACCACCCCGATCTGACTCAACAGCCGCAACGTTTCGAGTGACGACTGCGGAAAGATAAACGACATCGCTTCCGGAAAAAAGAACCCGAGCACCGACGGTCCCATCACGATCCCGGCGACCATCTCGCCCATCACCGGGGGCTGCCCCAGCCGCCGAAACAACCGCCCGAACAGCCCGGCCATGATGATGATGACGATGATCTGGAGCAGCAGAACGCTGAGCGGATTGCGGAAGTTTTGTCTCAGACCGTCCGTCAAAGACGTTATGGTTGCGGGGGCAGCCGTTACGGTCTGCGTGCTTGCGCCGAGGCGTGAGCCGAGTGTGAGAATTATCCAAACACCGGCGATAAAAGCGAGAATTAGTAGCACATAAGGCAAATAGTGCCTTAGATCCGAAAAAGTGAATCGGCGCTGCGGGGGCATCGGTGTTCTATACAACGGCAACTCGTCGACACGCAACCTACGAATTGCGTCACGCGTAGTAACCTGTTAATTTTGCCTGGTTGCGCCGAAGCGCCTTCTAATGACTATAGAGACCCCAAGCAGAACCGAAGTAGGGAATTACTTTGTCTCCAACTACCCGCCCTTCTCGCAGTGGAAGCCGGAGTTTGTGTCCGAAGCCCTCGCGGCATTAAATCAACCCCCCCGCGTAAACGATCCGCTCGGCCTGTACATTCACATTCCGTTCTGCCGGAAGCGCTGCTTCTTCTGTTACTTCAAGGTCTACACCGATAAGAACGCCTCGGAGATCGAAGTTTATCTCGACGCGTTAATCAAGGAGAACGAACTCTACAGCCGCACGCCCGCGTTTCAGGGGCGGCAGTTGCGCTTTGCGTACTTCGGCGGCGGCACGCCGTCGTACATCAGCGACAGACAGTTGCGCTATCTCGTCGATGGTCTGAACAAGCACGTGACATGGGACAACGCGGAAGAAGTCACATTTGAGTGCGAACCCGGCACGATCCAAAAATCGAAACTCGAAACACTGAAACAGATCGGAGTCACCCGCATCAGTCTCGGTATCGAGCACTTCGACGACGAAATTCTCGCAGCCAACGGCCGCGCGCACCTGTCACCCGAAATTTATCGCGCTTACGAGTGGGCCCGCGCTGTCGACTTCCCGCAGGTTAACGTCGACTTGATCTCGGGAATGGTCGGTGAAACGGAAGAGAAGTGGCGCGATACAGTCCAGAAAACGATCGAGCTCGCGCCCGATTCCATCACCATCTACCAGATGGAGCTTCCGTACAACACGGTCATCTCGCAGGACATCCTGAAGAAGGGCCTGACGTCGCCGATCGCCGACTGGTCCACGAAGCGTCGCTGGCTCAACTACGCGTTCGAACAGTTTCTTGCACACGACTACGAAATCGCGGGCGCGGACATCGTCGCGACGAAAAAGAAAACTTGCCGCTTCATTTACCGCGACGCGCTGTGGCATGGCGGCGACATGATCGGCATCGGCGTCTCGTCGTTTTCGCACTTCGGCGGCGTAAACTTTCAAAACGCGCACAACTTCGAAGAGTATGTGCGCATCCTTAACGAAGACCGCCTGCCGCTTTTGCGGGCCGTTTCTCTGACGCCGAAGCAGCGACTCATCCGCGAGATGGTCCTGCAACTTAAAACCGGCGAGCTCGACACCGATTACTTTAAGAAGAAATTTGGAGTGGACGTTTGGGAAGAGTTTCTCCCGGTCTACGAAAATCTTGCCGCCGAGGAATTGCTGGGACGTGAAAATGGATCGATTCAGCTCACGCGTCGTGGCCTTCTCGAAGTGGATCGTTTCCTGATTGATTTTTTTGAACCTGAACTGAGAACTGTACGCTACGCATGAATATAAATAACTACGACGTCATAGTAATGGGTGGTGGACCCGCAGGGAGTTCCGTTGCCAGTATGCTGGCCCGCGAAGGGCGCCAGGTAATTCTGTTCGAGAAAGAAATATTCCCCCGTCATCACATCGGCGAATCGCTGATGACCGATACGTACTGGACTTTCCGGCGCATGGGTCTGCTCGACAAGCTGAAAGCAAGCCCGTTCGTGCGGAAGTACAGCGTGCAATTTGCCAATTCCGCGGGCAAGGAATCGCGCCCGTTCTATTTCTTCGAAGCAGTGCATCACGAGAGTGCCGTGACGTGGCAGGTGACGCGCTCGGAATTCGATAAGTTGCTAATCGATCATGCTGCCGACTCGGGCGTGACGGTCCATCAGGGCGTGCTCGTGAAGCAGGTTTTGTTTGAAGGCGACCAGGCGGTCGGCGTCGAAGTGCAGATGCAGGACGGTTCGCGCCAGAAGTTTTTCGCGAAAGTCGTTGTCGACGCAACCGGACAGGCGGCGATGCTCTCGAACAAGTTTCGCTGGCGCGTGCGCGATCCGAAGTTGAAGAAAGCCGTTTTGTATTCATATTGGAAAGGCGCGCATCGCGAGCCGGATCTCAATGGCGGCGCGACGCTGGTGTTGCGAACGGAGAAGGGAAGCAACGGTTGGTTCTGGTACATCCCGCTCGAGAACGACATCACGAGCGTGGGCATCGTTGCCGATCCGGAGTACCTCGTGCAGGGCCGCGGTCAGGACCTCGCGAAGATCTACCAGGAAGAGATCGACAAGTGCCAACCATGTGCGAAGCGGGTCGAGGGAGGGGAGCGCGTCGACAAGATCTACTCGATTCTCGACTATTCGTATCGCTCAAAGCAGAACGCCGGCAACGGTTTCATCATCATCGGTGACGCGTACGGCTTCCTCGATCCGATCTACTCGTCGGGCGTGCTGCTGGCTCTGAAAATGGCCGAGCTCGCTACCGACGCGATTCACGACGCGTTCAAGCACGACGATTTCTCCGCCGAACGTCTCGGACAGTACCAGGCGAAGCTCGATCGCGGGATCGAGTCGATGCGTAAGCTGGTCTACGCGTTCTACAACGAAGGTTTCAGCTTCTCAGGTTTTCTGCGGAAGTATCCGGAAGAGCGCGTGCACATCATCAATCTGCTGATTGGCGACGTGTTCAAGGAAGGCGTGGACCACGTTTATGGTCCGATGTCAGATTTCGCGGATATCCCACCACCGCTTTACGAGCAGGTCGACGGGACGATGACAGCACGGGTGCCCACGCCCGACGAAGCTGATCTTCTTTTATCCGCGAAATACAGAGATTTCGACGATCGCCAGTCGCAACCCTCCGGCGACTAAAACAACAACTTCAACCCAAACTGAATATGCCGCGGATCTCGTGCCGACGAGATCCGTCCGAACGTCGGCGACCCGAGGAAGTTATCGGGCAGGTTGAAGTTTGGATGATTGAAGAGGTTGAAGACCTCCGCGCGGAACTGCAAGGTCACACTTTCGCTCAGCGCCGTGTTCTTCATCAGCGACGCGTTGACGTTCTGGAATCCTGGTCCATCCAGAATATTCCTGCCCGCGTTGCCAAACGTTCCCGGCGGCGGAAAAGCGAATGCCGCGGTGTTGAACCAGCGGTCCGGCGTCGGGTTTGAGATTTCCGGATTGCCGGCGACGTTCGGACGATCGTTCGCGCCGAAGCCGAGGATCGACCGACCCGTGCCGCTGTTATCGATGTCCGAAAGCAGCGCCACGGTGAACGGACGGCCCGATTGCAGCGTGATAATGCCGTGTGTTTCCCAACCAGTTAACACTGTCGAGACCCAACCGTCGTCCGCGAGATAGCTACGGCCTTTGCCGAACGGCAACGCGTATGAATAGCTGGCCGACAAGCGATGAGGCACGTCGAAGTTCGAACGGCCACGCTCGGCGGCGACGTTGTAACTGTTCTGCGGGAAGTTTGGATCGCCGGCGCTGCTGAAAAAGTTTGAAGCGTCGTCGATCGACTTGGACCAGGTGTATGACACCAGCGACGTCAAGCCATGGAAGAGTCGTTGCTGAAAGCGCGCCTGGAGCGCGTTATAACTGGAGTTACCGCGCGACTCGAGCAAGTCGATGTCGTCGAAACGCGGATCGGGCCGCGGAACGAACGGCAATCCGGGTGGCAGTATCTGCGGTTGAGGCTGATTGATGTCGCGAGCAGTCAGCAGCTTCGTTCCCTTCGAACCGACGTAGGCGACTTCGAAAACAGTGTGGTTTCCGATCTCGCGTTCGATGTTCAGGTTCCAGTGCTGCATGTAGCCAGTGCGGAGATCGCGCTGAATCGCGAGCGCCGAATCCGGCAGCGGGAACGGGAAGAACGACGGGAACGGATCGCTCAACGTTAGCGGCAGTCCAGGTAACGAGAAGAAGATGTTGTTGTCGAAGAACGGCGAGTTGAAGTAGAGCGACTCGGTCGGCGCGAGCGGCGACTGATCGTAGTAAACGCCATAACCGCCGCGCAGGACGGTGTACTGGTCAATGGACCAGGCAAAGCCGACGCGCGGCGCGAAGTTGTTCCTGTCAGGGTCGAAACCACTGCGTGGGACGCCGTTGGTTCCCACTGGAACGATGCTGCGTGTTTCGAGATCAAATACCGTCGCGCGATCTTCGGCGTCGACCGGCGGCGAGTTGTATTCGTAACGCAGGCCTGCCGTGAGCGTGAGTCGCGGCGTGACGCGCCAGCTATCATTGATGAAAAAGTTGTAACTCTCCGTGCGGATCTGTTGCGGATTGTCTACACGCGCGACGCTCGTCAGCAACGGAAACCCGAGCAGCATGTCGGCGAGAGCGTTGCCTGTCAGTTGGAAGAACGGCGAGAACTGAAGCCGTCCGCGCGATTCAACGTCGCGAAAGGCGTTCTGTTGCGTGAAGCGCAAATCGGCGCCGAACTTGAACAGGTGATTGCCGTGCACGTAACTCGAGTTGTTCAAGAACTGGTAAACGTTAGTGACGCTGTCTTGCGGGTTGTTGCCTTCGTCGCCAAGCGGTGAGTAGCCGGTGATCGTAATAAGACTAAGACCGAGGTCGCGTGCTCGCGGCGAGATCGTCGGCAGGCCCACTTCAGAATTCAAGATGCTGCCTTCCTGCGTCACCGATGCAGCGACGCGACTGAACGCGCCGCGGGTTTCGTTCACGAGGTTTGGCGTCAACACCCACGTCAGCGCGACCATACCGTTCTGACTGCGTCGCTTCACGAAGTCGCCAAAACCGGGGACCACCGAGAACGATGAACCAGTGAACGGTTCGAAGAGATCGCGATCGCCGAAACTGTAACGAAACGCAAGATCGGCTTTGTCAGTCAGGTGGTGATCGACGCGCACGTCGAAACTGTCGTTGTCATCCCGCTGTGTTGGAGACGAGACGAAGTTTTGAAATGGCACGTTGCGGTTCGGCAGTGGGTACAACGCGGCAATCGCGCGGCCCACGGGATGGATGAAGAAATCAGGAATCTGGCCAAAATCGAACGGCATGCCTGTGAACGGGTTCGTCGGCACGCCGAAAACACTGTGCGAGAAATTACCAACGCGCTCTTCCGCGGTAGGGACGTTCGTGATGCGCGTGATCCCCTCACGCGAGCGGGTGCCTTCGTAGTCGGCAAAGAAGAACGTGCGATCGCGCACGATTGGACCACCAATCGCGCCGCCAAACTGGTTGCGCAGGTATTTGGGTTTCGGTTCTGTGGCGGGCGCGAAGAAGTTTCGCGCGTCGAGCGCGGCGTTGCGGTGAAACTCGAATACTGAGCCGTGGAAATCGTTGGTTCCCGAATTCAGTATCACGTTCACCTGCGCGCCGGGATTGCGTCCGAACGACGCATCGTAGGTGCTCGTCAGCATTTCAAACTCACGAATCGCTTCTACTGACGGACGCACGCCGAACGTGTTGAGTTTCGGATCGATGTTGTAGACGCCGTCGAGCAGGAAGTTGTTTGCGTCTTCACGCGCGCCGTTGACGCTAAAAGAGAAATCGCCGCGTACTGAACCAGCAGAGCCTGGCGCTGGAGGAACAGCACCGGGAACCAGCAGACTCAATTCGTAGAAGTTGCGGCCGTCGAGCGGCAAGCCAGTGATTTGGCGGTTGTCGACGACGGTGCCGAGCGAAGCGCTGTCTTGCTTCAGATTACCTTCAAACGTTTCGATTACGAAGGTGCCTACACTGCCAACCATCAGTGTTACGTCTGCTCGGACGACTTCATTTACGTGGAGTTCAACCTTGTTCGCGTACTTCTCGAAGGGTTGTTTCTCAATCAGGATTTCATACAAACCTGGAGGGAGCGCCGAGATCGCGTACTCGCCCTGGTCGCCTGTTGTGGCTGTGCGTGATTCGCCGGTGGTGGTGTTTGTTATGGTGACCGTTGCACCCGGCAACGCCTGCCCGTTGGGATCGGAGATGGTCCCACGCACCGCGCCGCGATACGTCTGTGCAACCACTGTCAATGCGAACAACAGAGACAGAACGAGCAGGAAGAGAGTTCGAAAAGTTGACTTCAAGATTCAATGCTCCCGTTCGAAATTTTGGAGGCCCATCGAGTGATTCGCAGACGTTAGCAAATCCCTTTGTAATTTGCTAATTGTCTATTCAATTAGGAAACTGACTGCTAGAATGCCCGCAATCAAGAGATGTAGAGATTTACGGAAAAGCTCTTTTTCGAGTTTCATATTCGGAGGTCTTGATGCAGCCCTGGATCATTTTTGCTCTTGGCGCGGCGCTGTCGTGGGGACTCTATGGTCCTGCTTTGCACAGCGGTCAGGTTGCGCTTGGTAGTCCGATGCGTGCCTTGCTCTGCGTGGGCATCGCTTACTTCTTGATCGGCGTGCTCGTGCCGGTCATCACTCTTTCTTCGCAGGGCCAACTAAACGGCTTCACCATGAAAGGCTCGGTTGGCGCTACTGTCGCCGGTGCGTTGGGTGCGGCCGGCGCCGTCTGCATCATCTACGCATTCCGCTCAGGTGGAATACCGACGTACGTGATGCCAGTCGTTTTTGCAGGCGCGCCACTGGTCAACGTGCTTTATTCGATGTGGTTGCACCCTCCCAAGACCTCACCAAATCCGTTGCTCTATTTAGGTTTTGTTTTGGCTGCTGTCGGCGGTGGTTTGATCTTGTATTTCAAACCGCAGTCGTAGGAACACTCCCCGCACTGAAACACGGATTAACGGATAAGGAGTTCTTCATGAAGAGTCTGTGGGTGTTATTGCTCGTTCTGAGCATGGCGAGCGTGTCTGTGGCCCAATCCAACGCCAACTGGCCGCAGTGGCGCGGGCCGAATCGTGACGGCATTTCGAAGGAAACCGGATTACTAAAACAGTGGCCCGCTGAAGGTCCACCGTTGGCGTGGAAAGCAACCGGTGCGGGCCGTGGTTTCTCGTCGTTCTCCGTCGCGAATGGCAAGCTCTACACGATGGGCCTGCGCGGCGATCGCGAATTCATCATCGCGTTTGACGTGGCTACGGGAAAAGAAGCCTGGGCCACGGCGAATGGAAACGCTTTTCGCAACGATCGCGGTGATGGACCACGAGGCACGCCGACGGTCGACGGCGATCGCGTCTACGCGCTCGGCGGCAGCGGCGATCTTTCAGCGCTTGATGCTCGCACCGGAAAAGTCGTTTGGACCAAGAACATCCTGAAGGATTTTGGTGGGCGCAACATCACCTGGGGCATCAGCGAGTCGCCGCTGATTGTCGGCGATAAGCTGTTGGTGAATCCCGGTGGACCAGACGCGTCGATGGTTGCGCTGAACAAGAGCGACGGTTCAGTGATCTGGAAAAGCCAGAGTGATAAGGCTGGTTATTCATCGGCAATTCCGGTTCAGATAAATGGCGGCACGCAGGTCGTCTTTTTTACCAGCCAACGCGCTGTCGGACTGGATCTGAAGGATGGGCGACTGTTGTGGGAGTATGCGAAGCCTTCGAATAACGTGGCGAACGCTGCGACGCCGATTGCACGCGGGAATCGCGTGTTCATCTCGTCTGATTATGG
>Ga0111538_10007977_pt1 | contig 14221 bp, 14 predicted proteins | sample SoiMethybrSBSTD1_FD_79669 | JGI IMG/M metagenome (GOLD analysis project Ga0111538, IMG submission 79669) | Bulk soil microbial communities from a Populus tree surrounding site in Tennessee, USA - Soil MetaG P. TD hybrid SBSTD1 (version 2)... | ecosystem: Environmental > Terrestrial > Soil >... | reverse complement strand
TCGGAAACGCTGCGACCCTTTGTCGTGGAAGTTGAGGTCGTTGGAATCAGGAAACCCGAAGCACGCTCTTTCGATTCCGTCGGCATGCTGAATCTCGGGAAATAGAGGAGCGGAACGTTCCGGAATCGAAAAACCATGTTCTTCGCGGAAAAGCGTTCTCCCGGTGTCACCGTGGCTTCTTTGGAGGTCCAGCGCCACGCAGGACAATCGCCGGTACAGGCAGTGGCGGACGACCTTTTCAACCGCCATTGCCCAGTCTCCAGACGTTCGTTGTCGCCAGACTGGATATAAAAGCCCTCGATCTGGCCGCTGGCGTTCTCGATCGTGCCGGTCTTGCTTCGCAAGTCGAAGGAAAGACGGCCACCGGTTAACTCCTCTTTCCCACGGACGAAGTGGACTCGGTCTCCGGCAGTCACATGCTTCGTTTCCGGATCAAACTCAATCCAATCCGCATCCACGCGAATATCCTGGTACGTCGCGGTCGCGGGGCCGTTGCATCGATAGTGCCCTTCGCCGGGGGCTTGAACGATTCCCGCCGTGCACTTGAGTTCTGGATTTTCCTGTTGCGGCAAAGGCAGAAGTGGGAGTAACGCGACCAGCGAAAGAAGCAGCATGACCTTTTGCAGTATGCCATAGAAGGACGTGTTAAAATCTGTCGCGAGATGGAGCGAAAAACCAGGCGCACAATCATTGATATTTCGCAGGACCAGCCTGGACTGGATTTTGACGAGGCCGAACTTTCTCCTCCTTTTACATTCCCGGAATACCAGCGAGGTTTGATATCGGCCCGCTTTCTCGCTGACGCTACGGATCTGGGAATTATCCTGCTCGCTTATGTTCCATTCGTCCTGCTGACGTACATGCAGATGCCTTCGGGCGTCTCCTTAGACAGGCGCGTTATCGGCATTTATGGCGCTGGATTCCTGTTATTGACCGGAGTTTATTTTCTTCTCTTCATGCTCAGCGCCAGTCAGACTCCGGGAATGAAAACGCGTCAGCTCATTGCTGTCAGCCGTGAAGGTGCGCCCCTCGAACCCAAGACGGCCTGCATGCGTGGCCTGGGCTATCTGATCTCTCTAGTCCCGTTGATGCTCGGTTTTTTGTGGGCGGTGATAGATCCTGAACATCTCACCTGGGCGGACAAGGTTTCCGGAACGTTTCTGAAAAAGATTTAAGGTAGCGCATGGAAAACTTCGCGCTGGTCGCACTCGCGGAGAATCTCAAGCCTTCGTTGGAAGGCTGCATTATCCGTCGTGTAATCCAGCATCAGACAAACGGGTTTCTTTTGCAGACCAGGTCGGCGAAACTGCCGTCGCTGAAGCTGCTCATGGATGCCAGAAGTCCCGCGTTCTATCCGTCGGAATCCAAGCCACCCATCGACGTTCCAAATTCCGACTTCCTGATGGTTCTGCGTAAGCACTTCACTTCGGCAGAACTCGTGGATTTCAAGAAGCCGCTCTCAGAACGCGTCGTGGAGTTCACCTTCAGAACAGCCGTGCCTTCAAAGGAACTCGAAACGATGTCGCTGCTCCTGGAGTTGATCCCCAACGCACCCAATATTTTCCTTCTGGATGCCGAGCGGCGTGTGTTGTCCTCGTTTCTGCCAATAACGCCCCAGCATGGGATCGTACAGTTTGACACTTACGCGTATCCGCGCTCTGACAAGATCGAACTGGAGCGGATCATGCAGGAGGATGTGCCGGAGCTTCAGGAGCCCGGAAGAAATCGTGATTGGCTGGTCTCCAGAGTGGCAGGGCTGGGTCCCGTGTTTGCCGACGAAATCCTCTTCCGGCAACGGAGGAGCGGACGCACTTTGACGGAAGAGATCCGCAGTATGGTCGAGCAGGTGCAGGCGCCTCTTCATGCAACGCGCATTTATACGGAGAAGCCTCTCGGTCATATTTTGGAACAGAACGATTTGCGCGCCTTAAGCAAGGCCATCCTCAGCCCTGTCGAATTGCTTTCGCTGGAACGCACACACAGCTCCCGGGAATTCGCAAAAATTATCGAGGCCGCTCGTTTCTATTTCGACGAAATCGAAAGCCGCCTTCTCCTGGAACAAGCCAAGTTGCCACTATTGCGGGATCTTCGTAGCGCGTCGCGACGGTTCACTGGTCGTGAAAAACGACTGCTGCGCGAGCAGAAGGGTTACGAGGACGCAGACAAACTTCAACGAACGGCCCAGCTCCTCACGACGAGCGGGAAAAAACTCGATCAGCGATATGAAGCGATCACCGCAACCGACTACTTCGGTGAGGCTCCACAGGATGTGCAAATCGAACTCGATCCGACCCTCACATTACGTGAAAACATCGACAAGATGTTCAAACGGCATCAGAAGGCGGGACGTGGCATTGATATCGTCGCCCGCCAACTCGAAGACGTCCGCAAACGCGGCGCCGGCGTAGCTGAACGGCTGCGAAGACTTCAGGCGATCAAGGACTGGCATACGTGGCTTGCAATCGCCGAGAAGGTCTCGATGGAGCGTAGCGGGACAGCGGACGTTCCTGAACGTACGACTCCGGGAGTTCGCCGGTTTCGAACAGTCGTTTTGGAGGGTCACGAAATCCTTGTCGGGCGAAACAGTCGCGAGAACGATGAACTTACGTTTCGCGTGGCGGCACCGGATGATTTCTGGATGCACGTGGCGGACTACAGCGGCTCTCATGTCATTGTGCGCAATCCCTCAAAAGAAAAATCACTGCCCGAAAACGTACTGACAAAAGCTGCCCAGCTTGCGGCCTACTTTTCGCAGGCCCGGAACTCCTCCAAGGTCGAAGTCCATTACACCCGTCGAAAACACGTCAGCAAAGTCCGGCATGCAAAGCCCGGACTCGTCAAACTTTCAGACTTCGACTCCATTCGAGTCGAGCCTAAGAATTGGATCAACGAATAACCCGAAATGATCACGTTTGATTACACCAATGTTTTGGATACCGCAGTAGGCGCACACGGCATTCCCGAAGCTTCCCTGATGGCCGCTGTCAGCGCGGGTCAACGCGCGGTCGATGCCGTAGACGCTGCACATAAAGCCGGAAAACTCGGATTCGCGAATTTGCCGAACGCGGAGAAGCCGCTTCGACAAGTCCTGGACTTCGCGAAAGAGCACGAGCACAAAAACATCGTCATCGTCGGCATCGGAGGGTCAGCGTTGGGACCTGCGGCGCTCGAATCGGCGCTGTCGCCCGCCAATGCCTCGCGGAAGCTCGTTGTTCTCGACAATATCGATCCGGACTTCATCGCTGGTTCGCTATCCACGCTGAATCCCGCAGACACGTTCGTGAATGTGATTGCGAAATCCGGCGTTACCGCAGAGACGATGGCGACTTTTGCGATTGTGAAGAAATGGATGAACGACGCGCTCGGTCCCGCTCGCACTCGCGAGAGATTCGCGGTTACTACCGACCCCGAAAAAGGAGATCTGCTCGCGATTGCGCGACAGGAGAGATTCCCCACTTTCGAGATCCCGCGGAACGTCGGAGGTCGGTTCAGCGTCCTGACGCCGGTAGGCACGTTGCCTGCAGCGCTGCTGGGCCTCGATGTCGAAGGCCTGATGCGCGGAGCAGCTCAGACCGAAGAACAATCCAGACGACAGTTTGCTGAGAATCCCGCTCTTGTCGCGGCGTTCGTTCAATGGATTCTGGATCACCAATACCGGAAATCGATCCTCGTCCTGTTTCCGTATTCGCAGGCGCTATGGAAGTTTTCCTTCTGGTTCAAACAGCTCTGGGGAGAAAGTCTGGGAAAGAAACTGGACCGGCGGGAGCACGAAGTTTTTTCCGGCCAAACCCCGACAGCGGCGCTCGGAGTAACGGATCAGCACTCACAGCTACAACTTTTCATCGAAGGCCGCAACGACAAGTCTTTTCTATTCTGGGCCGTGCGAGACTTCAAGGAACCTTTGCCGATCTCCCATCCCTATGGAAACCACGACTCGATGGCGTACCTGGAGAAACGAACTCTGGCGGAACTCTTTACCGCGGAACGCCAGGCCACCGAAATGGCCATTACCCAGGCCGGGCGGCCGAATAGTACGATCTACATTGATCGTGTAGACGCACCGGCCGTGGGCAGTCTCATCATGTTCTCGCAGTACATGACGGCGTACGCGGGCGAGTTTTATGATGTTGACGCTTTCGACCAACCGGGCGTCGAATATGGGAAGAAGCTGACGTTCTGTCTGATGAACCGTCCCGGGTTCGAGGAATTTCGCTCCCGGATCGAAACGGAACAAAGAAAGAACCGGAAACTTGTCCGATGAAACATCCCCGACGTTTATCCGTGCTTTTCCTGATAGGGCTGCTTGCCGCAGGCTCTACAGCACTGGGCTACTACTATTATTTCGTCTACGAACCGCCGCTTGGAGCGGCTGAAACCTTCATGAAGGCCCTCGCCGCTCGCGACGCCAGAGCGTTGCAAAACCTCGTGATGGTGACGCCCGACCGTGACTCGACGGACCTCCGCAAGGCCAAACCTGAAGAAATCCAGTCACTCCTGAAAGAGCCGTTCCGGCGTGGCCGCATCCTGGACCAGGATCGTCGCTCTGGTGGGGCTCGGAACTACGACTTCCTCGTGTACCGTCAACCTGATGGGAGCATTCACGCCCTGCTGGCTGCTCAGGTGGGTAAAGAGTATAAAATCGTGATCCCCGAGACTCCTCCGAACCCCAACGTGCCCTTCCTCTGGGATTACGATTGGACGAATTAAAGAACGGTCATATATACTGCAGAAGCTCTTATCAGGAGGCTTTATGTTTGGCTTAAAAATGCCGGAATTGATATTGATCGCGGTGATTATCGTGTTCTTGTTTGGCGCGAAAAGGATTCCGGAAATGGCAAAGGGCGTCGCCGATGGCATAAAGACGTTTAAAAAGTCGATGAAGGATGACGATAAGCCGGCCCCGACCAAGGAACCCCTGGAAAAACACTGAGAATTCCTACCTAGGTCTTCACTAGTAGTTCGTAAACGAGAGCCATCGGCAACCCCATCACATTGGAATAACTGCCTTCGATTCGGGGGATAAAAACACTCGCAAATCCCTGGATCCCGTAGGCTCCAGCCTTGTCCATCACATTTTCCCGGTCGACATACATCGCAATGTCCGCCTCTGTTAGAGCTTTGAACCACACGGCTGTCTCTTCAAGACCTTGCCGCGTTCGCCCACGTGGCTGATCCACAACGCAAACCGCCGTATAGACCCGATGCTCTCTGCCGGCCAGTCTGCCCAGCATGCGGATCGCGTCGTCACGATGGACGGGTTTGCCCAGAATCTCCCCATCGATCGTCACGACAGTATCGGCCGAGAGAATCACGGAGTTCTCGAGCCGGGACGCCACGTCCTTCGCCTTGTCTCTTGCGACTCTCACGACATATCGATCGGCAGATTCCCCACGCAACGGCGTTTCGTCCGTTTGTGGACTCAGGATCGAGAAGGGTATTCCGAGAATTTCGAGAAGTTCCTTGCGACGCGGAGATTGTGAAGCGAGAACGAGCGACTGTACCATCTCCTAATTATGCTGGGAACCACACGATACATCACTCTCGAAGCCGCAAAGAAAATGATGGCCGCCGCGGAAGCAGAGGCCATCAGGAATAACTGGAAGATGGCGATCTCCATCGTCGATGAAGCCGGCAACCTGATTCTCTTCGAAAAACTGGATGACACGCAGCCTGGAAGCATCGCCGTTGCAAACAGCAAAGCGCGGACCGCTGCGAACTTCAAACGACCAACGAAGGTCCTCGAAGACATGGTGACCTCCGGGCGTACTCCATTCCTCGCGATAGAAGGCCTGCTGCCCCTGCAGGGCGGTGTGCCTGTATCTGCAGAGGGCCGGGTCATCGGCGCGGTGGGTGTGAGTGGCGGGACGGCAGCGCAGGATGAACAGGTAGCGATGGCAGCCGTGGCGGTGCTGGGCTAGCAAAAGGGAACGGGGGAATTGTCAATGTTCACTGTTCAATGGTCGTTGGGGAACCCGAGGGAAGTAAGAAGGCCGCCGAAGGCGGCGTACCGAAGCCGACCCGAGGGTGGGCCCGACGCTAAGTGAACGACAATTGAAGAGTGAACATTGACATTTTCCCGTTTCTGCTAGCGGCGGTGACTTCCCCTCCCCGCTCACCGGTACATGCCCGCCACTCACCGAAAAACCATGGCAGCGTCGTCGATCCTCCGCGAAACTTGGCGGCAAGGAGGTAGGGCTCGCATGTACTGTCGTGATGGCCGAGGTTCCAGCATCTTCGTGGGGCTGATCTTTCTTGGTCTGGGAGTGATCCTGCTGATCGGGAACATGAATCTATTTGAGATCCGGCCGTTGCTGTCTCAGTGGTGGCCGATGCTCTTCGTCCTTCTGGGTATCAAGAGCATCGTTGTTCATCGAGGAACGCATGCGTGGGTCGGAGGTTTGTTCTGGATGGGTATGGGCGGATTGTTTCTGTCGTCGACTCTCGGTTATCTGGATATCTCGATCCCCACTCTCATCTGGCCGTTGATCGTCATCTGGTTTGGAGTTTTCACTCTGCTCGGTTGCGCCAATACGAGGCATCGCGACACCGGCCAGGGGGGGCAGTCGTGATGGCCGATTACGATCGAAATACGGGGCGCGAATTCGTTGGGCTGATCATCATTGTGATTGGCTTTGGTCTCCTCCTCAGTACGCTCAATATCCTGCCGTTCCCGTTTTTTTCGTTGTTTAGCCGGTACTGGCTACCGGCGATGTTCATCGGCATCGGACTGCTGATTCTGTCGCGGCGTGGGCCCAACGACGGACTGTTTCCGGGAATGTTTTTCATTTTGTTCGGATCGATTTTCCTGCTGAATAGAATGAACTGGGGCAATTTCAATTTCGGCCGACTGATTGTTCCAGCCATCCTGATTTGGATCGGTGTCGCTTTCCTTACCAGGACTTCGAGAAATCCGGGGGCATGGAGGTACCGGATGGAGGAACATCAGCAACGATGGGAAGAAAAGTCCAAACGAATGCACGAATTTCGATCGCCAGGGGCGATTGGACAACAACACACGGATTCCAGCGATTTCATTAATGCGACGGCCATACTCGGCGGCTTTAATCGCAAGTGTCCCTCACAACAGTTTCGCGGAGGCGACTTGACGGCCATCATGGGAGGAGGAAAGATTGACCTGCGCGAAGCTCGAATCCAGGCAGACCAGGCAGTCCTGGATGTCTTTGCTCTCATGGGCGGAATTGACATTCAAGTGCCACCGGATTGGATCGTCGAACCTCGGCTTACGCCGATTCTGGGCGGTTATACCGACCGCAGGACTCCGGATAAAACAGGCACGCAGCGTCTTGTCATTCACGGGACTTCCATCATGGGCGGCGTAACCGTCTCCAACTGAAGTGCACCCCATTCTCGAAAGCCGTCAGCGGCTGGTGTTCTACTTAACCGCATGGCTTCCCATCGGGGTCATATTGACCGTCATTCTCGAACGAGGATTGTCATCGTGGCTCGAAGCGATCCTGGTCGCCGTGCCGCTCACGGTTGTGTACGCGTTCATGTGCCTGAGCGCGTGGTACGTCTGCCTTGCCGTGCCGATGAGAAACCCGTCTCTACTGCGGCTTCTCGTCACGCTCTTTGTCGCTTCGGCGCTTTCGAGCCTGGCATGGTTCACGCTGGGTGAAGTTTGGGTCCTTGGCGTTGAGCCGTGGCTTGAACTTCCGGGACTGAGCGAACGATATACCGCACAGTTCATGCCGATGTTCGCCAACGGCGTCATGTTGTACCTGCTTGCGGCCGCAGCGCACTATCTGCTCATCATCCTGGCGGAGTCACGAACGACCGAAAAGCGCGCTCTCGAATTGCAGGTCCTCGCGCGAGAGGCCGAGCTCAAGGCTTTGCGGGCTCAAATTGACCCACACTTCCTTTTCAACAGCCTGAACTCCATAAGCGCACTCACCATCGTGGATCCACAGGGTGCGCGAAGCATGTGTATCCTGCTCGCAGATTTTCTGCGGACGTCGCTTGTTCTCGGCGCGAGGCAGCAAATTCCTCTAGCCGACGAACTGCGGCTTGTAGAAAACTTTCTGAACATCGAAAAGATTCGTTATGGACAACGACTGTCCGTAGTTCGCAACGTCGATCCCGGCTGCAACACGTGCCTGATTCCGCCGTTGTTGATCCAACCGCTCGTCGAGAACGCCATCCGTCATGGCATCGCTCCGCTCGTTGAAGGGGGAACGCTTCGGATGGATCTTCACCGAACCGGGGCCGCGATGGAAATTATTCTGGAGAATCCTGTCGACGCGACTCGAGTCAACACGCAGCATGGCGCCGGCGTCGGCCTGGAGAATGTTCGTTCGCGGCTTGCCAGGCTCTTCGCGAACCAATCTGCGGTGACCATATCGAGTGACAACGACACGTTTCGGGTTCGACTGCGTTTTCCATGCGTCGAATCAGGAGAAAGTGCATGAATCCCTTGCGCATTATCGTTGCAGATGATGAAGATCTCGCTCGCTCTTTGGTTCGCGAGTATCTGAAGGAAAATCTGGATGTTCAGATCGTTGCGGAATGCAAAAACGGTTTTGAGGCCGTTAAAGCCGTGACAGAACTGAAGCCGGACCTCGTGTTGCTGGACATCCAGATGCCGCGACTCGATGGCTTCGAAGTTCTGGATTTGATCGGCCGCGAGACGAACGTCATTTTCATCACAGCTTACGACCAGTACGCCATTCGCGCGTTTGAAGTCCATGCAGTCGACTACCTCCTGAAGCCTTTCAGCTCTGAACGGCTTACGGAAGCTGTGGATCGCGCTAAAAAGAAGATCGCGCGCGGCGAGCCGACTGCGCCCGCCATCCTGTCCACGGAAGCCCGGCCACCCGGCAGCCGACCGGATCGGATTCTCATTCGCGATGGAGGGGATGTTCACGTAATCCCAATGACCAAGATCGACTATGTCGAAGCGCAGGACGACTACGTCTGCTATCGAGCGGAAGGAAAACGATTTCTCAAACAGCAGACGCTGGCTGACGTAGAGACCTCGCTCGATCCGTCACGCTTTGTGCGCATCCACCGGTCTTACGTACTGAATGTGGATCGACTCGCCAAGCTGGAGTTGTACGCGAAAGACAGTCACTCCGCCATACTGCGCGATGGAACGCGACTTCCTGTCAGCCGATCAGGGTACGCGCGACTGAATGCCGTAATCGGGTAAACCTGCGGCGCCTTCCACCGATAACACGGGAGTTAGCCGCTAATCCCTGAAAGGCATTGTTTCTGTGCTACGCTCACTTCGTCAGTGGGGAGTAGCCTGTTGAACCTTTCCAGGTTCAATTCTACCGATCGTCAACACAGGTCCTGATATCCAAAGGCCTCGGTCGGCAGCGTGATTTATAGGGGCGAGACCACTATGAGACACCGTTAAAAGTGTCCCGTAGCGGCTCGCCTCTTTCGTTTTGTGCCGATGCGGAGACTCAAAGGAGCACGACCTAAATGGACATGAATGTTTGGATGTACGCCGGATTCACCGCCTTTGTGTTGGGGACGCTGGCACTCGATCTGGGAGTCTTTCACCGGGAAGCCCATGTTGTCCGGCCGAAGGAAGCGGGCGCGTGGCTTGCCGTCTGGGTAACGCTGGCCGCAATCTTCGCTGCGGTTATTTACTTCTGGAAAGGTCACGAACAATCTCTCCTCTTCGCGACCGGATACCTCGTCGAACTGTCCCTCTCGGCTGACAATATTTTTGTGATCGTGATGATCTTCGGCTACTTCAACGTTCCCGAGAGGTTCCAACATCGAGTTCTTTTCTGGGGAATCCTGGGGGCCCTGATCATGCGCGGCCTCTTTATCGGCATGGGCGCGTTTCTGATCCAGAGAATGGAATGGATCATGTATGTGTTCGGCGCGTTCCTCGTTGTCACCGGCATCAGGATGGCGATGCGTCAGGATGAGGAATTCGACGCTGAGAAAAACATCGTGATGCGGTCGGCACGACGCTTTCTGCGAGTGAGTAATGACTATGATGGGCAGAAATTCTTCACCAGGGAAGCAGGATTACGCGTTGCAACGCCTCTGTTCCTGGTCCTCCTGCTCGTGGAGTTCACGGATCTGGTCTTCGCCGTCGATTCCATTCCGGCGATCTTCGCGGTGACAACGGATCCGTTCCTTGTCTACACCTCCAACGTGTTCGCGATTCTTGGACTGCGGTCGATGTACTTCCTGTTGGCCGGAGTTGTGCACAAGTTCATTTACCTGAAATATGGACTGGCAGCGATCCTGACGTTCGTCGGCGGGAAAATGCTCATCGCGCATTGGTACCACATGCCCGTCCACTACTCGCTGGGCTTCATCATTCTGGCGCTGGCAGGCACTCTTGCCGCTTCGTTCCTGTTCCCGGTGCCGCCTAAGGACGTCATCGACGAGAAGCAGGGGAAAACCGGATCGATCTTCGGGTCGGTGCAACCTCGGCCTCGGCAACCTGAAGAGAAGTAACGTCGATTGTCCGTTCAGCGTGCGATCTGCGTGAGTCGTCGCGAATTCAGGTACGCCAGGAGATCTGTCATTTCGGAATCCTGAAAACGGGGCCACTCCTTGCCTTGAGCCCGAAGTGCGTCCCGCATCCCAGGACCGTGACGCCACACGGCGCCCGCCATGGAGATCGGCGTATACGCCTGAGTTGTTGCTGCGAGGTCCGGCGCTCCTGCAGCCCTTTTGCCTTCATGGCAACTCGCGCAGCCCTTGGATTCGTAAACGCGTTTACCGCGTCCCGCATCGCCCTGCTCATAGAAGTATTGCTGCAGGAAGAGATAGGCAATCAGGTCCGGCATTTCACCGGGAGCAAGCCGCGGAAGCGAACCGCCCCTGCGATGCATCATCGGTGCGTGATTCCACATGGAAGCGACGTAGCCGGCGATTGAGGTTTGCCGCGAACGCTTCAACAGATCCACTTTTCCCTTCTCTGCAATGCCAAACGTGTGACACGTCTCGCAGGATCGATCAAATATGGGTTTACCCTCCAGCGGCTCGCCGATTGCAAATGCGGGCCCCTCCGCAGGTGCTGCCGGCAGACTGCTCAGAAAACTCATGAGATCGGCGACATCTCGTGAAGAAAGCTCTGGCCACTTCACTCCACGCAAGGAAGTTGCGGAGTCCATCTCACTGGCGTGATTCCAGAATCGTTCCGCCCAGCTCGTAGGATCCCGAAGCTGAGTCCAGCGACTGAGCAAAGGATCAAGAGCCTGGGGGTTCAAAACTTCACTGTGACAACTGCTGCAGTTCTTTTCAGTGAATACTGTGCGACCGCGTGACGAACTGCCATGGGGCTCGAAGTAGAGCGCAGCAAAGAAAAAGCTGAAAAGGTCAGCGACTTCATTCTGAGTCATCGTCGGGAGAGGCTTGCCCGTTGAACCATACTCGGCCAGCATGCGTGGACCGTGATTCCAGACTGCAGTGGCGATACCGGCAGGCGAATCGGCGCCCAAGGAAAGCTGGGCGAAGTCCGGAGCCCGACTCCCACCTGTGCCTTTTAGTGCATGGCAGTCCAGACATCCCTTCTCGCGGAGAAGCTGCTCACCCCTGCGGACGCTTCCAGGCAATGACTGAACTTGCACGCCAGGTTGACCAGCCAACGCATAGCCACAGAACGCGAAAACGACCACTGATAACGCGAGTAGGCTTTTTCTCATCGCGACTTTCTCCATTCAGGGCCTTTTCAGCACGTTTTTCGCCAATTAGGAATCTGAACGTTTGGTATGAGAACACTGCACTTCAAGACCGGTGACACACGTTTCCCGCGCGTCTTTTCTCGGACTTGTTGTCATTTCGTCGTAGGCCGACGATTTCGCGTCGGGAGCCTTGCAAGCGAGGCAATAGCGAGCGAGGTCGCAAAAACCATTGGACAATTCGTCAGGGGGTGAAGGAAGTGGCCGCTGAACGTCTACCGAAGAAGCACAAGCGCGAGCGTCAGCACCAGAAAGTTACTGCATGCATGGGCCGTCATCGGCGCGATGAGCGAGCCGCGCCATTCTCGCAGCGCAGCCAGGACTATAGCGATGGATCCTAAGGCCGGAATCGCCACCCATCCCTGCGGATGCAGCATTGCAAAAATTGCTGAGACGAGGACCGCGCTGAAAGCCCATCCCCACCGCTGACGCAGGTGATGGAAGAGGGCACCACGAAACATTGTTTCTTCCATGACCGGAGCAAAGACACAGGCAAGCGCGTATAAACCGGCAAGACGCCACGGACCGCCTCCGAGTTCCTGCACGATCGGAGAAGCTGCTCGAACTCCAGTAACGCGAATCAGGAAGACCGTGACCAGGATGCCACAGGCCACAATGACAAGACCGGCAAGGTACCCACCGATTCCCGCCGCCATTTCCTTCAGCACTCCACTCCCGCGGTGCCACCCAAACGCAAGCCTGCGCTCTTCAGCCGAAGTGCCACGCAGTGAGGCCCACATCCAAACAACGGGAAGAATCAGCAACGCCATCCATGTCCATTGCACGCTGACACTACCGATATAGCGAAGGACGGGACCCAGTGCGATGTACAGAACGAGATACAGAGCGAAGACTTCCAGAAACACGCCTCGTCCGGTCTTTCCAGGGGCGTAAGCGGGCCGGATTTTTCCTTTCAGCCACCACACCGCGCCAAAGATAAAAGCACCCAACGCCAGCATCATCAGAATGACCAGTCCGACGCCGACGAGTGTGACTCGCATCGTGAACCGACGCGCTTCGCCTTCGAGCGTCTTGCGGGGCTCCTGATCCGCAGGAACGCCGTGCACCAGGGCAAGGCGCCCAAGGTACCCATGACGACGGACCAGTTCGCCTCGCGCGTCTTCGGAAAGCGCACTCGGACCATCCTGAAAAATCACTCGAACAGAACGGATGTCTTCCTGGATAGCAGGATCCGAGACCTCCGACATCGCGGAGAGTCTCTGCAGGGCCTCTTCGTCGCCCAGGGTTTCGCCTGCGAGGATGGCCGTCCGCACTTTGTCTTGCGGCGTGCGCGACTCGTCTTCCATCTGTTGAATGAGGTATTTAACCTGGTCGCGAACCAATGAGGATGCCGGCCCGGAGCGCTCCATCGATTTCATCTGGATGAGGAGCATGCTCACCATTCTGACGCGTTCATCCTCGACCATCTTCTGGTACACCTGTACCCCACCCGAACGCGCATTCAGGATCATGAGGGAACTCGCCAGTCCCAGGATCAGGAGCCACAAGGCAAGGATTCGCACGCGTGAACGTGGGGATGGAGAAGAAACCGTTAGGGGTGGTACGTCGATGGACATCTAAAGTGAAGAGTATAGCGTGAACCGCGGATTACGCGGATGAAAGCGGATTGCGCGGATCAAATCCGTGTAATCCTTTTTCATCCGCGTAATCCGCGGTTCAATTTCCCGAGAGATGCAAAGGCGTCCTGCATATATAATTCAACCACTCGATGACGAGGACAGACCCCTCCGAGAGGTCCTCCTGAACAGGGAATCTCCACGATAGACCCTAGTAGGGACGACACTAATCAAGTGCCGGGTTTCCCGGAAGCTGGATGGCACCGCCACCTGAACCCCTGTGGTTCCAGCAATCGCTGAAAGGTGCGTGCCATGGTATCCCGTTCAAAAACTTTCGTTGCCGACGTTGCTGGTGCTACGGGCCAATCCATTGTCTTGCGAGGATGGATTTACCGCTTGCGAGTCCTCGCCAAGACGACATTCATCATCCTGAAAGATTCCAGTGGGGAAATACAATGCGTCGCCCCGACGGAAACCTTTGCCGATCTAAGAATGAAACTGGATGACGCCGTCGAGATTTGTGGAACCTTGCGTTCGGATTCCCGCGCGAAAAGCGGTGTCGAGCTGGATATCGAGTCGGTGTCGATCCTCAACCGGGCGGCCAATGTTCTACCTTTCAACTCTTCGTCCGACATCAGCCAGGTCAGTTCGGAGATTCGGTTGGAATATCGTCCGCTGGCTTTGCGAAACAATCGGGTCGGCGATGTCTTCAAAGTTCAGGCCGCAATTTTGAAACACTTCCGCGATTACCTTTCCACGCAGAGGTTCACTGAAATTGTCTCTTCAAAGATTGTGGGTGGAGGCACGGAAGGAGGCACGAATCTGTTTGAAATTAAGTATTTCGACCGCGTCGCCTACCTGGCCCAGAGCCCGCAGTTTTACAAGGAACACGGAGTTGCGGGCTTCGAACGCGTGTTTGAAACCGGGCACGTCTATCGCGCAGAACCGCACGCAACCAGCCGTCACCTGACG
>Ga0111538_10007976_pt1 | contig 14222 bp, 11 predicted proteins | sample SoiMethybrSBSTD1_FD_79669 | JGI IMG/M metagenome (GOLD analysis project Ga0111538, IMG submission 79669) | Bulk soil microbial communities from a Populus tree surrounding site in Tennessee, USA - Soil MetaG P. TD hybrid SBSTD1 (version 2)... | ecosystem: Environmental > Terrestrial > Soil >... | reverse complement strand
GTCGTCAGCGGTGCGAAAGTCGTGGCCACAACGTCGACCCTGACGCATTACAACTTCATCGCGAACAACGGCGCTCTTCCAATCAAGACGAAAGACTTTGCCTTCGTGTGCATCGTGCCGACAGACGCTGCGGGAGTGAAGTTGTTTTGCCGTCCTTCCTATGAAATGACGGCTGCAGCCGTTGGCAGCCCATTCGATTACCCGCTGTCGAGCCGACTCGACGAGAACGATTCCATCCTTGTTTTCGACAAGGTTTTTGTTCCCTGGGAAAACGTATTTGCGTATGCAGACGTGGATAAAGTGAATACCTTTTTCCCGAAATCGGGATTCCTGCCGAGATTCATGTTCCATGGCTGTGTGCGACTGGCAGTGAAGCTGGATTTCATTGCGGGCCTTTTGCTCAAAGGTGTCGACGCTACGGGCTCGAAAGATTTTCGCGGAGTCCAGGCGCAGGTCGGCGAAGTCCTCGCATGGCGCAACATGTTCTGGGGATTGACGGACGCGATGGCTCGAACAACCACACCATGGACGCCGGGCCATGTCCTGCCAAATCTGGATTACGGTTTGGCCTACAGGGTAGCCGCCAGCACGATCTATCCGCGGCTGAAGGAGATCATCGAGAACGTTCTCGCCAGCGCTCTGATCTACCTGCCCTCGCATGCGGTCGATTTCAAAGTGCCTGAGGTGCGCAAGTACCTCGATCAGTTCGTCCGAGGATCCAACGACTATTCGGCCGTTGAGCGGGTGAAGTTGATGAAACTGATGTGGGATGCCATCGGTACGGAGTTCGGCGGCCGGCACGAGCTCTACGAACGTAACTATTTCGGCAATCACGAAAGTATCCGGTTCGAAACGCTTTTCTCTGCAGAGCACAGCGGGCAGACGGCAAAGTACAAGGGGTTTGCGGAGCAGTGCATGGCGGAATATGACCTGGACGGCTGGACCGTGCCGGATCTTGTCAGTTCCGATGACATCAATATCGTAAGAAAGAAGCACTGAGGGACCAGGTCCCTTTGGGGGAGCGTGAGAATGTCGCGATCAAAGTCCTGGGATTCATCGTATGAATGGAAGGCCGTTACATTGCTCGGGATTGGTTTCGGGCTAGTCGGTCTGGACCGCTGGATCATCGCGCCGCTCTTGCCTGCCATCTCAGCGGATTTGGGACTCAGCGTCGAACAGCAGCTTAACCTTGTGGGGATTCTCGGCCTGGTCTGGGGCGTATTCGCCTTCCTCAGCGGGATGTTGTCCGACAGAATCGGCCATCGAAAGATTCTGATTCCTGCCTTGTTTCTGTTTTCTCTGACGTCAGGCTTGTCGGGCCTCGCGACGGGTTTCCTCAGCCTTCTGGCTGTCCGGGCTGCGATGGGAATGATGGAAGGCTCATATTGCCCGACAAGCTTCGCTGCGACGGCTGCCGCATCCGCTCCCCGGCGTCGTGGATTCAACCAGGGGCTGCAGCAATGCGGGTTCGCGCTTTTTGGCTTCGGTCTGGGGCCAATCATCGCGACGCAGCTTCTCTTGGTCGTCCCGTCATGGCGCTGGGTGTTTCTGGTCGTCGCAATTCCCGGATTGATTCTGGCTACGTTCCTCTATTTCGTTCTCAGGGAGCCCAAAGACACGCCGGGTGGTGCCGCTATTGGAGCGGTGGCAGGAGGCAGCCGGTTTGGAGAAATCTTTCGGAGCAGAAACATCGTCTTGTCCATGTTGGCTCTGATGTCCGCCATGGCCTGCATCTTCGTCCTGGGAGGCGTCGTCCCGGAGTACCTGACGGGTTATCTGAAGCTCAGTCCGCAACAGATGGGCTTCGTGATGTCGGCGCTCGGATTCGGCGGGTGCATCGGACAGTTTCTGGTTCCGGGAATCTCCGACGTCTTCGGTCGCAAGGTCACCGCGATCCTCTCGTTCATCGGCGCTGCCGCCACTGTGTGGTGGTTCATGGGACTCGGTGCAAACACGACAATGTTGTTCATCGTGCTCTTCCTGGTGTCGTTCTTTTCATTAGGCAATGTCGCGCTCATTACAGGCCCGATCGCGACGGAATCTGCGCCGAAAGGATTGATTTCGTCTGCGATCGGCCTCGTCGTTGCTTCGGGCGAAATCTTCGGTGGTGGAATCGCGCCTTTCATCGCGGGCCAGATCGGCGGAGCAGCCGGCATTCAGAGCACCCTCTACATGCCCCTGTTCGGCGTGAGCCTCGGAGCGTTGGTGTGTTTGTTCCTTAGAGAAACAGCGCCGGCCAAGATGCGGAATCTCGCGCCAGTTGCAGCTAAGCCATAAGGAGATAAAGATGCAGAACATCAATCGCCGGGAATTTCTTGGCGCTGCTGCTGCCGGAATGGCATTGCCGCAGGCGCTCTCACTGCCTACACGCCCCAACGTCATTTGGATTCTGGCCGATGACCTGGGTTACGGTGACCTGAGTTGTTACGGCAGGCCCGACTACAAGACCCCGGTCATTGACAGCCTTGCGGATGAAGGGATCCGGCTTACCGACAACTACGCGAATGCCGACGTCTGCACGCCCACGCGCGTCGCCTATCACACAGGCCGATACCAACAGCGGTTACAGATCGGTTTGCAGCAGCCGCTGGGCGATGGCAACAACCAGATCGGGCTCTCTCCGGAACATCCAACACTCCCGTCCCTGCTTAAGGCAAATGGATATGAGACATGCCTGATCGGAAAGTGGCATTGCGGGAACGCCCCGCAGTTTCATCCGCTTAAACACGGGTACGGGGAGTTCTTTGGCATCGTGGGCAGTTCCGGAGACTATTTCACCCATCGCAACACTGCCGGAAATAAGGATCTGTTCGAAGGCGAGAAAGCTGTGGAATCCGATGAGTATCTGACAGACCTCTTTACCGACAGAGGTATCCGTTTTCTCCGGAAATCACGCACGCGGCCCTTCTATCTCGGAATGCAGTACAACGCACCACATTGGCCCTGGCAGCGGCCTGAAGACAAGGAAGCCGCGCTTAAAGCCGATGGTCGAGCAGGTGTCGCGGGAGGCTCGGAGGAAGTGTTCGGTGCGATGATGAAGTCCATGGATTCCGGAATCGGCCGATTGCTGCAAGCGCTCCGCGACTCCGGGCAGGAGCGGAATACGCTGATCATCTTCACGAGTGACAATGGCGGCGAACGGTATTCCCGAAACTGGCCGTTCTCGTTCCGAAAAGGCAGTTGTTGGGAAGGTGGTATTCGAGTACCCGCGATCGCCCGCTGGTCTGGCGTGATTCCTCCACGAAAGACAAGCGATCAGGCTGCGATCACGATGGACTGGACCGCGACGATTCTGAAAACCACGGGCACCAGCGCCGATGCAAAGTATCCGCTCGAAGGCGCAGACCTGATGGGCGTGTTTACGGGACAACGGCCGGTTTTTGAAAGAACGCTATTCTGGCGAAACAACCAGCACGATGCGTCGCGTGCAGGGAATTGGAAGTACCTGCGGGAAAGCAATACGGAGCATCTGTTTGACCTCGCAACGGACCCCGGTGAAAAGACGGACCTAAGAGAGAAGCAACCTGCAGTGTTTGCACGAATGAAGGCCGGCTACGACGCGTGGAATGAGCAGATGCTGCCGCGCCCGGCAGCAGGTGCTCGGCGTGGTGCGGCCCCGGCGGACGGACAACAGTAGCGCCTCAGGGCCTGCTTGCTGAAATCAATCGAACAGCCGTGGAGTCTTATTGAGCTTTGCCTCGGGTCCTGGAGGGTCCAGGAGCGCAGGTGAATTGTTTTTTGGAGAGTTAACCAGGGTTGAGACTTCGCGAGCGTCCAGTCGTGAGCTAGCGCACGGTTTTAACAAGCTCTGCAGTGTTTCCCGGTCGTTGTTCTCAGGATCCAGCCACGCCTCTTCATCCGCTCGAGAGAGAATCACAGGCATCCGGTCGTGGATCTTGCCCATGAACTCATTCGCGGATGTGGTGAGGATTGAGAAAGAATGTTTCGCGTCCGGTGTGCCCGCCTGCCACGTGTCCCAGAGGCCCGCAACGCTCATGATCGGTTCGTCACGGAGTTGGATGCGAAAAGGGCTCAATCTGTCGCCACGCTTCCACTCGTAGAAGCCACTCAGAGGAACGATGCAGCGTTGCCGGATGATGAGATCGCGATAAAGAGGGCTGCCAAAAACCGATTCGCTTCGAGCATTAATAGTAGAAAGTTTGGTTGTGAATGCGGGCTCTGTCCTCGGAACAAGTTGCCATCGCATGATGTCAAATCGGTGATTTCCGGCGATGACGCGGAGTACGGGTGATGTCTGAGTGGGGCAGAGGTTGTAGACAGGAGTCAGGTCAAGCGGGATTTCAGAATTCGTGCCCAGATACCTGAAATAGAGTTCTTCATCGGAATACGTCTCGTATGCTCGACCGCACATCAAAAACTCCTGCTTCGAAAATGTTTACCGCGCTGGTGGCTTCGATAACGCTTCAAAGGTACCACTGAATTTGTCCACCGCGATTTGCTGCGTTTGATCCTCTCTTCGTAGTTGTTCGCGCATCTCCTGTAAAGACAATATTCCTGTCCGTCCAGCTTTAAGACACGTTCTACATATAGAGTCCCACCTGGTCTGCTGATATGTATCCAACTGCACACATGGCTGCCTAATTGCATAGGCTATGAGTGAAGGTTCAATCTGCCTCGGTCTGAGGTTTGAACGGGTCAACCGGAGTAATGCCGGTTCGCACTAGACCCGACGCATGCGGTTCTCGCATGTAGTTTTCTGTACACGGTGTACGGCAGCGTACCGACTAGGGCGCAATGAAGTGGTACCTAGGTGTGCCTGAATGGACGTGAACTATGACTAGCGCAAATCGTAATCGCATTCTGAGAAGCTTGCCGCCGCGGGAAATCCGCATCCTCACGCCTAATCTGAGATCGGTAGTGCTACGAAAAGATGCGGTGCTTTATGAGGCGGGTCAACGAATCAAAGATGTGTACTTTCCGGAACACGCGATGATTTCCTACGTCTCGGGAACATCCGACGGAGAGACGATAGAAGTTTCCGTGGTCGGCAATGAAGGAGTCGCGGGCATCGAATGTCTGATGGAGGGCGTTACTGCTTTCCGTGCAGTCGTTCAGATACCGGGACGTGCCCACGCCGTTAGTTACGAGTTCTTGAAAAGGGAATTGGGCCGTTGCGATGTTATCCAGAAGGCCCTGTTGAATTATGCGAAGGCGTTATACGTTCAACTGGGACAAACGGCAGTGTGCAACAAGTTTCATTCTGTTGAGGAACGATTCTGCCGCTGGCTTCTCGTGGCGCTCGACAAGTCTGCCGCGAGTTCGATTCCGATGACACAGGACGCGCTTGCGCGTGTTCTTGGCACACGGCGCGCTTCCGTATCCGGTGCTGCCAGCGGGTTCCAGCGTCGCGGCACCATTCGCTATACGCGCGGAACGATCTCCGTCCTCAATCGCAAACATCTGGAAGCCCAAGCCTGCGAATGCTACGAGACCATTGCGTCAGCGCATAAATAAGGTTCAGTTTTCGCCCGATACGCTGTGTTATCGTGGGACATACTCAGTTTTCAGGGATGTCGCATGGCCTCGCAAGGGAGAAGAAATTCCATACTGGAAGTTCTGGAGGCTGAGGGAGTCGGTAAGATTTCCCGGGAATTCGAGAACGTTACTCTCCTTAGAGAAGACGTCATCGTCCAGGCGGGCGAAAAGAACGCCTATTTGTACTTCCCAACCACAGCGGTCATTTCTTTTATCGGTCAAACAGGGCAAGGGGCAACTATTGAGGTATGGTCCGTCGGACATGAAGGTGCGGCCGGAATTTCTGCAATCCTCGGCCAGGAACCGCCATTCTCCGGTGTAGTTCAAATTCCTGGAGATGCAGTGCGGGTGAAGACGGCGACGCTGAAGAAGCATTTCGAAAGAAGCCGCACCTTTAGAGATGCCGTTGGAGGATATCTTCACTACCTGCTCACCCAAACGTCGTGTCTGGGAATTTGTAATAACCTCCATCCGCTGGTTCAACGATTCAGTCGATGGCTTCTCGTTATGGAGAAACGCGTCGGCACGCGCTCGCTTCACTTTACTCACGACTCGATCGCGGCTCTGCTTGGAACTCGGCGCGCTACGATTTCGGTGGCGGCGGCCGCGTTGCAGTCTGCAGGTGCAATCCGTTACACGCCTGGCGCGATCATCATCGAATCGCGACGTAAACTTGCCAGGAGTGCGTGTGGCTGTCACAAGGCCATGAACGTCGAGTTCCCGTAGTCATTCCGGCAGACTACTGCCGGGTTGTTTTTCGACCTTGCTCGAGGTTCCGCTTCAATACGGCCATAAGATCGACGACTTCCGCCGGACCTTTGCGCGGCGTTGCCGATTTGACGACATTTGCGTGTTTCTTGCGCTTCGTCTCAATGAGATGCAGCATTCGTTCGGCGTATTCGTCTTTCATTTCCTTCGGGTCGATGGATTTCCTGGACAGCCGCGCAATGGCGCCTTCAACGGTCTTCAATACTCGCGTCGAAACCTTTTCCTTTTGCCCGGGTAACCCGATGTCCGACGGTTTTCGGAGCTCATCATTGAATCGCAGCGTTTCCGCCCGAAGGACGCCGTCTCTCGCGAAAATGGCTATCAGGTATTCTTTGCCGTGCATGACAAATGTTGCGACGCCGGCGCGTTCCATCGTCTCCATGGTCTTCGCCAGTAATCGGTATGCTTTGCCGGACTTGTCTGCGGGTGTGAGGATGTAGCCTCGCTGGAAAAACAAAGGAGAAATCCCGTCGCGTGGCACGAAAACGCGCAGGCTGATGTCGCGCGACTTCTCGGGCGCGAGCCTTTCCTGTTCCTCTTCTGTGACCGTGACGTACTTACCCTTGGCGGTTTCAAAGCCTCGCACCGTTTCGGGCTCCGGCAGGTCTGCTCCGGTTTGGGGGGAATAATAGTCCCGCTTCAACGGTTCTCCTTCAGGACTTAGGAGTCGCAGGGAAACGCGACTGTCGCGGTTCGCCGGAAACAGATTCACGGGAATACTGACAAGGCCGAATGATATCGTGCCGGACCAAATCGGACGGCCAATCGCAGACGTGTTGTCTCTTTCTTCACGCAATTCGTTTCTCCTCGGCTCGCTTTAGTGCCGTAAGGCTGCGCTGAAGTTGCACGTCCAGAGATCCTTCGGCCTTGCGTTCCTTGATGGCCGGAAGCCGAGGATGTTTGCCGCGCGCCTTTGCTTCAACGAAAGTTAGGAGTCGTTCACGATACTCGTCGTGAAATTCCTCGGGTTTGAAGTCGCCTTCCAGAGCGGAGACCAGCTCATGCGCCATTTTCAATTCTTTTGGATCGAGGGGGCCAGCCGGAGCGGACAGGCCGCGAGACAACACTTCTTCGGAGTATCTCGTCTTGATGAGGACAAGGCAGTTCTCGTAAGTCGTCAGGACGCCGACATACGCTTTGCCGCGCATCGACCACCGCGCAATTCCGCCGGCGTCTTGTTTTTGAAGGGCTTCCACGAGTGCGGCGTACATTGGTGCATCTCCGTCGGGACCCAGGTAATACGGTCGCTCATACCATTCATTGCTGATCTCAGCCAGGGGGACGAAACGCGTGGTCGAAATATTTCTCGATTCTTCAGGTTTGAGTTCCTCAAGCTCGGAGTCTTCGACAACGACGAACTGTCCCGGCTGTATTTCGTATCCTTTTCGAACGTTTTCTCGTGCTACAGCCTCTCCGGTCTCGCGAACCATCTGTTGTTTAACCCTGGTTTTGGACTGTCCTTGCAGGACGTGAAAGTGGATTTTTCGGTCTTGAACTGCCGCATAGAGTTTTACGGGCACATCGGTTGATTGGATTCGGAGGACTCCCTTCCAGATCGCACGCGTTGCCATGTAGAGGGTGATGCAATTGCCATGCCGCAATCTTGTTTGCAGGCTGCTAAGGCTTCGTTGAGGAGCGTGTGTCTATAAAACAAACAGAACGAGCAGGCGGTTGTCTGGCACCTTAAATCCAGCGGATCTGAAGAAGACGCGATCTACTGTTGAATCTCGAAGTTCATCGCTTGTGCGGCGATTCGGTTCTTCTCATTGGCCAACCGGTCCGTGACAATGACCTGAAACACATAATCCCCGGGTTTTATCTGCGAAAGTTGCAGTTGGCCCATGCCGAAGAGGCGTTGCTCCTTCTGTACGGAATCTGTGACTTTAGAGCCGGGGCTCGTAAATACCTGTTCGCCGTCCCGGAAAAGGCGTGTCTCGATATCCAGTTGGTATTTCTTGTTGCGATCAGCACGCGCATTGAGGATTTCGTACGCGTACACAAGGTTTGAGCCCTGTTTGAAAATGCGGACCGCAGGCGTTCCGTTGGGATCGGTTGCCGCAACCACGCCCTCCGCGGAATTGGCGTCGGCGGCTGCCGATTGTCCAGCGCCAAGAATGATCCCGGAGAGAGCGAGCCGTCCTTTCTTAACATCCGGTATTTCGATGAACTGCGTGGCCGTGCCAAATCGTGCGTTCGAGGAATCGCGCAACGCGACGCGCATCTGGTACGCACCGGATTTCTTGACTGGGACGCGAAGCGAATAGACGATGCCATTCTTCAACAGTCCCTCGTAATCCTTCTCCGCCACGCGAAATTTCCACGTTCTGCTCGCTCCGTCAACCTGACGGCCGTCCACATCGAAAGTCACCGCTGCAATATCCACCGTGGATAGGCGAGATCCATCCGGCTCCTGGCTGAAACTCAGGTCGCGTGGATCGATGAATAGAAGGGCATTGATTTGAGACCCTTCCTTTTCCGTATGAAAGAAGAGCGTGGTCAGCCGAACTCGGACGTCTCCCGTGGAAAACGGAGATGTCAGCGCGCGCGTGATCTGGGCAATCGGTTCGGTTGGAAGCGCCTCACGACGATCGGGTGTGCCAAAGAAACCCGTTCGAGAACGGACTCTCACTCCCGGGCGTTTCACGCGCACGCTGAGCGTGTGAAACTTTTCCATCCCGGGTCGCACATCAAAGGTCGTGATTGCGGGCTGGTAGCCGAGCAGGTAGTAACCGTCTCCGTCATCGATGACTTCACGCAGCGACCCTTCGATGTCGTTGTTATGCAGGAACAGGCCGCCTGTCTTTTCTGTTAACGTGAGCATGCCTTCCTGTGAAGCAATCAGGTCGTTTGTTCTCGCGCTGGCGACTTGCGAGATTTGTTGAGGCGTCATGCCGGCCGTATTGTCCTCGGCCGTCAGGCCCGTATAAGCGACCCCGCGTGGATCGATGGCATAGATCACCACGGCGGACCGATTTGCCGCGTCGGTTAATCTTCTCAAAGCTTCTTCCACTTGTTGATCGCGTCCGTCGGCGAATAACAGCTGCATGCTCTCGGTGAACAGAACCACGCTTTTACGCCCAGGTAGTTCGCGAAGGCCCTGAACGATGTATTGGATGGCGCCCATGCTGCCGATGCTATAAATGCGATTCAATTCACGGTCGAAAGCGGACGTGTCCGGCGAGCCGGGATAGACGCCGCGTAAGGGCGCAAAACTCGCCGTGCCGACGCGGCCGACCTGATAGCGAACAAGTTCAATTGAGGAGTAGAGCAATCTCTTGTCGCGCGTAAATTGCTGGAGCGCACCCATGCCCGCGCTGGTTCGCAACACGGCAACGAAGTCGCCGGGCTGCATCTGGGTGTCGACCCACTTCTTGAGAGATTGTCGAACCCTCACACTGCTGTCGAACGAGAGTCCGAGATCGTCCACAACCAGCGCGATCGTCCGGCGGATCTGCTCGGGACGCAGCGGCGCGGTCGACAGCAATGGAGGGGGTACACCCCCTCGTGGTTGCAGTCCTCTCTGAGGAACTCCTCGTCGCGGCGCTTCTCTAATATTGATGTAGTCGAAGGCAGTGATTGTTTGTGGTTTTCCGTCCTGCAAGAGCTCGAAGTCTTCGCGCTTCAGGTCTGTGACCGGCTTGCCCTTCGAATCTGTGACAACGGCGTCAACCTGAACGAGGTTCACGTTGATCCGAATTACCGTTTGTGGCGGACTCTGCAGAGGCTGCTGTGCCAGCGCTACTGAAACTGCAATGATAATGGCAATGAAGCTTTTACGAGGATGCCGGATAGGGCCTCCAATCGATGACCAAAGTACTCTCAGAGTCCCGTGGCGTCAATGAATCAGAGTGGACAGGGCACTGCCAGCAGGAAGGAGACGGTCGTGGAATCGATGCTCAGGGATTGAACGTTGCACATCACCCACACGCATTGCTAATGTAGGGGCCAATTTCGGACAAACTGGGAGGCAACCGTGAAAGTTTATAGGGCAGCCCTCGTGGGTGCTGGGCTCGCAATCGTAATGGGTTATCAGGCTGTGAGCGGACAACAAGCGCCGCGCCAATCTGCGCCCGCTGCACAACAGATTGAACGTGGCCGATACATCGTGGAGATCGGTGGCTGCAATGATTGCCACACGGCCGGATACGCAGAAGCCGGTGGAAAGGCCGCAGAGGCCGACAGACTGAAGGGCGATGCCCTGGGTTACCGTGGGCCCTGGGGCACCACGTACCCGACAAACCTGAGAATGACACTCAGCAAGCTGACCGAAGACCAGTGGGTGAATTACGGCAAAAAGCTCGATACGCGCCCGCCTATGCCATGGTTCAACGTCCGGGCCATGACCGATGCCGACTTGCGCGCTGTTTACCAGTACATCAAGGCGATGCCTGGAGGAACCGGCACGGCGGCTCCCGCTTTTGTGCCTCCGACGCAAACGCCCAAGCAGCCCTATATTCAGTGGCCTGGTGTGAAGTAACGAACGTATAGCCACGGATTTCGTGTCCTTCGCGAATTCCGTGGCTGACTGGGCCCCATGCTCAAGTTCCTGCTGCTAATCAGCGCGTTTGCTGCTTTCTGAACAACGTTATTCTTTCAACGACTGGGGTGTACCGGTACTGGCACCTTTGTCCGATTACGCTCCCTCCGGAAATTCTCTATAACTGTGCTCGCCGGCGGTTCTTTGGCAGCTCCGGTTCGTGCTCCTGCTCTCATGCTCCTGCTCAAGTTCAAGTTCAACCATTTGAATCGCCGGCGACCCCGGCATTTTTAAAAACATAACCGCGGATGACGCGGATGGAAGCGGATGACACTGATGAAGGCAATTTTGTCCGCGCAATCCGCTTTAATCCGCGTCATCCGCGTTAACGGCCGGGAAGCTTGGGAATCGGAATCGTCGGCACGGCTGGCGCGCCGGGAATCTGAATCGTGGGCAAGTTGCTGGGCGTGCCAGGAATCCCAAGGGGGAAGGCCAGTGCAGCAGCAGCGCCTCGATTGCATCCTCCCTGCCGTATCGACAGGATCTTTTCGGGATCTGCACCATTTTCGACAATGACGCCGAACCATGGCAGCACCATCTCGTCTGAAGTCAGATCGCCCCACGCGACTTCTTTCGTCGGGTCGGGATTGTATCGGTTATTGGCCGAATTATCGTGATGGGCCACCACAACCATCCGCGTGCCCTTTCGAACGCGTACGGGTTGCTCCATTTCATAACCCAGTTGCCAGTTAAAGTTGAATTTGGCATTCAGGACTGTTTCAACCGGTCCGCTCGAAGGAACAAGGCTGAACGTCATATCCTTGCCGCGAAGATGCATGTGCGGCATTAACCATACGAGTTGTGCATCCTGGCCAAACTCCAGCTCGCCTCGTGTCTCCCAGTTGGATGCTCCGGCAGGAATCTTTTGCTGCGTGTTGGCGAGCGACTTCGGAGCCAGAGTCACGTACCGGCGTTGTGGAGGACGATCGGCCAGCTTGAATCCAATGCGCGTCTGGTCGGATGTCGCGGTGCCATTTGGAGTGTAGTGCACTTCGATACGCAGGTTCCCGCCACCGGGAATCAGCTTCGCGGAATCGTAGAGGCTGAAGTCCATCGGTCCACTCCCGGGAGCATAAACCGCTTCGAGTATCGCAAAATTCTTCGGGGCAGGTACCGACGGCTGTGCGTTGCCGCCATTCAACCGGGTCGCGATGGGAATGGGTAACGCTTCATTGAAGTCCGTTTGCGGGCCCAATTGAAGAGCGGCGGCGCACGGCGAAACCGCCCCTCCTCCCCAGGAAAACGGCTGCGCCGCCGGGATGTCTTCGGGAACCTGCAGCATGACATGGTGCACAACCGAGGGATTGCCGGGTCGCACTTCAATCGCACTCACCCATGTGTCCTGTGAAAACGGATTCGGTACGAGAAACGCTTTGATCTCACCGGTTCCCTTTGCGGGAACCTGATGAGCTTCGGGAATCGACAAGATGACGTCCGGTTTGATTCGCCATCCCGACTGCCATTCCTTATCTTTAGGCTTGTCCCGGGAATCTCCTTCCGGCGCGCCCGAGTCCGCCCATGCTGTCAGGATCGCGATCTCCCCTGGAGTCAGACTGGGGTCATTTCGAAAGGCGCTGTATCCGGGCTCAGCAAACCACGGCGGCATCTTCTTGGTGCTAACCGCCTGCTTGATGGCCTTAGCCCAGGGGCGCGTGCTCTCGTATGTTAGGAATGACATCGGAGCGGCTTCTCCCGTTCGATGGCAGACCTGGCAATTCTTCTGAAGGATGGGAAGCACGTCCTTATTAAAGGACACCGATGCTGGGACGGCCGCGGGTGCGGGGCCTGTCAATGCGCGAGGGGGCGCGACTTGAGCCGGTGCTACCGTTGCGACCAACAACAGAACCAAAGCATAAATTCGAGCCATTGGAAAACTCCCGGGGGATCTTAGTTATGCACGTTGACGGTTTCAAACATCATTGGTGAGCACAGCATTTCCCGGAGTTGGGATAGAAATTCCTCGTAGCCACGATAGCGGTGTCTTTATTTAGAGAGCGTGTCGGGAGGAAGACAAGTGACGTTTGCGGCTTGATTAAGAAGGCTATTCCAGTAAGACAACTTTGACAGGGCATGTCCCGCGGCGAAACTTCCAAAGAATGGGTGGCAGACTAAAAACTCTTCTGATTATTGGCCTTCTTGTGTGCCTGGGCCTCGCCTCCATTCTTTTTACTCCGGTCTCACCTGGTCCCGACCTTACCGGTCGCGGATGTCTGGTTCTTGTCTACCATCGCGTAGTTCCACGACCGTGGTTTCCTGTCGATTATCTTTTTGGCGGCGATGAGTTCACAGTGCATGAGTCCTCGTTTCGCGATCAGATTCGAAGCGTGAAGGCGGCGGGCGGAACATTCATCAGACCTGAAAAGCTGGAAGACATTGTTCGTCGAAAAGCGATTCCGCCGCCGAAGTGCGTTCTTGTAACTCTGGATGATGCGGATATGAGTTCGTTCCGTAATGCTTTTCCGATTCTGAAGAGCGAAGGGGTGCCCTTTCTTATTTTCGTGATCAGCGGACAGGTGGGATCGCGCAAATTCAAGGGATTGGAGATGACGACCTGGGCCCAGCTTCAGGAAATGACCGCATCAGGGCTCGCGACCATCGGATCGCACACTCATGACATGCATGATGCCGACGATGGCCGGCAACCGGTGTTTACGGCTCCCGAGAGACTCGAGGCGTTTTCGCGTGACCTGGAGTTGTCGATCTCGACAATTCAGAAAAATACCGGCGATCGGCCTCATTACTTTGCCTATCCTTATGGCTTCGGGACGCCGAAGACCGATGCGTTCGCACTCTCCGCAGGCATGCGTCTGATCTTCACCTTGCGACCCGGACTCGTAAAGGAAGGGGATCCGGCATTTTTTGTGAAGCGGCTCATGATCACTCCCCGCAACGGATATGTCCTGAAAGAATGGCTGGCTGCGAAAACCACGGCGAGCACGGACTGACTGCGTTTCAGCGCGCGCCTGAGACTCGCTCTGCATAAAGTTTCTTTCCATCCGTGGAGACGAGATCCTGGACGCACACCTTTCTGGATCCATCTTTCGCTGGATAACCATCGACCACTACCGTCGTGCCCAATTGAAACGGTTCTCGATGCCAGCCGAGTCTGTCGAAGAGATTCGGGCTCGGTAGCTGCAGAGCCCAACTCACGCGGCGATGCGTGGCTCCGTCCGCAACATCGATAAATAACCAGGTATGTGGATTGCCCCACTCGACACGCGTGATGACCCCGGAGAGCGTGGACGCTTTATGCATATCGAACTCGGCACTCAAGGAATGATGTGCCACGGCAACCCGGCAGACAGCAAGGGCGACGTAGAGCATGAGCGGCCTTAATTTGGTGTTCATTGTCGTGCCTGATTCCTGGCTTCTGAACCCGCAGAATAAAGTGTTGAGAAAGACTAGAGGACTGGGCCAGCCC
>Ga0111538_10007975_pt1 | contig 14224 bp, 14 predicted proteins | sample SoiMethybrSBSTD1_FD_79669 | JGI IMG/M metagenome (GOLD analysis project Ga0111538, IMG submission 79669) | Bulk soil microbial communities from a Populus tree surrounding site in Tennessee, USA - Soil MetaG P. TD hybrid SBSTD1 (version 2)... | ecosystem: Environmental > Terrestrial > Soil >... | reverse complement strand
TATTTTCCGTTGCGAAAGGATTTTCCTCTCGCCGGCAAACAGAGCGCCATGCCGGAAGTTGCGTTTTCGGATCGCGCGCCGCTCGAAGGGGGACCGTTCGTCACCACATCCGGCGGCAAGGACACCATCGCTCGCGAACCGCGCGTCCGCGTCCCTGAAACAGATTCGCTCATGACGAACGCGCGCCTCGAACGCCGCCAGGACGTAAAGGACGCGCACGAACGTCCCGAGCATCACAGCAACCCGTAATGAGCACACCTGTCCAGCACCTCGAATTTCGCGAGCCAGCCGCGCGCGCTGCTGCCGCCGCGGACGAACTCGAGGATTTGCATGGCCAGAAGATGGTGCTCAACATGGGGCCGTCACATCCGTCAACACACGGCGTCTTGCGCATCGTGCTCGAACTGGATGGCGAGATCATCACCAAAGCGGTTCCGGACGTAGGTTACCTGCATCGCGGCGATGAAAAGATCGCCGAAAACATGACCTACACGCAGTTCATTCCTTATACCGATCGCCTGGATTACCTCGCGCCGTTGGCGAACAATGTCGCTTACGCGCTCGCCGTCGAAAAATTGTTAGGTATCGACAAGCAGTTGCCACCCCGCTGCCAATTCATCCGCGTCATCTGCTGCGAACTGGCGCGTATTTCATCCCATCTGCTCGGCCTGGGCGCCTTTGCGATGGACATCGGGGCTTTGACAGTGTTCCTCCACACGTTCACAGAACGTGAAAAAATATACAATCTTTGCGAGTCGCTGACCGGGGCGCGCTTCACGACTTCTTACACCCGCATCGGCGGATTGTCGCGCGATTTGCCACCCGGCTGGGTCGAACAATGCCGCAAATTCCTGGACGAAGTGGCCATCAACTTCGACGAAACGGAGAAGCTCCTGACGCGCAATCGTATCTTCGTCGATCGCACGCAGGGAGTCGGTGTCTTATCGAAGGAGAAGGCGATCGATTACGGAATTTCCGGCCCGAACCTGCGCGGCAGCGGTGTCGATTTCGATCTCCGCAAGGCGCATCCCTATCTGGTTTACGATCAATTGCAATTCGATGTGCCGGTCGGGTCAAAGGGTGATTGCTACGATCGCTACCTGGTGCGCATGGAAGAGATGCGCCAGAGCGTGCGGATTCTCCGGCAATGCTTCGACAAACTTCCGGGCGGCCCTGTCAACATCGAGGACGGCAAGATCGTGATGCCCGCCAAACAGAAGGTGCTCACGAAGATGGAGGAGCTCATTCATCACTTTATCCTCGTGACGCAGGGCATCAATGCGCCTCCAGGAGAAGTTTATTTCAGCGCCGAAAACCCAAAGGGCGAGCTGGGCTTTTACATTTGCAGCCGCGGCGGCGGCTCGCCATATCGCTTGAAGATTCGCGCGCCATCGTTCGTGAATCTCAGCGTCCTGCCGGATTTGATGCCGGGCCACATGATCAGCGACATCGTTGCGATTCTTGGGTCAATCGATTTCGTGATGGGGGAGTGCGACCGATGAGTTTCGCCCTGCCAGCAAATCTTGAAGCCGAACTGGACGAACTGCTCACGCATTACCCGCACAAACGCAGCGCGTCGATCATGTTTTTGCACGCGATCCAGGAGCATTTCGGGCACATCTCGAACGAAGCGATGGAATGGGTGGCGGCGAAACTGCACCTGCAGCCTATTAACATTTATGAGCTGGTGACATTTTACCCAATGTTTCACCAGAAGCCGGTCGGCAAATATCACCTCAAGGTTTGCCGCACGCTAAGCTGCGCCCTGGCCGGCTCTTACAAATTGCACCACCATTTCTGCAACAAACTTGGGTTGGATCCGAAAGGCCACGGTCCACAAACCACGCCCGACGGCAAATACACGGTCGAATTTGTCGAATGCCTCGCCAGTTGCGGCACTGCGCCGGTGATGATGTGCAACGAGGAGTTTCACGAGAAGGTCGATCAACGGAAAGCTGAGGAGGTGTTGACCAAATGCAAGTGAAGTTTCAGTGGCTGCCGAACATGGATTTGAACCATGACAAACAGATCCAGAGTCTGCTGTGCTACCGTTACACCATTCGGCAGTTTGGTGATGGCCAAGGTACAAGCCTTTGGCCCCCAGTCAAGGAGGGACAGCCTTAATTATGCCACAGGAGCACAGGCTGATCCTCAAGAACATCGATCGTCCCGGCTACACGCCGAGCCTCGAGTCCTATGGCGATTACGCTGTGCTGCGAAAGGCGCTGGCACTCGGGCCGAAAACGCTGGCCGACGGCAAAACGATGTCCGCCCCGGAACAGATTCGCGACGAGGTGAAGTTGTCGGGCTTGCGCGGGCGCGGCGGCGCGGGATTTTCCTGCGGATTGAAATGGTCGTTCGTCGACCGCAAGAGCGGCAAACCCATTTACCTCATCTGTAATGCGGACGAATCTGAGCCGGGCACGTTCAAGGACCGCCAGATCATTTACAAAGACCCGCACCAGATGATCGAGGGCATGATCATCGCGTGTTACGCGAACGATGTGCACCTCGCCTATATATACATCCGCGGCGAGTTCACCGACGGCGCCAAAATTCTCAATCGCGCCCTCGCCGAAGCGCGCGCGAAAAATTTCCTCGGCAAAAAGATCCTCGGCAGCGGCTACGATCTGGAAATTCACGTCCATCGCGGCGCCGGCGCTTACATTTGCGGCGAAGAAACCGGGCTGATTGAATCGCTCGAAGGCAAGCGCGGCTATCCACGGATCAAACCGCCGTATTTCCCCGCGGTGCTTGGACTCTACATGTGTCCCACGATCGTGAACAACGTCGAGACACTCTGCGCCGTGAAGCACATCGTGGAGATGGGCGGCGCTGAATTCGCCAGGCTCGGCACGCCCAATAACACCGGCACCCGCATCGTTTGCGTCAGCGGCCACGTGCGCAAACCGGGCTATTACGAAATTCAGGTCGGCAAAGCCACGTTGCGCGAATTGATTTTCGATCCGGCGTTCGGCGGGGGATTGCCCGAAGGCCGCAATTTGAAAGCGATCATTCCCGGCGGTTCGTCCGCGAAAGTCTTCAAGGCCGGCGAAAAGGTGAAGCTCAAAAAGAAGAGTCCTGACGGCAAGGACACTGAGCAGGAACTCGACATTCTCGATCTGCCCTACGATTTCGACACCATCATGGCCGCGGGCAGCATGTCCGGCTCGGGCGCGGTCATCGTGATGGATGATTCGACTGACATCGTCGAGGCGCTCGCAAATATCTCTGAATTCTACGCCCACGAAAGTTGCGGCCAATGTACGCCCTGTCGTGAAGGTTCGCTCTGGATGTCCAAAGCGCTCAATCGTCTTACTCACGGTGAAGGACGCAAGACAGACGCCGACTACCTCCTGCACATAGCCGACAACATTCCCGGCGGCCGCACCATTTGTGCCTTCGGCGAAGCCTGCTCATGGCCGGTGCAAAGTTTCGTCGCCAAATTCAAGGACGAGTTCATCGCGAAAGGCGGTTCCGGCGTCGCCTTGCCGCGCGAGTCAAAGGCGGAAGACCTTCTGAAGCCCGAACTCCAACAGCAATCATGAGTGTCGCCGCCCCGCCAGTCGATACGCTGACCGTCAAAGTGGATGGGGTGCCGATCGCCGTGCCAAAGACGATGCCGGACCCGATCACGGGCAAACCGATCGCGACCACCATGATTCAGGCGTGCGCGTTGGCGAAAGTCGACGTGCCGCATTACTGCTATCACCCAAAGCTGCCCGTCGCTGGCAATTGTCGCATGTGCCTCGTCGAATTCGGCACGCCGACGCTCGGGCCCGACCGCAAGCCAGTCCTGAATCCGGACGGCACGCCGAAAATCGCCAGGTCGCCACGCCCTGCGATCGCCTGCGCGACACCGATTTCGCCGGGCATGGAAATTTACACCAGCACGCCGGGTGTGAAGCAGATGCGCGAAGCAGTCCTCGAATTCCTGCTCATCAATCATCCGCTCGATTGCCCGATCTGCGACCAGGCCGGTGAATGCAAGCTGCAGGAATACTCAGTCGACTACGGCCAATCGGGCAGCGCTTTTGTCGAACCGAAGGTTCACAAGCCCAAGCACGTCGATTTGGGCCCGCGCATTGTCCTCGATGCGGAACGCTGCATCCTGTGCACGCGCTGCATTCGCTTCACGCGTGACATCGCCGCCGATGACGCGCTCGGTATCATCAATCGCGGCAGCTACAGCGAACTTGCACGCTACCCCGGAAAGAAGTTCGACAACAATTACACGCTGAACACTGTGGACATCTGTCCGGTCGGCGCGCTGACCTCCAAAGATTTCCGTTTCCAAATGCGCGTGTGGTTTCTCAAGGAAACCAAGAGCGTCTGCACCAGTTGCGCCACCAATTGCAGTATCGTGATTGGCTCGCGGGAGGAGAAGGTGCTCCGCTACGAGCCGCGCGAGAACGACGCGGTGAATTCCACCTGGATGTGCGATCACGGGCGCCTGAACTACAAATGGATCAATCGCGAGGATCGCCTCACCGAAGTTCGCACGCGTTCAGGCACACGCACATGGACCGCTGCCCTCAAGGAAATCTCGGAGTTGCTCAACAAAGCCGAGCCGGGTTCCGTCGCGATTGTCGCGTCCGCGCGGCAGGCCAACGAGGAACTCTGGCTGTTAAGCAAGCTCGCACAAAAGTACAATGCCCTGACGGACTCGATCGCCCGCACCGGCGACGGCGACCGCCTCCTCCTGAATCCTGACCGCAACCCCAATTCGACCGGTGCGCGGTTGATCGGCATCGCGCCGCCCGTGCTCGGTTCGAATCTCCTGAAGATTGCGGACGCCATTTCGAGCGGTCGCGTGAAGACGCTCATCGTTTTCGGCGAAGACGTGACGAAACACGGTATTCCCGTTCAGAGGGTCGAAAACCTGATCGTCTCAGACATCCTTCCGAACGCGACCACCACCGCCGCGCATTATCTCTTGCCCGGCTCCGCGCACGCCGAAAAGCGCGGCACGTTCACGAATGTCAAGGGCCGCGTGCAGAAGTTCATGAAGGCCATCGAGCCCAAAGGCGATGCGCGCCCGGAATGGGAATTCTTGCACGAGCTTGTCTATAACATCACCGGCCAAAACGGCTTCGTGACCATCGAAGGCCTTTTCAACCAGATGGCGCGCGAAGTCCCCGCGTTCGCTGGTCTGACGTGGGCCGGCCTGGGCGATACAGGAACGCAGGCAAAACTATGAGCCAGTTCCTCCTGTTCAGCGCCATCAAAGCCGTCGCCGTATTCGGCGCGGTGATGACGATGTTCGCTTACGGCGTGCTCGTGGAACGCCGCGTCGCCGCGTTCATCCAGGATCGCGTCGGCCCGAACCGCGTCGGTCCTTTTGGTTTGCTACAGCCACTCGCCGACGGCGTGAAAGCGATCCTGAAGGAGGACTTTACGCCGATGCACGTTCGCAAAGTTTACTTTTGGCTCGCGCCGGCAATTACCATGGTGCCCGCCTTTCTCACGGTGGCGGTCATTCCATTCGGCTCCGTGCTCGGCGGGCAACGAATGGTCATTGCCGACCTGAATGTCGGAATTCTCTACTCCTTCGGGATCGTATCACTCGGCGTTTACGGCATCGTGCTCGCGGGGTACGCATCCAACTCCAAATATCCCTTCCTCGGTGGCATTCGCTCGAGCGCTCAACTGATCTCATACGAAATATCGATGGGCCTTTCCGTAATTCCCCTGTTCATGCTCGTGGGCGATTTGAATCTCAGTTCAGTTATTGGCTACCAATCGTCAACACTCTTTAGCTGGCTCATTTTCAAACAACCGATCGCGTTTCTCATCTTCGTCGTGTCCGCGTTTGCCGAAACAAATCGTTTGCCCTTCGACCTCCCCGAATCGGAACAGGAACTGGTCGGCGGCTACAACACCGAATACAGCTCGATGAAATTCGCGCTCTTTTTCATCGGCGAATACGCCAACATGATCGCCGCCTGCGCCATGATGGTCACCCTCTTCCTTGGCGGCTGGACCTTGCCGTGGTTCGGCTTGAATCAACCCGCCGACACCCTCCTTAAGGGCATCGCGCACATCGGCATTTTTCTCGCCAAACTCGCGTTCCTGCTGATGTTCCTTATTTGGGTGCGTTGGATGTGGCCGCGTTTCCGCTACGATCAGTTAATGGACCTTGGCTGGCGCCGATTCATTCCACTCGCGCTGGCCAACATCCTTGCAACCGCCGTCTTTTTGTGGATCCGAAGCCGATGATTGTTAAACGACCAAAACTGTCCTTGTGGGAACGGCTTTATGTGCCCGCGCTCCTCGGCGGCCTGAGAGTCACCATTCGACACTTCTTCAAAAAGAAGGTCACCATGCAATACCCGGAGGAGAAGTGGGTCGTGCCCGAGGGTTATCGCGGCGCGCCTTACCTCGTGCGCAATCCTGAGGGTCGCATCAAATGCGTCGCTTGCCAGCTTTGCGAATTTGTTTGCCCGCCGAAAGCCATTCGCGTGCATCCGCCCGGTCCTGCGGGCGCGCCCGAAGTCGGCAACGTGGAAAAGGCGCCGAAGGAATTCGAAATCGACATGCTGCGCTGCATTTTCTGCGGTTATTGCCAGGAAGTTTGTCCCGAGGAAGCGATTTTCCTGATGAAGGATTATTCGCTCACCGGCCGCACGCGCCAGGAAATGATCTACAACAAGGAAAAACTCCTCGCGCTCGGCGGCGTGCATCACGACCAGATTCGCAAGTGGGAGCACAAGGCCGAAGAGGCGCGGGAACAAGGGGTGTCGACTTAATGCAAGCTACCGACATCTTCTTCATCGGCTTCGCCTTGCTGACGCTGACTTGCGGAATTCTCGTGATCGTTAACCGCAACCCAGTGAACAGCGCTATGTTCCTGGTGCTCACGATCGCCTCCCTCGCGGGACTCTTCGTGCTCCTGAACGCCTTCTTCCTCGCTGCCGTCCAGGTGCTCGTGTACGCCGGCGCCGTCATGGTCCTGTTCCTCTTCGTTATCATGCTCCTGGACCTGAAGGAGGAACAGCGCCGCACCATCCGCAAATTTTCGCTCGCCCTGGGCGGATTGGCGGTCGGCACTGTCGCATTCCTGTTGGTGCGCAGCATCTGGTTCTCCGGCGTCGGCCGCGCCGCTCAACCGCAACTCGAAGGTGGCACGCGCCCACTCGGCACCGCGCTCTTCCAGGACTTTCTTCTGCCCTTCGAAATCGTCTCTGTCATTCTTCTCGTCGCCATGGTCGGCGTCGTCCTCTTGAGCAAGAAGGAGCTGAAATGATCGGTCTCGAACATTACCTCATCGTCAGTGCCCTGCTCTTCTGTCTTGGGCTGCTCGGCGTGATTGTTCGCCGCAACCTGCTCATCATCTACATGTCCCTCGAACTGATGCTGAACGCCGCAAACCTCGCGCTCGTGGCCTTTTCGCGGTTCACAAACCACCTGAACGGCCAGGTCATGGTCTTTTTCATCATCACCGTGGCCGCCGCCGAAGTTGCCGTTGGCCTTGCCTTGATCGTGGCGCTCTACCGCAAGCGGCAGACCGCGCATGTTGAAGACCTCACGCTGATGAAACTCTAATATGGCGCTCGCAAACCTGGCGTGGCTCGTCCTGCTGCTGCCGCTGCTCTCAGCCGCGGTAATCACGCTTTTCACGATGCGCCATCCCCGGCTGAGCGGCCAACTTTCCATCACTGCCGTTGTGCTCTCGTTTGTGTTCAGCCTGGTCCTGTTCGGTGTCTATCACAATTCCGGTCCGGTCGTCTCCGCCGCCGTTCCATGGCTGCACGTCGGTGATCTGAATGTTGATATCGCGTTACGAATCGATGCGCTCAGCTTGCTGATGCTTTTGATCGTCACCGGTGTTGGCGGCCTGATTCACATCTACTCATGGGGCTACATGCACGACGATCCCGGCTTCGGGCGCTATTTCGCCAGCCTCAGCATCTTCACCTTTTCGATGCTCGGCATCGTCCTCGCGAGCAATTTCGTGATGATGTTCATCTTTTGGGAACTGGTCGGCGTCTCGAGCTATCTCCTGATCGGCTTCTGGTATGAACGTTCCGCCGCGGCGGACGCCGCAAAGAAGGCGTTCCTCACCAATCGCCTGGGTGACTTCGGTTTCCTGCTCGGCATCATCATGATCTGGGCATTGGCCGGCTCGGTACAATTCGATCAATTGCAAGGCAACACACAAGCACTCGGCGCCTGGGCCACCGTCGCAGGCCTGCTCATTTTCTGCGGCGCGGTCGGCAAGTCCGCCCAATTCCCGCTCCACGTTTGGTTGCCCGACGCCATGGAAGGCCCCACGCCCGTCAGTGCCCTCATCCACGCCGCCACGATGGTCGCCGCCGGCGTTTACATGCTCTGCCGCGTCTCATTCATTTTTACCGCGCAAGCCCTGGACGTGATCGCATGGATTGGCGGCTTTACCGCGTTGTTGGCAGCGGTGATCGCCGTTCAACAGAACGACATCAAACGCATCCTCGCATACTCCACGCTTTCGCAGCTCGGTTACATGGTCCTCGCAGTCGCCGTGAGTCCCACGGCCGCCATGTTCCATCTTGCGACGCACGCTTTCTTCAAGGCCTTGCTGTTCCTCGGTGCCGGCTCCGTCATTTTCGCGCTCCACCACGAGCAAAACATCTGGAAAATGGGCGGCCTGAAACACCGGATGCCGATTACCTACTGGACGTTCCTCATCGGCACACTCGCGCTTTGTGGTGTTCCCCCGTTCAGCGGCTTCTTCAGCAAGGACGCAATCCTGGCCGCCGCTTCGCATCATAGTGTCGGTTTGTTCCTGATCACGGCAGCGGTTGCAGTGCTGACCACCTTTTACATGTTCCGACTATTCTTTGTTGCCTTCGCAGGCCCTGCCCAGGCCGATCACGCCCACGAATCACCCAAAGTCATGACCTGGCCGCTCATTCTGCTGGCGATCCCTTCCATTCTGGCGGGTGCTTGGGGGATCGATCACATGCTCGGCAAGTTCTTCAACGAATCCGATCATGCGACTGGTTTCCTCGAAACGTTGCTCGCGCCTTTCGGCCACGCGCCGCTGGCGGCGGCCGCAAGTCTGTTCGCCGTCGTGATTGGCTTCTCTCTCGCTTACACCCTCTACCGTCGCGCCACGACCGATCCGATCGCGGACCGCCTTGGGATTGTGTCACGCGTGCTGCGCCAGAAATTCTACTTCGACGAAATCTATGATTTCCTGATCCGCGCTACGCACGAAACGCTGGCGCGCCTCGCCGATTTCATTGATCGCGCGCTCATCGAAGGCTTTGCCGTACGCGGCGTCTCCGGCACAACCGATGTCCTGGGCCGCGCGCTCCGTCTGCTCCAAACCGGCAATATCCAAACCTACACCTTCCTGTTCGCCGCGGGCGTGGCGATCGTCTTGTTGATGGTGCTGAATCGTTAATATGCTTACCGCCATCATTTTCATCCCCTTGCTCGCTGCGCTCCTGCTCGCGCTGGTTCCAGCGAACCTGCGGTTCCTCTTCCGCATCGGTGCTGTTGCCGCGACTTTCATCACCATGGCGCTGGCCACACTTGTGTTCTGGCAATTCGAGGGCGGCATCAGCGGTTTCCAATTCGAGTACGTTGTTCCGTGGGTCAAGGACCTCGACATCAATTACCACGTCGGCGTGGACGGCCTGAACGTCGGCCTGTTGTTCATGGGCGCGGTTGTCGCGTTTGCCGCCGCCTGCGTGTCATGGGAGATCAAAACCTCGGAGAAAGGTTTTTACATCCTGCTTCTCCTGATGATCAGCGGCATCTTCGGCGCCTTTGCATCGCTCGATTTGTTCTTCTTTTACTTTTTCCACGAGCTCGCTCTGGTCCCCACCTTCATCATGATTGGCCTTTGGGGCCGCGGCGCAAACCGCAATTACGCCACATTCAATCTCACGCTCTATCTCAGCCTGGGCGCGCTCATCGCGTTGATCGGACTGATCGCGCTCTACCTGCAAATGCCCGTCAGCGAACGCACTTTCAGCATCCCGCGCATCACCGAATATTTTCAGTCGCAGCCAATGACCGTCGCCGCGCAACGCTGGATTTTTCCACTCCTGATGTTTGGGTTCGGCATCCTCGTCGCGCTTTGGCCGTTTCACACCTGGGCGCCACTCGGTTACAGCGCCGCGCCCACACCGACCGCCATGCTTCACGCTGGTGTGCTCAAAAAGTTCGGCCTCTACGGTTTGCTTCGCGTCGCCCTGCCCTTGATGCCCGAAGGCGCAAAACACTGGTTCTACGTTCTGGGTCTGCTCTGTCTTGGCAACATTATCCATTCCGGTTGGGTAGCAATGCGTCAGCGCGACCTTAATCTGCTGATCGGTAATTCCAGCGTGGCGCACATGGGCTTCGTGTTCCTCGGCATCGCCTCTTTCAACCTGATTGGCGTCACCGGGGCTGTGCTCGTCATGGTGGCGCACGGCTTTCTTGCAGCGCTCAGCTTTGGTCTCAGCGGTTACCTTCACCAACACACCGGCACGCTGCGCATGGATGACCTCGGCGGTCTGTTACGCCGGCTGCCCTTCATCGGCGCGGCCTTGCTCATGGCGGCACTGGCCGGCTGCGGCTTGCCAGGCTTTGCCAATTTCGCCGGCGAACTCATGGTCCTCTTCGGCGCGTGGAAAGGCATGCCCGCGATTGCATTCGCAATCGCGGCCGCCTGGGGCGCCCTCATCATCGGCGCCATCTACATGCTCCGCGCCGTTCGCAACGTCCTGCACGGGCCAATCCCGGATCGTTGGGCGTCTATCCCGGATGCCGGCGCCTGGCGCAAGCTGCCGTTTGTGCTGCTGCTCGCCGGACTGATTGTGTTCGGCATTTTTCCCCGCATATTGACCGAGCGCATTAAGCCCAGCGTCGAAGCCATCATCACTACCGCCTCGCCTGCCATTCAGACTGTTGCACGATGAATCCCTCCCTCACCATCCTTGAACTCGCTGTGCTCGTGCTCGGGCTGGGGCTGCTCCTCGTCGATCTCTGGACCGCACCCGAACGCAAGCGCTTTCTCGGCTATGGTGCTGCGGTCGCGCTCGTGCTGGTTCTGGTGTTCAGTTTCTTGCGCTTCGATGGCAAGGAAACGCTTTACGCATTCGGCGGCAGCTACGTTCTCGACAGCATGGCACTGTTCTTCAAGCGATTCTTCCTCATCGCCGCGATCATCGTGCTGATCATCTCCGTTGAATTCTCGGATCGCATCGCAACCGGTATCTCTGAATACTACAGTCTGATCGTCTTCGCATTGTCGGGGATGATGTTCGCCGCCTCAGCCAATGACTTCACGATGCTCTTCGTTTCAGTGGAACTGGTCACGGTCACCTTCTACGTGCTCACCAGTTTCCAACGCAGCCGCTTGCCGTCGCTCGAAGCCGGGATCAAATATCTAATCCTTGGCGCACTCTCGACCGCATTCACAGTTTATGGGATCGCACTGGTCTTTGGCACGTCAGGCACCATGAAATTCGCGGAACTCGCCGCGCTGCAGTCCACGCTCGCCGGCAACAAACTCTTCCTCGCCGGCTTGCTGCTCGTCGTGATCGGTCTCGCATTCAAGATCGCTGCCTTCCCCGTCCAGATTTGGGCGCCCGACGTCTATCAAGGCGCACCCACGCCCACCGCCGGCTTTCTCGCCGTTGGCTCCAAGGCCGCCGGTTTCGTCCTGCTCCTGCGCCTCCTGTTCACTGCCGTGCCGGAAGTCACAGCGCAATGGACCCAACTGCTGATCGTCATGTCCGCGGTCACGATTCTCTACGGAAACCTGTGCGCGATCCCGCAACGCAATCTGAAACGACTGCTCGGCTACTCGAGCATCGCTCACGCCGGCTATCTTCTGCTCGGTGTCGCAGCCATGGCCGGCAACGTCAAAAATTCCGAAGCCGGGGGCTCTGCCGTGCTCTTTTATCTCAGTGGTTATCTCTTCACCGTCCTCGCCGCCTTCACCGTCATCACGCTCGTCCTCCGGCGCATCGATATCGACGACATCTCCAGTCTCGCTGGGCTCGGCCAACGTTCGCCCCTGCTCGCCGCCACCATGACCCTCGCCATGGTCTCTCTCGCCGGCATCCCGCCCCTCGCTGGTTTCTTCGGCAAGTTCCTCCTGATCAAGGCCGCCCTCGAGCAAGGCTATTTCGCCCTGGTCGCCATTGCGGTTGTCGGAGTCGTGATCTCGATTTGGTACTACTTCGGCATCATCCGGGCCATCTACTGGTCCCAGGACGCGTTTGATCTGTCCCCGATACCTGTTTCACTACCTGTCCGGCTCGCCCTCTGCGTTTGCGTGCTCGGCATGTTGCTGCTCGGCCTTCTCCCGGGGCCAATGGTTACCGCCACGACCAAAGCTGTTAAAGTCCTCGATTATCCGACTGCAACGGCTGTTGCGAATCAGTGATTTGCCATTAGACTGTCATCGTCCGCATGACCACACCGGCCTACAGACAAGGCGATGAGCGCCTCATCAAGCTAACCGCCAATGCGGCGAAGAAGGTCTCTTCGCTGCTAACGCGGCAGGGGCGGCCGAGTGGCGTTTTGCGTGTCGCAATCGTCGGCGGTGGTTGCTCGGGGTTGCAATACAAGATGGACCTTCAGGACGCGCCTGCCAACCGCGACATCCTCGTCGAGAGCAGCGGCATCCGAGTGGTAGTCGATCCCAAGAGCGCACTGTATGTCACCGGAAGCGAACTGGATTACGTGGACGCGTGGCAGGAAGGCGGCTTCAAAGTCAACAATCCCAACGCCGCCACAACCTGTTCCTGCGGCGAAAGTTTCAGCGCCTGACGCATGATCGATTACTTTGCGGTGCTGGACGAACCGCGCCTGCCATGGCTGGATCCCGAAGCGCTTAAAGCCAAATTCCTTTCCCTCTCCGCCGCCGTTCATCCTGACCGCGTCCATGGGCAATCCGAAGCCGACCGTAAAGCTGCCCAGGAACGCTACACCCAACTCAATGCCGCCTACCAGTGTCTTCGCGACACAAAGGCCCGTCTGCAGCATCTTCTGGAACTGGAGCGTGGGGGCAAACTTCAGGATGTGCAGGACATCCCCGCCGAAACCATGGACCTGTTCTTCCGAGTAGGGAAACTTTGCCGCGAAGCCGATCAATTCCTAGCGCAGAAGCGCCAGATTGACTCGCCCTTGCTCAAGGTTCAGATGTTCGAGCGCAGCCAACCCCTCCAGGAAGCCCTGAACGGTCGCGCTGCGGACCTTCGCACCCGCATTTCGGCCTTGGAAAGCGACCTTAAAGCCAATCCGCCTGTTACACGTCTCGAAGCCATTTACCGTCTGGTGAGCTATTACACGCGCTGGCTGGGCCAACTCCAGGAGCGGGCGGTCCAACTGGCACTCGACTGACGTCCCTCGAAAACAACCGTTACACTGTTACATTTGGGTTTTCCTGAGGAATTCGGCAAATTCATCTGTTACACGATCTGTTACACCCTCGCAGTATTGGGACTGGCACATCCTATGCTCCCATTCCGGCTATGATAACAATGCAGAGTTTCGACAACCGAAATGATGTATTGCTCTCCGCCTGTCTTCTCATGAGCCAGGTAACATTGTCCCATCATCGTCCCACCTTGAAGCGTTGGGCTAAAAGCCCGGCGTCCTGCTGGAATTGAGTTGTTTTCTGGCGGTCTGTGTCAGCAGACCGCCAGATTCTCTTTTCACCTTGTCCCAGAACAGGACATTTGCCGTCTCAGAAGTGAGAATCTCGCAAAGCGGTGCGCGCTCCACCCGCATCCTGCGTGAAATCGCCCACGCGTGGGCCCAAAAGAGAAAGGACGCACCTTTCGGTGCGTCCCTTTGGTGAATGATAGCGTTCTTTAGCCCGCGACCGGCTGTTCCAGCAGCGGCGCAGGCGAGCCGCCGAGGTCTGGCGCGGGTTCTTCTTCGATCTCAACCAGCGGTTTCAGTTTCACCTTGCGGTGCATGTTGAAGCCGGTCCCGGCCGGGATGATGTGACCCATGATGACGTTTTCCTTGAAGCCGCGCAGGTAATCGACGCGGGCCATGGTCGCGGCTTCGGTGAGGACGCGGGTGGTGTCCTGGAAGCTCGCGGCGCTGATGAAGCTCTCCGTCTCGAGGCTGGCCTTGGTGATACCGAGGAGCACGGGCACGGCTTCCGCCGGCTTGCCGCCTTTGTCGGTGACCGCTTCGTTTTCGCGCTCGAAGGTGAGCCGATCGATCTGATCGCCCCAGAGCATCGCGGTGTCGCCCGGGTCGGTGACTTTCACTTTGCGCAGCATCT
>Ga0111538_10007974_pt1 | contig 14228 bp, 15 predicted proteins | sample SoiMethybrSBSTD1_FD_79669 | JGI IMG/M metagenome (GOLD analysis project Ga0111538, IMG submission 79669) | Bulk soil microbial communities from a Populus tree surrounding site in Tennessee, USA - Soil MetaG P. TD hybrid SBSTD1 (version 2)... | ecosystem: Environmental > Terrestrial > Soil >... | reverse complement strand
TCGAAGTCGGGGATGCGCTTCAGGAACTCCTCGACCGCCACCGTCATCTCCATGCGCGCCAGGTTGGAGCCGACGCAGCGGTGGATGCCGAGGCCGAAGGCGGCGTGCCGGTTCTCCTTGCGGTCGATGATCACCTTGTCGGCGTCCGGGAATACGGCGGGGTCGCGGTTGGCCGCCGGGAAGGGGAGCATCACCATCTCGCCCTCCCTGAAGGTGCAGCCGTTGAGCGAGGTCTCCTTGGCGACGAGGCGCGCCATGGTGACGGGCGCGTAGGCGCGCAGGAACTCCTCGATGGCGCTCGGCATCAGCGCGGGCTCGGCGGCGAGGCGTCGCCGGTCGGCGGGCGTCTTGGCCAGATGCCACAGCGAGGCGCCGATGCCGCTCCATGTCGTGTCGATGCCCGCCACCAGCAGCAGGCGCAGCGAGCCCAGAATGTGGTTTTCCTTGAAGGGCTGGCCGTCCGGGTACTTGGCGGTGAGCAGGTAGCTGATCAGGTCGTCGCCCGGCTTTTCCCGGCGCGCCTGCAGGTGGCCCTTGAAGTACTCGGTCAGCTCGGCGAAGCCGCGCTCCAGCACGTACTGGTCGGTGGTGCCCACCTCGAGGGTGTCGTGGATCCACTTGCGGAACCGGTCGCCGTCGCTGTCGGGGATGCCGAGCATGTGGGCGATGAGGCGCACGGGGATGTGCTGGGCGTAGTCGCCGGCGGCATCGCAGCGGCCCTTGTCGATGAAGGCATCGATCAGCTCGTTGCATATTGCGCGCGCCTTGGGGATGAGCTTGTCGACGGCCTGCGGCGTGAAGGGCGGCAGCAGCGCCATGCGCGCGGCACGGTGGCGCGGCGGGTCGGAGGTGATGGGCGGAGCGCCGCCGCCCTCGACGGGCGGCGGGTTGTCGCGCACGATCACCTGGCGGGAGGAGAAGTGCTCGGGATCGTAGGCGATGGCGCGGATGTCGTCGTAGCGGGTCGGGAGATAGGCGCCCCTGAACCGCTCGGTGTGGGCGATCGGGCAGCCTGACGTGCGGATGTCCTCCCAGATCGGAAACGGGTCCTCGACCCATCGGGGGTCGAGATGGTCCCAGTCGGTCAGCCAATCCGTGACCGGTGTGCGCTGGCTCATTGCACAGTCCTTGCTACGCTTCCCTTCATGTCGGGATAGCGAACCGCGCGCGGCTTGGCAATCTCGGGCTGCCGCTGACAGGGTTGCGTCCCGTCGATTGCCCGCAAGGTTGAGCAACAGGCATCCAGAAATTCCATTGCAGGTGCCGGCACTGACGGGCGGTTGGTCTTTCGCGGTCCGGCCGGGAGCCATGCCACGACCTGGCCGAACCCAAACTCCCTCAGAACCTCGACGATCTCAGCCTCGGGCAACTCAATGATGTCTCGGCGAATGATATCGCACCGCGCAGAACCCATGATACCCGATAGCACGCCAGATCGGACTAACGAGGCCCAATCGCTATTGTGCTAATGACACTGAGAGTGCATCCTTAGGGGCTGGCCGGAATTTCCGGCAACCGAACTGTAGCAACCCTGTCCTTCGTTGGACAAAGTGTGACACTTCGCATTGATTGCCGAGAGCAGCGGGAGAAGCGCTGTGCCTTACAGTCCGTCCGCGCCGGAAGTCCGTTTGCAGTTCGCGAAGCGTTTGAAGCAATTGAGAACTGAGAAGGGTTTTCTGCGGGCTCGCACCTTCGCGAACGCTCTCGGGATCGAGGAGAACCGCTACACCCGCTACGAGCGCGCGGAGGTCGAGCCGAGCCTCACCCTCATTCACAGGATGTGCGAGACCCTGCAGTCGTCGCCCAACGAGCTTCTGGGCTTCACCGAAAATGCTCCCAAATCTACTGTTGAATCGACGACCCCGATGGGCAACGTCTCGTTAGAATGAAACGCACGATACGCTGTCAACTCTCATCACGCTGTCTTGGGTGAACTGCGCTTTGTAGGCGGCGCGAATTGCGTCGATCTTGGCCTCGCTGTCGCTGCCCGGCTTATACCAGACCACCAGGACGTGTGTGGTCACTCTGGCGATGACCCCGTGTTTCGTGCGCCATTGACCGTACCCCCTGAGGACGGTCAGCCCTTCAGGAAAGCGCGGTGTCACCTCGGCATCTACAAAGGACTGCCATTCCGCCGTGCTGATCTTGTCACCGTCCTTGCGCGTGACACCGAAGAGCAGCTCGAGCCGCTTCATCGTTTCAGCGCCCGACTGACATTCAGCCGCGCCGAGCGCAGCCACCTGGTGGGTGGCGGCGGCGCTGCATGCACTCAACGCCACACTGAGAAGAACGAAGGTGAGCGACCTGGATATTCGCCACATCGGAATTTGGTCCCAGTGCCGCCATTCCTTCGATAGTTGCTTGGCCTCATCTATCCAAGAAGCAACGGCACGGTGCGGGGGCCACGCACAGTACCTTTGGACCAGACAATCGGCTGCGAGTAGTCGCGTTGGAATGATGGAAATTGCGTCAGCCATTCCTCAAGTGCAACACGAATTTCCATGCGTGCGAGACCCGCGCCGATGCAGCGGTGGCGGCCGAACCCGAAGGCAACGTGCCGGTTGTCGGTGCGATCAAGGATCACCATGTCGGGGTTCTCGAAAGCTTCCGGATCGCGATTGGCAGCGGCGAATGGAAGGAGAACCATCTGTCCGGCCCTAAATGTCGTTCCGGCCATCTCGTGGTCCCTGGTAACGAGGCGCGCCATCGTGACAGGTGAGTAGGCGCGCAAGAACTCCTCAACGGCACTCTCGATAAGGGCGGGTCGCTGCACCAGCAGGGCTCGGTCCGCCTCATGACTCGCCAGATGCAACAGGCCGACACTGATAGTGCTCCAAGTCGTGTCTATGCCGGCTATCAGCAGAAGGCGAAGAGTACCTACGATATGCTCCTCGCTCAGCGCCACTCCATCCGCGTCTGCCGCGAGCAGGAAGCTGATGAGGTCGTCACCGGGCGCGCGTCGTCGCATGGCCACGCACCTCGAAAGGTAGTCGGTCATTTCGACGAGTGCCGCGTTGCCAGCAGTAGCATCGACTGCGCCGGCATCCAGAGTTTGGTAGATCCATCGCAGAAAGAGATCACCATCGCCCTCAGGCAAGCCAAGCATGATGGCAATGACGCGAGACGGTATGTGCCGGGCATAGCCCGTCGCAGCGTCGCAATGCGTTCGCTCGCGCAGGTCATCAAGTGTCTCGCGACAGACGGTTCGCGTCCTCGGCTCAAGCCGGCGGATGGCCTCTGGGCCGAAGGCCGGCAGCAGTAATCGCCTGTGCTCCGCGTGCTCTGGAGGATCGGAGTTTATGGGCGGGTTCGAATACTGCGGCGACGCAAAGTTGCGCACCACCACAGAACGTGAGGAGAAATGCGCCGGATCATTTGCGATGGCGCAGATATCCGCGTGCCGCAGCGGAAGATAGACACCGCCGTAGCGCTCAGTGTGTGCAACGGGACAGGTTGGACGCAGGTCGCCCCATATAGCCTGCGGATTTTCCACCCAGCGCCACTCGAGATGATCGAAATCGGTGCTCCAATCCTCAACCGGCTTCATTGCGCGCACTCCGTTGATTGAGTCGCAATTGCAAGCACGTCTCGGCAAAGGGCGGCGGTGAGCCCGCCAACGATGTCCGTGGCATCCGGATCTGCGTACTCCAGCAACATTTCCGCCTTGATCCCAAGCTCCACAAGCGAGGTGGCACGAAGCGCAATGGATGCGCTCGCCAACGCGAATAATTCCCGTTGTATGAGATCGACTGCGTTTCGGTGCTTCTGTTCGCGATGTGGCGTCCAATCTGCGTCGCCGACTGACTTGCTATCCTCTAGAGAGCGCGCAGCAGCTCGCTTGAGCTCTTGGAATCTGCGCCCAAGGTTCAACAACTCGGTGTCAGTGGGTTCGGTCCGTCCTGGCACTTTCGTCTCCCCACTCTTTGTCCTTTGCGGTTACGGTCCGCATCAAGCCGCTAGGCCAAGCCGCTCGGCGTCGCGGCGACAAACGTTGCTATCGCTCAGGCCGCTTGCTTGTCTGATACCGCTCAGTAACTCGTCGCTCATCTCAAACAGGCCGGCAACGGCGAGACTCTTCCCGATGCGTCGCGGCGATCCAATTCGGTCACAAGGGCAGCCCGCCCGGCGCAAGACGCGTTCAACGGCCAAGTCCATCACGGTGACGACAAACTCCAGGCCGGCGCGGATGCCGACCTCGACGATTCCGGCAAGAAGCTCTCCCGTAATGGGATTGATAGGATGGGAGATCTGCTCCGCCGGACCCTGCAGGACCGAAAACCGCGAACTCTCCCAGGTGCTCGGTGAACGCACTTCCTTGCCTTCCGGCAGCAAATTCGGAAACACATCCGCGAGCATGTTGGGTCCGGTCGTCGGCAGCAATCGCGCTGATCCGCGGACAACGCCCTCTTGCGTCGTGACCAGGACATAGAGCGGGTTCAACTCATCAAAGCCATCGCGCTCCCAGCCGTCTAGAACAGTGACGGGCCAAGCAAGACGCGCGTGAAACACTGCCGCGCGCAAGCGATGCATCGCTTCGATTTCAATGGGATATTTGTGGCGCTCGGCGCCCTGAATCAGCCTGATCATCCGGCCGCCCCTAGATAACTGCCCCCGCAGTCCAGGTAAGTCGAGAGCGGATTTGAGGCTTAGACCGATTGATTGTGAAACTGTCCTTTCGAACAGTTGACGAAACGCCGACTGAAGATCTGAGGCTCCGAGGATGAATGGCCAAATGAGCGGATTAGGGCCAGACGATAAGGCGAAGCGAGATGGCTTTCGCCACGGCTTGGGTGGTCGTCACGCAGTGTAGCTTGTAGCGGGCGTTGGCGAGATGAAACTTCACCGTACGTTCGCTAATCCTTAGGATCATCGAGGTGTCCCATGCCGATTTCCCCTCGGCCGCCCACCGCAGGCATTCCAGCTCGGGTTTACTCAGTGACCGGCCGTCGTCTCCTATATCGATCCCACACTGCTTGAGCACGCCCTGGTGGAAGAATGCGGCGATGGTCTGCAGGTCCGCCATGCACAGCTTGCTGAGTTGGAGCCACTCGCGTCGAGGAACATCGCCCGTGACGCTGAACACGGCGGTTTCCCCGCGGGTTCCTCGCACTGGGAATGAAATGCCCTGGTGGTACAGCCCAAAGTCCAAGGCTTGGTCGAACACGCAGCAACCTTCAGGATGCGATTGCCTGAGTTGGCCCCAATCCTGCGGGGTCACCCCGCGCAAGCCTTTCGTTACAACCGGGTCGATCAGGATGAAGTTCTGCGAGTGATAGTGCTGACGCCATGCGTCCGAGTAGGTGTTGTGAAAGTAGAACCCCGGCGGCTTTTGACTGGGAATGTTGATGCCCAGGTAGGCGACGTGCGCGAACCCGTACAGCTCGCGTGTCAACTGCAGGACACTGTCACCGGTGGCACGGCTGTCGATAACTGCAGCCTTCCCGACTAGGGACTGAAACGCTGCCTTGAGCATACTCGTGCTGCCAAGGAATTGGTCACGACCGATGCTAAGAACACACGCCCGGTATTCCAAGCCGCTGCCGCTGATCTTCCCGGCTGCTGTGTCTGGAGTCAACCGGCCCTCCGTCACGGGCCCGGCTCACCAAAGCCGCGGCCTGGCGATCATCAGCCAGAAGATGGCGAGCACGGCCGCGAAGGCCGGGATGCCGAAGGCGAACCAGAGGCGGAATAGGCGGTGGTAGGCCTCTGGCAGGGCGCAGCCCTCGTGCGCGGCGGCGGCGGCGAGGTCGCGCATGCGCATCTGCATCCACACGACGGGCAGCCAGAAGGCGCCGGTGACGAGATAGAGCAGGGTGGACAGCACGATCCAGCCTTCGCCCAGCGAATGGCCGGCGGCCCAGGCGAGCAGCACGCCGGTGATCGGCTGCGCCACCACGGCGGTGGCGGTGAACAGGAAGTCGGCAATGACGACGATGCGGGCCACCGCCGCCACGGTGCGCGCCTCGCCGGTGCGGTGCGCCAGCAGCATGAAGAAGGCGATGCCGGCGCCGGTGCCCAGCAGCACGGCGGCGCCGAGCACGTGCAGGTACTTGAGGGCGAGGTAGGGTGTCATCAGCGCTCCTCCAGGATTGCCAGCGCCACCAGGATGAGCACAACGATGGGAGCCACCTTCAGCAGGGGGCCCAGCGGGTCCGCCCACAACGCCGGCAGCAACAGTGTGGCGAGTGCCAGGTAGGCGATCGACAGCGCCAATGCAGCCCAGAGCGCCGGTCTGGCGGTGCGCCGCACGGCGATGCCGACGCCGATGGCGATGTCGGTGATCGCACCCGCAGCAGCCAGCGGGGCAGCGGCCAGGAAGCCGGCGTCCTGGACCAGGCCCACGGCGTCCTCCCAGCCAGGGCCCAGCGCCACCAGGCCGGTCGCGATCCAGTAGAGCGCCAGCACCCCCAACATCAGCGGCTTGGCGAAGTAGAGCCGCGCGAACCATCGCTCCTGCACCGAGGCGGGCTCCGCCGCCAGCGCGGCGCCGAGTGCGCGAGGCTCGATGCCCGTGACGCGCGTCCAGGGTGCGGGATCGGCGACGGCGCCGCGCGTGAGCTCGCGCTGCGTCGTGGAGCGCAGCGGCGGCCGCCAGCCGAGGAGGCCGATGAGATCGCCCACGCGAAAGGCGGCGTGAGCCAGCCAGCGCGGCAGCGTGACGAAGCGCGCTTCCCTCAAGCCCAGCCAGCGGCGATAGGCGGCAAGCACTCCCTCGAGCGACAGTGACTCCGGCCCCACAACCTCGAGGACCAGGCGGCTCGGTGCGCCGGGTCGCAGGAAGAACAGCACTGTCCGCACCAGGTCGTCGAGCTGCACGATCTGCAGCGGGCCGGCGTCCGCCAGGCGCGGCAGGATGGGCAGCGCCGCCAGCCCACGGAACAGCGCGCTGCCGCCGTAGGCCTGGCGCCCCACCACCACCGAGGGTCGCAGGATCGCCCAGTCGAGGTCGCGGGCCATCAGCGCCTCGTCGCCGGCGAGCTTGCTGCGCGCGAAGGCGGTGGCGGCGCCACGGTCGACGCCGAGCGCCGAGATCTGCACCACGCGCCGCACGCCAGCCTGCTCGCAGGCGGCAAACAGGGCCGCCGCGCCGTCGGCATGGACGCCCGCGGTGGAGTCGCGCGGGCTGTCCTGCAGCACGCCGGCGCAATTGACCACCGCTTCGATGCCGACAAGATGCGGCAGCCAGTCGCCGGGGTTGGTCGCCTTGGCGATGTCGAGGGCAATGCAGGCCGCGGCCTCCGGCAACCGGGCGGCGGCGTCGGCGTGGCGGGCGACCGCCACCACCGCGTGACCCTCGCCATGGAGGCTGGCCAGCACCGCCCGCCCGATCAGGCCGGTCGCTCCCGTGAGCAGCACGCGCAAACCCCCTCCTCGGCGGCCAGGCCATGGCGGATGGCCCTTCCCGCGCATAGCTCGTCCGTTCTACCGGAGGTTGCCCCCCCGGCCCCCCCCCCACGGTGTGGCCCGAGCTTCATTGGGCAGGCGCGTTCGTCAAATGCGCTGAGGGGCTTGGCTTGCCGCCCCCGCCATAGGGCTGCCTTCATCCGGCCTCAGCACTCGCCTCAGCACTGGCCGCCCCGGCGTTGCGGGTAGGCCGCAAGGGACGGCGGAACGTATAGCTGGTAAGGAGTGTTTAGGCTTGAGCTTGGTAAGAGATTCGACGCCGCCGTTTTCCCCACCTCCACCTGACGACCCTAGGGCAATCGCAATGCACCCCCTGAAGCGACCCGCTGCCGTCTCAGCGCTTGCCGCGCTTGCGCTCCTCATCGCCGTCGCCGACCCGGCAAGCGCCAGGAGCCGCGGGGAGGGGAGCCGGGACGACTTCGCCCAGACCCGCCCGGTGGGCGTGCCGCTGCTGGCCGTCGTGTCGCTCAACGACCAGCGGGTCACCATCTACGACGCCGATGGCAAGGTGCTGCGCGCGCCGGTGTCGACCGGGCAGACCGGCTACGAGACGCCCGCCGGCATCTACAGCATCATCGAGAAGAACCGCGAGCACTATTCCAACCTCTATGACGATGCCTCCATGCCGTTCATGCAGCGCATCACCTGGTCGGGGATCGCCCTGCATGCTGGCGTGCTGCCGGGCCGGCCGGCCTCGCACGGCTGCATCCGCCTGCCCTACCGGTTCGCCGAGCAGCTGTTCGATCTGACCAAGATGGGCATGCGCGTGGTGGTGGTGCGCGACGACATGGGGCCCGTCGACATCGCCCATCCCGCCCTCTTCAAGCCGGGTCCGGTGAAGTCGGAGGTGGCGTTGGCCCCCACGGCGGAGCGCTCGGACGCAGTGGAGCGCCGCTCGATGCGGCTCGGCGTGCCGCCGGCGGACGCCGGCAGCCCGGCCCGGGCCCAGACTTGGCGGCAGATCGCGGCGGCCAAAGCCGCCCAGGCCGAAGCCGCGGCCAAAGCTTCGGAAGAGGCAAGGCGTGCCGCCGTCAGGACCAGGGCCGATGCGGCAAAGTCCATGAAAGAGCTGCGCATGGCCGAGGGTGCAAGGTCCAGAGCCGAGGCGCAGCTTAGGGATGTTGAGCGTATGCTCGAGGCCGCGCGCTCGCCGGAAGCCACGCAGAAGGCCGAAGAGATCAAAGCCAAGGCAGCTGAGCGCCTGACCGAGGCGCAGGCCAAGCTGGACAGCGTGAAGGCCGAGGCGCAGCCCAAGATCGACGCCGCCGAGACGGCACGGGCGGCGGCCAACGCGGCGGAGGCAGCCAGGACGGCCGCCCAGAACGAAGTGAAGCTCGCGGAGGCCAAGATGGCGCCGGTGTCGGTGTTCATCAGCCGCCAGACCAAGCGCCTTTACGTGCGCCAAGCCTTCCAGCCGATCTTCGACACCGAGATCGCCATCCGTGACCCCGATACGCCCATCGGCACCACCATCTATACGGCACTGAGCTATGCCAAGGACGGCGCCGACGTGCGCTGGAGCGCGCTTGCCATGTATCCCAACGCCGGCATTCCCGAGGCCGGGAGCTCGCGCCGTGGCGAGCGCAGGTCCGAGCCGCCGGCGACCAACGCGGCCGCCGCCAAAGCCGTGCTCGAGCGCATCTCGATCCCGCAGGATGCCATCGAGCGCATCAACGAGGTGGTCTCGCCCGGCTCCTCGCTGATCGTCTCGGACGAGCCCATGAGCGCCAAGGAGACCGGCAAGGGCACGGATTTCGTCGTGCTGATGAGCGGCGAGCCGCAAGGCGGCATCAAGACCCGCCGCAAACCCAGCCCCTACGGCGGCTACGGCGACGACCGCCGCTACCGCCGCTCGCCCTATGGCGGCGGCGGCTCGTTCTGGTGGTGACTGTGGGGCGTTCGAGCCGCGGGCAATGTTCCCGGCAGCGCCATCGCACAGTCTGAGCGGATCGTCTGCATACACTTGTATGCGTCGGTCTCGCATGCTTAGCTCCGCACGGAGACGCTCCCCCTGGCTTGGGCCACGGAGGTGAAGGCATGTCAAATGGCGCTGCAGGGAGCCTACCGCAGAACCGCTTGCCGGACGCTGCGTCTGTCTTGATAGAGATGACGCTCGTGCCCAGAAGCGGTGCCGTTGCTCACGGTGCGGCGCCCGCACCGGCCGGCGCGCCAACGTATCGCATCTTGCGAACCCTCGAAGTCGATGAATACGAGGATCCCGTGCCTCCGGCGGAGGTCCTGGCGCTGGCTTCCGCGCGTCCGCCGCCGACCGACAACGTGTTCCGCGGGACAGCTCGTCGAGCCGCGAAGCTGTCGATTGCAGATGCCAACATGGAGGCGTTCGAGGATCTGAACGCTTTGATCGGAACGCTGCAGGACCATGCGACGATGGTCGCTCATCCCGGCATCTCCACCAAAGCGACCAACAATCGGGTAGCCGAAGAGAAGAGGAACGTGCGCGTCAAAGCATTCCTCTATGCGGCGAGCCGGGAGGACGACAACGATTTCCACCTGATCATCGGTCGCGACCCCGCCAAGCCGGCGAAATACATGACGGTGGAGATTTCCGGGCTGCCGCCGAGCAACAGCGTTCACTTCGCAGCGCTCAAGGAAGCGCGGGATGCCTATTTCGAATTCTTCGGCGACCGGTTGCCTGGTGCGCCTTACGATTTCTACGATCCGCCCATTCCAGTCGACATTGAGGGTTCGCTCTTCTTCGATGCCAGCCACGCGCAGGGCGGCCGACCGGGGCCCGCCAAGCTGCGTCCAAAGATGCCGGTCGTCTGGGAGGTCCATCCGGTAGCCAGGATCGTCTTTGAGCCCTGAGTTCGAGCCATGCTGAAAGTGTCGAAAAGCAAGAAAGCTCGCGGAGCATCTCGGAAAGGGCGCAAGGCAGCGTGCGTCCCCAATCCCGGTCTGCCGGATAAGGAGACCGTCGTCTCCGAGCGCGCGTTCGTGTCACCAAAAGGCAATCGCTACCGCATCATCAGGACGACTGAAAAGGACCCCTACGATCCGCCCGACGATGAGAAAAAAGGGCGGTAGCTCCTGATCCTTCCAGCTTGCCGCCTCTTGACCCGGCGCCCCTTAGCCCCCTTATTCCTCTTGCCAGTCGGCCGGACGGCCGCTGCCGCGTGAGGAGGCTTTGCGGCCATCGAGCGCGGTGGAGGAAAGTCCGGGCTCCAGGGATCGACGGTGGCGGCTAACGGCCGCCGGGGGCGACCCCAGGGAAAGTGCCACAGAGAAGAGACCGCCGGCGCGGGGCGACCCGCAAAGGCAAGGGTGAAACGGTGCGGTAAGAGCGCACCGCGCTGCCGGCAACGGTGGCGGCACGGCAAACCCCACCGGGAGCAAGACCGAATAGGGGCGGCACGGGTGCGAGAGGCAACTCTGGCGTCCAGCGCGATCCTCGCCGCCGCCCGGGTTGGTTGCTCGAGGCACGGAGCGATCCGCGCCCCAGAGGAATGGCCGTCGCGGAGGGCTCTCCTCCAGACAGAACCCGGCTTACAGGCCGGCTGGCAATACCCCGTTCGCAGGGTGGCGCAATGCTGCCAAGGCGGCGTCGCGCGGGCGATGCGACAGCTAGAGAGAGGCATGTGGGCCACGCGTGACGTGCTCTCTGACCATATGTGAGCGGCGCGGCGAGGCAGTTAGTTATCGCGATAGTCAAGCGCCATGCGTTGCAGAGCGGCGCGTTTCAGCGCCCCAGCATCGCGGCTGTCTTCGTTCGCGACGGACAGGATGGCTTCCGCGAGCTTAAGACGCGCGGTCTCGATCTGCAGCGGGTCCGTGCCAAAGTTGACAGCGATCTCCAGCCAGGCGTCGTCAAAGGCCTTGCCAATCGCTTTCAGCGCGTCCGGCCCGAAGGAGGCGCCGTCGATGAGTTTGCGGGCTTTCATAGTTGACCCCAGAGCATGATGGGCACCCTCCCCGCTGGGCTGATCGAACTTTAGTCCGGGCAAACTCACCCCGAATGTAAGGTAGATGACGGTTCAGCGTGACAGTCGGTCGCGTGTTAGGCTGCGGCAACAAGGGAGAAAACCGCATGGCCAAACGAGCGATCAGTACACCGGTCCGCGAGGCCATTCTGTTGCGCGATGGCAAATCGAAGCGATCACAAAGGCGCATGGCCCAATCCCCCATGAGCTGCCGGGAGCAAGGGTAGGCCCTAGCTCGACGGGACGACCCAAGGGTGCGGCGAGCGCCCCAATTTCAACATCGCCGGCGCTCACTCTAGGGGCGGTGCCGCGGACCGTGCCGGGGACGCGGGAAAGGATTGCGGGATGTGCCGCATTGCAGCCTTGCTCTTCGGCTGCGTGGCTGCAGCGATCGCTTGTGGCGGTAGCGCGGTGCAGGCGCGCGACGAAGCGCGCATGCGGCTTGGCGCGACAGCGCAGCAGGCCGCGCCTGCTCCCAGCGCATTCGGGGCGCGCCTGGCGGCGGTTGCCAGGCGGCAGACGTCGCATCTGGTGTTCTACAATCCTACATATCAGCAGATCGCCTACCCGATGGGCGATGTGCCGCGCTACTTCGGCGTGTGCACCGACGTGGTCGTGCGCGCCTACCGGGCGCTCGGCATCGACCTGCAGGTGCTCGTGCACAAGTCCGGCGCCGGCTCGGGCGACACCAATATCGACCACCGGCGCGTCGAGGTGCTGCGCCGCTTCTTGGCGCGGGCCGGCACCAGCCTGCCCGTCACCGACAACCCCGCCGACTACCAGCCGGGCGACATCGTCACCTACACCCTGCCGAGCGGCTGGCTCTCCAAGACGCACATCGCCATCGTCGCGGCGGAGAAGGCGCCGACCGGCGTGCCGCTGGTGATCCACAACCGCGGCTGGGGCGTGCAGGCCGAGAATTGGCTGTTTGCCGAGAAGATCACCGGCCACTTCCGCTACGCCGGGCCGCGATAGGTCGCGCCGGGTGGGCGAGGGCGGCGGATTTGCCACAGGGCGGTGTCCGCTAGAGGATATCGGTTAATAATTTGTTTATGAAGTTGCTTCAACTTGGCCGTTGCTGACAGTGCGGCCAGTAAACACGTCGAATCGCTTTTCAGTATCTGCGCACTCCGCCCTGTCTCCTGCAAATCGTACGTACTTGCGCGAGTTGTTCCAGCTTGCGGATCCAGTTCTACATGCAATTCTCCATGCAGATCTTGCGGAGCGCGTGGGCCGAGCCGGCCGGCTGGGCGTTGATCGCCACGGGACTGGTCGTCGCGACCTGGACACTGGGGAGCAACAGCCGGCGCCCGAAGCTGGAGCGACCGCTGCGGAGCCTCGAACCTGTCCTGAGCGAACCCGACAACCAATGGCAACGGCTGGCGGCGATCCTCGAGGGTGACATCGCCCGGGCCGAGATCCTTCCCATCCTGCAGGCCCGCGCCATCGCAGCCGTCGAGGACGTCGATGAGGCGGTGCACCGCTTGCTTGCGGAGTGCGCCGGCAGCTTGCGGCCCGCCGAGGCGACCGCGCCGCGCCAGGGCCATGACGCGTTGCCCGCGCCGGCGCCCGTTGCGCGGCCGCTTGCGGCCTAGGCGGCCTTGGCCGGGGCGCAGAAATCGATCAATGCGTCGAGCACGGCATCGGGCCTTTCCGCCACGAGCATGTGACCGCAATCGGCAAGGGTGATGGTGCGGCTGCCGGGGATCAGCCGGGCCAGCTCCCGGCCCCCCTTGGGCGGGGTCATGATGTCGTTGGCGGCAATGGCCACGAGTGCCGGGCAGCGCGCCCGAGGCGCGGCATCGGGTCCGGAGTTCCAGCCCGCACAGGCGGCCAGATCGGCGTGCAGCACGCCCGGCGCATTGCGGGCGAAGAGTGCGAACGTGCCGCCGGTCATCCACAGGCCGGGCACCGGATGTCCGCCGAGCTTGGCGTCGGGCCCATGCGCCCACGCCGTCATCATCGCATAGGCGCGGGCCGGCTCCTCGCGGGCCGCCGTGAGGAGGTCCTTGTGCACGGGGATCGAAACGGCCGTGCCGAGCAGGGCAAGGCGCTCGATGCGGGTGCCAAGCGCGGCCGCCGCCTCCAGCGCGATTGCCGCGCCCATCGAGTGGCCGACGAGCGTGGCGGTCTCGACGCGCGCCGCATCGAGCAGACGTCCGACCCAGCCGGCGAGGTCGGCAATTGCGCGCAGCGGCGGCCCCTCCGAGCGGCCGTGGCCCGGCAGGTCGACGGCCAGCACCGAGGCGCCGTGCCAGGCAAACCAGCGGGCGGGCAGCTGCCACACCGTGTGGTCGCAGCCGGCGCCATGCAGGAACAGGGTCGCCGGCAAGGCCCGATCGAAAGGCCGTCCGCCGGTTGCCGCATAGACCTTGCGGCCGTCTACCGTGAGCTGCATGGCCGTCACCCCTTCTGCGAGGCGGCCAGCGCCTGGCCCAGATCGTCGATGAGGTCCTGCGCATCCTCCAGTCCGATCGACAGGCGCACCAGCTCCTCGCCGACGCCGGCCTTGGCGAGCTCCTCGAGGCTCATCTGCTGATGGGTGGTGCTGGCGGGGTGGATGACCAGGCTCTTGGCGTCGCCGACGTTGGCCAGATGCGAGAACACCTTGAGCCGCTCGATCAGCCTGGCGCCGGCCTTGCGCCCCCCCTTGATGCCGAAGCTCAGGATCGCGCCTGCGCCCTTGGGCAGCTGGCGTAGGCTGAGGGCATGGTCGGCATGGCTCTCCAGACCCGGGTATTTCACCCAGGCGACGGCCGCGTGCGTCTCCAGGAAGCGGGCGACCGCCTCGGCATTGGCGACATGGCGGGCCATGCGTACCGGCAGCGTCTCGACACCCTGCAGCAGGTAGAAGGCATTGGCCGGGCTCATGCAGGCGCCGAAGTC
>Ga0111538_10007972_pt1 | contig 14230 bp, 5 predicted proteins | sample SoiMethybrSBSTD1_FD_79669 | JGI IMG/M metagenome (GOLD analysis project Ga0111538, IMG submission 79669) | Bulk soil microbial communities from a Populus tree surrounding site in Tennessee, USA - Soil MetaG P. TD hybrid SBSTD1 (version 2)... | ecosystem: Environmental > Terrestrial > Soil > Tree... | reverse complement strand
GCATACAGCGTGCCCTCGTGGCGCGCGAGGCCGAGCACGGAGGCGTCGATGCCGTTGCGCCCGTCGAAGGCCGAGCGCACGCGGGGCGCCTCGATCCGGGCCAGGCCGCGCGAGAGACCGGCCCAGACGCCACCCTGGCGATCGACCTGCACGAACGTGACCTGGTTCTCCGGCAGGCCGGTGGCACGATCCGCCACCCACGGTGCGCGTCCCTCGACATCGCTCAGCAGCACGCCGCCCGCCTGGGTGGCGACGGCGACGCTGCCATCGGGTTGCGGAGCGCAGGCGTACACCTGGCGCGCCTGCAGCTCGGCCGCCAGCGGAGTGTCCACGCGCCGCGCGGTCTGGCCGTCGCTCACGTAGGTCCCGGCCCGCGACCAGAGGGCCAGCGCGCCACCGGGAAGGGGCAGAACGCAGCGGACGAACTCGGCCGGCAGGGCGGCGTTGGCGGCGAACGGAGCGAGCCCGCGATCGCCGACCTCCAACAGGCCTCCCGCGCGCAGCGCCACGTAGACCTTGCCGTGCGCCGCGAACAGGAAGCGCAACGGCCCCCCGGGCGAAGGCCAGACGTCCAAGGCGCCCGAGCCGGTGTGGAGGCGCATCAGCTGCTCGCTGGACGAGAAGTAGACGTAGGGGCCGTCCGCCAGCACGCTCCAGACGTCCCCGAACGAGCGCTGCGCCGCGGGCAGGCGCTCGAGCAGCGAGACGAAGCGGCGGCGGCCGGTGGGCGTGCGCTCCAGGCGCCCGATCTCGCCCTGCCCGCCCACCCAGATCGTGCCTCCGGCATCCGCGGCCAGCGAGCGGACCACGCTGAGGTTCGGCAGCGGGGCCAGCCGCCACGAGGCCCCGTCGTATTCGACGACGCCGCTCTCGTTGCCGAAATAGAGGACACCCTGGGGATCCTGTACGGCCGCCCAGTTCGAGGCCCCGGCGCCCACGCCCCCGCCGGCCTCCTTCGTCGGGTAGAAGCGGACGTAGGGCAGGCCCGCCTCGGACTCGGCCAATGGAGGCTGGGCCGGCGCGGACGAGCCGAGGAGGAGCAGGAAGAGGGTGGTGGGCGCGCGGAACAAGGCGGGGATTCTACTGTCCGCGCGCTCGGCGTGCGCGGTGGGCGGCCGACGCCCTGCCCACCGCGCAAAGCGCCGCGCGTCTCAGCCCTAGCGGGCTCTCAGCGAGGACTCGACGTCTTTGAACCTTCGCGGAGCCAGCACCGGGATGGTCACCGGCTCTCCCGTCTTGAAGAAGCCGATCGTCGCGCGCACGCGCATCGGCCCAGCGCTGGCGTCGAAACGAATGTTGTACATCGTGCCCCAGCGGATGGCGTTCGCATTCGGATTCTGGGCCATTGCCTCCGAGCTCCAGGTGACCAAGCCCCCGGCTTCCGACTGCGCCCAGGGCGCGCTGCTGTACCCCGCGTTGGCCAGCGTTCCATCGGCTGTCCACCCGGGGTGCTGCGGAGGCGCGTGGAATCCGACGTTGCTCAGGACGATGCCGGGGAACGTGGGCAAGCTGAAGGACTGGATGCCGCGATCGAGGTTCTGGTTGTAGATCGCATACTCGTAGTGCCAGACCCCGGGCGAGGGGTTCGTCACCTTGTAACCCACGATCGCGACACCATCGGCGTCGGGAGACGGCCTGACCTGCCTGAAGGTCGCGCCGGTCCAGGCCATGATGGCCGGCTGGGTTCGCACCGTGGAGCCCACCGGCGAAAAGCTGAACGGGCTGGCCGTACCGGTCACGTTGTACCTTCGATACGAGACGTTGTTGTTCATGTTGCATTCGCCGGGATGCGCCCGGCACCAGGCATATTCGTGGGGGGTGACGTATTGCCCCTCCGCGTAGTAGGTGGCGCCGGGATTCATGGCCGTGTTGAGGTCGTTGACCTCGGTCAGGATCCTGTGCGACGGCCCGACGTGCGCATGACCGGTATGGGTGTTGGGAGGGGTCGCTGAATCGCCCCGCGGGTAGGCGCCGCTGAAGGGGTTGATCCAGGCCCGCGAGCCCAGGCTGGGCCCGGCATTCAGGCCGGCCGAATAGGGATCCGAACATCCCGACCCGAGGTGGCTGCCGCCAACGCCGTTGCAGCCAAAGCCGCAGATGTTCTGCGTCAGCGCCGTGAACGCGTGCTTGACGCTGGATTGACCGATCTGCTCGAACCGGTCGTCGTTCGTGGGTCCGCCGCTCATGCGATAGAGGTTCTGGGGAATCACGGGATGATCGTTGTCCGGCAGGGCGAACCAGTTCAGGTCCACCTGGCCGGCGTTGCACGAGTCGGTGCCCACGGCGAGGCCGACCTGCGTTCCGCTCTGGCCGCCGAATTGCGCAAGGCCATTGACGTCCCCGACGATGACATCCGGCCCCGGGACGCCACCCGCGGTGGCCGGCAGGGTATCCTCCCGGATCTCGCCGTCGACGATGTGCGTGACCTCGATCGGGCGCATGGTCGCGTCGATGGACAGGCTCCCGACGAGGGCCCCGGCGGCAGTGGGACGCCCGAGCTCGGCGGCGAATTCTCTCGAGACCAGCAGGCGTCCCCCTCGAAGCCCGAGCGAGCGTCCGTTGGGCTCGTAGGCGTACTCATGCCCTTCGACGTTGAAGAGGGCGCGGCCGGTGGCCGCATCGCGGACGACGAGGTCGAACGGGGCACCCCACGCGGTCTGCTCGACGAGGAGGTCTCGAGAGGCCAGGCTCCGGGGGAGCGGGTCGGAGCCCCGCGGAACGAGGCGCGCCGAGCCGGGCAAGGGCCCGCGCAACTCGCCATTGAAGGCCAGGATGGTCAGGGACGAGTCCCGATCGAGGTCGAAACGCAGGACCGTCGGCCCCGTCCGCCTGGCGCCGGCAGCGGCCGGGCCGAGCCGTTGGAGATCGACCTCGAGGGCCGCGACGCCGCTCACCACGCTCAGCTTCTCGACGGTCCCCGTGTCCTTTTCCGCGTCGGCCCTGAGCCGACCTCCGGGAGCGGAAAAGGTGAGGAGACAGGTCCCCAGCAACAAGCCGGCGGAAAGGCGGCGGCCCGGCGAACTCTCTCCCATCTATGCCTCCAAGCGGGTTACAGGTTCGAAGGGACTTACAATAGGTGAAGATACACTAAGCTCCCCGTTGCCGTCACCCCGGCCCCGCGAGCCCATGAAGAGTGGTTGTGGAACCCAGGACGTGAAGACCCGGCGGAAGGTCCACCTCCCGGTGCTCGGAGATCCCCCGGCGCCCTTGGGCGCCATTCGCCAGTCGAAGGCCAGCGGCTGGCGGGCCGCCGCGCTCATCGCGCTGAACGTGCTGATGATCGCTCACGTCGTCCAATGGCGCGTGATGGGCAACACGATCTCCCCCATCGAGCCTTCGGAGACGATGTACACGCTTCGGAACGGGTTCGTCAACGCCGGGTTCATCTTCTTCACCCTGGCCCTCCTGGCCACGCTCGTCTTCGGGCGTTTCGTCTGCGGCTGGGGCTGCCACGTCCTGGCCCTCCAGGACTTCTGCGCCTGGCTGATGAAGAAGATGGGCGTCACGCCGAAGCCGTTCCGGTCCCGGCTGCTCGTCTTCGTCCCGCTGCTGGCCGCCCTGTACATGTTCGTCTGGCCGACGGCACTCCGGTTCTTCACGAAGCCGCCCGAGGAGCCGCTGGTGCCGCCGTTCACCAACCATCTCGTGACCAGCGAGTTCTGGGCGACCTTCCCCCCCGTGGCGGTGGCCGTCCCTTTCCTGTTCATCTGCGGGTTCATGACGGTCTACTTCCTGGGATCGAAGGGCTTCTGCACCTACGCGTGCCCCTACGGCGGCTTCTTCGTCCTCGCCGACAAGGTCGCCCCCGGGAAGATCCGCGTGACCGATGCCTGCAATCAATGTGGGCATTGCACCGCCGTCTGCACCTCGAACGTCCAGGTCCACGCGGAGGTGAAGCAGTACGGGATGGTCGTGGATCCGGGCTGCATGAAGTGCATGGACTGCGTCAGTGTCTGCCCCAACGACGCCCTCTACTTCGGCTTCGGCCGGCCCGCGATCGCCGTGCCCCAGGCGGCGCCGAAACACCATCCGCTGACGTGGCGTGAGGAAGTGGCTGCGCTGGCCGTGTTCGCGGCCAGCTTCTGGGCCGCCTGGGACGTCTATCAGCTGGTCCCGATGCTGATGGCGCTTGGTGTGGCCGCGATCACGGCGTTCCTCGCCATCACCATGGCGAAGCTCCTTCGCGCCCGGGACTTCTCGCTCCATCGCTTCGACCTGAAGGCGTCCGGCCGCATGCAAACGGCGGGGTGGGCGTTTTCCGCCTTCGCGCTGCTGTGGACCTCCGTGAACGCGCACAGCGGCTGGGTGCGCCATCACGAGTCCGCGGGCGTCCGCGCCTTCGAGGGCATCCAGGTGCCCGACGAGCTGGCGCTGGCGCAGGCGAATCCGGGGCCCTGGCTGAGCGCGTCCGACCGCCGGAACATCGCCTCCGGGAAGAGGCACCTTCACGCCGCCAGGGATGCGGGGCTCGTCGTGAACAGCGATGCCCTTCCCAAGCTCGCGTGGCTCGAGTATCTCTCCGGCAACTCGAAGGATGCCGTCGATCTCCTCGCCACCGCCGCCCTTCACCAGCGCGGACGGGGCCGGGCCCTGAGCCTCTACTACCGCGGCGCCATCCTGAACCGCCTGGGGCGCCATGATGAAGCGCTGGCCAGTCTCGATCAGGCCTTGACCGAAAGGGCCGATCTCGTCGTCGCGCGCGAGGAGAGGGGCGAATCGTTGTGGCAGCTCGGTCGCCGGCAGGAGGCCGTGTCGGCGTGGACGGATGCCGTCGCCAGCAATGCCGGCCTCGTCCTGGCCAACAACCTGCTCGCCGGCGCCGCCTGGTCACTGGGCAGGCCGGAAGCGGCGATCGCCCTTGAAACGCGAGCCGATCAATACACTCCCGAGAACCCGTTCTTCCACTGGATGGTCGGTCTCCGCCTGCAGGGTGTCGGAATGACCAGGCAGGCCGAAAGACACTTTCGACGCGCCATCGACCTCGATCCTGGATTCCGTTCGCGGCTGGAAGAGACGGCTCGCTGACGCATCGAGAGGGATCAGCGGCGTCTAGTCCTCGTCGCTCCTCGTAGGCGTAGCCCTCGCCTTCGTCCTCGTAGAGCTCGAAGCGGCCGTCGGCGCCGGGGTAGACCCGCGCCGGCGGGGAGAAGCGGCCGCCCACCCCTCCTGCCGCGGGCGGGGTATTGACCGCCGCGCGGTTTTGGGTATTCTTCGGACCAATCGTTCCAATAGTACGACTAATGGCCACAGGGGCTCCCTCCGAGGGAAGAGGCGGAAGGAGGCGGCTATGAGCGATGCGACGCGACGCAGCGCCCTGGCGGCGCGGTCTCACCCTCTCTCGGGCGCCCGGACGTTGACCCCGACGGAGGCAAGGGCCGGCGTGACCACCGGCCAGGTGGGCATGAACCTCTGCGCACGAGACCGGGACACGGATCCCGGTCGGTCGCACGTGTGTTCGGCCTGTCGATGGTGTCTCGGGTAAACGGGCAGGTGCTGGAACTCTCAGGAGGCATGAGATGAGGGGTAGCGTGGCGAAGGCGATCCAGAGATGGGGCGCGGCGGCACTGCTCGTGCTGAGCGCCCTCCCAGCCGCGGCGCAGACGACGGCCGGCGGCGTCACGGGCTCGGTGCACGACGAACAGGGCGCCGCCATAACGGGAGCGACGGCGACACTCACGAGCGACACGCGCGGCACCGTCCTGACCGCGGCCATGAACCGGAGCGGCGAATTCGTGTTCGCGACGGTGCCGCCCGACACCTACACCCTCAGCGTCAGGGCCGACGGGTTCAGGGCGGTCGAGCGCAGGAACGTGGTCGTGAACGCGAACGACAAGCTGTCGCTGGGCACCGTCGTGCTCAGCCTGGGCGGCGTGACGGAGACGGTCAGTGTCTCCGCCGAAGCGACCCCGCTGCAGACCCAGAGCGGCGAGCGCTCCTATGCCGTCGAGGGCCAGGTCATCCAGAACGTCGCCATGAACGGCCGCGACTTCTTCGGCTTCGCGTTCCTGGCCCCCGGAGTCGTCGTCAACGGGCAGCCCACCCCGACGGGCCAGACGTCCAACAACATGAGCGCCAACGGGCAGCGCCCGAGCACGAACAACGTGACGATCGACGGCGTGACCGACGTCGACACCGGCAACAACGCCGGGCCGATGGTGGCCATCAGCCTCGACTCCATCCAGGAGTTCAAGATCCTCACCTCCAACTACCAGGCCGAATACGGCCGGTCGGTGGGGGCCCAGGTCAGCGCGGTGACCAAGAGCGGCACCCGCGATTTCCACGGCTCCGCCTACGTGCTCCGCCGCAACTCCGACGTGAACGCCAACACGTGGCTGAACAACAGGAGCACCCCGGCGAAGCCGGTGCCGCCCCTGGACAACCGTGACATCGGCTACACGCTGGGCGGCCCCATCTACATTCCCGGCAAGTTCAACACCGACAAGAGCAAGCTCTTCTTCTTCCTGAGCCAGGAATACCAGCACCGCCTGAACGCCCAGATCTCGCCCCAGCTCGTGCGCGTGCCCACCGCCCTCGAGCGGGCCGGTGACTTCTCGCAGACGCGCGACAGCGCCGGCGCGCTGTTCCCCTACATCCGCGACTACACGACCGGCCTGCCCTGCGGTCCCGCCGACACGCGCGGCTGCTTCCAGGACGGCGGCCTGCTCGGACGCATCCCCGCGAGCCGGCTGTACCCCGTCGGCGTGAACATCCTGAAGATGTACCCGATGCCGAACTCGGACGGCACCTATACCCAGGGCTTCAACTACGTCAGCCAGGACGCCACCAGCCAGCCCGAGCGGCAGGACCTCCTCCGTCTCGACTGGAACGTGAACGACCGCTGGCGCGTCAACGGCAAGGTCATCAACAACAAGAGCGACCGGCTCCTCCCCTACGGCTCGTTCGTGCTGGCCTCGAACATGCCGGACTACAGCATCTCCTACCTGTACCCGCGCCGCGGCTACTCGCTGAACGTGGCGGGCACGCTCAACAGCACGACCTTCGTCGAGGCGACGTTCGGCTACAGCCACAACTCGATCGACATCCTGCCCGACCAGTCCGACTCGCAGAGCTTCACCAAGTCGGCTCTCGGCCTGTCCGAGCTGCCGATGATCTATCCCAACGCGGTGCAGCTCGACCTGCCGCCGCGCTTCAACTTCGGCGGCCGCGTGGGCGCCAACGGCAACACCGCGGGCGTGATCAACGCCCCCACCCTGGGCAGCAACAACGCGCCCTTCTACAACTTCAACACCACCAAAGACGCGATCGGCAGCATCACGAAGCTGATGGGCCACCACACGGCCAAGGCCGGCTTCTACTTCCATCACAGCTTGAAGCCGCAGAGCAGCTTCGCCAACAACAACGGCCAGATCAGCTTCGCCAACGACGCCAGCAACCCGTTCGACACCGGCTACCCCTTCGCCAACGCGATCCTGGGCGTCTACCAGACCTATCAGCAGGCCTCGGGGTACTTCATCGGCAACTACGAATACAACAACCTCGAGTGGTTCCTGCAGGACAACTGGAAGGCGTCGCGGAAGCTGACCCTGGACTACGGTGTCCGCTTCTACTGGATGCAGCCGCAGCACGACACCCTGAACCAGACCGCGAACTTCGTCCCCGAGCAGTACGACGCCAGCAAGGCGCCCCGGCTGTATTTCCCGGGGCGGGACGCCTCGGGCGCCCGGGTGGCAGTGGACCGCGCCACGGGCCAGATCCTGCCCGCCGTCTACATCGGACGCATCGTGCCCGGCTCCGGCAGCATCGAGAACGGCGTCTTCCAGCCCGGCAAGGGCATCGAGGACACCCTCTACCCGGGATCGGGTATCCTGCTCGGCCCCCGCCTCGGGTTCGCCTACGACGTCACGGGCCGGAGCGAGTGGATCGTCCGCGGCGGCGCGGGCGTCTTCTACGACCGCTCCCAGGGCAACTCGGTGTTCGACCTGCTCCGCAATCCGCCCACGACCCTCGAACCCGTCTTCAACAACGGCCGCCTGCAGGAGGTCAATCCCAACTCGGTCCTGCTCGCGCCTCCGAGCCTCGTGGCCTACGACCGCAGCGGGAAGATCCCGACCACGTATGCCTTCAACCTCGGCGTGCAGGTGAAGCTGCCCGGCGACTCCGTTCTCGACGTCTCCTACGTCGGGGCCATCAACCGGAACCAGCTCCAGGCGCGCAACCTCAACGCCGTCCCCTACGGCGCGGCCTTCCTGCCCCAGAACCAGGACCCGACCCAGACGCCCAATCCGGCCGCGCCCGGCGCGACCGCCCTGCCCGACGACTTCCTGCGGCCGTACCAGGGCTTCGGCGACATCCGCATGGCCGAGCCGGTGGCCCGCTCGAACTACAACGCGCTGCAGACGTCGGTCAACCGCCGCTTCAGCCAGGGCCTCCTCCTCAGCGTGAGCTACACGTGGAGCAAGGCCCTGGGCACGGTCAGCAACGACAACAACAACACCCTGAATTCGTTCGACACCCCGCGCATCGACGGCAACCAGGACCGCGCGAACTACGGCCCCCTGGACTTCGATCGCCGGCACAACTTCATCGGCAACTTCATCTACGAGATCCCGAAGACGCACGCCAAGGGGTTCCTCGGGCAGATCGCGGACGGCTGGCAGGTGTCGGGTGTCTACCGCTATCAGAGCGGGCAGCCCTACAACGTCACCGTGACCGTCCCCGGCCTCAACTCCAAGAACTTCCTGGGCACGAACAACACGGCGCCGCCGCGCGCGGTCCTCATCGGCGATCCGGGATCGGGGCACAGCAGCGATCCCTACCGCCAGCTCAACGCGGCCGCGTTCACGATTCCCGCGGTGGGCACCATCGGGCTCGACTCCGGCCGCAACTTCCTCACGACCGCCCCCACGAACAACTGGGACCTGTCGCTCTCGAAGTCGTTCCTGATGGGCGGACCGCGCCGGCTGGAGCTGCGGCTGGACGCGTTCAACGCGCTCAACCACACCCAGTTCTACACGCTCAACACGACGCTCACCGTGCGCAGCTTGACCGATCCGACGCCCACCAACCTTCCCTATGACTCCAGCGGGAAGCTGGTCAATCCCAGCGGTTTCGGCGCGGTCACGGCCGTGCGCCCGCCGCGCACCATCCAGGTGCAGGCGCGTTTCGTCTTCTAGGCCGTTTCCCCGGGGAGCGGGCGGGGCCACACGCCCTGTCCGCCCCCCTTCCCATCGGGGTTTCAGCGGCGCGGGGGTGCGGGGCCAGACCAAGCAGCACGAATCAGCGTTGCTCCGCGGATCCGCGCGCTTCGCGAACCACGAAGTAGGGTTGGCTCGACCAGCTCGAGTCAAAGCCAGGATGAAGGGTGGCCCGCGGCGGGTCGCCGGCCGTCAGCACGAAGTAGTACTGGAGCGGGAACCGGGAGTCAGCGTAGGCGGCGGGGATGGCGGCGCGGTACGTGGCGTGCCCGACCATTGGCTCCGACCGCCAGGGCTCCGCCTGGTTGACGTGGCGGTAGAGCAGCCGGACGGGCCTCGCGTCGTTATGGGCCCGCAGCTCGAGGTGGAGCGCTTCACCGCGACGGAATGCCTGCGGCGGCTGATGGTCGACCCGGACGATGGGCCGGGCGGGCGGCCGCAGGACCGCCTCCAGGAGCCGTCGCGACGCCGCGGCCGGCTCCGCCGGTGAGCCGGTGAGCCGCTTCTGCATGGCCGCGATGTCGGTGTCGAGCGCGGGCGTGCGGTCGGCCCAGTGCCCGCGTTGGTACCAGGCGACGCCGTAGCTGACGTCGTCCATGTAGACGCCGGTCGTGGCGTCCACGATCCGCCGCCAGGCCTGACCGGCCCCGCGGTAGCGCGCCACCGCCTCCGCCAGCAGCCACTGGTCGGTGGTGCGCTCGAAGAGCGCGAACAGGACCGCCGCCCTGAGCTTGTCCGCGAAGAAGCGGCCCAGGTCGGCGTTCACGGCGGCATCGACCGCGAAGCGCCTGAAGCCCGGCTCGGTCGAACCGGGCAGGGCCGCGCGCTGCCGGTCGGCGGCGTCGGCCAGCGCCTCCAGCGACGCCGCCACTTCCGCCGGCGAGTACCGCTCCCCTGGAGCCCCCGCCAGCAGCTCCGCCGCGGAGTCGTCGGGGGGCGAGAAGAGCTGGGGATCGAGCGGGCTCACTGCGCCGAAGCGCTTGGGGCTCGGCGTGTCGGTGAACGGCTCCGGCTTCGAGTCGTCCACGATCGACATGTGCACCGGCATCTCCGGCCACCAGTGGTTGTTCGCGGCCGAAGGCGTGTGTGCGGTGGTGACGAGGGGCAGGATCCGGCTGGAGGCCGCCAGCGTCGCCTCCACACCTTCGGCCGCGGCCGCGTGCTGCCGGCGCAACAGCCGCCGCCACGACTCGGGCCGCGCCTCCGGGTCGTAGAGAAGGCGCCCCCAGAGCCGGTAGGCGTAGAGGTATTTCTCGAAGTCGTGCGCCGGCGCCAGTGCGGCCTCCCGGTATCCCGTGCGTGGGCCCCGCTGCCCGGAGCCCTTGCGGCCCTTGAACGAGAGCGGCTCCATCAGCTCGACACCCTGGGTCCCGCAGAAGCCGGCCGCCCTCCCGTAGGCGGCGATGTGCGTGGGATCGCCCGACAGCAGCAGGCGCTGCGTGCCCGGCCAGAGGCGGTGCACGATGCCGTGCCGCCGGCCTTCCACCAGCAGGTCGCCGTAGCCGTAGCGAAGGAAGCTGCGTGATCCCGAGCTGAGGGCGAACAGGCCCTCGCCCTGTTCCCGCTGGGGCAGCTCCGTGGGCCGGATCCAAGCCTGGTGGTAGGGCAGCCCCATGTGCTCGGCCCAGAACTTGGGCGACACCACGACCGGCAGGCCCGTGGCCAGTGCGGCATCGATCATCCTCTGGTCGAGGCCCTTGGCGTGGAGGTCGATCTCGACGCGGCGGCCGGCGCGCCGCACACCGTCGAAGATCGTGCTCCACAGGTCGTAGCGGCCCTCGGCCACGCCGCTCTCGCCGTGGGTCCGGATGGTGACGCCCGTGACGCCCGGGCACTCCCGCAGCAGGAGGGCGAGCGCGTCGCGGCAGTACGGCGCGTGGGTCGCCTGGGTCAGGCCCTCGATCCGGTGGTTGGCGTCCGGGCTCTTCGTCCACTCGTACGCGTGGGTCCACAGCCCGAGCTGGAAGTCCAGGCCGCGCTCGGCCGCCGCGTCGCTGGCGAAGCGCAGCGTCTCGAGGTTCCGGTCCCGCTCGGCGTCGTCCAGGTTCGTGGCGCGCACGTCGTAGCCCGGGACCTTCAGCAGGAACGGATAGGCGAAATGGAGATAGGCGTCGCTGACCTCGGTGGTGAAGTCGTAGCCGAGGCCGAAGGAGAGGTTGAAGCGGTTGAAGCGCTGCGCGACCAGCATGGAGAGATACGCCGGCCAGAAGCCGCGGTCGTTGAACCAGGGCTTGTCCTCGACGTCGCTGCAGAACATCCGCATGCAGCCGCGCACCGTGTTGGCGGGGCGCTCGCTGACGTGCGGGCCGGGGAGGAGCGCGGCGAGGGGGTCGTCCGCCAGCCCCGCGCGATCGGCCAGCTCGGTGAGCGCGTAGACCAGCCCGCGCACGCCCCCACCCTGCGCGACGACCACCTGGCGGCCCGCGACGCGCCGGAGGGCGAGGGCGAAGGCCTCGGCGCCGTCGGGACGCACCGATTCGACCCCGAGCGCCGCGGCCGGACCGCCGGCCACGATGCACAGGTCCCCGCGAGGTGCGTCTCCGAGCCGGCCCACGCTGCGCCAGCCGACGCCGCGGGCGGCCAGGATGCGCCCCAGCTCTTCCGCGGCCCAGGTGGCTGGGCGGGAGGAGACGACACCGTCGCCGGGGTCGCGCACGAGCGAGACGGAGCGCGCCGGCCCGGCGCCCCCCGCCGCCGGGGGCCGCCCGAGCAGCGCGCCGGCCGTGGTCAGGCCCGCCTGCTTCAGGAACCGGCGGCGGGATCCACGCATCATCGGCCTGTGCCCGCGCCGAAGCTCAGCGCGTGAGGCCGGGCTCCTTTCTCCAGCGACGCGATGCCGTAGCCGAAGACTACCTCAATCCTCGTCGCTTCCTTTGTCCTCGTTCTCCTTGTGTTTCCGATGGGCCCGAGCAACAGGAGCCAAAGGGCCCAAGTCAGCACCAGCACACGCCGAAGGGTCCGCCTTGCGGCGCGGAGGCGGCGATGAGCTCAGCGTGTTTCGGGGACGGCGGGCGGCACGCGCAGGACGCGGATGGTGGGACCGGGGCGCTGCCCCGGCACCGGCTTGAACTCCGCCACCAGGGGACAGATGGCGAACAGCTTCTGGTAGCTCCGGGTCAGCTCGTGATCGGGACCGTAGCGGTCGTAGAGCAGCGAGGAGACGATCAGGTACTCGACCCCCTGATCGCGGTAGCTGCGGAGGGAGCGGCTGACCAGCTTGGCCTCCTGCGTGATTGGGTAGCGGCTGCGGTCGAGGACCGGCGTGTATCGCTCCTGGGCCAGGTGGGTGCCGGGAGGAAGTGCGGCCACGATCCAGTCCCGCGCGTAGCTGCCGGTGTCCCGCCGCGTCTCTTCGATGTTGAAGCGGATGGCCGTCCGGAGCGGCGGCACGATCAAGAGAACGATCGTCCCCGCCGCCACCGCTCCCACCCACGGGCGCCGCCTCTCCGGCAGGTGACGACGCAGCCAGCCGATCCCCTCGACCACGGCGAAGGCGGCCAGCACGGCGAGGAAGGTGTACACCGGGGTCAGGTTGCCCCGGAAGTTGATGCGCTGCGCGCTGTAGTAGGAGTAGTAGAGAACCGGAAAGCTCAAGAAGATGGCGAGCGCCCCGTCGAGGCGATAGAGGGCCAGGCCCAGGCCGGCGAGTCCGGCCAGGAAGGCAGCTCGCCCCGCGCCATAGCGCGCGGTGTAGAGGCCGTTGTTCCACCAGTTGTCGACGCCCTCGGCTCCCAGGCGCCCGCCGAAACCGTACGCATAGAGGTCATCGGCCACGTGGTCCAGGAAGAGATGGAACTGGGAGAGGAAGAAGGGACACCCGGCGAAGAAGCCGGCCAGGACGCCGAGCAGTCCCAGGTAGAGGTCGGGCCGGACCAGCAGCCATCGCTTCTGGCGCAGGGTGGCGGCGAGAAGGAACGGCACCAGGACCAGGGCGCCGTTGTACTTGGCGGCCACGGTCAGGCCGATGGCGACCCCGGCAGCGAAGGCGCGGGCACGACCGCCCTCGAAGAAGTAGCCGAGGATCACGAGCACCGCCAGGGCGGCCATGAAGGCCACCAGCGGATCGGGCTTGTTGTACTGCGAGTGCTGCACTGCGGCCGGAAACACGGCCAGGAGCGCCGCGGCCAGGAGCCCGACGCGGTTCCCGAAGAGCCGCCGGCCGAGAAAGAAGGCGAGAAGGATGGCCCCCGTGCCCGCCATCACCCCGGTGAAACGGCCCCAGTACAGCATGTCTTCTTCGGTGATCTCGCTGACGTGCGACCAGCGGCCACTCGGCACCTGGGCCAGGAAGACGGTGGTGTAGGTGCCCAGGGCCAGGTACGGCTGAAGGCTCGGGTGATACCAGGCGTGAGGGTTGAGGTCTCCGCCCTTCATCATCTTCAAGACGCCATGGACGAAGTCGTATTCGTCGGCCACGTAGCTCTGGGGCAGGCCGCTGGTGATCCCCCACAGGCGCAGGCCGAAGCCGGCGGCGGTGATGACGCAGAGGAGAGCCGGCACCGCGGTACGGCGGAGGAGAGCCCGCCAGGCCGCCCGCCCGCGGGGCAGGGCGCCGGCCAGAGCCAGGAGGCCGAGCCCGGCGGCGGCCGTCAGCGCGACGGCCAGCCGCTTGCGCGAGACCCACGGCTCCAGGAAGCGGAGGTAGTAGGCGTTGGTGAGAAGGACGGCCACCACGAAGACCCACAGCAGCCATCGGGCCGCCGCCCGCCGGCGGGCGCTCACCGGCCGGTTCCGGGGGTCTGCCGACGAGTCCCCGGGCGCACGGCGAGCGGGCTCGTTCATCTTCTCCAGGGGCGGACGCCGAATGGTGTGCGGGCGCCGAATGGTAGCAAGCCTTGTTGCCGCGCGCCACGGCGCGGAGCCAGCCTGCCCGACGCCGATCCCCTAGTCCTCGTCGCTGCCCTTGTCCTCGTTCTCCTTGTGCCGCTGAGGGGGCGGAGCTGCCCTGTTTTCGGCAGCGTCGGCCGCTTGCCCTTCAGCGCCGATCAGTGCTTCCCGGACCACGCGAGCCAGATGCCTGGCCTGCTCCGGAGCCAATTCACGCAATTGCGTTATCGCGAGCTCCGCTGCGCGCG
>Ga0111538_10007971_pt1 | contig 14231 bp, 15 predicted proteins | sample SoiMethybrSBSTD1_FD_79669 | JGI IMG/M metagenome (GOLD analysis project Ga0111538, IMG submission 79669) | Bulk soil microbial communities from a Populus tree surrounding site in Tennessee, USA - Soil MetaG P. TD hybrid SBSTD1 (version 2)... | ecosystem: Environmental > Terrestrial > Soil >... | reverse complement strand
GCTCGGCGGCATGGGCATGCCGTTCCGCGACCACGCGCTGGTGAGCGAGGTGCTCGGGTTCACGCCGCTCGGCCACTACGTGTTCGGCTGCCAGGCTCCGGACGCCGGCAACATGGAGATCCTGCATCAATACGGCACCGAGGAGCAGAAGCAGAAGTGGCTCGTGCCGCTGGCACGCGGCGAGATCCGGAGCTGTTTCTCGATGACCGAGCCGGAGCGTGCGGGCTCGAACCCGACCTGGCTCGGGACGCTCGCGGTGAAGGACGGCAACGACTACGTGATCAACGGCAGGAAGTGGTTCACGACCGCCGCCGACGGCGCCGCATTCGCGATCGTGATGGCGGTCACCAATCCGGACGCGCCGCCGTTCGCACGCGCCAGCCAGATCATCGTTCCCACCGACAACCCCGGCTTCCACCACGTGCGGCGGATCTCGATCATGGGCGACGAGGGCAGCGACTACGCGAGTCACTCCGAGATCCTGTACGAAAACTGCCGCGTACCGCAGGCTAACCTGCTCGGGCCCGAAGGCGGCGGCTTCATGATCGCTCAGGAGCGGCTCGGGCCGGGGCGCATCCACCATTGCATGCGCTGGCTCGGCTGCTGCGAGCGCGTCTTCAACATGATGTGCGATCGCGCGGCCAAACGCCTGATCGCACCGGGCAAGCCGCTCGGCACGCGGCAGACGGTCCAAAACTGGATCGCCGAGAGCCGCGCCGAGATCAATGCCGCGCGCCTCATGGTGCAGCACGCGGCGTGGAAGATCGACACCGAGGGCCTGTACGAAGCGCGCGAGGAGATCTCGCTCGTCAAGTTCTACGTAGCCGGCGTGCTCAACCGCGTGCTCGACCACGCGGTGCAGACTCACGGCGCGCTCGGGCTCACCGACGATACGCCGCTCGCGGCGCTGTGGCGGCACGAGCGCGCAGCGCGCATCTACGACGGCCCGGACGAGGTGCACAAATCGGTGGTCGCGCGGCGCATTCTCAAAAACCACGGGCTCGAAGTGGGCGGTCAGGGCGAATGAGCGATTCGGCCAAGCCGGTGCTCGACGAGCCGCGCAAAGTACGGAAGGGCGAGGAGCTCGACCCGGAGCGGCTCGCGGCGTGGCTGCGTGCGAACGTGCCCGAGCTCTCCAGCGTGGCCGAGCTTGGGATCGAGCAGTTCCCGAGCGGGCACTCGAACCTCACCTATTTTCTCCGCGCTGGCGAACGCGGTTACGTGCTGCGCCGTCCGCCCTTCGGCAGCAAGGTGAAGAGCGCGCACGACATGGGCCGCGAGTACCGCGTGCTGTCGCGCCTGCACGCGGCCTACGAACCAGCGCCGGAGCCGCTCGCCTACTGCGAGGACGAAAGCGTGATCGGCGCCAAGTTTTACCTGATGCGCCGCTTGCACGGCATCATTCTGCGCAAAGAGCTCCCCACCGGTCTCGAGCTCGCTCCGGAACAGCTCGGGACCCTGTGCCGGAACCTGATCGACAACCTGGTCCGCCTCCACGCCGTCGACTACAAGGCGGCTGGTCTCGGCGATCTGGGCAAGCCCGAGGGTTACGTCGAGCGCCAGGTGCGCGGCTGGACGGACCGCTACACCGGCTCCCAGACCGACGAGATCGAGAGCGTGATCCAGGTCGGCAAGTGGTTGGCCGAGCACTTGCCCGCCGACAATTCGGCCACCTTGATCCACAACGACTACAAGCTCGACAACGTGGTGCTCGATCCGAAACAGCCGACGCGCATCATCGGTGTGCTCGATTGGGAAATGTCGACGCTCGGCGACCCGCTGATGGACCTGGGCACGACCCTGAGCTACTGGGTCGAAGCCGACGACAGCCCCCAGATGCAGGTCGTGCGCTGGGGACCGACCTCGTTACCGGGCGCCCTTTCGCGGAGCGAGCTGGCGCTCCGCTACGCGGAGACGAGCGGGCGCGACGTGTCGGGAGTGCTCTTCTATTATTGCTTCGGCCTGTTCAAGACCGCGGTCGTGATCCAGCAGATCTACTACCGTTACAAGCAAGGGCTGACCAAGGACGAGCGCTTCGCTCCGCTGATCCACGGCGTGCGCATCCTGTGCGATCGCGCCGCCGAGGCGATCGCGGCGGACAAGATCTGAGGACGCAGGCGTGGCCAGCCGGCGCGGGATCGAGCTACCACCGCCCGATCCCGAGCGCCTGAAGTCGGCCAGCGAGCTCGCCGAGCGTGCCGCGGAGCCCGCGACTTTCGCCAACGTGCGCTTCGGCACCGCCGGCTGGACCGATCGCACGCTGGTGCAGAGCGGGTTATTTTATCCGCCGGGCGCGTCGAGCCCTCAGGCGCGGCTCGAGCACTATTCCCGGCATTTCGCGCTGGTCGAGGTCGACGCTACTTATTACGCGCTGCTGCCGCCGGCCACGACTGCGAACTGGGCGGAGTGGACGCCGCCCGACTTCTGTTTCGACGTCAAAGCGCACCCGGTGCTGACTGGCCATCCGATCGACGTTGCCAAGCTGCCTTCGGATCTCAAGCAGGCGTTCGCAAGCGCCGGGTTCGAAAAGCGCGTCTATCCCGAGCGCCTGCCCGAGGAGCTTCGCGGCGAGCTCGAGGTGCGCTTCGCTGCGCTGCTCGAGCCGCTGATCCAGTCTGGCAAGCTCGGCAGCGTGCTGGCTCAGTTCCCGCCGTGGTTCACCGCCACGCGCGGGAACTCGCGGCGCATCGAGCAGCTGCGAGAGCGCTGGGCGGGCGTCAAGATCGCGGTCGAGTTCCGGCACCCGAGCTGGCTTTTGCCCGAGCGCCGCGAGCGCGTGTTCGAGCTCTTGAGCCAGCATCAGCTCGCGTACGTCTGCGTCGACGAACCGGTGCGCGAGGGGCGCGGCGTCCCCGCGGTGATCAAGGTCACCGATCCGGAGCTCGCCGTGGTGCGCTTCCACGGCCAGAACGCTGCAGGCTGGAGCCAGCGCGGCGCCAGCGTGGCGGAGCGCTTCGATTACCTGTACACCGCGGACGAGCTCGGAGCCTGGACCGACCCCGTTCGCCAGCTGGCCGGCGAGGCGCGCGAGGTCCACGCCGTGTTCAACAACTGCGTGCGAAACTACGCCGTGCTGAACGCAAAGGGCCTTTCGGTGCTGCTGGCCACCCCGGACGCTCGGGACACCGCCGAAGGGGAAGGCGGGAAAACGGGTTGACCCCGCGAGCGATTGCTCTACCTTTAGACCCGTTCTAGCTCTTGAAGCCCTCTAGAGCCACTTGTTGGAGGAACAATGCCCAAACTCGACGGAACCAAGACTCATCAACACCTCAAGGATGCCTTCGCCGGGGAGTCGCAGGCGAACCGGCGCTACATGTACTTCGCAAAGGTCGCGGACATCGAGGGCTACCCGGAGGTAGCGGGCCTGTTCAAGGACACCGCCGACGGCGAGACCGGCCACGCGCACGGTCATCTCGATTTTCTGAAGCAGGTGGGCGACCCGGCGACCGGCAAACCGATCGGCGGCACGCTCAAGAATCTCGAGTCGGCCGTGGCCGGCGAGACCCACGAGTACGAGACCATGTACCCCGGCATGGCGAAGACCGCTCGCGACGAAGGCTTCGAGGAGATCAGCGAGTGGTTCGAGACCCTGGCCAAGGCCGAAAAGTCCCACGCTGGACGTTTCGCCAAGGCTGCCGAAGAGCTGCGCAAGGGCTGAGCCCGAGAGGGTCGACGCGCGGGGTGCGGTGCGATCGCTTGCGCCGCGCCCTCGCGTCTCCACACGCGAGCCTCGAAGTAAAAAACACATGAGCCAGCCTCCGGCGCGCGAGCCGAGCCGCCCTCCGGTCTGGGATCCCAATCAGGAGCGCTACTGGGATCCGCGAGACCTCGAGGCGGAGCTGTATCGGACCTCCCAGATCTGTCACGAGTGCCGCATGTGCGTGACGTACTGCGGCTCGTTTCCGCTCCTCTTCGACGCGGTCGACCGCGACGTCGACGCCGGCAAAGCGCATGGTGCGGAAACCCTGAAATCAGAGGATTTCCGTGCCGTCAGCGATCACTGCTGGCAGTGCAAGCTCTGCTACATCAAGTGCCCGTACACGGAGGACGAGGGCGCCCGCGAGCGCATCGACTTTCCGCGGCTGATGGCGCGGGAGAAGGCCCAGCGCGCGCGTCGCGACGGGATTCCGCTGGTCGACCGCGTGCTCGGCGAGCCACAGCTGATCGGCATGCTGGGCGCGGGCCCGAGCGCGCCGCTCGCCAACTTCGTCAACGCCCAGCGCCTCGTGCGCAAAGTCACCGAAAAGCTGACGGGGATCTCGGCCGAGTTTCCGTTGCCGCCGCTCGCGAGCCGGCGCTTCTCGTCCTGGCTCGAGCGCCACGAGGCGCTGGAAGGATCGGGAACAGCGGGTGAGGTCGTCATGTTCCCGACCTGCTATGGCGAGTCCAACTTTCCGGACGTTCCGCAGGCCGCGGTGCTCGTACTCGAGAAAAACGGCTTTGCCGTGAACGTGCCGCCCGCGCTCACCTGTTGCGGCATGCCGAACCTCGACGGCGGTGACGTCGAAGCGGCCAAACGCAAGATGCGTCGGAACGTCGAGCTATTGCTGCCTAGCGTGCGCGAAGGCAAGACCGTGGTCGTGCCGGGTCCCACCTGCGGCTACACCATGAAGAAGGAGTGGCCGCTCTATCTCGGCACTCCCGAGGCGGCCGAAGTCGCTGCCGCGACCAAGGACCTGATGGAGTTTCTGGACGGCCTGCGCCAGAAGAAGAAGCTCAATCGCGACTTTCAGAGCGGCTTCGGCAAGGTCGCCTATCATGCGGCCTGCCACCTGCGGGCACAGAAGGTGGCGATACCCGGAGCCCGCGTCCTTTCCCAGCTTCCGGACACCGAGGTGCGCGTCGTCGAGCGCTGTTCGGCGGTCGACGGCACCTGGGGCATGAAAGCCGCTTACTACGAAGAAGGCGCGCGCTATGGCAGGAAACTCGCGCGGGCGATCGAAAGCGGCGCGGAGGACGGCGAGCGTATGGTGGTCGGCGACTGCAGTCTGGCGGCGCTCCGGATCAAGAAAGAAACCGGGAAGACCGCGCTGCATCCGGTCGAAGCGCTGGCCCGTGCCTATGGCCTGATCGAGGAGACGTCAGCGTGAAACCCGTGGAGCGCGGCGAGGTCCTGGATCTTCAGAGGTACGAGGAAGTGCGCGAGCACTTCCGTCGTCGGATCATCGAAGAGAAGCGGCGCCGTCGCGTCCAGCTCGGCGAGCACATGTCCGTGCTGTTCGAGAACCACGACACCGTGCTGTTCCAGATTCAGGAAATGCTTCGAGTCGAGCGCATCACGCGCGAGGACGCGATCCTTCACGAGATCGCGACCTACAACGAGCTCGTCCCCGAAGCTCACGAGCTGTCGGCGACGATTTTTCTCGAGTATCCCGACGCCGGCGAACGCGAGCGGATGCTCACGTTGCTTGCCGGTGTCGAAAGCAAGTTTTACGTGGACGTCGGCGAGGTCCGGGTTCACGTGATCGGCGATCATCGCAACGATCGGACCGACCGAACGCTCGCCGTTCACTACGTGAAGTTTCCGCTCGGCGCAGCGCTCGTGGGCGCACTCCGCGACGGTTCGGCCCCGGTCGCCGTCGGTGTCGATCATCCGCACTACCGGACCCACGTGCAGCTCGGCGAGCCCACGCTCGAAAGCCTGCGCCGGGACTTCGCGCACTGACGCCCGGGCGGTCAGGCTGGTTTTGCCGACAGCTTTTTGAACGTGCCGAACGCCACGGCGAGCAGCAGCATCGGCGCGAGCAGCGGCAGGCTCAAGATCGAGATCCAGGCGCCGAGCTGCCAGAACAGAACGAAGCGCAGCGCGCTCGACAAGGTCGCGGATGCGGGAGGGCGATCGAGTCCGAGCTCGGTTCGAACCGAGCCGAGCTTGGATTCTAAGAGCGCGTCGTCGAGGGGCTTGTCGTAGAGCGTTCGGCTCTGGCTACCGCGCACCCAGGCGCGCCACGTGCGTCGCGGCGCGATCAACATGCCGAGGCTCATGCCGCCGAGATTCAGGACCCACGCCGCCACCATGTCGCGGCAACCGGCGGCGAGCTCCCAGGCAGAGATTTCGGCTTCCCCATAGATGTCGGTCTGGTATCCGGTCAGTACGTGGTGCAGGTCGTGGTAGCGGACCGCGCGGCGGCGGGCATCGCTGTTGGGGATGGGCATCGGGATCGGGCCGAGCTCGAAGTCGACCCACTTTTCCTCATAGCCGCCATCGGGCGGAAAACCGTTGCCGTCGAAGTAGGCCCGGCGCGCCTCGAGCAGCGCCGACTCGGGATCGTAGTGAACGTGGCGGATGCGACCCTGAGCGGACTTTGCGATCGGGCGCTGGCTTTCAGGAGCGGGCATCGAAGCGACCTCCAGAAAACTGACTACAGTCATTATAGATCGGATGCACGAGCGTTCAAGTGCCAATAAGTAGAATAAATTCAAACAAATGGTACTGTGACTGTACTCATGCCAAAGGCTATCAAGCCGCGGTCGCGAGCGGAACAAAAGGAGTACAAGCGTCGGCGCCTGCGCGACGCGGCCTGGGAGCTGTTTCTCGAGCAGGGCTACGACGCGACGACCACGAAGCAGATCGCCGAACGCGCCGGCGTCGCGACGGGGACGCTGTTCTTGTACGCGCGCGACAAGCCGGACCTGTTGTTCCTGGTGTTGCACGAGCGGCTCTCCGCCGCGGTGGACGAAGGCCTCGAGACCTTGCCACGCGAGGCTGGGCTCGTCGATCAGCTCGTTCACCTGTTCGCAGGATTTTTTCGGACCTACGAAGCGGCGCCGGAGATCGGTCGACATTTCATCATGGAAATGCCGGGCGCAGACGGGCCGAATGCACAACGCGTGAACGCGCTGACGATGGGGCTGCTCGGGCAGATCGCAGGCCTCGTACAGCTGGCGCAGGCGCGCGGCGAGGTGACCGCGGAAGCCGATCCACTGCTGTTCGCGCAGGTGGCGTTTTCGCTCTATTACACGGGCCTGCTGGCGTGGTTGTCCGGCTACGCGTCGCTCGAAAGCGCCGTGCCGCGGCTGCGCGCCGCGCTTTCGGTCGCGTTCTACGGCATCGCGAAACGCCGCGAGCCGAGTCAGCCCTCGAAGCCGTAGCGTGCGAGCAGAGCCTTGGGGATCCTGAGCGGTTTGCGAGTTTCCACGTTGACCAGCACCCAGGTCGTTGCGGCACGCGCCAGCAGGGCTCCGTCGGATCCGCGGTGAAACAGCGTGCGGCGCAGCGAAGTGGCACCGCGTTGCGAGTCGACCCAGGTCACGGCGTCGATCTGCTCGCGTGCGAACGCCGCGCCGAGATATTCGATCTCGTGACGCCGCACTACCCACAGAAATCCGAGGCTTTTGTAGGCTTCGAAGTCGAGCCCGACGCTTTCGGAGTGGGCGCCCGCGGCTTCGATGACCCAGCGCACCCAGGTCACGTTTCCGGCGTGCCCGAGCTCGTCGATGTCGGCCTCGGCGACCGCGAAGCGATGCGTAAACGCATTCGCAGGCGGAGGGATGTTTCTGATGTTTGTCGTCGGCATGCGAGTGCGAAGACCTCGACGCAGATCCCGGAAGCCGCAAGAAAGTGCCAAAAGCTTCTGGGACTTGCTAGTGATTTGGGAACTGCGATGGGTTTCGACTCCGGCGACGGTGGCGTTCCTTCCTCGCTGCGGGCAGCTGGCCGCGAAGCAATCGCGTTCGCCCGTCAGGCCGTGCTCTTGCATCGCGACGTCACCAGCACGTTGCCCGAGCGGGCACGCGCGGGCGAAGACGTGGTGGTCTTGCTGCACGGTCTGTTCGCGACCGCGGGCGTATTGCGACCTTTGCGGCGCGCGATCGAGCAAGGCGCCGGAGCGCACACGGCGGCCTTCTCTTATGCACCCGGACCCGGCGTCGAAAGCGTCGCGAAGCGTTTGAGCGAGCTCTTGCGCTGGCTGCCGGCGGGAGTGCGAATTCACCTGGTCGGTCACAGCGTCGGCGGGCTCGCTGCGCGCTGGTACGTGCAGGAGCACGGTGTCGATCCCCGGGTGGTGCAAACGATTTCGCTGGCGACCCCGTTCCACGGGACGCGCCATGCACGCCTGCTTCCTGGTCCGGCCGGTCGCGACATCACCCCGGGCAGCGCACTTTTGCGCAAGCTCGAGCAAGGCTCGCATCAGGCCCTGCACGTGCCCCACCTCTCGATCGCGGCCGCCCGCGACGCGGTGGTCACGGAGAGCACCTTGTTCCACTGGGGCGATCGCCTGGAGGTCGCGGAGTGCGGGCACAATGCGCTGCTGTTCCACCCCGAGGTTTCGGCCGTCGTCACGCGGCGAGTACGCGAGCGGCGCGCCCAACTGACGCCGCTCGTGGCCTGAGCTCTTGTGGAGCGAACGCCGCTCGTGATAGCCACGCGCGGTGCCGATCGGAGTCTCCCGCGCCCTTTTGGGGCTGAGCGCCGCCGGGCTCGTGCTCGGGTCCAGCGCCGAAGCCGCGGCCGACGTCTCCTCGTGGATGTTCGTGGGCTCCGGGCCGAGTGTGATCGACGAGCAAGACGCCCAGGCCGAGTCGCAGGCGGCGCTTCAGATCGACACCGGGCTCGGGAGCGCTCCGTCGGCAGCGGTGATCGGCGGCGGGCTGTTTCGCCTGCAGACCCACTTTTCCCAGGGCACCGATATCGGGCTCTTGCTGCGCACGGCGACCCACGGCTTCGTCAACGGTGGCTGGGGCGGCGCGCTCGATCTCGGCGGCTACCAGCGCTTCTGGGGCGGGGGTTCGAGCGGGCTTCAGGGATCGCTGGTGTTCGGCGCGCCCTGGGGCATCACGCTCAGTGTCGGCGCCGGCTTCGGCAACGACGAGGCGCGCACCTACACTGCTTCGCTGGGCGTCGACCTGGCGCGGCTCACCGTGTATCGGCGCACGGGGCAAAGCTGGTGGCCGAATCCGTTTCCCGCCTACCGGCCCGAGGACGACGAGGCCGACCGCAAGACCCTAAGCGCTCGGTAGCGCGGCCTCGAAGCGAGCGCCCCCGCCGGGACGATTCTCCGCCCGCAACGTGCCGCCGTGAGCTTCGATGATCGCTCGGCACAAGGCGAGGCCGAGCCCGGTACCGCCGCCTTCGCTGCGCTTGCTGTAGAAGCGCTCGAACAAGCGCGGCAGCTCGGCTTCCGCGATGCCGGGGCCGGAGTCGGCGACCGAGAGCAGCACCCGGCCTGCGGGGGCGGTGACTTCCACGGCGACCTTGCCGCCGGCGCCCGAAGCGTGAAGCGCATTCTCGAGCAGGTTTCTGACCACCGATTCGAGGCGATGCGAAACGCCGAGCACGCGGCCGGTCTCGAAGCGCGTTTCGAATTCGATACCGGCGTAGCGCGCGTCGTTCTGGAATGTCGAGCAAACGCCGCCGGCGAGTGCGCCGAGATCGATCGGCTCTCGCGATTCGCCGGGCAAATGGGCTTCGGCGCGCGCCGTTTCCAGGTACTCGGTCGCGAGCCGCAGCAGGCGCGAGCCGCTCTGCTCGAGCACGCGGCCGAGCCGAGTGCGCTGTTCCGGATCGAGCGCCGGGTTTTGCAGGGCCTCGCCGCAGGCGCGCACCGCGGCCAGTGGGTTTTTCAGCTCGTGGACCAGGTCGGCGGCGGTGTTCGCTTCCTTTTCGCGGCGCTGCTCGAGCGTGTCGAGCAGCTGATTGAACGACGCGGCCAGATCCTCGATCTCGTTGCCGTCGCGCGGCGCGCTTTCCGTGGCGGCGTTGGCGCGCTCGAGCTTGCGCAGCACCTGCTCGCGTAGCTTCTCGACCGGTCGCACCAGGCGCCGGCTGAGCCACCAGGCGAGCGCGACTGCGAACGGCACCGACGCCAGGGTCAGGCGCAGGATCGGCCTCTCGAGCTCGCTCAGGATCGTGGCGGGGCGCCAGGCGCTGTCCGCGACGAACAGGTAGTTGTCGCCCTCGAGCTTGAGCAGCGCGTAACACTCGACGGCTTGACCCTGTGCGTCGTCGCGGCAACCGGTGGCCGAGCCGCCCGCGCGCGCCGCCTCGAGATCGCTCGGGTGGACCTGGATCGCAGGCGGCGCCTCGTACCCGCTGCGCGCCCCGCTGCCGAGGATGACGCTGCTCGCGCGCTGACTCCAATCGACGCGGACGTCGGCGTCGTGGTCGAAACACTCGCGCCCCTGACCGTCCAGGAGCATCAAACGCACGCGATGACCGCGCGCCACGTCGCGCAGCGGTTCCGCCTTTTCCAGATCGAAGCCGCAGCGACCCGCGCCCTCGGCGCTGGCAGGCAAGCGCCGCACCCGGAGCAAGAGCTCGCGGGCCTCGCGCGCGCCGAACTGGGCGTTGGCCTGCATCCGGCTCTGGTAGGTGCGCTCGACCACCAGCCAGCCGAACACGAACACCGGCGGCAGCGCCAGAACCAGCAGCGTCACCGCCAGCGCCCGCAGCCGCAGCGAGCGCACGAACGGGACGCGCGAAGCCGGGCGAGCCAAGCTCAATCGTCTCGCCAGCGATAGCCGGCGCCGATCACGGTCTCGATCCGATCGAAGCTCGGATCGATCGCCAAAAGCTTCTGACGGATCCGCCGCACGTAGGTGTCGACGATGCGCTCCGCGACCACGCTCTCGTCGCCGCGCACGCTTTCCAGAATCTGGGCGCGGGTCAGGACCCGCCCCGCGCGGCGCGCCAGCGCTTCGATCAGCCGGAGCTCGGTCAGCGTGGTTTCGATGCGGCGCTGCGCGTAGTGAAGCTCGAGGCGCTCGCCGTCGATTTGCAGGGCGCCAAGCGCGAACACTTGCTCCGCACGCTGGGGTGCGCGGCGCGACTGCTCGCGGCGCAGCAGCGCGGCCACGCGCGCCAGGAGCACGCGCGTGCTGAAGGGCTTGGTCACGTAGTCGTCGGCGCCGAGCTCGAGCCCGAGCGCTTCTTCGAGCTCGGTGTCGCGCGCCGTGAGCATCACGATCGGCACCGCGTTGCCCGCGTCGCGCAAGCGCCGGCACACGGAGAAGCCGTCGAGCAGCGGCATGTTGACGTCGAGGATCACCGCGTCCGGCCGCCGTTCCTGGACCAGCTCGAATCCGCCCCGGCCATCCCGTGCCGAGTGAACCCGATAGCCGGCTCCGCTGAATTCGAGTGTCAGCACCTCGAGCAGCTCCGGATCGTCGTCGACGATCGCCAGTATCGGTGCCGCGCCGCCCTTCATCACAGCCAAAGATATCCCATCGATCGCGCGGAAGCTCGGCTTTCACCGGATTTTCACCGGCGTTTTTTCGACGATTCACGGGCTCGCGAAGCCTGATTCAAGCCGCGGGCAGAAGCTCGGGGGCAGGTACAACCCTTGGTCCCGCTCTTGCCGCTTTCCGAGTCGGTCGCATTGTCGGTGCTCTTGATCGCGCTCTGCTCGCTTCTGGTGCGGGCTCTGGCTCTGGGCGAGCGCCAGCAACGGATCGCGTCGGCGGTTCTGGTCGCGGCGCTCCTGGTGCAGGCCGCCGGGTGCATCGACTGGAGTAGAGGCCACGGCCTGGGCGTGACGGTGGTCTGGACGCTGATCCCGGTGCTCGCCTGTGCGCTGCTGGCATTGCCGTTTTCGCTGATCGTGCGGCACGCGCCGCGCTTTTCGGGAATGAGTCCCGAGCCGCGGAGCGACCTTCCGGGACCGCGGCTCACGCGGCGCGCCGCGCTCGCGCTGCCCCTTTTCGCCGGAGCGGGTGCGGCGGTCTGTTTGCACCAGGGCCAGCGCGTCGCCGAGCTGCGCGAGCTCGCGCTCGGGGGCGCGCGTTTGCCGCCCGCGTTGCGCGGTCTGCGCATCTTGCAGTTGTCGGATCTGCACCTCGGCACCGGGCTCGAGCCTCGGGACTTGAAGCAGCTGCTCGCGCGCGCCGCGCCGCTGCGGCCCGACCTCGTAGTCTTGACCGGCGACGTCGCGGATCGGCTCGACGCGCTGGTCGCCGCGCTGCCACTGTTTGCACAGTTCGCTGCGCCGCTCGGGACGTACGCCGTGCTCGGCAACCACGAATACATGAGCGGCGCGCTCGACCGCATGGTCAAGGCCTACGCGGAGAGCACGGTAATTCTGCTGGTCAACGAAGCTCGCACTTTGCAGATTGGCGACGCTCGGCTGAATCTCATCGGCATCGACGACCCGTTCGGCAAATACGAAGAAGATTTCTTCGGTCGCTGCTTGTTCGAGTGTGATCCGGGTGCCGGCGCGGGCTTCCGCCTGCTCCTGTCGCACCGCCCGGACGCGCTCGATGCGGCCGCGGCGCGCGGCATCGATCTGGTTTTGTCGGGACACACCCACGGCGGTCAGATCGGCTGGTGGGGGCGCAGCTTGTTCGAGCGGCTCGGCATCGCGCAGCGGATGTGGGGCGTGTATCGCGCAGGCGCGACTCAGCTCTACACCAGCGCGGGCGCCGGCGATTGGTTCCCGTTTCGCGTCAATTGTCCGCGCGAAGCGCCGGTCATCACCCTCACTGAAAGGAAGTAACCCATGGAAGAAGTGTTCGAAACGTTCGCTGGAAAGCTCGAAACCCCCGCCGCGCGCTCGGAGGCGCTGCGCCGCAGCCAGGAGCTGCTCAAGAATCTGCTCCTGACGCTGGCCCTGGCCGCGATCTGGGGACTCGCCGCGGGTGGCGGATCGCCCGCGCTGGCGCTCGCCAACTTGTACAAGGTGCCGATGGTGATCGTCCTGTCGGCGCTGGTCGCGTTGCCCGCGGTCTTGACCGCGCGTCACTTTCTGGAGCTCGCCTGCACTCCGCTTCAGGTGCTCGCCGCGCTGTCGAAGAGCCTGTTTCGCGCGAGCCTGGTGCTGCTCAGCGTCGCGCCGTTGCTCGCGGTTTACGCCTACACCAGCCAGTGGTTTGCGCCGGTTCTGGCGCAGGTCAGCGGCGGGCTCGCGATCCTCTGCGCCGGGCTGAGTCTGTACGTCGAGCTCCGCAAGCTGGAGGGTAGCGGCCCGCGCCTTTTGGCGCTGACCACGATGTCGGCGCTCGCGCTGGGTCTGGCGCTGCTGCAGCTGATCGCGATCGCGACGCCGATCCTTTCCGTTCCCACCGCGTTCGGCAAAGGGATCGACGGCGTCACGTCGCGCGACCGCGGCGAGGCGTACCGATGACGATCGCGCTCGCCGCCGGGATCGCGACGGCGAAAGTCGCGGCGGCGGTCGCCTTCGCCGGTGCGCTGCTGTCGCTCGGCCTCGCCTACCGCCTGGTGCGCCGGCGGCTCGAAGCCGAGCGTGCCGAGGCAATACTGGAAGCGGAGTTTCAGCGGCTGGCAGCGTCCGGCGAAATGCAGCCGCAGCAGCCTTCGGTGTTTTCGGGTTCGATCCAGTACGGACAACCGTACTCGTCGTGTCCGATGCGCCAGGCGGGGCTCGGCCAGGGCATGCCGTCGCAGACCGCTCCGCAGGAGGCGCCGGCTTTACGCGACCCTCCGTACTCCATGCAGCAGCTCGGCCCGGGAGAAATCGGGCAACAGTCCGAGGCTTCGGTCGGCTCGCGGCGGTCGCCCGGGGCGTCGCGATCCCGCGCGTCTTTCCCGCCGTCTTCGAGAACGAGCTGATCGCCCACGGGGTCGCTGCGCCCGCCGGAGCAGCCGGAGCCGAGGCACGGCGTCACCGCCAGCGCCGAGGCCATCCATGCGATCGCGACCCGGCGGGTCACAGCGCGGCCAGCGCGCCGACCAAGCGCTCTAGATCCTCGCGGCGGTGTTTCTCGGTGACCGCGATCAAGAGCCGATCGGCCCAGGCCGCGCTCACGCGCCCCAGATCGTAGCCGGCGAGGATGCCGCTCTGCTCGAGCTTTCTGCAAACGTCCGCGGCGCTGCCGCCGCGGACGCGCACGGCGAACTCGTTGAAAAACGGCGCCTCGGCGAACCCCGCGGAGTAGCCGGGTAGCTCGAGGATCTTGCTGCGCAGGTAGTGGGCCCGCGACAGGCACTGCTCGGCGACCTCGACGAAACCGCGCTTGCCGAGAAGGCTGGTCCGGATCAAGAACGACAGCGCGAGCAGGCCCTGATTCGTGCAGATGTTGCTGGTCGCTCGCTCGCGGCGGATGTGCTGCTCGCGCGTCGACAGGGTGAGCACGAAGCCGCGCTCGCCCCGGCTGTCGACGGTCTCCCCGCAAACGCGGCCCGGAAGCTGCTGCAGGTAGTTGCGATCGCCACGGCAGGCGAAAAGACCGACGCCCGGGCCGCCGAACTGCGGCGGGCAGGCGAGGGGCTGACCTTCACCGGCGCAGATGTCCGCACCCTGAACGCCCGGCGCCTCGGCAATCGCGAGCGCGTAGGG